>Ga0163199_1003078_pt1 | contig 10117 bp, 8 predicted proteins | sample PL_2010_150m_FD_113537 | JGI IMG/M metagenome (GOLD analysis project Ga0163199, IMG submission 113537) | Freshwater microbial communities from Powell Lake, British Columbia, Canada to study Microbial Dark Matter (Phase II) - PL_2010_150m | ecosystem: Environmental > Aquatic > Freshwater > Lake ...
AAATTACAGATTAAAAATTACAAATTAAAAATGGAGGAAGCGTTTCCTCCATTTTTAATTTGTAATTTTTAATCTGTAATTTGTCCTTATTCCCCCGCCTTCTTGTGTCCCTGGTGATTCCCCCTATCCCTGTGCCGGAAATCCTTCTTGGCAGGCGCCCTTCTCTCGCCGCCTCTTCCACCGCCGCCTGATAACCTGGGCGCCATCTTTCTCCGGATGGAGGGGTTGTATTCTGGTCCGATACCCATGCCGGCAGGAAGCGGAATCTTGATAATATCGCGTTCGATCAGCTCTTCAATCTTCCTGAAGTCGTGCATGTCGTTGTCTGAAATCAGCGTAATGGCTACCCCCGACTGGGAAGCACGTGCCGTCCGGCCAATACGGTGGACATAATCCTCCGGATCGCGAGGCACGTCGTAGTTCATCACCAGGTCGATGCTGTCGATGTCGATACCGCGTGAAACGATGTCGGTGGCGACCAGGATCTGGGTCTCCCGGTTACGAAAACGAAGCATCACCTCTTCCCGCTCCTTCTGCTCGAGATCCGACAGCATGCCGTCGGCAGAGAAACCCATCCGGCGAAGTTCGCGTACCAGTCCGTTGACGTTGGCTTTGCGGGATGTAAATATTAAAACGCTTTTATAGTCCGTTTTTCCTTTCAGCAACTCTTTGAGAAGCTGTACCTTCTGTCCTTCGTAGACCATGTAGGCAGCCTGGATGATGTTTTCGGCAGGCTTGGAGATGGCGATGTTGATCTGCTCGGGATTTTTTAAAATCATCCCGGCCATTTGCCGGATCTTCGGAGGCATTGTGGCTGAAAAAAGAAGGGTCTGTCTCTCTCCGGGAAGCTCTCCGATAATCCGCATGATATCGTCGAAGAAGCCCATGTCGAGCATCCGGTCGGCCTCGTCCAGAATCAGTGTCTGGATGGTGCTGAAATCGGAGTATTTCATGTTGATGTGCGAGAGCAGCCTGCCAGGAGTCGCAACGATGATGTCGGCGCCCTGTACCAGCGCAGATTTCTGCTGGTCAAAAGCGGCTCCTACTCCCCCACCGTAAACGGCCAGGGAGGAGGCTCCTGTAAAATAGGAGAACCCTTCGATCTGCTGGTCAATCTGCAAAACCAGCTCCCGTGTTGGGGCGATGATCAGGGTATGCATGCCGGTGTGTCCCTCTCTTGAAATGTTGTTCAGAATCGGGAGCAAATAGGCTGCCGTCTTTCCTGTACCAGTCTGGGCACAGGCAATCAGGTCTTTCCCCTCTAAAATGACAGGAATGGCAAACTCCTGAACGGGAGTGCATTTTTCGAAGCCCATGGAGGACAATCCATCCATGACGTCGTGTGTAAAGTCAAAATCTGAGAAATTCAATTGCTTAAACTATAAGATGAACGATGTTATTCTACATATAAAACCAAACCTTTCAGGTATTCACCTTCGGGATGATAGATGTTGATCGGATGGTCGACCGGCTGGGACAACTGGTGCAAAATGCGCACCTCCCGTCCGGATATCGCGGCAGCCGAAAAGACTGCTTCGCGGAAGTTGTTCCTGGTCACAACCTGTGAACAGGAAAAGGTAAACAGGATACCTCCGGATTTGATCTGCCGGAAGGCATTCGCATTGAGCCGTTTGTAACCCTGCAGAGCCTGAGCGAGGGCACCGCGGTGCTTGGCGAAAGCAGGAGGATCGAGTATGATCAGATCATATTTGTCCTTGATATCTTGCAGGTAATCGAAGCAATCTGCCACGAATGCCTCGTGACGGGTATCTCCGGGAAAGTTAAGTTCCACATTTTCATTCGTCAGCTCAATGGCTTTGGCCGACGAATCGACCGAATGGACCAATTTTGCGCCTCCCTGCATGGCAGAGAACGAAAACCCACCGGTGTAACAAAACATGTTGAGAACCGATTTGTCTTTGGTATAAGTGGCCAGCAACTTGCGGTTTTCCCGCTGGTCGATAAAAAAGCCGGTTTTCTGACCTTCGAGCCAGTCCACTTTGAACCGGTTGCCATATTCAACCACCTCTCCGACAGAAGATTTGCCAAAAAGGTAGCCATCTTTTGTCTCAATGTCGGCCTTGTAAGGAAGTGTTTTGGCGCTCTTGTCATAAACAGCTACCAATTTTTCTCCCAAAACGGCTTTGAGCGCCTCAGTGATCGCTTCACGCACCAGCCACATGCCTACTGAATGGGACTGAAGCACGACAGTTCCGTTGTAATAATCAGCAATCAGTCCGGGCATTCCATCGCCTTCCCCATGGATCAGCCGGTAAACATTGGTGTCGGGGGCATCGGTCAAACCCATCATTTCGCGAAGCCTGTAAGCCTGTTGAATCCTGATTTTCCAGAAATCATCGCCCGGGATGCTTTCGCCGAAGGAGAAGATCCGCACTGCAATCGATCCGATGGCACAATGTCCGTAAGCAATGGTTTTGCCATCACTCTTCCGGACTGAGACGAGATCGCCCTCTTCCACTGCACCTTCAATCCTGTCGATGGCACCCGAGAAGATCCATGGATGAAAACGCTCCATCGACTCCTCTTTGCCCTTCTTTAAAATGACGTGCGCCAGTGGTTGCATGGGTTATTGTTGGGTGAGTCCGATGTAAATCATGTAGGAAATCCATGCATCCGTGGCGGCATAGACTTGCTGTTGTTCGGTTAAAACCGGAGCTTCCCAGTTGGTGAGACGCTGCGATTTTGAGATGCGCATGTCGCACACGATGGCCGCCAGCTTCTTTAGGCTGAAATTCTCGATGCCGTGCAGTTTGACCAGTTCCTGCAATTCGACAAAACCACCCGGTTTGAAATGTGCAAGTTTCTGAAGGATCTTGATGTCATCGCGAATGGCAGCACCAGCCTTCAGGATAGAAGGGGAACCAAGAATCTTGATCAGTCCGGGGGAGAGACCGATCAGGTTGGTCCTGAATAGGAAAGCCTCATCGACCGTGGAGAGTTGAAGCAGCGCCACCTGATGGTTCTGCCCCTTCTTAAAGGCCGGACGGGTTTCGGTATCGAATCCCAGAATGGGTTGTTTTTTCAGATAATTGATGGCGTCTGTAAGCTCCTCCACCTTTTCGATCAGGTGGATCTTCCCTTCAAATACCGAGAGAGGCAGTTCAGCCAGCTCTTCATCTGTAATGGTTTTTTTAAACTCTTTGATATATTCGCTCATCTACAATACTTTATCCGCTAATCAATATTAGTATTCCCATGCACCAGCATGTGAACCGCACGCAATCCGTTCACCAGTTTTTGACCCCAATATTGCTCAAAATTGTTCCGGCACTCCCAAAGGGCTGCCCGCATCACCTCCACCGTTCCGATCCTGTAGGACAGAATAAAATCCTTCAAATCCTGGTAGATATCGGCTACGTTTTCAGAGATATTGGCTTCGACAGAGGCATCTCCCAAGGCCATACCGGGCTCGAGAATTTCGGGATAGCTGTCAAACTCTCCCATCTTCGAACTCAGTTTCCGAAGGATGAAATTGTAGTCACTCTCCGCAACAAACTTTTCAGGTGAATCTTCTGAATCTTCCAGCTCATTCAAACCCGGCAGCAGTGAAGTCTTCAGATAAAGTAAGGGTAACATCTTCTGTAACTTTCCCAGAAAATCCCCTCTGGGGTAGTCACTAACAGACTCTGCAAAGGTACAAAACTCATTGGCTACAGTAGCAAATTCAATCACATTCCTGGAATAGACAACATCCGGGAAAAGTGATCCATCAATTGATCTCTCTTCCATGTTCACGACAAAAACTTCTCAGCTGCAAAGGTAATCAAACTTCGGTGAGTAAGCGTTTAAAACCAAAAAAATGAATGTGGTTTGTCAATTGTTACGCAGGCCAATTCATTCTGTAGCAGGATCAGACGAATCCGACGATCCAACCTGTTTCAAAATTAGCTGACCGGACCGGTTAAGTTCAAGTTTTCCCTGATCAAGCATCCATCTGGTGACCTTCAAAATGCTCTTCTCCTTGCCAACTATATTTCTATTTATTTCCTTTATTTCCATCGTTCCCGAAAGCAGTAACTGCAAAATAGCGCCGCTTATTTCATTGAACTCGTTATTTGATATCCCCGATTGATGTTCCCCTAAGCAAACATCGCACTTTCCGCAACGCTTGGAACCCTTTTCACCAAAATAAGATAGCAGCTGAACACTGCGACAATTATCTTCCGACCGGGCATATTCGATAACGGAGTCCACCCGCTGTTGGTAATTAGTTTTGCGATCATGGTAATTGGCCCTTGAAATACGTATCCTGGATGCGTCCAGCCTTTCAGTAAGGAGTTGTACCACAGGAGCCTCCCGGCGTGGAATGTAATGGATGATTTTTTGCTGCGAAAGATACTTGAGATTTTGGTAAAGCTCATCAGAACTCATCTCCAGCCTTCTGGCAATCAACACCTCGTCAATTCGTACATAATCGTTGAACAATCCGGTGTAGGAGCGCAAAAGCATGCCGATAACCTTCTCCAGCTCTTTGCTGCCGGTTTCGATGCGGTACAACTCATCCCTGCGGACCAGGAAATAGAGCCGTGAGGAGCTCTCCGGGTCATCCGTGTACTCCAGATAACCCTCCCTTGCCATCAGCTTCAGACTGTGGTAGACCGTGGTAAAAGGGAAATTAAACTTCCTGGCAAAATCTTCAGGCTGAAAGGTATAAAAGCCGTATTTACCTGTTCCTACCGCAATCTGAAGGTAGTCGCACAGCGCCTGGTAAACGGCACGAATTCGCTCCTGCTCCGGAAAGGCGTCTGTCACCATTTTGTGCAATCGCCTCTTGTCTGTTCCGTTGTAAATCATCAGCGCAAGCGACCGTTCTCCATCCCTTCCTGCCCTTCCCGCCTCCTGGAAATAAGCCTCCAGCGAATCGGGAAGATCGAGGTGCAGCACGAAACGCACATCTGGCTTGTCAATCCCCATCCCAAAGGCATTGGTTGCAACTATCACCCGGGTAGCGCCTGTCATCCAGCGGTTTTGCTTCTCTTTTCGCAAGGCCGGATCCAGTCCGGCGTGGTAAAAGTCGGCTGCGACATCCTGCTGCCGCAGAAGATCGGCAATCTCGCGACACTTCTTCCTGCTTCTAACATAGATGATTCCTGTTCCTTTCGATTTGGAGACCGTTTCGGCCAGGTAACCCAGTTTATCCTCCTTCTGACGAACGAGATAGGTAACGTTCTCCCTGACAAAACTTTTCCGGAGAAGGTTCTTTTGAGGGAAAAGCAACTTATCCTGAATATCCTCTGCAACCGCTCCGGTGGCAGTGGCTGTTAGCGCCAGCACTGGTACTTTTGGAAAATATTTTCGAATCTCTGCGATCTGAAGATACGAAGGTCTAAAATCATATCCCCATTGAGAGATGCAATGCGCCTCATCGACTGTGATCAGATTCAGGTTAAAACGGATCAGGTACTCCAAAAAATTGGGAGACAATAATCTTTCAGGAGAGACGTAAAGGAACTTGTAATCTCCATAAACAGCATTGTTGCAGGCAATCTCGATCTCCCTGGCCGACATGCCGGAATAGATTGCAAGGGCTTTGATCCCTTTCGACCGGAGATGATCCACCTGATCGTTCATCAGGGCGATCAAAGGGGTAATCACCAGGCACATCCCCTCCTTCGAGAGCGAAAAGACCTGGAAAGTAATGGACTTACCTCCGCCGGTAGGCATCAGTCCGAGTGTATCTTTCCCTTCAGCCACCGAATGGATAATATCTTCCTGCAAGGGCCTGAACTGCTCATACCCCCAATGTTTTAGCAATATTTCGTGATACAAGTCCATGGAAATCCAAATATAGCTGAAAAGAAACTCCCTGACGGTATAAATTATATTTTTTATGCCTGCCTTACCATTCCATTGAATTAGTGAAAACCTTTGTGAAACCTTTGTGTTACCCTTTGCGACATTAGTGGTGAAAAAGGTGAAAAAATAACCACAAAGGTCACTAAGGGTATCACAAAGAACACCAGGGAGGCGATTGTCCCAAAAGAAAAAAATTAGTACTTTTGCGCAACAAAAAGTCTCACCAAAAATTCACACTCATGTCATTTCTTTCAGATAAAGTGGTACTCGAAGGATTAACCTTCGATGATGTGCTTTTAATACCCGATTATTCGGAGGTGTTACCCCGTGAAGTCAATATCTCATCACAATTTTCGCGAAATATCAAGCTAAATACGCCCATCGTCTCCGCGGCCATGGATACGGTAACAGAATCCAAACTAGCCATCGCCATAGCCCGGGAGGGTGGTATCGGGGTCATTCACAAAAACATGACCATCGAACAGCAGGCCAAACAGGTGAACATCGTCAAAAGAGCTGAGAACGGCATGATCTTCGACCCTATCACCATCTCGAAAGACAAACTGGTAGGCGATGTTCTGAAGTTGATGGAAACTTTCAAGATCGGCGGAATTCCGGTCATCGATGCCGAACGTCATCTGGTCGGAATCGTCACCAACAGGGATCTTCGTTTCGAGCGCAACCTGAACCGCCCGATTTCAGAGATCATGACTACCCAAAACCTCATAACAACAGATATTACTACTGACCTGGAAAAAGCAGCCAAGATCCTGCAGAATTATAAAATAGAGAAGCTTCCGGTAGTTGACAAAAACAACAAGCTGATCGGATTGGTGACCTACAAGGATATTACCCAGGTCAAAGACAAACCCAATTCCTGCAAAGACGACAAAGGCCGGTTAAGAGTGGCCGCCGCGGTTGGTGTCACAGCGAATACAATGGAACGCATCGAAGAGCTGGTGAAAGCCAATGTGGATGCGATCGTCATCGATACCGCACATGGTCACTCACGCCCCGTTCTGGAGATGTTGAAAAGGGCCAAATCCAGATTTCCGGAGAAAGATTTTATCGTGGGTAACATCGCTACCGCGGAAGCTGCTTCGGAACTTGTTTTTGCCGGTGCCGATGCAGTAAAAGTTGGAATCGGGCCAGGCTCTATCTGCACTACACGCGTGATAGCAGGCGTTGGAATCCCTCAGCTTTCGGCCATCTACAACGTTGCAAAAGCACTAAGAAACAGCGGAGTACCTGTAATCGCCGATGGTGGTTTGCGTTATTCGGGCGACATTGTCAAAGCGCTGGCAGCGGGCGCACAAAGTGTAATGGCGGGTTCCCTGTTTGCCGGAGTCGAAGAATCACCTGGCGAAACCATCATCTTTCAGGGGAGAAAATATAAATCCTACCGGGGAATGGGCTCCATCGAAGCGATGGAACAGGGTTCCAAAGACCGCTACTTCCAGGATGTGGAAGATGACATCAAAAAACTTGTACCGGAAGGTATTGTCGCACGGGTTGCCTACAAAGGTTCGCTCAACGAGGTACTCTATCAGTTAATCGGCGGATTACGCGCCGGAATGGGCTATTGTGGTGCCGCTACCATCGAAAAACTCCACGAAACCAAGTTCTGCAGAATAACCAATGCAGGGGTTGCCGAGAGTCATCCGCACGATGTAACCATTACCAGGGAGTCCCCAAATTACAGCCGCGAATAGATCCGAAATCCGGTGAGCTGTTAAATTTCCGTAAAAAGAGGGGGATCGTTACAACTTATCACTTCCGCTTCTCGTCTAATACCTGGAACAGATTGATATGCTAGAAACAATTCATTTTCATCGACAGAGATACACAGGCTGGTTCATGGTCCTTTGCACAGTTGGTGTCCTATCCGGATGCAGCTATTTCCGAAATTCAAAAGATGAGGTCTATGTTGCCAGGGTAGATGACAAAACCTACCTGCTGAAAGATCTCCGGCCTCAACTGCCTGCCGGGATGACGAAGCCGGACAGTCTGGCCAGGGTCAATGACATCCTCACCCGATGGGTAAAGAAAGAATTGCTGTTGAAGATGGCCACCGAAAATCTGGATGAAAGTCAGAAAGATCTTTCCAAAGAGATCGAAGAGTACAGCAATGCCCTGCTTATTCACCGATACCAGCAGCAACTGCTTAGCCAGAAATTAGATACGGTCCTCACTGATCAGGATATAAGGCGCTATTATGAGATCAATCCCGAGAAATTCACCCTCGACTACAACATCGTCAAGGCAGTTTATGTGGAGATACCTAAAAATGTAGCCAAAACAGACCAGATCAGACGTTGGATGACAGAGAATAGCACGCGATCAATGAGTGAGTTGGAGAGCTATAGTTTCCAGTACGCATCAAAATACGACCATTTCAACAACGGATGGGTCGATTTCAACAATATTCTTGCACGAATCCCGGGAGGAAAAGAGGATCCGGAACAAATGCTGAAGCGATCTAAATTTCTTCAATTCAGCGATTTAAACAATTTTTACTTCGTTTTGATCAACGATTACATTCTGGCAGGAGAAAAAGCTCCTTACGATTTCGTCAAGGATCGGATAGAAAGTTTAATTTTGAACAGTCGTAAAATGGAATTTCTTCAGGATCTCGAAAAAAACATTTACGAGAAAGGCAGAAGAGAAAATAGGTTTACCATCAAGGAATTCAAATAAGAAAAAAATATATGTTAAAACAGTTGACAAAAGGTTTGTTGTTGTCTGGAATAATCCTGGGATCAGTGTTTGTTTCGAACGCCCAGGACAAGGTTGTGGATCAGATTGTGGCCATTGTGGGCAGTAATCCTATCCTGAAGTCCGACATAGAGCAGCAGGTTATGGATGCGCGGGCGCAGGGACAGACCACCGAAGGAGACTTGAAATGTGAAATCCTTGAGAAACTGCTTGAACAAAAACTGTTGCTGGCAGAGGCCGAACTCGATACCAATATCGTGGTAACCGACAACCAGATCAACCAGAACATGGATCGCAGGCTGAAATACTTCATCGAAAATATTGGTTCAGAGAAAGAGGTTGAGAAGTATTTCAAAAAATCGATCAACCAGTTAAAATCAGAGATGAGCGAGATGATCAAGGAGCAGCTGAAAACAGAGCAGATGCAACAAAAGATCTCCAAAAATATTACTACTACTCCTTCCGAGGTACGCAATTATTTCAGACAACTACCCAAGGAGAAGATCCCAATGATAGGCTCCCAGATGGAATATGCCCAGATTACAATACTTCCGGTTATCACTGAACAAGAGGATATGGATGTAAAGAGCAGATTGCGGGAGTACAAACGCAGGGTCGAGAATGGTGAAAATTTCGCTACGCTTGCTGTGATGTATTCAGAAGACCCGGGGTCAGCGCGCAATGGCGGTGAGATGGATTATGTCGGACGGGCCATGCTGGATCCTGCCTTCGCCACTGAGGCATTTAACCTTAAAGTAGGAGCCGTTTCCAAGGTTGTCAGAAGTGAATTTGGTTACCACATCATCCAGCTGATCGACAAAAGAGGTGAAAAGATCAAATGCCGTCACATCCTGATACTTCCGAAAATCGATCCCAAAGAACTGGATAAATCCAAAGGTCGGATCGACAGCCTAGTTTCGTTTATCGCCAAGAAAACTATCACTTGGGATCAGGCAGCCTACATGTATTCTTCTGATAAAAACACACGTAACAATGGTGGGCTTGTCACTTCGCAGAAAACCGGCTCCACCAAATTTCTGATGGAAGAACTTGATCCGGATGTAAGTAAAGTGATTACCAGCTTACAGGTTGGACAGGTATCTGAACCTTTCCTTGGAATGGACGACAAACAACGTAAAGTCTATAAAGTCATAAAATTGCTGAGCAGAACCAATGCCCATTCCGCCAATCTTCAGGAAGATTACCAGCACATGAGCGAGATTTATCTGGAGAAGAAGAAAGAAGATACCTATCGGGCCTGGCTTGCCAAGCAACAGGCAAAAACCTATATCCACATCGATGACCTTTACAGCAACTGCAATTTTAAGCTGAAATCCTGGAAGAAGTGATTGGGAAATTTGGATACAGCCTTTTGATTTCACTGATGATGATCGTGGCATTTCACGTCGTGTCGGGCTCCTTGCCTCAACCAGATGGGCGGAAAAAAAAGATCGAATTGGTCTGGGCCGATCTCTATACCTATGACAAAGCAATCGTTACCAATGCTGACCGGTTAATCGGCAATGTTAAACTGAGCCATCTCAATGCTCTCCTCTACTGCGACAGTGCATATCTATACAAAGAC
>Ga0163199_1003079_pt1 | contig 10115 bp, 4 predicted proteins | sample PL_2010_150m_FD_113537 | JGI IMG/M metagenome (GOLD analysis project Ga0163199, IMG submission 113537) | Freshwater microbial communities from Powell Lake, British Columbia, Canada to study Microbial Dark Matter (Phase II) - PL_2010_150m | ecosystem: Environmental > Aquatic > Freshwater > Lake ...
ACGTGATGCGGACGGTCAGGGGCTTTGAGCGCGCGGGTGCCGCCATGATCCAGCTGGAGGACCAGACCTTTCCCAAGCGCTGCGGTCATCTCGATGGCAAGTCCGTGGTGTCGGTGCAGGAGATGGTCGGCAAACTCAAGGCCGCACTCGATGCGCGTAGCAATGCCGACACCCTGATCCTGGCGCGCACCGACGCACTCGCCGTGGAAGGGCAGGAGGCCGCCTTCGAGCGTGCCCAGGCTTATCTTGAATGCGGCGTCGACGCGCTCTTTATTGAAGCCTTGCGCACACCAGAGCAAATGGACGCTGCCTGTCAGCGCTTCGCCCAGCGCATTCCCCTGCTGGCCAATATGGTCGAAGGCGGCAAGACGCCGCTACAAAGCGCCGCCGAGTTGCAGCAGCGCGGCTTTTCCATCGCGATTTTTCCGGGTGGCACAGCGCGCGCCGCCGCCCATGCTCTGCAAAGCTACTTCAGCCATCTGCAGCAGCACCAGACCACCGCCGGCTGGAAAGACCGAATGCTGGACTTTGACGGACTCAATCAAGTCATTGGTACAGCCGAACTGCTGGCCGAGGGCAAGCGCTACGATGCAGCGCGATAGTCTGGCATAATTATCCATGTATCTCCACATCGGAAGCATATATGGAAACAACAGGGCGATTTCTACAAGCCCATGCCGGCAGCTTTTTCTTGTTCGGGCCGCGCGGCACCGGTAAGTCGACCTGGTTGCGCGCTCTTCGGGACAAAGCCGTCTGGATCGACCTGCTTGATCCGGAAACTTTACGCCTCTTTCAGGCCCGGCCTGAACGCCTTCAGGAGCGCATTGCTGCACAGCCTCTGGCAACAGACGTTGTGATTGACGAAGTGCAGAAGGTGCCAGCCCTCCTGGACGTGGTCCACAAGTTGGTCGAAGGCGAGCGACGATTACGGTTCATCCTGACAGGATCGAGCGCCAGAAAGCTGCGCCGTGGCGCCGCCAATCTACTCGCCGGAAGATTGACCGAACTGCACATGCATCCGTTCATGGCCTCAGAGCTCGCAGACGCATTCGACTTGCGCCGCGCACTACAGGTCGGACTGGTGCCCTTGATTTGGAGTGCTGCCGAGCCTGAGAACACGCTGCGTGCCTATGCCTCGCTCTATCTGCAAGAAGAAGTACAGGCAGAAGCTCTGGTGCGCAATGTGGGCGCCTTTGCGCGGTTCCTGGAGGCCATCAGTTTTTCGCACGGATCGTTGCTGAACCTCGCGGAGGTGGCGCGCGAATGCCAGACTGGACGTAAGACCGTCGAAGGTTATCTGGAGATTCTGGAAGACTTGCTGCTGTCGTTTCGCATCCCCGTGTTTACACGCAGGGCCAAACGTCATCTGGTGGCCCACGACAAATTTTTCTACTTCGATGCCGGTGTGTACCGCTCCATTCGCCCCAAGGGACCACTGGACAGTCCAGAGGAAATTGAAGGCATGGCACTCGAAGGCCTCATAGCCCAGCACCTGCGTGCCTGGGCGAGTTACAGACCTGTTCCGGCAGAGCTTTTTTACTGGCGCACAAAGTCCGGCAGCGAAGTTGATTTTGTGCTGTACGGCGCTGACGTGTTTGTCGCCATCGAGGTCAAACGCTCCCGCAACGTGCACCACACCGATCTGCGTGCTCTCAAAGCCTTCAAGGAGGACTACCCGGAAGCTTCCACCTGCCTGCTCTATAGGGGGCAGGAAGAAATCAGGATCGGCGACATACTGTGTTTGCCCTGCGATACCTTCCTCAAGAAGCTGAACCCGAGTAGCCCCATTCTTTGATGGCTATTCAAGTGAAAAGATCTGCGTAGCGTCAAGCAGGGTACAGCGCCACGGCGGTTCGGCGATGCGCAGAACTGCTGGCTACTGGAAAACGCCAGCACGGGTAAACCCTTCTCGGCACTCAAAGCGTTGTATTTGCGAGTCGTTAACAACGCAAATTGGCTGGGCGTTAGTCCGAACGGCCTATTTACAAAAAATTTAATGCCATTGATCATGGGGGCCTATTTAACTGCAGTTGGCAGGGACTATGCACCTCTACTCTTTACCAAGGTTGACCAGTAGGTTCGAGTCTTGCTCTCTGAGCGGTTTTTGGACCCACTCCATCGTGCTTGCGCGGCATCCTGGAGTAGTTCGGCAGGCGCGCAAAATATAAGGGGGATTTACCATGGCAAACGCAACAATCACCGCAACAGTAGCGGAACAAACAGTACAAGAAAACAACGACGCAGTCGTCCGTTTTCATCTATCGAGCGCATTGACCAGCTCTACCGGTGTGAAAGTCAGCGTCAACCCGCAGGGCGGCGCCACCACGGCAGACTATGGTCCTTTGTTCTATCACATGGGCATACTCCCCGGCGGCTGGCTGAGTGTTCCTAATGACGGCGTGATCACCATCAATGCCGGGTTTACCGATTTCGAGCTGAAAACCAACATCACGAACGACACCATTACCGAAGGCTACGATTCGCTGGCCTTCACAGTGGCTCAGACCGCCAGCAGCGTGGGTATTGCCGATAGCTGGTGGGTGCCCAGCCTTGTCAATCTTCTGGACGCAGTGGGTACTGGCGCTGCGGCAACGCCACGCAGTATCGCTGCGGGCGCGACCACAGCCGGTGTCGAAGGCTCGGCCACCCGGGCCGAAGCCACCTTCACGATGAGCAATTCTGGAGCCACTTACGCGAACAACGAAGTGCGGGTCAGCATGTACGGCTTGGGTGGTGCCGCTGCGGCTGACTACACCGGCAACCTTCAATACAAGTTGGTGGGAGGTAGTTGGGGGGATGTACCTGCTGGTGGCCTGATTACTATTCCGAATACTCACACGTCCTTCCAATTGGGAATTCTGATAGCCACCGATAGCTTGACAGAAACCTCCGAAGCAATCTCCTTTAACGTGGCTCAAACCACCTCCAGCGTGGGGCTGGTGAATAGTTGGTGGGTTCCCAATGCTGTCAATCTACAGGACGCACCAGGCACCGGTGCCGCGGCGTTGCTCCGCACCATCACGGCGGATGCGCCAACATCCACAGCGGTTGAAGGCTCCGCTACCCCGGCAATCGCTACCTTTAGTGTCTTATATGATCCAACGGATGCAGTCGTCGATACAGCCGATTACGCCAGCACCCAAGTGCGGGTCAGCATGTACGGCCTGGGCGGTGCGGCTGCGGCTGACTATACCGGCGTGTTCAACTACCAGATCGGGACGGGCGGCGCCTGGTCTAGCGTTCCTGCTAATGGTCTGATCACCATTCCAAGTACTGCCACTAAGTTTCAATTGTCGCAGGCGATTGTGACCGACAGCTTGACAGAAGCCAGCGAGGGTATCTCCTTTAACGTGGCTCAAACCACATCGAGCATCGGTCTGGTTGACAGTTGGTGGGTGCCAAGCACGGTCAACATTCAGGATGCACAAGGCACGGGCGCTATGGCACTGCCCCGCACCATCACGACGACATCGCCGACCATCACCGGGATGGAAGGCGCTACGGCAACCGCTACCTTTAGTGTCTTATATGATCCAACGGATGCAGTCGTCGATACGGCCGATTACGCCAGCACCCAAGTGCGTGTCAGCATGTACGGCCTGGGTGGTGCAACTCCGTCTGACTACCTGACCGGCGACCTGTTGTGGCACATCGGAACTACGCCAGGCGGCTGGTCTACCGTTCCTGGCAATGGCCTGATTACTATTCCAAATACTGCCACGCTCTTCCAGTTGGCAATGGAGATCAAGACCGACGCCATTGCAGAAACCAGCGAGGGGATCGCCTTTAACGTGGCTCAAACCACTTCCAGCATTGGTCTGGTTGACAGCTGGTTTGTACAGCGCACCGTCGATCTTGCTGATGTGACCTCCATCTATACCACCGTGACCGGTGCCATTGGCCCTGACCATTTCACGGCCACCGGCAATCCCGACATGTTCGTGATTCCCCACGGCACGTCCAAGGCCTTCGCCGATGGTGCGACCGGGCTGCCGGGAATCGCGGGAGACACCGGCGCCTTTAATTCGGGAGAGCTGTTTGATACGATCACTGGCTTCACTGCTGGAACGGACAAGATTGACTTGACGAATACCGTCACCTCATTAGTCCTGAAAGGGACAGCTGCTACGGAAGAAGCGCTCTTGACCGCGCTAAATGCTCCGGGGTTTAATGTCTTTCTCGGCGCTGGAGTGGTAGGCTATTACACCGTTACCCCTGCTGGTTGGCCCGCCAACGTTTACTTCCTTGTGGATGCCAACGGCGACAACGGGTGGTACCCGGGCGTCGATACTTTCATTAAGATCGTTGGCGGTGGAAGTGTAACGACCGCAGACTTTGTCTGATTCAGGCAACTGATCTCAGTCCAACCAATTCCAGGCCTGCCGCCGCAGAGCAGCGGTCTGGTTTGAGCCGCAAGCAGCGGTAGGCGTTGCGAGCTAAGATGTAGGGAGGAAAAAAAATGACGTTTTACTTGCCAACGTGCAAGGGTGTGGCGCTGGTCGCAATGGGCATGGTTCTTTGCTCATGCGGTGGCGGCAACGAGCCCTCGGTTTCGGTGTTACAGGCGCCCGCCGCCCAAGCGGGCGTTGTGCGCCCGATGATGCAGGCTGTCCCAAAAATCACCGGCAACGTGGCCACCGCAATTCAGGTGTTTCAGGCCTTTGTCGGGCAAGCACCCAGCTACTCGATGCTCGCGGCCTACACCACGCAGACTACCAGCAACGCGCCGGCTTTTGCTGCCTCCGTGGCCAGCGGTTATGCCAGAATCAGCGATGCCAACCTGGCATTGATGGTGCTCAATAACCTGGGCATCACGGCCAGCAGCGTGCCCGCCGTCAATGCGCAGGGCCAGAGTGAATACACCCTGCTGCTCGACGCCTTGGGCCAAATGTTTGCTTATTACAGTCCGGCGATGCGTGGCCAGATCATCCTGAACGCGACCGGGTTGCTGGCCAATCTGGAGAATGACCCGACCTATGGCCCGGTTGCCATCAATTACATCAACCAGACCTGGGTTAACTTCAATTACGCCACTAATGTGAGCAACGACAGCCCAGCAGTGTTGCCGGTTGCCACGGCCAACGCCGGTTCGGGCCAAAGCGTGTTAAGCGGGACCAGCGTCGCACTGGACGCCAGTGCCAGCGTTGCCGCCGGTGGCACCCTCACTTACGCGTGGACATTGGCATCCAAGCCGGACGGTAGCTCGGCATCGCTGAGCAACGCCAGCGCGGTCAATGCGAGCTTTACGCCCGATCAGGTAGGCGCCTATGTGGCCAATCTCACCGTCAGTGACGGCACCGTCACCAGCGGGGCGGCCAGCGTCAGCGTGACGGCTGCCCTGATGCACGACAGCGGCGTCACGGCCAGCCAGTGCTATGGCAGCGGCAGCAATACCCTGGTCAGTTGCGCCGGCACCGCCGCTCTTGCGCTCAACAGTGATCAGGATGGCATGATAGGACGCGATGTGACGAGCGCCAGCAGCAGCGATGGCAAGCTCGGTTTCAGCTTCAGCGCCGTAGGCAGCTACGCCAGTACGGAGTGCGTCAAGGACAGTCTCACGGGTCTGGTCTGGGAAGGCAAGCCCACCCTGGGTGATCGCGCCAGCAGCAACAGCTATAGCAACTTTGGCGACGGCCGCAGCGCGGATGCCAGTGCCTATGTGACGGCAGTCAACACATCCAAGCTATGCGGCTACAGCAACTGGCGTCTGCCGACACGCGACGAACTGCAAGCCCTGGTCGACTACTCGGTGGCCAGCCCCGGCCCGGGCGTGGATACGACGTGGTTCCCGAATACCGCCGCCGGCTCGTATTGGTCTGCCTCAGCCTACCTTGGCAGCACTGCCAAGGCCTGGTACGTCAGCTTCGCCAACGGCACCGTCAGCAGCGACACGCGCAGCGTCAAACTACCGCTCAGGCTGGTGCGTTAAGCGCCACCGCATCGTTGGCAAAGGGACACCCTATGAAGCAAAAAATAATCGCCACCACCGCCGCACTGTTAGGTTTGCTGGCAGCCATCTCCTGTCCGGCGCAGACCGTGTACCGCTACAGCGCTGATGCAAGCGGAACCGCCAACGCCCTGGTCACCGACAGCAAGAGCGGACTCACCTGGCAGCGCTGTAGTGCCGGCCAGAGCTTTGCTGCAGGCACCTGTAGCGGCAGCGCCAACACCTATACCCACGAGGAGGCCTTGGCCTACGCCAAGACCCAAACCGGCTGGCGCTTACCGAGCGTGAAGGAACTCTCCAGCCTGGTCGATAGCAGCGTCATCGGGCCGGCCATCAGCGGAACGGCGTTCCCAGCCACACCGACTTTCAGTGCCTGGGCTTCGTCACCCTATGCCAGCGACGCCGCCAGCGCCTGGATTGTCAACTTTACCGATGGCAGTGTGAGCGCCAGCGCCCGCAGCAACTCCCATCACGTGCGTCTGGTGCGATAAGCGATGACGCTGCAGTCCAGGTTCAGAGAAGGACTGGCGCTGCATCAACAGGGGCAGTGGGCACAGGCCCAGCAAATCTACCAGCAAATCCTCAAGATCCAGCCGCGGCACGCTGACACGCTGCATTTGCTTGGCATGCTTGCACGGCAAACCGGCAATCCGGCTCAGGCGGTGCATTGGATTGAGAAATCCCTGAAGATTTCTCCAGACAACGCGGCTGCCTACTCCAACCTCGGCAACGCACTGAGTGACTTGAAGCGTTATCCGGAAGCAATCAAGAGCTACGACAAGGCGATTGCCCGGCAGCCGAACCATGCCGAGGCCTGGTCGAACCGCGGCGTAGCGTTAAATGAGTTAGAACAACACCAGGCTGCCATTGACAGTTACGACCGGGCCATTGCCCTCAAAGCCGACTTTGCGAAGGCCTGGTGCAACCGCGGCATTGCACTCAATGCGTTAAAGCGGCACCAGGAAGCCATTGGCAATTATGAGCAGGCTATCGCGCTCGAACCCGATCATGTGGAGGCCTTGTTCAATCGCGGCAACGCCCTGAATGAACTCAAGAAATACCAGGAGGCCATCGACTGTTTCAACCAGGCACTTGCACTTCAACCAGATCACGCGGACGCCTGGTGCAATCGCGGCAACGCGCTGCTGAAATTAAAGCAGCATCAGCCTGCCATTGACAGTTGCGACCGGGCCATTGCCCTCAAGCCAGCGCTTGCGCAAGCCTGGTTCGGCCGTGGCAATGCCCTGCTTGAATTGAAGTTGTACCAGGAAGCCATTGACGGCTACGACCGTGCCCTAGCCACGCAACCCGACAACACAGAGGCATGGTATCGACGCGGCGTCGCGATGTACAACACCAAGCAGTACCGAGCCGCTGTTGACAGCTTCGACCAGGCTATCGCCATCCGAGCAGACCACGCCGATGCCTATTTCAATCGCGCAAACGCCTTGAACGAGCTGAAGCAATATCAGGCTGCGATTGACAGTTTCGACCAGGCGATTGCCCTCAACCCCGACTTTGCGCCGGCCTATAACAACCGCGGTTGTGTGTTGATCAGCTTGAAGCAACACCAGCTTGCCGTTGACAGTTACGACCAAGCCCTTGCCCTCCAGAGCGACAATGCAAGCGCCTGGTGCAACCGAGGCGTTGCACTTTTTGACCTGAAGCAGCACCAGGCCGCGATTGACAGTTACGACCGGGCCATTGCCCTGCAGCCAGACCATCCGCTTTTGCATGGACCACGGCTGCACATCAAGAAGCAAATCTGTGATTGGCGTGATGCCGAGCATGAGGTAGCCGAACTGCTGGCAAGAATCGACCAGAATGAGAAAGTGTCTACCAGTCTTTCGGCGCTGGCACTCACAGCGTCACTGCGTCTGCAGCGCAAAGCGGCGCAGACATGGGTAAACGACAAGTTCCCGGAAAATTTTGAGCTAGGCCAGATCCCCAAGCGCAGCAAGCGAGACAAGATTCGCCTTGGCTACTTCTCGATGGACTTCTTGAACCATCCAGTCTCTTACTTGACCGCTGAACTGTTTGAAACCCACGATCGGGACAAGTTTGAGGTTTATGCGTTTTCTTTTGGGATCGATACAAAAGATGAGATGCGAACGAGGCTGGAGGCGGGGTTTGACAAATTCATCGACGTCTGGAGCAGGTCCGAAAGAGACATAGCCGAGCTGGCCAGACAAATGGAGATTGACATCGCCATCGATCTTGCCGGGCTCACAGGGGACTCCCGCACTGGCATATTTGCCCGCAGAGCAGCCCCGCTGCAAGTCAATTACCTGGGCTATCCCGGCACCATGGGTGCAAGCTACATGGACTATCTGATTGCCGATCCGCAACTGGTCCCCGAAGAAGCACAAGCCCACTACGCAGAACACATCGTCTACCTGCCCAGTTTTCAGGCCAATGACAGCCAGCGAGCCATATCCAGCAAGGTGTTTGGTCGCGAAGAACTGGGTTTGCCCCCAACCGGCTTTGTTTTTTGCAATTTCAATAGCCTCTACAAAATCACCCCCAGCACATTTGATGGCTGGATGAGAATCCTGAAGCAGGTTGACGGCAGCGTTCTGTTTCTGTTGGCCGACAACGAACTGGCCGCTATCAATTTGACGAGGGAAGCGTCTGAGCGAGGCGTAGATGCGGGTCGATTGGTATTTGGAAAAAGACTTGCAAGCGCCGAGTACCTCGCGAGGTACCGTGCAGCCGATCTGTTCCTGGACACTTTCCCCTTTAACGCCGGAACCACCGCCAGTGATGCCTTGTGGGCCGGCTTGCCGCTGCTCACCCTTACCGGCGAGGCCTTTGCCAGCAGAATGGCCGCCAGCCTGCTCAGCGCCATTGAATTGCCGGAACTGATCACCACCACGCAGGAAGAGTACGAGGCGCTGGCGGTTGCGCTGGCTTTGAATCCTGAACGGCTCCAGGCGATCCGGCAAAAGCTGGCGCGCAATCGTCTGAGCACTGCGCTGTTTGACACGCCACGCTTCACCCGGCACCTGGAAGACGCTTACACGCAGATGCTTGAGCTCTATCACGCTGACTTGCCGCCTGAGCATATTTATGTGAAGCCGTTTCATTTGGACACCGGGCAAGTTCAGTCCAGGTTCAAGGAGGCACTGGCACTGCATCAACAAGGACTGTTGACACAGGCGAAGCCCATCTACCAGGAGATTCTCCAAGTCCAGCCCAAGCATGCTGACGCGCTGCATTTTTTGGGCATGCTGGCACGCCAGAACGGAGACTTGACTGCGGCGCTTGATCTGATCGGCAAGTCCATCGAGATCCGACCAGACAACGCTGCTGCCTGGTCCAACCTAGGCAATGCACTGAGTGACTTGAAGCGTTACCCGGAGGCGATCAACAGTTACGACAAGGCGATTAGCCTGCAGCCCAACCATGCCGATGCTTACTCGAATCGTGGTGTTGCACTGAATCATCTCCAACAGTACCAGGCTGCCATTGACAGCTACGACAAGGCCATCGCCCTGAAGCCCGACTTTGCACAGCCCTGGTGCAGCCGAGGCATTGCCTTGAGTGCATTAGAACGCCATCAGAACGCCATCGAGAGTTTCGACCGGGCCATTGCCCTCGAATCTGAGCATGCCCAGGCCTGGTGCGACCGCGGCAACGCCCAGAGCGCACTAAAAGAGCATCGCCAGGCAGTCGACAGTTACGACCGGGCGATTGCACTCAATCCAGAATATGCGGATGCCTGGTGTAACCGGGGTAATGCCCTGCATGCCTTGCGACAGTACCAGGCAGCCATCGACAGTTACCAGCACGCGATGGCCATCGCGCCAGACCAAGCCGAGGCCTACTGCAATTGCGGCAATACCTTGCGCGAATCGAAGCAGCAGTTGCAGGCCATCGAGTACTACGATAAAGCGATTGCACTCAAAGCCGACTATGCCGAGGCCTACAGCAACCGCGGCGCCGCTTTGAACGACCTTTTGCAACACGAGCAAGCGCTCATCAGTTACGACAGGGCCATCGCCCTGCAACCCGACCTTGCAAAGGCTTACTCCAACCGGGGCAATGCCTTCAACGCTTTGAAACAACGTCTGCAAGCCATTGAAAATTACGAGAAGGCCCTGGCGCTGCAACCAGACCAGGATTATGTGCCGGGCACGTTGTTGCACACTCGAATGCATGTTTGTGA
>Ga0163199_1003080_pt1 | contig 10113 bp, 7 predicted proteins | sample PL_2010_150m_FD_113537 | JGI IMG/M metagenome (GOLD analysis project Ga0163199, IMG submission 113537) | Freshwater microbial communities from Powell Lake, British Columbia, Canada to study Microbial Dark Matter (Phase II) - PL_2010_150m | ecosystem: Environmental > Aquatic > Freshwater > Lake ...
CCTTTACGAACAGGAGCGCGACCGCCTCAACGCTGTCGGCAATCCCGATCCCAAGGTGCTGGCCTCGGTCACCGGCCGAGTCGACCGCTACGAGAAGGAAAAGAAGGACATCTCGACCGAGGCCAAGAAATTCGAGGCCCGGCGCGATGAGGCCCGCGCCGCCGCGACCGTCGCCAACGACCGTGCCCGCGAGATGGGCCTCGCGGTTTCCATTTTCCAAATCGCCATCGCCTTCGGCGGCGTCACGCTCGTGATGAAGAAGCGCTGGCTGTGGAATTTCTCGCTGCTTGCCGGTGCGGTCGCGACCGGGCAGATGGCCCGCGTGCTCTGGTGGATGTGATCCATCCGCTGGCACGACCCGCGGAGATCTTGCGCCGCCGGCCCGCGCCGGCCTGAATCGCGACATGAGAACCTGGCGCCCGCTGCTGGCCGTGTTCGTGGCGGCGTTCGCGCCGATCGGTTGTGGCACCGCCTTCGCCGCGCCAGCGCAGATCATTCTTCTGCGCCATGCGGAAAAGCCGGCCGTCGGATCGGAGCTCAACGAGCGCGGACGCGAGCGCGCCACCGCGCTCGTCAATCTGTTTACGCACGATGCCCGCGTGCTGGAGCACGGGCCCGCCGTCGCCATCTTCGCCATGCGGCCGCACGGGAAAAGCGGCTCCGTGCGCGCAATTCAGACGATGGAGCCGACGGCGCGCGCGCTCGGCGTCGCGCTCGACGCGCAGCTCACCCGCGACGAAATCACCCCACTCGCGCACGCGATCCTGTCCGCGCCGGCCTGCGAGGGCAAAACCGTGATCGTCTGCTGGGAGCACGATGCCATCCCGAAGATCGTGAAGGCGCTCGGCTGGACCACCGGCCCGAGCGACTGGCCCTCCAAGGCGTATGACCGGCTCTGGGTGCTCGATTTCGACCACGGCAAGCCCGTCCGCTTCCGCGACCTCCCGCAGCAAATCCTGCCTGGCGACAAGACGAAGTGACCCGCCGCCCGGCTGCGCGTCGCCGTTCGCGGCCAATCCGTGCAGCGACTTTGCCAAGACTTGCCCATTGCGCGGGCTCGCGCCTGCCACCGAACCATCCAGCATCGGTAGACGTCGGCCGGTGTGCTTTCACCGGCACGGACGCATTGATTGCCCGTCACTCCTCCCATGAAAAACACGCGCGCCTCCTCGATTCCCCGCCGCGACTTCCTCGCCACCCTCGGTGGCCTCGGCGCCTCGGCCTTCCTCGCCAGCAACCGCACGGCCACCGCCGCTGAAACGGCCCCGGCTCCTTCGCACCGGAAGGGCCGGCTCAAGCAGGGCGTGTGTCGCGGCGTCTTCCGTGGCATCAAGCTCACCGACGACGAGATGTGCCGCGAAGCCGCCAAGGCCGGCGCGCACGGCATCGATCTCGTCGGGCCGGACATGTTTCCCGCGCTCAAGAAATACGGCCTGATCCCGACCATGGTGCCCGGCGGCAGCGGGATCAAAGCCGGCATCAACGACCCCAAACTCCATGCCGACATCGACCCCAAGATGCGCGCCGCGATCAAGGTCGCGGCCGAGGCCGGCGCGCCCAACGTCATCGTGCTCGCCGGCGATCGCGCCGGCTTCACCGACGAACAGAGCATGGACAACTGCGCGGTGTTCCTGAACGGGATCAAGAAGCAGGCCGAGGACGCCGGGGTCACGTTGTGCATGGAACTGCTCAACAGCAAAGTGAACCACGCGGGCTACGTGTGCGACCACACCGCCTGGGGCGTCGAACTGTGCAAGCGCGTCGGCTCCCCGCGCGTGAAACTCCTCTACGACATCTACCACATGCAGATCATGGAGGAAGACCTCATCCGCACGATTCAGCAAAACATCGCCTACATCGGCCATTTCCACACCGCCGGCAATCCCGGCCGCCACGAGTTCGACGAGACGCAGGAAATTTACTATCCCCCGATCTGCAAGGCCATCGCTGAGCTCAACTACACCGGCTACTTCTCGCACGAATACACGCCAACCAAAGAGCCGCTCGCGACGCTCGAGAAGATGATGCGGATTTGCGAGGTGTGACGGACGCCGGCGCCCTTCCGGGCGTAGCAAGCGACAGGAAGCGTTGAGCACGCGATGCGCAGCGGTCGCCGCCGCGTCCCGCTAAGCTCCGGCCATGGGAAAACGGATCGCGATCATTCAGGGACACCCGAGTCCCCAGCAGAAACACCTCGGCCACGCGCTCGCCGACGCCTACGATCAGGGCGCCGTCGCCGCGGGCCACGCGGTGCGGCGAATCGAGGTGGCGCAACTCGACTTTCCGTTGCTGCGGACGGCGGAAGACTGGAACGAGGGCACCCTGCCCGAGAGTCTGCGGGGCGCCCAGGCAGCCATCGGCTGGGCCGATCACCTCGTGATGCTGTTTCCACTCTGGTCGGGCACGATGCCGGCGCTGTTCAAGGGCTTTCTCGAACAAATCGCCCGCCCGGGTTTCGCCTTTCGCAAAAACCCCGGCGGCGGCATGGCGCCCGCCCTCACTGGAAAATCCGCCCGCATCGTCGTCACGATGGGCATGCCCGCGGTGTGGTTCCAGTTGTTCTACCATGCCAACGGCGTGCGTGGCCTGCAGCGCAGCATCCTCGGCATGTGCGGCATCAAGCCCGTCCGGACCACCTACATCGGCCTGGTCGACGCCAAAGGCTTCAACGCGGGAAAATGGCTGGCCGAGATGCGCGAGCTGGGCCGCCGCGGGGCGTAATCCCCCCTGTTTTCTGGTGTTGCCTGCCGCCGGCTTTTCCCGAACTTGGCAGACCGCTCACACATCCACTCTGAAACCAGACCAACCCTTAATCACCATCATGAAGAAATCGACCTTGGGCATCCTCGGCCTCAGCGCATCACTCCTCGTCGGCGTCGCCTTTGCGGCGCAATCCGACGCGGCCAAGAAAGCCGCGCCGGCCCCGGCGCCCGCCGCGGCCCCGAAGCAACAGAAACTCATTCGCGTCTCCACGCTCAACACCGTCGAGGCCAACCAGGAATTCCAGGCCAACGTGCAGGTGATGCAGACCCAGAAGCAGGCGGCGATCGACATGAATGCCGCCCTGGAGAAGGAAACCAATGCCACCAAGAAAAAGGAGCTGAAGACCAAGCTCGATGAACTGATGGTCAAGCTCAACGAGAACAACCAGAAGATGGCCAAGGCGTATGGCTTCTCGCTCGACCGGAATTACACCATCGTCGTCGAAAAGGCGCACGTTTACATGTTCGTGAGCGACGAAGAAGCCGCGAAGTTCGAGAAGGAACAGGCCGACGCCGCTGCCGCCGCCGCAAAGAAAAAGTAGTTTCATGGGGACCCGGCGCCCTCGCCGGGTTTCCTCCGAATTCCGCGGCGGGGGCGCCGGGGCTCCACCGGGCAAAATGCCGCGGGCACTTACACCGCGTCAGGAACCCAGGCTACAACGTCACCGGAACCGGCTCCGGCCTGCGCCACCCTTTGGGCGTGGCGCCGATGCGGACGGCTGGTCGCGCCAGAACCAGGCGGCATAGTTCGCCTCCGCGCTCGAATTCGCGGCACACGCTCGGCCGGTTTTCATAGATCGTGCAGAGCCGCGTGACCGAGTCCAAGGCGACACACGCGCCATCGCCCCGCTGCTCCAGGCAACGCCGGCCCTCATGCTCCACGACCAATGCCTCGGGCACGCGGTCGTCGCCCGCGGCGAGTTCGACCACTTGATGACAGCAGCGGCCGCAGCCAGCGCAGGCGGGAAGATCGTTTGGGTCGGCGGCAGAAATACGAACCTCACCTCGCCATCGTTCCCCTCCGCTGGCGACCTATTATTCGCTTCCAAGCCGGCCTCCTGCCCGGAATTGCTCGCTTCCCTCTGCCGCCGGCTACGCGCCGGCGCCACCGGCGGAATCCGCCGGCGCGCGTGAGTCCCGCGACTTGAGCTGCGAAAGCTCGGTCCGCAGTGCCCGCACCTCGGCGATCAGCTCGGTTTCCTCCTGGCGATGGCCCAGGAACAACGACGCGACGAGACCGCTCATCATGCTGAAGAGGCCCACGCCCGACATCATCAGCACCATCGCGACCAACCGTCCTTCAATGGTCACCGGATAGCAGTCGCCATAGCCCACGGTGGTCACGGTCGTCACCGCCCACCAAATCGCGTCGCCCGCCGATTTGATGTTGGAGTCCGGCGCCTTCTCCACGACGAGCACGGCCACGGCGGAGAACACCACGAGCAGGAAGGCCGTGGTCGCCACCGACGCGATGCCGCCCTTCTCCCGCTGGGCGAAAAACACCCCGAAGAGCCGCTGCACCGATCGAATCCCGCGCAGCAACCGCAGGACCTGGAGCACGCGCATGAACCGCCCGAAGCGCAGCCAGGACACGTTGGGGATGCTCGCGAGCAAATCGATCCAGCCTAGCTTCATGAACTCGCGCTTCGAGGACGCCGCGCGGAACCGCACCACAAAGTCCGCAAAGAAGGTCGCGCACGCGAACAGATCGACCCACTGGATGATCCGCGAGATTTCGCGCGGCAACGTCAGGAGCGTGTCGGCGGCGATCGCCCCGAGCGTGGCGAGCGAGAGCACGAGCACGAAGAACTGAAAGGAGCCCAGCGCGCTTTGCTCCGGGCCTTTTGAAGACGAGGCGTCCATGGAAGAACGGGGTTGAGACTGAGTTGGGCTGAATGCCCGCCGCTTCCTTTGCCCGATTCGGGTCCGCGCGCCAACCTGTAATGCAACCGGGCCCCGCACCGCGCGAGTTCGTGCACGCTTGGGACCATTCGCCCGTGACATTCAGACTTCAGAGTTGCAGGGCGGGATCGCCGAATCCCGCCGTCCAGGTTGCGTTCATGCTGCTGTGGCGGGGTTCGGCGACCCCGCCCTACAAGATCCAGATCTCACGGGCGACTGGTATGAGACGCTTGCACAGCGGTAGGGGCGATTGCCCCAATCGCCCGTCTCCGGGCCGTTGGCGCTACGGCCCCCACCAAGCTGGATTTCGATGCAAACCTCTTTGGTTGCAGCGGCCGCGGTGGGAAAAATCTGCGCTCACGGCTCGACGACCACCGGCAGGCCGACGCGGACCACACTGAGCAGCGCCAGCGCATCCCAATTCGCGAGCCGGAAGCAACCGTGCGACTCCGTGCGGCCGACCTTCTCGGGCTCGGGCGTGCCGTGAATCCCGTAGCCCGGCAGGTCGAGCCCGATCCAGGCGAGACCAACCGGATTGTTCGGCCCGGGCGGCAGGATGAGTTTGCGCCCGAGCTCCCGCGCCTCCGCGGACTCCGGAAACACCGCCGGATCGAAGGTGTAGTTCGGATCCGGGGCCACGACCTTCACGTGCAACTCGCCGACGGGGCGCTTCTCCACCGCGCGCGCGATGCTCACCGGAAAATGCGCGAGCACCGCGCCGGCCTCGTCAACGATTTCGAGCTCGTGCCCCTCCAGCCAGATGAGGATGCGCGCGGCCTTCTTGCGAATCGCCACGCGCTCGACCGCCGGCACCTGAATGCGGACACCCGGCGCGACATTGTCCCAGTCGACGTCGGGATTGAGCTGCTGCAGGAGCTTGGGGTGTGCGCGATAGCGCTCGCCTGCCAGTTCGAGCGCCGTCGCGAAGCCGAGCGCGTCGCGCTGGGATTTCTCGAGCCACGTGACGGGCAACGGCTGCAATCCCGCCAGTTCCTCCGCCGAAAACACATGTTCCTTCAGCGCCGGCGCCGTGAGCAGCAGCACTGCGCGCGTGGCGTCGTCGAGCACGCCCGACTCGCGAATCCCCGCCTCGCGTTGCCACGCGCGCAACGCCGATGCCGTCTGCGGTCCCATGACGCCATCGATCGAGCCCGACGAAAACCCGCGCCGGTGCAATTCCACCTGCAGCTCGAGCACGGTTTCTGGAGGCCGCGGAATCTCGGGTGCGGTCGCCGGCATCGGGGCGGGCTCGACCGGCGGAGTCACCGGCTCGGTCGGCGGGGCTTCGGGTTCCGCAGCGACCGGCTTCGGCGGCGGTGGGAGCGAGAACTTGATGATCGGCGGAGCCTCCGCGGCGCGCATCAGCAGCACCCACGGCAGCCATGCAAAAAATCGAAGCCGGCGAAAGGACACAGCGAACGAGATAACAGCACCGGGCAGACAGTAAAGAAGAGCCCCGATGGAATCATTCCCGTTCCAGCCGCAAGCGCCCACGCGTGGTCCGATCAATCGCCGGTGATGCCCGAAAATCGTGTAGCCCTGCTCGTGAGAGCAGGGACTGCCCGCCGAATGGGGCTCGAACCATCCCGCCTCTCACGAGGCGGGCTACCCATCTGACCCGCCGCGAATGCAAGCGCGCGCGGCAGCGGCACCCCGGCAACGCTCAGAGGGAACGTTGCCGTTCGAGGTGGAGCGCGTTGACCTCAACGCGCTTGGTGCGAGCGGATGCCCGGCGGCGCGTTGGGGTCAACGCGCTCCACCACTCCAAGCCCTACGTTAGCTCGGCAATCGCCTCCAACTGCACACTTCCGGCTCGGAGGGCGTCAAAAACGTCTGCCGGAGGCAGGGCGAATTATCCCTAACCCGCCAGGTTCGAGAGGCGTCCGCCCCGCAGCGGCGCGTTAAGGATAACGCGCCCTACCTTTTTCGACTCAGGACGTGACGACCGATTTCAGGCGGTTGCGCACGAAGACGACGTGGTTGCGCAGATCGTAGAACTGGCTCGCGAAGGAGGCTGGCACCTTCAGCGCGTTCACCTCCCGCTCGATGGTGTCGAGCCGGCCGAGCAGTTCCTCGACCCGGGCGGGCGCGAGCGGCGTCTCGACATCGCGTTCGAGCTGGAGCAGCGGCCGGTAGCAGCGATAGATTCGGAGTTGCACGCTCCAGCGATAGGCCACGGGCAGGAAGCGGATGGCCGGAATCAGCACGAGGAAGAACGGCACGATGGCGACGAGCAGCCGGTTGGTGAGGTTCGCGAGCCAGAACGAGTGCACCAGGTCATACATGAACCCGCGGCCCGACTTGTAGAACCGCAGCGCGTCCTCGCTGAGCGGGAACTCGCGGACGAGCGGGGCGGGAAATTCGCCGCGCTTCGTGAGCAGCCCCGCCCGGCCGTGCACCTTCTGGGCGACATACAGCACCATGTCGGAGATCGCCGAGTTCAGCCCCTTGCGCGCGATCAGTTCGACGCCAGGGCCCACCAAGGTGAGATCCTGCGCGGGCAGGTTCATGCCCAGATCGATCCCGCCCTGCGGAATGACAATCTTGTTGAGGTTGAGGGTGGATAACCGGCGCACGTAGGCGTCCGCCTGCGTGAAACTGACGGCCTGGATGTCGGGCGCGCGGATGAAGGTCCGGAGCGTCTGCATCGGCGCCGAGTCGCCCATCATGAAGATCGCGTCGAGCTGGCCGGCTTGAAACGCCTTGCCGGCCTCCTCGGTCGGCTGTTCGACCAGCGTGGTCGGCGCCCCCGTGATACCATTGGCCCCGAGGAGCACGTGCGCGAGCGATTGCACGCCGCTGCCCGGCGCGCCAATGCCGATGCGCTTGCCCGCGAGGTCCGAGAGCCGCGAAATCCGGGTCGTGCCGCGGTGGAAAATCCACAATGGCTGGTAGGCGATGGTGCCGAGCGAGACGAGGCCGGGCGGCGGGTTTTCACCCACGAGCCCGCCTTGCACGAACCCGAGGTCGATGCCGGAATCCTTCGCCTGCATCCTCTGGAGGTTGTCGAGCGAGCCGCCGGACGGCGCGATTTTCAGGGTGATGCCATACTCCGCAAGCGCCTTTTGATACGCCTCCGCGTTGCGCTGGAACGAACTGCCCGGCGGCCCGCTGATGATCGTGATCGTGCGCGGCGGGGCCGACAGCACGACCCACAGGATCGCCGCAGAGGCGAGCGCGAGGATGAAAAGCACGACGAGGCTGGCCAGCAGCGGGCTGAAGCCGAAGGTTTCAATCAGGGCGACGACGATCTTGGGCCGACGGGAGTCTTTCGGTTGGTGCATGCGGTGGATGGCAAAGATCCTCATAACCGCAGTGGGCGGGGATGTTCAATCCTTTCGCGGGCCATGCCGTGCAGGCCGGTCTTTTCGGCCTTCTCTTCTACGCCCAACCTGACCTAGTCGCACTCCAGCATGCCGGACAATTCACCCAGCCGAATGAAAGGGCAGATGTTCGCCCTGTCCTTCACCGCGCTTTTTCTGGAAATGATGGTGATCCGCTGGGTCCCGTCGGTGGTGCCGCTCATCGCCTACTACGCCAACCTGATGCTGCTGAGTTCGTTTCTGGGGCTGGGCGCCGGGGCGATGGCGGGAAGAACCAAGACCAATTTCTTCGAGTGGTTTCCCATCTTCCTCGCGTGCGACATCGCCACGCTGGTCCTGTGCCGCGATGTGTCGCTTGGCGCCAGCGCGGCCGAAGCCCGGTTCAGCACGATCAATCCCACGCTGCTGAACACCCTCGTCCTGATCTGGATTTTCGCGATCAACGCGCTCGTGTTCGTCCCGCTGGGCCAGCGGATGGGCGGCTTGTTCAATGCGCTGCCCCGCCTCTCCGCCTACGCCTGGGATCTCGCGGGCAGCCTGGGCGGCACGCTGTGCTTCGGGCTGTTTTCGCTGACGCACTTTTCGCCCCTCCTCGGCATGGCGGGCGTGATGGCCGTCTATCTGCTGCTCGCGCGACGGAATCGGTGGGCGCTCGATGTCCCCTTGTTCGCCGCCGTCCTGGCGGTGATGTTTTTCTCGAGCGACCGCGCGGCGATTTGGTCGCCGTATCACTACATCACGGTCAGCCGGTTTGAGACGCCGCACGTGACCGAAGCTGACCCGCCGCCGGATTTGCGGACCATGGTGAATCCGCCCGTCTACATTGCGAACATCAACCACCTCTTCTACCACTTCGATGGCACGTTTCGCCCCGAAAGGTATCGGCCGGGATCGTGGATCGCCGAAGAATTTGTCGGGCCCTGGATGCGTTATTATCGCGCGCCTTATGCCCTGACCAAGGGGCGGGACCGCGTGCTGATTCTCGGCGCGGGCGGCGGGGGTGATGTCGAGGGCGCACTGGCCTCGGGCGTCCGCCACATCGATGCCGTCGAGATCGACCCGGCCGTCATCCAAGTCGCGCGGCGCTTCAACGCGGGTGCGCCTTACGCCGACCCGAGAGTCACCGTGCACGTGGACGATGCCCGGGCCTACCTGGCGCGGGCCCGACCGGGCTACGATGTCGTCGCCTTCGGCTTGCTCGATTCCCACGCGCTCTTCAGCAGCATGAACAACGTCCGGCTGGACGGCCACGTTTACACGGTGGAAGGACTGCGGACGGCTTATGGCCTCCTGAACAGCGAGGGCCTGCTCTATCTGTCGTTCTCCACCATCAAGGACTGGATGGTGCCGAAGCTATTTTACATGATGACCGAGGCCACCGGCCGGGAGCCCGCCATGTATGTCGCCGGCAGCCGCACGATCATCCTGTGCGTCCCCAAGAACCCGCAGGTGAAACTACCGCCGAAAGTTTTTCAATTTCAGCGCACCGGCCTCGACCCCGCCCTGCCCTGGGTCGACCTGGCAACGGACGACTGGCCCTTCCTTTACCTCATGCGGAAAACCATTCCGGCTGACTACCTGATCGCAATCGGGAGCCTGCTGACACTTTCCGTGGTCTCGATCGCCGGACTGCGGCGCCGCTCATTTGGCCTCGGCGATCTGCATTTCGGACTGCTCGGCATGGGATTCCTGCTGCTGGAAACGAAGAGCATCAGCGACTGCACGCTCTACTTCGGGGCCACGTGGCTGGTCACCGTGATCGTGGTCACGGGCGTGCTCCTCATGGTCATGGCGGCCAATCTGCTCGCGGAACGGATCAAGGCTTTCTCGTTGTGGATGTATGTGCCGCTGTTCGTGGCGCTCGCCGTCCTGCTCTTGGTGCCGCGCGAAATCGTGCTCGGGTTTCCCTTCCCCGCCCGGCTGATGTGGGCAGTCATCGCGGTCCCGTTGCCGGTGTTTTTCGCGGGCATCATCTTTTCCACGACGTTTCGCGAAGCGGCCGATCCCTCGGCGGTGTTTGGCGCCAACCTGATTGGCGCAATGATCGGCGGCTTCTGCGAATACCTCGCGATGGCCGTCGGCAGCTGGCGGCTGTCGCTGCTGGTCGCGGTGGCCTACGCGCTTAG
>Ga0163199_1003083_pt1 | contig 10105 bp, 6 predicted proteins | sample PL_2010_150m_FD_113537 | JGI IMG/M metagenome (GOLD analysis project Ga0163199, IMG submission 113537) | Freshwater microbial communities from Powell Lake, British Columbia, Canada to study Microbial Dark Matter (Phase II) - PL_2010_150m | ecosystem: Environmental > Aquatic > Freshwater > Lake ...
GTCCTGGACGTGAATCGTCTGCGTACGCAAGTCGAGGTGATCCCATTTGATGGCAATCAATTCGCCAGTGCGCAGGCCGGTGGCAAAGGCGAATTGAAACAGGGCGCGCTCCTCGGTACAAGGGCAGGCAGACAGGATGGAGGCGATTTCCTCGGCGTTGAATGGATCGATCTTGTCGTCTTCGCGACGCTTCTTCGGGATGATGGTGCGCAGCTTGATCGATGCGAGCGGGTTGATTGGAATCAGGCTGTCCGTGACGGCCATGTTGAGGACCGAGGAAAGCAGGCCGACGCAGTTGCGAGTGCTCTTGGGGGAGAGCTTTGTCGCCAGGTCGGCGATCCATGTGCGCAGCTCGGGCGTGGTTAGATCATCGACAAAGCGGCCGGCGAACTTCGGCGCCAGGCGGGCGTGGTTCCACTTGGCATAGGTGGCGACCGAAGAGGGCGAGAGGATTTTCGCTTTCCGGGCGTTGTCGATGTAGCTGTCGAGCAGATCGGTGACGAGATGACGGCGCTTGCCTTGGTTCTGTAAGCGCGCGATTTTGCTGTTGGGGAAATACTTGGCATATTCGAAGGTGCCGCGCTCAATAGCGTTGACGACTTCGGCGCGTAGTCGTCCAGCATAGCGGATGTTGGCCGAAGTCGCAGGGATGCGCAGCGTCTCGCGGCGGCGCTCGCCAAGCCAGACGAAGGTTACGCGGAGGCTCGCGCCGCGCTTGCCTTCACGGAACTCGATGCCTTCGGGAAGCTGACTGTCTCGACGTGCTTCTGGTTGCTCAGCCATTCGGTGACTGCCTTGATGTTGATCCACAGAGTACGCGGCCCGGTACGCTTGTAGTGTAACCCGGCTGCCCATGTGCCTTCACGAATGCGAGATTCTACGGCATCAGCAGGATCGCCAGTGGCTTCGCAGTATCTTGGCGCTCTTACCCACTCAACGGGCAGTGTAATAATATTCATTTCGCTCCTTTCATTCCGATACTTCCATTCTAAGCAGACTCTTTCTTGGCACGGTCAGAATCCGCGACCTCCATTGCGCACTCCGCATCCGTCCCATGCAACATTTGCCCAAGCTAATCGAGTACCGTTTCGACGACCTAAAGTGCCGCTCGCACTGCCTGTATCGGTCTACACAAACCTTGACGCAGGGTTGCAGACATGCCGATCCGCGATACTGAGCAGGTAGTCCTTATCCGTAACGGAATGCAAGGTGCGTTTAGTAAACGGTTTGTAATGATTGCGACTAAATAGTGGGAAGCGAACCTACCGCCTTCGGTACGACTGCGCGCATTGAGACATCCGCCGACTGCAACATCTTAAGTCCCCGGGTTGAGAATGTGACGGTATTAAACTTTCAAAATCGTGGCTGAGGATGAAGGAAAGAGTTAGCGAAAACGTGAGCATTCCAAAACAGGGGTACTTTGTCCCGAAACGTCTTTTCGTCAACCACTCCCACGGTGGGCGCGGTAATGGGGCCTATTGCTGGCCGCCCCATTTATGCCTTTCGCCATCCAACAATGGGCGTAGCCAGCTCTATGGGCGACTGTAGGCTTTCTGGTCTGGAAAACCACGGAGTCCTACCAATCCAGCTTTTGAGTCGGACAATTGTCCGACATTGATTTTGAAAGCGATATGGAAAAGCGGCCGACTCGGCGTGCTCTGTCGCAAAAATATTTGCCATAATTCGCTCAACTACTCCCGCTCGAGAGCTTCGAGTATCGACTCTGCACCGCTTCAGAGCAGTGCCGCCACGACCAGAATTTTGGATTTTCATGTGGAAATGAGGTTTCAGCCACTTCTAAACGAGAGTATCAATTTTAAAAGTTTAAAATTGCCCAACGCCATCAGAGGCCGAGCGTTCTGTTCAATGTCAGAACCCGACCACGAAGCTGGTGAAGCTGCGATATACCGTACTGCTCGGCGTTACATCTACAAAAGCACGCGGATCTTGCACGGTATGCTACGCGAATTAACAAAGTCAATAATTTGCCAACGTCGTCAGAGACGGGAAGGCGTATCTCGGCACCTGGCCTCCGAAGAAGAGCATCAAACGGATAGTCCCGGTACCGTCGAGGAAACGGATCTCCGAAGCCTCGTTGATACATGTCCCCCTCGGCCAGGGCGAAGCCGTCCTGGTTATCAACCAGAAGTTGAAGCGCTGGATCTTGTATCTCCAATTGCATAACTCAGTTGTCTCAAGCAGCGGCGTCTGCACCTCCTGTTCAATCCTTCGCGGGACCCCGGGTCCGCGACGCCCAAAGAGACGGTTGTTTTTCGACAACCTGCAAAGTCCCGCACGGCGGGGTCTTGACAGCTCAGACAGCCTCCTGTCTGAGCACAAGAACCAGAACTAATACTCCATGCTTCGACAACGGGGGCCGCACAATCGGCCAGCGAAGTTGGCAATTCGCCATCCACTCGTCGAAGATATCCGAAGCACATCAACACCACACGGTCGGTTGCTACGCCGACGGTCATCCTCCTGCCGGGCAAAGGCCCTTCGTGATGACGTGTGTGTGAACAATGGGCCAGAGGTCGGCCCGAATTCGTCTCATCGTGGTCGCAGCTGACCACAATCGCGCTCCACAGCGACCGACTGCAAATCGGTTTAACACTCACCAACTGGGTGGCGGGAAATTGGAGTGCAACAGTATCAAGAATGACAGTTCACTATTTCTTTGGGAGGCTTCAAGTGGGTAAATTCGCATCAAGAAGAAACTTCGGTTACGGGAAGAAAATTGAGTGCGCTGGCCACCAGGCGCTTATCACTATCTTTGGAAAAGGGCATTTCAGCACGGTGGCAGGGCACACGGGACGGTGGGGACGCTTCTGCCAATGGGCGCATGCTGTCCACGACATTCGCGATGCACGCGGCGTAGGCCAGCCGATTGTCGAAGACTATGCAGCAGCGCTCTCAGAACAGGTGATAGATGAATCGATGAAAGTCAGTTACGCCCAAAATCTACTGACCAGCGTAAACGTAACACTTGAAGCTCTGCGAAAGGATCATAAAGTTCGCATCGACTCACCGTCTCAGTGGGTAGGTCGGCGTTGCACGTTCCGCATGGATCAACCAACTGGCTTTAGCTGGGAAACAGTTAATGGGGCGGTCACGAGACTGAACGAAATCGATTTGCCGCGTGCTGCTGTTGTGGTTCAGCTTGCTCGGTCCTTCGGTGTGAGACTTCGTGAAGCCGTGCTATTGGACATTTCTGCGGGGGAAAGGCAGGCGCATAACAATGGCGCCATCGATGTACGAAAAGGAACCAAGGGTGCCAGAGGGAAGGATGTCGAACGCTGGGTACCTATCAGTGAGGAAGGCAAACAGGCACTTCTGGAAGCGGCCCGAGTTCGGGACGCATTGGGTTGCGGAAATAATCTTCTGCGACCTGATGAATCCTACAACACCTTCGTGAATGACCGAGAAATCAACCGTGCCCGTCGGTATCTACATCAAGCCGGTATCAAAGGCTACCACGACCTGCGCTCGGCATGGGCCTGCGACCGATATCAGCAACTTACAGGGCATCCGGCACCTGTTTTCCAACCTGACACGAGGATTGATCCCGAAAAAGATCGCAAGGCCCGGGAAGCCCTGGCGCGCGAACTTGGCCATGACCGCATAGGAGTGGTGGCTGAATACATTGGGGCACGGCCTTGAATTTCACGGATTGTTGGGAAATGAGGAGAATTTGAATGAGTATTGAAATATTGTTAAAGCGCTCAACCCCTGGTGCTCCCACCAGTGTCAATGACCACATTGAGCGGGGCGAGCGCATCGCCCGCGCGATCCAAGAACACTTCGCAATTGCAGAACCCGCGCAATGGCGGGCTAAGCACCTACGATGGGTGCTGGATCGTTGGACTGATCAGTTCTCACTAAATACTCGCTACGATTATTGGCGCACAGCGCGGGTGCTTGCGTCAGCGCTTGATCGCTGGCCAGATTGGGAGCCTCATCTGCGCGGTTCTTGGTGCCGTCGCGGCGTGGGTGGACGACCGGCGAAGCTAGCCCATAAAGATACGGGCAAAGCTGCGCGATCTTGCAGTCATAAATGACCAGCAGCGCGATGCCGTCTATGCGGAAGAGTTGCGCGGAAAGGCCATCAGCTAGAAAGGGAAGAAAGGCAATGCACCACGATTCATACAACTTCAAGGCGAGATCTCGCTTGTCCGTAGAGTCCGATTATGTTTTTTTGAGGGATAAATTCTTGGCGGACTTCCCGCACTACGCTGAGCTATTCATTGCAGTTGGCATGACAGATAACATTTGGTTGCATGCGACTCGCGATGACGTCCGCTCAACGCTTGGGGCACGCTTCAATGCAGAACTTTCATTTCACAAGCCTGGGCGAATATCGGCAGATCTTGCTTGGCGTATTCCCTCAATCCGCGAGGCATCAAACCTTGCCGGCTATATGACACGGTACGGAAAAGGTGCTGCCATGTTCCATGTCGCAGTAACAACCATTGATAAAGCAAGTTCTTACGTCGATCGAGGAACGGCTATCCACGAGTATGGTCATTACGTCGAACAAAGGGTCGCCGCCAACCGAGGGTATCCGCCGGGTCCGCTCCAAAAGCGAAATACCGCATTCAAGTATGCATATGCGTTGGTCACAGCGACTGGCAGCGGGGCAACAGATGGACTCTGCTCTCGGTTTGCTGCAGATGAATTTATTGCATGGATCAATGCGATCTGGTTGTGCTGGATGCTCCGTATAGACCCCAAAACGGTTGTTGTCGGCATGGTGCTCGACGCAATTAGTCATCCCGAGTCGTTTGCTCCATACGTTCATCAATCTCTCCCATTGATTGTGAAGGCAGAGATCTTCTCTAACCGTGCAGCTGCAGAACATATTTTTGAATCGGCAGGACGGTATACCTTGAGTCGCGGACTACGAGTTGGAACGGACACGAGTGATGTTAGGTTGTGCGAGCAGATTGACCGAGCTAGCTCGACACTTCTTGATCTCGTCATTCGCTCGATCAAGCAATAGAGAATCATAAAGACCGGATAAATGATGAATATGATCATTAGGCGAACTGGTTGAGGCCGGCTGGCTGGAAGTCGGCCTTTGCCGCCGTTGGCGTCCGGTCAGTTGAGTGGCCGGTGTCGCCCCAGGTTGCCGCCACTGAGGCGGTAAGCCGACGCCAACCGCTGCTGAGGAATTGGTCGAGCCGCGAGTCAAGCCAACTGGCGGCGACGCTGTGAAGTGATGACGGGGGATGAATCTGGCGCCAGGCGTTAAGGTGCCAGTGAAGTCAGATCCGCCCGTCAGTGCGGTGCTGAGAGGCTAGAGGTAGGGGGTCGCGTACCCAACGAACTCGTCATGCTCGGTCCTGGCGATCTGCCAGCGACCGGCTTCATCCGGCCGCTCTCTGCTTTCGCCGACAGCCAGGTACAAGCGGCGCTTGGCACGCGAGATGCCGACGAAGAAGGCAGAGCGCTCGGCATCCGGGTCACTCCAAAAGGTCTGCTTCTCAACGCCCAGTACCACCACAGTGTCGAACTCCAGGCCTTTGCTCTTGTGGATCGACATGATACGCACAGCGCAGTCTCCCGAGAACGACGCAAGGGCCGCAGCCGCGTCCCCGCCACCGGATAGCAATACGTGCGCGCGACCAGTCGTCGCTTCGATCTGCAGTTGCAAGAAGTCTCCCTGCGCGTAGGTGGGCGAGAGCCCGACTACGGCATCGCGCCCGACGATATCGAGCAACTCGTTGACGATGGTTTGGAGATCGTCAAGGTCTGCAAGGTCGGTCCCGCCTATCGCGATCCTTTGCCTGACGCCCGCGACGAAGCGATCCCACCGGGAACGCGTCTGATACTCGCGTTCCGAATCGAGCCCCCGCCCGAACACAACAAGGTCGAGAAGTCGTCGATAGGGGGCTGGCTGTCGCTGCCCTGTGGCAACGAGAAGGAAGTCCACGATGAGGTTCGCAACCGGCTCCGATGCCAGATTCTGGTCTTCATCTTCGTCCCGAAATGGCACCCCTCGTGCATCGAGCGCGGCACGCAGCTTCCGGCAGTACAGGTTCTGCTGCTTGCTTACCAGCACCGCAATCTCGGACGGATCAACGTCGTCTCTTTCGATCCAGCCGCGCACGGCGTCGGCGAGGGCATTCGCCTCGTCATCATCGTTGTCGAAGCGCAGAACATCGATCTCACCTCCATCGCCCGGCAGGTCGTCATCGTCGAGAGCTGCCGGAGGGTCCATTACACGCACCATTGCGTTTTGCATGCGGCGGAGCCTCGGTTCGGACCGGAAGTTCTGATAGAGGTTGAGTGGAAGTGCGTCGAAGTCTTCCGCGTAGGTTTCAAAGATGCCCTCGAGCGCACCGGCCCATCCCATGATCCGTTGCTTCGTGTCTCCCACGGCTGTTAGTCTGGCGCTCGTGCCCTGACAGCACGCCTTGATGAGCTGGTACTGCGCGTCCGTACAGTCCTGAAACTCATCAAGGAACACGTGGCTGTAGGTCTGTCTGATCGCGTTGCGCGCAATCTGGCTTGACTCCACGATCTCGACCGCGAGCGGCACCATGTCGTTGAACGTGATTGATCGTCTTTGGACCCGGCGCGGACCGACCGCGTAGTCCGGATCGAGCGCGTCCTTTCCGGTCAGAACCAATCTGAAGCGGTCGATGATGCGTTTCGCAAACGCGTGAAACGTGTGGCTGTCGAAGCGCGCGGCAAGCTCCGGCCCACAACGCTTTCTGACCCGCGCTTTCAGGTTCTGGCTTGCATCGACCTTGAAGGAGATCGCCAGGATGCGTTTCGGGTAGCGGCACATCCCAGTGCGCAGCAGAAAGTCAGCGCGCTGCGCCAGCATCTCTGTCTTCCCCGCGCCGGGGCCCGCAGTCAGAGCCAGATTGCGGTCGATCTCCTTGGCCGCCGCGAGCGCGTTCGGCTCAAGGGAAAGACCATCCACGGGTGACCACTGTTCGACAGCAATCATTCGGGCAGGTCCGCCAGCTTCGCCTCGATGGAGTCGAACATGCGGTCAAGCACGTCAGGCATGGTCGCGACCAGCCCGTCGTCATCCATGCCCGCCATCGCCCGAATGTGCCAGGTGGGCTTGCTGCCCAGCTTGAATCTGCGGTGGTACGCATCGAGGTAGGTCTGCTCCTCGTCGGTGTACTGTCCCCCCAGCACATCGTGGTTCTTACCGAGCACGGCCTTGACCGTGTCTTCGTCAGGTGCGGCCAGCTCGTCGTCGTCAACGCGGTACGCCTCCGGGTAGTGCATCATCATCATGAAGTCGAGGTCGAGCGGAGCAGAGAAGAAGACGCCGAGCGCCTCCAGCCGTGCAAGCCAGCCCTGGTCGTCAACGATGACTCCGTCGTCGGAGTCCCATGCGGGAATGCCGTCGATCTCCTCTTGCGTCAGGTCGTTGCCATCGATGTCGGCGTAGTTCAGCAACTGCCTGGCGGCGTACTTGATGCGGCCCCATCCGCCTTGATGGCGCGCGACATCCAGGTCCAGAAGGGTGACATGGGGGATGCCGAGCCCGTTCAGGAGACGCCAGAGGTGATTGACGTGTCGGCCACCGAGCGGCGCGACAGAGATCGACGCATCATCAGCGAGGATGCATCGCGCCTCGAGCAGGCGGGGCAGAACGACCTGTTCGCTATCCCCTTCGCCCAGGACGACAAGACGCGAGAAATACAGTTCCGGGAATGCCTGGACGCCTTCGCGGACAAACTTCCGTGCTGACTCGTCCTCCGGGAGTTCGATGCTCTTGACGAGTGTGGTCCGCTCCGCGCTCAGTCGGAGATATCGAACGGACTCCGGCGGGACCCGCCGCAGCAACGAGGGTGAGTGCGTTGCCACCAGGGCCTGGCTGTCCTGTCCTTCGGCGAACGCCGTCAGCGTTCTGACGATGCGCCCGAGATAGTGGGGCGAGAGACTGTTCTCCGGCTCCTCAATGGCGATGAGCGTGAAGACGGCGGGTCTTAACTTGTCGATGTCGAACGCTGCTGCCAGTTCACCGCTCAGGACCTTGCTGCCAATACTGTGCATGGCAAGCACCAGCGAAACGTAGAGGAGGGACTGCTGGCCATCACTAAGCCTGGCGAAGTCAACAATCGACTCGCCGTGGCCCGGCGTGAATCCGACGCTCAGGTGGCGAAGAAGGTTCTCGATCTCGTTTCGACTGAAAGAGACCGATGGATTGGCGTAATAGGCGCCCTTGTGCAGGCCGCCCCATTGCTCGGTCAACGCGGTGGCAATCCCGCTGATGGCCGCGTTGTCGGTGAGTTCGTCGCTGATCTGCTCCGTCAGGGTGCCGATCTCCTCGCGCTCGGCACTCCAGTCCGCGGACCGGAGCGCCCGCCCTAGCAATGCATTGGCAGAGTAGGAGATGTGATCGGCAGGGTCGCGGCGCGCAGGAAGGTAGTGAACCTGGATGGCGCTCCTGTCCTGCTTCGACACACGGCTTTCCTCGACAGGGGCCCCGTCTGCGTCTTCACTGATGACGTAGGTGAAGTTATCTTCAATTTCGTCGTCCTGATCGATCGTTGCCTTGAGCCGGAAGCGAACCTGGGCGGGCCCATCTTCCGCAAGCAATTGCATGTGTGCAAAGTTGCCCGGAACTGCGGGGAGGGCGGCCTCGTCTGCGTCGTCCTGTTCCAATTCGGGAAACTCGAATTCCGCCTCGATCCACAGCTCCCGTTCGTCCGGCGCGTTCTCCGGAGCCTCATCGGATGGGATGTGGAAGTCGGATCGCCTAATCCGCCGCTGCGCCGGATCGAGGCTGAACATACGGGCAAGCGCTTGGAGCACCGCCGTCTTCCCCGTACCGTTGGGTCCGAGAAAGAAGGTCATGTTATCCAGCTCGATGCTGGTTGGTCCGAGACCGAATGATCGGAAGTTTGACAAGCGGAGTCTAACGAGCTTCATGACACCTCACAGGAGCAAGTTGCACAGCGGAGAATTATTTATTTCTATAGAAGTATCCCATTGTCAACAACCGCAACGCAACCGCGAGCGGGTGTTGGGCACTTGGATGTCGATGAAAACTAACACTGCAAACCAGTCGTTGCTTTCTCAACGGTGGCTGGCAGCACTGGATCGGTAGTCCGTATTCTCCAGACAGAAAAGCTACCGTTCGCGCCCGGAAATTACCGAACGGCAGGTACGTGATGCGTTGCTGCCAGATTCGACGCGATCAGCCAAGGGCAGCAATGGCCGATCAGTAGGCATCGGTGTCGGTGAGTCCCGTAGATCCCAGATTTTCACCAAGCGCAATACAAAGTAGCCGAGAATCGCGACTGGGGACTGGAACCGAAAGCCTCGCTAGCGCAATATCGCCACGAGCCCACAGCAGGCCAATCAACATTTCGAGACGAAGAACCATGCAACAAATCGACGCGATGATTGTTCTGCACGGTAATTGGAGTTAACCCAAAACAACACGCCTTTCCCGCCGGCAGACAGACTACAATCACGCCCTCATTGTCAGGTATCCTACAACATCGAAACGACAGTAATTTGTACATCGATGCCCCTCAGCGAATCAATTCCTCTTCGCCAACGCAGCGCCGTCCTCGATACGCTGGCATCCTCCTTCAAAGCATTTCAAGACTGCTTGCCCCTCGCTGTCGGCATCCACAAAATCATCAAGGAGAGAATGCCCGACATCGATTTGCAGCAACTGAAGATTGCCTTGAAGATGCATACGGGATCCACCCGCTACCTGAAAGCGCTCTCGCAAGCCAAGACTCGCTTCGATCTCGATGGCTTGCCCGCCGGTGAAATTACGCCGGAGCAACGCCAGCAAGCCAAGGACATGCTCCACCAGCGCTACCAAAAAACTGCGGAGCGGAAGAAGGCAGAACAACAGGCACAGCAACGGCAGGAGAATCTTCTCAAACTGGTCGAGAAATTCAACACCCGCTGAGACCGGAATCCACCAACGATGGCCCCACTCGATATTCCAAATGTCCGTGTTCCATGATTGATCTTCCGTTGTGCAATGCGCAATGTCGCTGGAATATTTGACATCAGCCCGGATTCGGCCAGGAACTGCCGGTCGGTCTTGCTATCCCATTTGAATAGAGTTCGCTGATACCCGGCACATTGAGCGTCCGGTATTCGGCAATGA
>Ga0163199_1003084_pt1 | contig 10102 bp, 9 predicted proteins | sample PL_2010_150m_FD_113537 | JGI IMG/M metagenome (GOLD analysis project Ga0163199, IMG submission 113537) | Freshwater microbial communities from Powell Lake, British Columbia, Canada to study Microbial Dark Matter (Phase II) - PL_2010_150m | ecosystem: Environmental > Aquatic > Freshwater > Lake ...
ATCGGCGTCATATCTGCTTTGCAAAACGGCCGATCTTGACTACAACCATACGCGAAGCTGTGTGTTCGCTGGCGAAACCGAGAGAGCCAGCCGGTGGCTGACGACCAGCCGTCGGGCCGCTTGCAGCGCGAGCGGCTGAGAAACCCGTTTGAATCAGGAATGACGTTATGAGTTTTGCATGCCAACGCGCCTTGGTGACCGGAGCGGCGGGATTCATCGGCAGCCATGTGGTGGACCGCCTGCTGGCGATGGGCGTGACGGTGACCGGCTACGACAACTTCAGCACGGGCCAGCCGAAGTTTCTGAGCCATCTGGAGGGAAACCCGCATTTCCGGCTGGTGCGCGGCGACATCCTGGACGGGGCGGCGTTGTCGGCGGCGATGGCGGGAGTGGATTTTGTGTTTCATCTGGCGGCCAACGCCGACGTGCGCGGCGGACAGACCAACCCGCGGATTGATCTGGAGCAGAACACCATTGGCACGCACAGCGTGCTGGAGGCGATGCGCAAGGCGGGCGCGCGGCGGATCGCCTTCACCAGCTCGGCGACGGTGTATGGCGAGCCGGAGACGTTCCCGACGCCGGAGAATTGTCCGCTGATCCAGACCTCGACCTACGGGGCCTCCAAGGCGGCGGCGGAACATTTCATGGAAGCCTACTGCGAGTTCTACGATTTCCAGACGTGGGTCTTCCGGTTCGTGTCGTTTCTCGGCGAGCGGTATCCGCACGGCGTGGTGTTCGATTTCCTGAAGAAGCTCCGCGCCAATCCGAAGGAGATGGAGATTCTCGGCGACGGCAAGCAGCGCAAGAGCTACCTGCACGTGAGCGACGCGCTGGACGGCTTCTTCATGGCGATTGAAAAGACGCCGGGCGCGAAGAACATTTTCAACGTCGGCAACACGGAGTATCTGGACGTGTGTGCCGTGGCCGATTGCATTTGCGAAAGCGCTGGCTACCGCGGCGTGAACTATCGGTTCACCGGCGGCGCGCGCGGCTGGAAGGGCGATTCGCCGTTTGTGCATCTGGACATCCGGCGGCTCCAGGAGCTTGGCTGGCAGCCGAAGCTGACCATCCGCGAGGCGATCCGCCGCACGGTGGCGTATCTGCTGGCGAATCCGTGGCTGTTGGGGGCGAGGAAGTAGATGCGCATGATCGCCGGCCGCAAACTCCGCATCCAGTTCGTGCTGCCGTTCCTGAACCTGACCGGCGGCAATAAGTGCGTGCTCGAATACGCCAACCGCCTCCAGGCCCGCGGCCACGACGTGTGGCTGATTTTCGACTACCCCGACATTCCATTCTGGAAACCGCGCGGCTTCAGCCTCACGAAGCTGCGCGACTGGGGCGCGCTGCCGTGGGTGAACTGGTTCGACGCGCGGGTGCCTGTCGTCCGCTGTCCCGGCTTGAAGGATTGCTGCGTGCCGGATGCGGATGTGGTGCTGGCCACCTGTTGGTCCAACGCCCATCAAGTCGCGGCGTTGTCGCCGGGCAAGGGCAGGAAGTTCTATCTGATCCAGGCTTATGAGACCGACTGGATCAAGGACCCGGCGTGCGAGACGGGTTACGGCCTGCCCTTGTGGCACATCGTCAACGCCTCCTGGGTCGGGCGAATCATGTGGGAGAGGTTCCAGAAACCGTCGGTGAAGGTGATCCCGGCGGCCAGCTTCGAGCAGTATGAACTGCGGCCCACGCGCGAGTTCCGCCAGCCGCCGCGCTGCCTGATGCAGTATCACACCGTCTCGGAAAAAGGCGTGCCGGACGGCATCCGGGCTTTCGAGCTGGCCGCGCGGGAGGTGCCGGGGATGACGCTGGCGTTCTACGGGCTGCGCACCACGGGATTGCAGACGCCGCACCGGATTGCCGGCGTGGTGCCGGAGTCCGGGATGTGCGACCTCTACTACGACCACGACATTTTCATCTGGTCCAGTCTGCGCGAGGGGTTGGGCACGCCGTGCATTGAGGCGATGGCCTGCAAATGCGCCGTCGCGACCACCGACAACGGCGGCAGCGAGGAGTTCGCGTTCCACGAACAAACCGCGCTGGTATCGCCGCCGAAGAATCCCGAAGCGCTCGCCGCCAACATCGTGCGGCTGGCAAAAGACATGGCCCTGCGCCGCCGCCTGGCCGAAACCGGTTGCGATTGGGTGCGGAAGAACATCACGTGGGACATGGCGTGCGACGGGCTGGAGCATTGTTTCACCAACGACACGCTTTGGAAGGGGCCGAACTCGCCGGCGCAGCCGTGAACGTCATGAATGCCGGCGGTTCCCAGGAGATGCTGAAGGCGCGCCGTTATCGCAACCTCATCCTGGCGGCCTTTGCGGCGCTCGGCGTGGCGTGGAGCGTGTGGATTCCGACGTTTGAGGCGGTGGATGAAGAAGACCACCTGCGATACATCTTCTTCATCGTCAAAGAACACCGGCTGCCGGTGGTCAACGCGCCGCAGCCGGAAGCGCCGCTGCAAGGCCACCAAGCGCCGGTTTATCACCTCTTGATGGCTGGCGCTTATCGCGCGCTGTTCGGACAGGCCGAGCCGCCGTGGATAAAGCTGCATCCTTCTTGGGACCCGGAGTTGCTCCCGGATCGTCCGCCGCTGGCGTATATCCACGGCGACGAAGAGCGGTTCCCGTTCACAGGCGTGGCGCGGATGGTCCACGTGCTGAGGCTGGGTTCGGTGGCCATCGGCGTGGCGTGTCTTTGGTTCTTATACCGCGGGCTGGCTCAAGTATTTCCGCCTCCCAGCGTGGTGCCTTTGGTGGCGCTGGGATGGGCGGCGTTTCTGCCCGGCTTCGCCTGCGCCTGTAGCAGAATGGGGAACGACTGTCTGGCGGCGGCGCTCGGCGCGACCATGCTGGGCCAGGCGGCGAGCGTTGTGAGTGGTCGCCATCAAGCAAGAGACTGGGCTCTTTTCGGGTTGCTGGCCGGGTTGGGAACGTTGGCGAAGCTGACGGTGCTGCCCGTCGCCGTCGGGGCAGTTGTGACCGTGGCGTGGTTCGAACGGCGGGACTGGCGGCAGTTGGCAACGGGCTTGGGATGCTTCGCGATCTGCTTCGTCGCTGTCAGCGGATGGTGGTTCTGGCGAAACTACAGCCTTTACGGCGACCCCGTGGCCATCAGTATGACGCTCAAGGCTTCGAAGTTTCATCTATCACCTTGGACTTTGGATCTGGCGGCCTACAGGGCGCACCTTGCTTTCCAAGGCTACTGGGGATGCTTTGGCCATCACAGTCTCTCCATGAGCCGCTGGATTTACCGCGCTGCTTACGTGATCACATTGCTGTGGCTGGCGGCGGCGGCTTGGCGGGCTTGGCGGCAATGGCCGGGCTGGTCCAACGCGGTGCGCGGCGGCGTGTGTGTGTTGTTGGTCGCGGCGGCTGCCAATGTGACTGCTCTGATTAGGTTTGCGTTGTTCAGGACTTCTACTGAGGGACGCTACTTGCTGCCGACATTGGCGGCGCACGCGCTCGTCGTTGGTCTGGCCATGACGGGTTTGGGTGCTGCTTGCACGCGTCGCCCGCTGCGAAGCGCGCGGTGGCTGTTCCTGCTAAGCGCCGGGCTGGGCGTGCTCTTGCTGGTTTTCTACCAGCCGGTATTGGCGATGGCGGATGGGCTGATCAAGCAGTGGGTCCAGTGGAAGCCGCGGTATATGACGCTGGAGTTCTACTTGGAACAAGGCCGCCTGCTTTACCGGGTGGGCGTCGAAGTCTTGCTGGGTTGCGCGGCTTTTGCTGGCGCGCTGTGGGCGTGGCAGGTCCGGCAGACGCGACGGCTCGGAGAGGAAGGATCAAGTCATTGGTGGAAGGAGCGGCGATTCGAACTGGCGTTGGGCTGGGCCGCGATGATGGTGGGATTCAACATCTTCAGTCTGGTCAAATACGTCCTGCCCGTGTGCCGGTAGATTTCGGATTCTCATGCAACCCATCGTCAGCATCATCGTCACCAACTACAACGGCCGGGCGCTTCTGGAGCGTTGCCTCCGGTCGCTGGCGGCGCAGACGCTCCAGCCCATCGAGATCATTCTCGTGGACAACGCCTCCACGGACGGCTCGGTCGAGTTTGTGGAGAAGGAGTTTCCGCAGGTGCGCGTGCTGCGGCTTCCGGAGAACCGCGGCCATGCCGGGCCGGTGAACGAAGGTTTCCGCATCGCCCGCGGCGAGAGATTTCTGGTCAAGTTCGACAACGACGCGCGGGCGGAGCCGGACTGGCTGGAGAAATTGGTGAACGCGGTGGGCGACGACCCCGGCATTGGATCGGCCGCCAGTCGGACGCTGGATTACCACGACGAAGAACGGATTTACTCGCTGGGCGACGGCTTCCTGCCGTCGGGCGACGCCTTCAACATCGCGCGGGGCATGCGCTACCGCGGCGATCTGCCGATGCCGCGCTGGGTGTTCGGCGCGAGCGGCTGCACGGCGTTCTACCGGCGCTCGGTGCTGGAGCGCACGGGCTTCCTCGACGAGGATTTTTGGGCGTATCACGAGGACATTGACCTGGACTTCCGTTTGCAGTTGGCCGGCTGCAAATGCCTCTACGTGCCGGAAGCGGTCGCCTACCACGTCGGCGGCGCGACGGGCCGGAAGTTCAACGAGCGCGTCACGTTCATCAGCGGGCGCAACCGCTGGTTTGTGTTGTTCAAGAACCTGCCGTTGAGCTTGTGGCTGCGCTTTGCCTGGCCCATCGCCCGGCGCGCGGCCCAACTGGCCTGGTGGGCCGTCAAGGGCAACGTCGAGAGCCGCGCGCGCTGCCGGGGCGCGCTGGCGTCGCTGGCCTGCCTGCCGCGCGAGTGGCGCAAACGCCGCGTGATCCAGCGGCAACGCCGCGCCAGCGCCGGCGAAATCGCGGCCTTGTTGCAAGCGCACGCGCGGTTGCAGGAGCAGTTGCAGACCCTGGCGAAGCAGGAATCTCCGTGAAGACCGGCGTTGACGCGCTGAGGAAGGGAGACAATGATTCTGCCGACATGGAGCGACAAGTGAGATGAGCCGAATCCTCGATCCGTTGATCAGGCTGGTGGCTTGGCTGTGCCGCCATCGCCGCCTTTGCACCGGGCCGTCGCCGGTCAAGGTCAACGTCGGCTCCGGGCTTTGTGTCGCGCCGGGTTGGATCAACCTTGATAGCGGCTTGCACGCGCTGTTCTCGAAGTGGCCCGAACCGCTGGTCAGGCGGTTGTATCGGATGTCGAGTTACCGGCAGTGGCATTCCGAGGACGATTACGTGCGGCTCTTGAGGGAACATCGGTTTCACCACCACAACGTCGAGCACGGTCTGCCGTTCGCGGACGCGTCGGTGGACTTCCTCTACTCCTCGCACCTGCTGGAGCATCTGTTCCAGGAGGACGCGGAGGCGTTTGCCATGGAGTGCCATCGTGTCCTGAAAAGCGGAGGCGTCTTGCGCATCTGCGTGCCCGATTTGGAACACGCGCTGGCCCTCTACGCGCAGGGACAGAAGGAGAAGGCGCTGGAGTATTTCTTTGTGAAAAGAATTGGCTATTTCAACGCGCACAAGTTCATGTATGACTATGAACTGTTGGCATCGCTGATGAAGCGCGCTGGTTTTGCCCGGACCGGGAAGTGCGCCTATCGCAGCGGCGCGACGCCGGACTTGGAAACGCTCGACAACCGGCCCGAGGAAACACTTTACGTCGAGGCAGTGAAATAGCCGCCGTTGGCGGCGCAGGAGAAGCGAAACGATGACCGAACCGTTGAATGACTGGAAACGAGGGCTGGCGTGAGGCACCTGCGATTCGTTCTCTACTTCTTCGGTGCGCTGGCGGCCCTTGTGCTGGTGCTGCGGCTGTTCATACCGTTCCGGCAAATTTGGGAGGGGTGGAAGAAGATCGCTCACAAGCTGGGAGTGATTCAGACCAACATTCTCCTCACGGTGCTTTACTTCCTCATCATCCCGATCTTTGCGCTGATCGCCGGCAAGAAGCGGCTGCGGCTGAAGCTCGATCCGGCCGCCACGAGCTACTGGGAGGACGTGAAACCGTTGTCGAACTCGATCGAAGACGCCGGCCGTCCGTTCTAAACTTCCATGACGATCCTTGGATTATCCTTCTTCTACCACGACGCGGCGGCTGCGCTGGTCCGCGACGGCCAACTCGTGGCGGCTTGTGAACAGGAGCGGTTCAGCCGCAACAAGCACGACTCGGAGTTTCCCGAACAGGCGATCCAGTTCTGCTTGAAGCAGGCGGGCATCACGCTGGAACAGGTGGACCACATCGTCTTCTACGAGAAACCGTTCGTGAAGTTCGACCGCATCCTGAGCTGCGCGCTGGGCACCTGGCCGCACAGCTACAAGGGTTTCCTCAAGGCCATCCCGATCTGGATGAAGGACAAGATTCGCCTCCGTGCCTACATCCAGAAGAAGCTCAACACGGACAAGGACATCCTTTTCTGCGGCCACCACATGAGCCACGCGGCCAGCGCGTTTTTGGTTTCGCCTTTCGAGAAGGCGGCGATCATCACCGCCGACGGCGTGGGTGAGTGGGACAGCACCTGCATCGGTTACGGCGACGGCAACCGGCTCGTGCTGGAGAAGAAGATCGAGTTTCCGCATTCGGTCGGGTTGTTCTACAGCGCGCTGACGGCGTATCTGGGCTTCAAGGTCAACGACGCCGAGTGGAAGGTCATGGGGTTGGCGCCCTACGGCGAACCGAAGTATGTGGACCAGTTCATGCAACTGGTGGACATCAAGCCGGACGGCAGCTTTCGGCTGAACATGGACTATTACTCGCACCATTGGAGCGAGAGCACGATGCTCAACCGTTGGGAGCGCCTTTTCGGCCAGCCGCCGCGCAAGCCGGAGACGGAGCTGGCGAAATACCACTACGACATTGCCCGCTCCGGCCAGGCGGTGGTCGAGAAGATCATGGTCGGCATGGCCACCGCTGTCCATCAACGCTACGGTTTCGATGACCTCTGCATCGGCGGCGGTGTCGGCCTCAACAGCGTCGCCAACTGGAAAATCCTCAAGCAGGGCAGCGGTTTCAAAAACATTTTCATCCAGCCCGCGGCGGGTGACGACGGCGGCGCGCTCGGCGCGGCGTTCTGGGTCTGGAACTGCGTGCTGAACCAGCCGCGCAAGTTCACGATGCGCCACGCCTATTGGGGGCCGGAATACAGCGACGCGGAAATCGCGGCTACGCTGGACCGCGTCGGCGCGAAATACGAGAAGCTCTCGCGCGAGCAGTTGCTCGAAGAAACCGTAAAGGCGATTGCGGATGACAAGGTTATCGGTTGGTTCCAAGGCCGGCAGGAATTCGGCCCGCGCGCTCTCGGCAGCCGCAGCATCCTGGCGAATCCCGGCAACCCGAAGATGAAGGACATCATCAACGCGAAGGTGAAGTTCCGCGAATGGTTCCGGCCGTTTGCGCCGAGCGTGCTGAAGGAAGCGGCGCACCTCTACTTCGAGATGCCGGAAGGCTTCGACTCGCCCTACATGCTGCTGGTGCCGCAGGTGCGGCAGGAATGGCGGGCGAAATTGTCGGCGATCACGCACGAAGACGGCACCGGCCGCGTGCAGACCGTCGAGCGCGACATCGCGCCGCTTTACTACGACCTCATCAAGCAATGGGGCGAGGCGTGCGGCGTGCCGGTGATCCTGAACACGAGCTTCAACGTGCGCGGCGAACCAATCGTGACGACGCCGGAGAACGCCTACAACACTTTCGTGAAGACAGGCATTGACGTGCTGGTGATGGGCAGCTTCATGCTGCGGCACAAGGACCAGCCGGTGGACTTTGACCGCGGGATGCGCGAGAGCGTGAACCTGGAGTGGAGCCACGCGCCGGCGGCGGTCCCGGCGGACTAGGCGGACGTTTGGAGGAAAGCGATCATGGCGAAACAATCGTTGTTCAAGGAACTGATCCAGTTTGCAATGCGCGAGAAGAAGTGGTGGTTGATTCCGCTGCTGGTGATCCTGGTGCTCATCGGCGGCCTCATCGTGTTCGCACAATCCTCCGCCCTCGCGCCTTTCCTGTATCCGTTCTTTTAGGCCCCGTCCGGCGGCGCGAGACAGGTTCGTATGAGGAAGCTTTTCATCAAGCTGGGCTTCGTTTTGGCGGCGATCCTGTTTGCGTTGCTGTGCGTTGAGATCGCGATACGCGGAGTCGAACTGGCGCTCCAACCGCGGTCGGTGCTGGATGACGTGCTGAGTTGGAAGGAAGCCTCCAACCTGACCAAGCACAAGAAAGGCATCCGGAGCGACGGCAAGACCTACGACATCACGATTCACTTGGGACCGAACGGGTTTCGCCCGTGGGGAAACACGAACTCGACGCAACGCCGGCTGCTGGTGATCGGGGATTCCTTCACCAACGCCTCGCAAGTGTCAGACGACAAGACCTACTACGCCGTGCTGGCCGGCAAGCTGGCGCCTCCGTGGCAGGTGTTCGGCTACGGCTCCAGCGGCTACGGCACATTGCAGGAATACATGGTCCTGGATCGTTACTGGGACGCAATCAAACCGGACGCGGTCCTCTGGCAGTGGTGCTGCAACGATCTTTGCAACAACCTGTTTGAGTGGGAGAACCAAACCTCGGCAAACTACGCCCAGCGGCCCCGGCCCTACTGGGAGCAAGGACGGATCGTCATGCGCTGTCCCCGCGAGGTGCCCGTGTTGAGCTGGCATTCGCACGCCTATCAATGGCTCTGGCCGTTCGTTTACAATCGCCTTTGGTTCCGGCGCGACCTGCCGGTGGACAATCCCGATGCGAATGCGCCGATGTTCCAGAAAGCCGTTGCCGCCACCGACGAGATTCTGGCGCAAGCCCGCAAGCGCATCGGCCGGACGCCCGTGTTTGCCTTTGTTGCCCTCAGCGATGAAACGGAGCCTTATCAAAGCGCCTTTGGCCGGCTCGCCGCCAACCACGGCATCCAGATGATCCGCGGCATTGACCGCCGCATCGCCCAAAAAGAGGCTGCGGGGATCGTCACCACCGCCCACCCGTCCATCGGCGGCCATTGGAGCGAAGAAGGCCACGCGGCCGTGGCCGAAGTGCTTTACGAAGCCATTGGCTCCGAGTTGCGCTCCATCGCCAGCAAAGCGCAAGACCCGGCGGCCGTTCGGTGAGTTCTTCTCACGACTTCACGTCGCCGGTGTTAGCATCCGCAACCCATGTCGCTGGTTCTGACAGTCTGCACGCGCATAAGGGGTCACGCATAAGGGGTCAACTCCTGATTCTTGACAAAGCCGCTAAAGACACGAAACGACGCGAAACCTCCCCTTTGGTTTGTTTAGCGTATTTAGCGGGAGATAACCGGAAGGCGGCGAAGTAACCACGGAATACAGAAGGGGAAGTCCTGATTTGGGATTCGTAGTTCGTGATTGTCGCCGGAAAACTCCGCTACCACTTCGCCGCCGCTGGTGTTAGCATCCGCAACTAATGTCGCTGGTTCCTGACAGTCTGCACGCGCAAGTCGAGCGCTACAAACGCCGCGCGCAACGGTTGACGCTCGCCGAGGGCGTGGCGCAAACGGCCGCGCTCTTCCTTGGCTTGCTGGCGTTGACGTTCCTGCTCGACCGCTGGCTCTTCCTGCCGCTCGCCGCGCGCGTCGCGCTGACGGTGACGGTCTGGGCCGCGACGCTCGCCGGCTTCGTCCGCTTCATCCTCTGGCCGCTGCGCAAACGCTGGGGTGACATCGAGGTGGCTTTCAACATCGAGGCCGCGTTCCCGCAGCTCAACGAGGAACTGGCGACGGCGGTGGAACTGGAGGCCAGCCGTGATCCCGACTCTATCAAAGGTTCGCCGCAGCTCATCGCGGCGCTGGTAAACGATCTCGCCCGCCGCAGCAGCACGCTCGATTTTGCCAGCGTCATCTCGCCGGCGCGCGCGATGGCGAGCGCCGCCGTCGCCGCCGCGCTGGCGCTCGGCCTCGGCGTTTATGCCCTCGCGGCGACGGAGCATTTTCTGTTGCTCGCGAAACGTTTTGCCAATCCGTTCGCCGCGTTGCCGCGCGCCAGCACCGTGAAGCTGCTGGTGAAACCTGGCAACGTCACCATCGAGACCGGCGGCAGCGTTACCGTCCGCGTGGACGTCTTCAACCGCCGCGTCGGCAAGGCCGCCGCGTTCTTCGCCGCCGACGGCCAGGCGATGATGCGGCTGGAAACG
>Ga0163199_1003085_pt1 | contig 10100 bp, 11 predicted proteins | sample PL_2010_150m_FD_113537 | JGI IMG/M metagenome (GOLD analysis project Ga0163199, IMG submission 113537) | Freshwater microbial communities from Powell Lake, British Columbia, Canada to study Microbial Dark Matter (Phase II) - PL_2010_150m | ecosystem: Environmental > Aquatic > Freshwater > Lake ...
GACCCTGATTGTGATGCTCTCGGTGCCCTTCGCCCTGGTTGGCGGCGTCTGGCTGATGTGGCTGCTGGGTTACAACCTGTCGGTGGCGGTGGCGGTCGGCTTTATCGCCCTGGCCGGCGTCGCGGCCGAGACCGGCGTCATCATGCTGATCTACCTCGATCACGCCTGGGAAGCGGTCAAGACAAAGTGCCGAGCCGCGAGCCGCGAGCCCGGTGTGACCGACTTGTATGAAGCGGTGATGGAAGGTGCCGTCGAGCGCGTGCGCCCCAAGATGATGACCGTGGTCGCCATCATGGCCGGCCTCTTGCCCATCATGTGGGGCACCGGCACCGGCTCCGAAGTCATGAGCCGCATCGCAGCCCCCATGGTTGGCGGCATGATCTCCAGCACCGTGCTGACGCTGGCCGTGATTCCAGCCATCTATGCGTTGGTCAAGCAGTGGCGCTTGGGGCGGGGGATGGAGGGCTGACATAAATTCGTCATTGCGAGCGCAGCGCGGCAATCCATGCAGTTGAATCCAGCAAGAAAAAGGGGGTCGGATCACTGGCCGCGCAGCGGACATGTGCTCTGACCCCGTTTTTCGCTCAGCCACATTCAGGGGTACTGTTGTCGAGAGTGAACCACGTTGAGAATTTCTACCGCAACCGTAGTCACGCGATAGATCAGGATGTAGTTCGGATGGCTGACAAATTGGCGCGTGCCAGGAACTGGCCCACGACGATAAACGGCTGGCAGTTCGCCCAGCAAATCTGCGTCTTCTTGCAAACGTGCATTGAGCTTGAGGGCCGCCGCTGGGTTGCGATCGGCGATGTACGCGGTAATCGTCGCGAGATCGGTGACGGCAGTATCAAGCCAGACGACTTGCAGCATGCTTTGCCTGTGCTGCCTGAACAATGGCATTCATGCGCCGCATGACTTCGTCGGTGCTATAGCGGGGCGAGTTGGGGTCATCCGCCTTGACCAGAGACGCTTCGACTTTCTCGCGCAACCATCGGTCGTAGGCCAGTTCTTGCTCGGCCGATGTGAACTCTGATTCGATGGGAGTAAATACGGTGTTCATGAGGTTAAGTCTATCGCATCCAATGGACACAGGATATTTGCCTAACAGGTCGCAAGATCTGAGATGCGACCGCAGCGCAGTTGTGGCTGAAATCGTATTCTTTTCGCATGGTAATTTTTTGCTTGGCTCGTGGCGTTCAGTCCAGCACCGGCAGCAGTTTGGCGGCAAGTTTGTTGTGGCGTAACTATCAGGCAGCCGCCGTAGGATGCGCTGGCTGTACAGCCAGGCGCAGGCCCAGCGCGTTCAGCACGGCCACCAGGCTACGCAACTCGGGGTTGCCTTTGGGTGACAGGGTGCGATAGAGCTGAGTGGCGTTCAGTTCGGTTTCCTTGGCAAGGGCTCGCACGCCACCGTGCGCCTGCGCCATTTGCCGCAGCGCCACCAACAAGTCGGCCGGTTCACCGTCCTGCAGGACCTGGTTCAGGTATTCGGCAGCAAACGCCGGATCGTCCTTGAACAGTTCCGCCATTGCTTCGTCATGGTCACGATCTCTCATGGTTCTATCCTCTGTTGCCAATCTTTCCAATAACCCACAGCGCGCTCAATATCTGCGTTCTGGGTGCCTTTGTCGCCACCGCACAAGAGCAATACCACCACCCCGCTGTCCATCCCGTAGTACACCCGGTAACCTGCACCCTGGTCGATGCGCAATTCCCACACGCCGTCCCGGCAGAACTTGTGGTCACCAAAGTTGCCCTCCGCCAGTCTGTTCACACGGCGAATGATTTGGCCTTTTGCCAAAGAGTCACGCACCTTTTTCAACCACTCCAGATACACGTCCTTTTGGTCGTGAGTGAGGTAATGGCGAACGTTGAACATAATCTATTATCGTTTATAGACGACGATTAGACAAGGCTCAAAAAGGGAGTGAGGTTCAAGAGTAGGTAGAACCGCCAGGCGCTGGCCGCCACCAGCTACAACTTGATCTCCAGGCTCGCATTGAAACTGCTGCGACCGCGGCTCAAGGTAGTGCTGAATGCGTCCGCCGCCAGGGTCTGGGATTGGCTGTCCAGCGGCACCAGGTTATTGGCCGAGATCCGCCCCGACACGGTGCGGCTGAAGATCCACTGGGCAAAGACGTCGATGCTGCGGCTGCGCGACTGCTCCACCGACAGCGTGTCACTCTGCTGCGTGGTGTAGCCTGGCGTGAAGGCCAGCGTGGCCCCAGTGTTCAGGGGCAGTCCGGTGAAGCGGTAATCAAAGCCCATATTGCCGGACCAGGGCTGCTGGCCGACCAGGCGGTTGTTCGGACCGGGCAGCGCATCGACGCTGGACTGGTAGAGGTTGAGGCTGCTGCGCAGGTTCAATGGTGTGCGCGCTTCAAACAGCGCTGGCATCAGCTCGCCGGCGCGTCCCTTGATTTCGAGCTCCAGACCGCCGGTGCGCGCGTGCGAAAAATTCATCGGCTGTGAGACCCAGCGTGGCACTGTGGCCCAGCTTACGCTTTGCAGCGTGGTGACGGTACGCACCAGATTCTTGACGTCGCGGAAGAAGAAGCCAACGCTGATGATGCCGCCGCTGGGCAGGTATTTTTCATAAGCCATGTCGATCCCCGCGGCCAGTTCGGGCAGCAGATTGGCATTGCCCGTGCGGTCCGGCGAGAGCTCGGTGTTGGGTTGCTTGGTGTCCGTGAACAGCGTACTGAGTGAGGGACGTGCCACCAGTTGACCCAGCCCCGCTGCCTTGTAGCTGCGCGTGATGCTGGCGCGCACCATGTCGCGCCCGGCGGGGTCGAACTTGTAATTGAGATGCCACATCGGTGTTGCCACCGTGCTGGTGTTGGACAGAGGTGCTGCCAGGCCCTGGCTGGTGGTCACGATACGCTCAGCGCGCAGCCCGAGGTAGGTGGACCATTGCTTGGTGATCTCCCACTCGTCCTGCACAAAGAGCGCCTGGCGCTCGATGCGGGCCGAGAACGGCTGACCCTCGAAGTCCAGCAACTGCGGCAGGCCGAGTTCGGTAACTTCGCGCTTTTCATCACGCTGGCGCCACTCCAGATCCCAGCCCGTGGTCAGGCTGTGAACGTCGTTGAGCAGACGGGTGTAGTTGCCGGCCTGGGTCAGGCCGACCTCGCCGCTATCACCCACGGAGCGGCGTTGCGGATTGCCCAGACGAAAGGTCTGGGTGTCGAAAGTGCCTTTGGATGCCTGCAGTCCGCCCTTGAGCTCCAGACGCGCGGCCGCACTCAGGTGGTTGACCCATTGCACATTGCTGCGCGCACTTTGCCAACTGCCCAGTGACTCGCTGTTGTCGTCCAGACTGGGTGCGCCGCCGATGACCTGGCTCGCAACCGTGTTTCGGCTTTTCCACTGCCCGTAGTGCAGGAAGTTCTGCCAGGTCAGGCTCTGGTCGTCGCTGATTTTCCAGCCCAGACGTGGACCCATATTGAAACCGCGGCCTGAGTAGGCGTTGTCGCTGGCCTGAATCGACCGCGCAGGCTGGCCGTCAAGGCCGCTCTGCTGCCGCTCGCTGACAGCCTGTCCCAGGCCGCGCCACTCAAACACCGACAAGGGCAGGGACAGCGACTTGTCAGCCCATTTTTCGCCGAAGGTGAAGGTGCCCGACAGCGTGGGGCGCTCCGCGTTGTAACCGAGCCCGACGCGCAGATCGCGCTGCGACACCTTGGGTGCTTCCTTGAGGATGATGTTGATGGCGCCAGCCACCGCCTGTGCGCTCTGGTCGGCGGTAGCGCCTTTGGTGATCTCGATGCGCTCCACCTGTGCCGGGTCGAGTTGGTCCAGCGCAAAGCCGGGCGGCGCCGGGTCGCCATTGACCAGCATCAGCGTGTAGCCCGAACCCAGGCCGCGCATGCGCGGTGCGTTGCCCTGCATGCTGACGCCGGGCAGTCGTTTGAGAACCTCGGCCACATTGGTGTCGCCGTACTTGTCGATTTCTTCGCGGCCGTAGATCTGCTTGGCCACCTGGGCGCGCCGGCGCAGGTCGTTGTCGTAGGGTTGCTTGCCGATGATCTCGACGCGGTCCAGGCGTGATCCGGCCGGCCGGGCACCGCTATCGCCGGCGCCGGGCGGGACCTCCTGCGCGAGGGCGAACGACATGGGCAAGACAAGCGCAGCAGCCAGTGCGGCGTCGAGAACGGGTGTGGTCTTTGACATGGGATAAACGGTGTTCGGCGCCGTAGCGGCTTGTCTGAGATGCCGCTGATCATAATCGGCGAATTTGGCTTTCCAGTAGCTGTTTTCTGCATTTCATCGCACCGGACTTGCCCGGATCCTTGGTCTGAACTAGAGTTCGGCTCATGCGGTTAGTCATTCCGCTCAACTCTTGGAGAACCTTATGTCCATTGCCGATGATCTGACACGACTCGAACAACTGCGTGACCGCGCCAGTCTGAGTGCCGACGAATTCCAGCGCGCCAAGAACAAATTGCTGAACACACCTTACCCGACCGAGCCGGTGTTGCAGGGTATCAACGGTTTGCGCCGCTCGGCCACCGACCGCTGGCTGGGCGGTGTCTGCGGCGGGCTGGCGAATTCCACCGGCATGGAAGCCTGGGTCTGGCGCATCGTGTTCGCCCTGATGATGTGCATGGGCTTTGGCTTCATTGCTTACCTGGTGCTCTGGATCTTTGTGCCGCTGGAATCCAGGCTGCCACTGTTGCATTCCTCCTGAGCGCAGCACGAGGCACTGGATTCCCCGAACCGGGGTTTTCTGGTCTTCGTGATGCTGCTGGGGCTGTTTCGGACCACATCGTGCTGCGGCTAGGCGAGCCGCAGCGTGCGATAACTTTGCAACGCAGCTTGTTCCCGAAGGACAGTACCTGATGCTGGGTGACAACCGTGATAACAGCGCTGACTCGCGCTATATCGGGCTGGTGCCGCGCCACCTGCTCATAGGCAAAGCCGCACGCGTGCTCGTGTCGGTCGATATACTGGGACTTTGGCTGCCCCGGCTGGAACGTTTCGGTCAGGCGCTCGTTTGATATGCCCTACCCTCCCGAATTTCTCAAACTGGTCGACCGCTTTATCCATCTTGCCAATGAACTGGCCGAAGAGGCTGGCGCCGGCGAAGCCAGTGCTGCCATTTTGTTCGCTGCCGGGCGCTACAACGCCTTCAATTTCCTGTCGCAGAACGGGTCGGAAGAAGATCGTGATCGGGCGGTCGAGTTTTACGTATCCGAGTACCGCAAAGCCGTCGTTTCCAACCTCGAAGGTGTTGTCGGGCCGGTGATCAAGCCCCAGGACTAGGCGGCGCCCAGAAAGTCTGTTGCCAGTGTGTCTGGTAGTCGTGTACTAGCTCACCTGCCAATCGGGCTAGTACAAGAGTCACTCAAAAAGGGTGCTCCAAACCCATTCAAATCCGCTGCCAAAGCGCTCAAACTGACCCCATTGACGAAATCAATCGGGCCTTACTAAGCGGAGCACTTATGAGCATCAATTTCAACACGGATAACAGTCTTGTTCTGGACGGCATGGCTACCGGTCTGAGGTATGCACAGGAACCGGACGGCACGGTGATCTATTCGGTAGAGCGCAGTGGCAGCACTTGCCGCAGGTACCCCATGCCGCACACACGCTATGCGCTGGCTTACGACGAACTCCACACAACTTATTCGAAGAGCGAGTTGGCTGACAGGATGCCCCCTCCGGCAAATCGCCCCCAATTCGAGGCCGACTTGCGCGCTCTGGTGCGCTCGATCAGGGCCTGAGCAGCGACTTGGCCCGTTCGCAGGCCAGCAGAATGCGCTCGGGTGTGGCGGGCGCCACCAGATCCACGCGAGCGCGGTGCTGCGCCGAGGCGCTGACAGCGTCGCGCAGGGCGAAGAAAACCGACAGCGCGTTCATCAGCGGTGGCTCACCCGTGGCTTTGCTGCGATGCGGCGTCGGCTTCACGTTCCGGCCGTCAAACAGACTCACCTTGAAGTGTTCCGGAACATCCCCGGCGACCGGAATCTTGTAGGTGCTGGGGCCATGCGTCAGCAACTTGCCCTGCTTGTCCCAGATGCACTCTTCCATCGTCAGCCAGCCCATGCCCTGAATGTAGGCACCCTCAATCTGACCCTTGTCGATGGCGGGGTTGATGCTCTGTCCGACGTCGTGCACGATGTCCGCGGCCTTTAACCACCATTCGCCACTGCGGGTGTCGATCTCGACTTCCGTCACCGCCGCGCCGTAGCAGTAGTAGTAGAAAGCACGGCCGTGCAGCGTGTTGAAGTCGTACTGGATGTCGGGCGTCATATAGAAGCCCGTGACGCTCAGGCCGACCCGGTCCAGCCAGGCCTGCTTGACCACGGTTTGCCAGGGCACGGGTGCCGTTGCATTTGACGTGACGCGCGCATAACCGGCGCTCAATTCGACAGCTGCCGCCTCGCACCCCAGCAGCCGCGCCGCTACCGGCTTGAGTCGGGCGCGCAGCTGGTCGCAGGCGTTGTTGATGGCAGCACCATTGATGTCGGCGCCGCTGGAAGCCGCTGTGGCGCTGGCGTTGGGCACTTTTTGCGTGTCGGTGCCGGTGACGCGCACCAGGCTCACGGGGATGCCCAGACCGTCGGCCGCCACCTGCGCCATCTTGGTGTTCAGGCCCTGGCCCATTTCGGTGCCGCCGTGGTTCACACTGACCGAGCCGTCCTGGTAAACGTTGACCAGCGCCCCGCCCTGATTGAGCATGGTGGCGGTAAACGAGATACCGAATTTCAGCGGCACCAGCGCCAGGCCGCGCTTGCGGTACTTGCTTTGCGCATTGAAGCTGGCGACGGCTTCGCGCCGCGCCGGGTAGTCGGCCTGGTCTGCCACCTGGTCAATCACCTGGTCGCCCACCCAGTCCTCGATGGTCTGTCCGTACTGCGTGGTCATGGAACCGGCGTCGCCTGAGAGCGCGGGGTCGCGGTACAGGTTGACGCGGCGAATTTCCAGCGGGTCCTTGCCGAGCTTGTGCGCGATCTCCTCGATCACGGTCTCGATGCCAAACATGCCCTGTGGGCCGCCAAAGCCGCGAAAAGCGGTGGCGCTTTGCATGTTCGTTTTGCAGCGGTGGCTGATGATCTTGAGGTGCGGCAGGTAGTAGCAGTTGTCTATGTGCAGCAGGGCGCGGTCGTTCACCGGGCCCGAGTAGTCGGTGCTGTAGCCGCAGCGCGAGGCCAGCACCACATCAATGCCCAGGATGCGACCGCTGTCATCGAAGCCGCAGTCGTAGTCGATGCGAAAGTCGTGGCGCTTGCCGGTGATCATCATGTCGTCGTCGCGATTGACGCGCAGCTTGACCGGGCGCTTGAGCTTGAAGGCGGCCAGTGCCGCACTTTGCGAGAAGATGCTGGAGTTGCCTTCCTTGCCGCCAAAGCCGCCACCCATGCGCCGGCAGATCACTTCGACATCGTTGGCCGAGAGATTCAGCGCAGCGGCAGCCTCGCGCTGATTGCCGTCCGGATGCTGTGTTGAAACAAACAGCGTGAGCTGGTCATCCTCGCGCGGCACGGCGTAGGCAATCTGGCCTTCCAGATAAAACTGTTCCTGCTGGCCGCAACTGGTGCGTCCCTGGACGCGGTGCGGTGCGCTGGCAATTCTCTGCTCCGGCTCGCCGCGTGTGATGCCCTTGGATGGCATGACGAAACTCTGCTGCGCCAGCGCGTCATCGATGCTCAGAATGGCGGGCAACTCCTTGACGGCGACCTTGGCACTCCTGGCCGCCTTGCGCGCGCTGTGCATGCTGCGCGCCACGACCACGGCAACTGACTGACCGAGAAACTCCACTTTGCCATGGGCCAGAAACGGATCGTCATGAACGATGGGGCCGCAGTTGTTTTCGCCCGGAATGTCGGCGGCAGTGAAGACGGCCACGACCTCCGACTGGGCCAGCAGCGCAGCGCGGTCAATGCCTTCACCCAGCAGTTCGCCGTGCGCCACCGGTGACAGCACCAGCGCGGCGTAAAGCGTGCCGCGCAGTTCGGGGATGTCGTCGGTGTAGGTGGCCTGGCCGGTGACGTGCAGCAGGGCAGATTCGTGGGGCAATTCGCGTCCCAGCTCCGCCACGCGGGTCAGCTCATCGAGCGAGTTCAAGGCGTTCATTGGGCGGTCTCCATGGCAGGGGTGGTGGCTTCTTCAACAAACTGCAGCACCAGGTTGCGTGCCAGCAGCGAGCGGTATTGCCAGCTCGCACGCAGGCCGTCGCGGGCTGTGAAACTAGCGGTGATCGCCTGATCGAGTTCGGACGCGCTGACGGCATCCGGTGTGCGACCTTCGATCAGCGCTTCCAGTTGGGGCGCGCGACACGGCGAGGGGGCCAGACCGTTGTAGGCGAGCCGGACCTGGGTAAACCTGCCGCCGACCAGCTGGTACGTCATGGCGCAGCAGGTGGCTGAAATGTCCTGCTCAAAACGCTTGCTGACCTTGTGCGCGCGAAATACCTTGCCGGGGCTGGGTTTGGGCAGCTGGATGGCTTCGATGAATTCGCCGTCCTGCAGCGCATTCTTCTTCTGGCCGGTATAGAACTCGCTCAGATCCAGTGTGCGTGTGGCCTCGCCCCGGCGCAGCAGCAGCGTGGCGCCCAGCGCCAGCAGACAGGGCATGCTGTCGCCGATCGGCGAGCCGTTGGCAACGTTGCCGGCCAGCGTGGCGGTGGAGCGGATCGGTGGTGAGCCAAAGCGGCGCAGCACTTCAGCAAAGTCCGGGTAGGCGTCGCTGACCAATTCCAGCACGGCGGTGAGGGACACCTGCGCGCCAATGCGCCAGTGCTTGCCGCCGTCTTCAATCTGACGCAATTCGCTCACATGGCCGAGGTAGACGAGGTCTTGCGGATGAACCAGATTCTTGTTGACCTGCAGGCCAATCTCGGTACTGCCGGCCAGCAGGGTGGCCTGCGGGTGCTGCAGCAGGTAGTCGGCCAGCGCAGCCACACTGGTCGGAGCGAAGAAGGTCTTGCCCTGATCTGATCGCAGCACAGCGGCCTGCTCGCTGGCCTGGCGCAACTGTTGCAGTAGCTTGAGGTCGGCCTTGTCGTCGAGACGGAGCTGATCAGCCGGTGCTTCGCAGGCCTTGAGCGTGGCATCGATGATCGGCTTGTAGCCGGTGCAGCGGCACAGATTGCCGCTCAGCGCGTCGTTGATCTGAGTGCGTGTGGGATGAGAGACGGTTTGCAGCAAACCGGTCAGGCTCATGACGATGCCAGGCGTACAAAAACCGCACTGTGTGCCATGACTCTCCGCCATCGCCTGTTGCACCGGGTGCAGCTCGCCGTTGGCGCGCTGCAGACTCTCCACCGTCTTGACCGATTTGCCGTCCAGCGTGGGCAGCAGTTGCAGGCAGCTGTTGACGCTGGCGTAGGCTATTGCCGTGCCATCGGTATTGAGCTCGCCGATCAGGACCACGCAGGCGCCGCAGTCGCCTTCGGCGCAGCCCTCTTTGGTGCCGGTGCGGTGCAGTTGCTCGCGCAGGTAATCAAGCACCGTGGTGTTGAAGTGCTGGTTGCCGACTTCGACGATGGTGCCGTCGAGTACAAAGCGCACGGTATTGCTGGTTTGGGTCATGGTGGTTTTGGGGGGCTTGGCGTAAACCGGTGTGGTCGATCAAAGTGTAAACATTTTTTCCATCGCCGATTTTGCGACGCCCGCTGTTCGGTGACAATAGATTGTTTTCTGGGGTGCCAGGAGTTGATTGGCACCTTTATTGCTTCAACCCGTTCAAAGTCCTTACTGCTGGAGTCCACACATGAAAAAGCGCGTCCTGTTGAAAACCATTGCGGCTTGTGCCGCCGTCCTCGGCTTCGCCGGCGCGCAGGCGCAGAGCACGCCCGTCAAGTTTCAGCTGGACTGGCGCTTCGAAGGCCCGGCTGCCCTGTTCTTGACGCCCGTTGCCAAGGGTTACTTCAAGGACGCCAAGCTCGACGTCGTGGTGGACGCTGGCAATGGATCCGGCGGCGCGGTAACCCGCGTCGCATCGGGTGCCTACGACATGGGCTTTGCCGATCTGGCAGCCTTGATGGAATTCCACGCCAACAACCCGGACGCGCCCAACAAGCCGGTGGCCGTCATGATGGTTTACAACGACACGCCGGCCTCGGTCATGGTGCTGAAGAAGTCGGGCATCAAGAC
>Ga0163199_1003086_pt1 | contig 10099 bp, 7 predicted proteins | sample PL_2010_150m_FD_113537 | JGI IMG/M metagenome (GOLD analysis project Ga0163199, IMG submission 113537) | Freshwater microbial communities from Powell Lake, British Columbia, Canada to study Microbial Dark Matter (Phase II) - PL_2010_150m | ecosystem: Environmental > Aquatic > Freshwater > Lake ...
CGCCGGGATACCAGTTCTGCACGGTCGAGTATTTGATCGTCGCATTTTTCATCGCGACCAGCTCGACGACGGCGGCATGGAGTTGGTTTTCATCGCGCATCGGCGCGGTGCAGCCCTCCAGATACGACACGTAAGAACCTTCATCGGCAATAATCAGCGTTCTTTCAAACTGTCCGGTATTGGCGGCATTAATCCTGAAGTACGTCGATAATTCCATCGGGCAGCGCACGCCTTTGGGAATATAAACAAACGAACCGTCGGTAAACACCGCGGAATTCAATGCTGCGAAAAAATTATCAGCGGGCGGAACGACTGATCCCAGATATTCCTTTATGAGTTCAGGATATTCTCGTATCGCTTCTGAAATCGGGCAAAAAATAACGCCCGCTTCTTTCAGTTTGCCTTTAAATGTCGTCGCCACCGAGACACTGTCAAATACCGCATCGACGGCAATCCCGGCCAAGCGCTCCTGTTCATCGAGCGGAATACCCAGTTTTTTATAGGCTTCAAGGACTTGCGGATCGATTTCATCCAGACTTTTCGGGCCGTCTTCCTTACGTTTGGGCGCCGAATAATAGCTGATGGATTGATAGTCAATCGGATCGAATTTGACGAACGCCCATTCCGGCGATGTCATCGTCTGCCAATGGCGGAATGCTTTCAGCCGGTATTCGAGCATGAATTCAGGCTCATTCTTAACCTTGGATAACTGATGAATAACGGCTTCAGTTAAACCGGGCGGAAACGTATCAGTTTCTAAAACAGTTACAAAACCCTGTTTGTAGTCTTGATGAATCAGATCATTAATTTCTTCGCTACTGGCTGACATATAAAACTCTAGTACATGGATGTGGAATACAGAAAATGCGGGAGCACTATCTGCGAATAACACGGATGTTATGAATGCAGAAAACGCAGGAGCAGTCTTCTGCGAATAACACGGATGTTATGAATGCAGAAAACGCAGGAGCAGTTTTCTGTCTATCGATATAAACTGGCGACCGGAACCATGATTTCTTCAGATACCGCAGCGGGCCTGATCAAATCTGCCAAAGTCACCGACTCCAGGGCATTATGAATGGTCTGGTTAATCACATGCCAATTAGTGCGAATCCCGCAACCCGCCGCTTGTTCACACGTCTGTAGGGAAATACTGCACTCCGTTAATGCAATCGGCCCTTCCAGCGCGCCGATAATCGCCGCAACAGTAATTTTTTCCGGTTCTCTTGCCAGAGTGTAACCGCCTTTCGCCCCGCGTGTAGACATCAACACCTTCGCATTCGCCAGTGATTTCATAATTTTGCTCACTGTCGGAAGCGCTATGCCGGTAGCCGCAGCTATTTCGATAGCAGCCCGCACACGCGTTTTATCTTTCGCCATGAAACTTAAGATAACCGTTGCATAATCAGTTAATTTACTCAACCGTAACATATACCGCCCTTTGCTATTAAAGACCATTTTAGTCCTATTTAATTCCATAGTAAAGTAGTAGGTTATTGCTCAGGCTATACTCATTGCACATCAACAACAGCCAGATGACTTCATGGGATAAGCGGGTATGATTAATAACGCGGCGTTCTACTCTCTTTCATCCCAGGCTTTATCCAACCGTTTGGCAGACACGGGATAAGCTGTTTTTAATTGCTGGGCATATAGCGATACTCTTAACTCCTCCAGCATCCAGCGAAACGGCTCCTGCTCAGGAAACACACTGTCTTTTTTGGCCTTTTTTTCAACATCTTTCCAGTAACGTATCGCATAGCGGCTTATTTCCTGTGTTTTTTGCGGGTTATTGTCGAATTTATCCAGCCGGTAATGGACAGCCTTAAGATAGCGCGGAATCGCTTTTAACTGCTGGTACGGCGTGTTACGGATAAACCCGGAATAAACCAGTAAATCCAGCTGTTCATTGATGTCTTTGGACAATGGATCATTGGCATTCAGGCGCTGTAACGGGGTCTTGAGCGCACTGTAAAGCGTCATAATTTCCTGCGCGATTTTACCGGCTTCATTGGCCACCGTTATCAAGCCTGCCTTGTTGGCTAGCAAGCTTTGTTCAAATGCCTGTTGGGTACGGAGCGTACGCCCTTCAACAAAAACGCTGTACAGGATCAGCATCAGCATATCGTCTCTATACGAGCAGCCGGTGCTGTCGTCGCCCAGAAGCGGATGCTTGGGTAAACGGCTGTAGCTGAGTTCGGCGGCCGCCGATTGCAGCGCGTTTTTTGCCAGATAAGTGCATTCCTTACGCAGTTTTAATTGAAACAAGCGCATCAAGCCCTTCTGATGCCGGCTGTCGGCTTTTTGCCGGGTATCGAAAATGCGCACGCCAACCGCATCGCCTTCATCAACTATGGCAGGAAAACCGACAACCGTTTGCCCTCTTTGTATAAATGAATAGGTTTCCGGCAAGTCATCAAAAGCCCAGTCGATACAGCCCGTGTAATTGAGTTCATCGGCAGCAATCTGGTCAAAGCTGTCGCCTGCCGTGACCGTATATTTAAGCTGTAATTTTTTTAAATCCCTGCCGTAATCAAGCAGCCTGCCCTGATCGTCTATTACGCGAAAATTCATTTTCAAATGGTCGGTCACGCTGTCCATAGCCCACGCGTTCAATGGAATCGCTTCCCCGGTCAATTTACGCAGGCGATTGCCCAGCCATTCCTGCAATAAGCCTTTAAAATCCGGCTCTATTTCCAGGCAGCGCTTGACGGTTTCCGGCACCGGTACAAAATGTTTTCTTATGTTTTTGGGCAACGATCTAATCAGGGCTATGCATTTTTCTTCGAGCATGCCCGGCACCAGCCAGTCGAACGGCGCCTCTGAAACCTGGTTGAGCTGATGCACGGGAATGATCGCCGTTACGCCGTCTTCATCATGGCCGGGCTCAAACCGGTACTGCAATGAGATCGCAAGGTTGCCTATTTTTTTGCTGTCGGGATAATCCCATTCGTTGACGACATTGTCCTGTTCTCGCGTTAAATCCTCCTTGGTCAGAAACAGGATTTTCGGGTTGGCTTTTTCAACGGTTTTACGCCATTTATCCAGCGCGATACCGCTGACTATCTCCGGCGGCAGTTTGTTATCGTAAAATGAATACAGCCATAATTCGTCTTCGACCAGATCGACGCGGCGGCCTTTATGCTGAATCATGCCGACTTCTTCCAGCAAGCGCTGATTCGCGACAAAAAACGGCGCATTGCTGTGGTAATCATGGCTGACCAGCGCCGACTGGATAAACATCTTCCGCGCCGATTTAGCATCGACATGCTCATAAGGAATCTTGCGCCCTGCCTGCAAGGTCAGTCCATACAGCAAGGTGCGCTCATAGACGGCGCTACGGCCCGCTTTCTTTTCCCAATGCGGGTCGTAATAATTATGCTTGACCAGATGCTCCGCACATTGCTCTATCCATTCCGGCTCAATCCTAGCGACCGTCCGCGCATAGACTTTGCTGGTTTCTACCTGTTCGGCGGCCATAATCCATTTAGGCTTCAGTTTATGCAGGCCGGAACCGGGGAAAATAAAAAATTTCAGGCCCCGCGCACCCAGATATTCGTATTGCTCGTGGCGGAAACCAATATTCGACAACAAGCCGGGCAATAAGGCGCGGTGAATTTCTTCATAACCGGCCTCAACCATATTGGGCTTCATTTTCAGTTCGCCTTTGATGACCTGCATGATCTGAGCATGGTTATCGAACCATTCGCGCATCCTGATGTAGGACAGAAAATTATCGCTGCAATATTTGCGCAACTTGCTGTTGGACAGGTGTTTTTTCTGTTCTTCGTAAGTGCTCCAGAGATTTAGCAGCGTCAGGAAATCGGATTCAGCATGGCGAAAAACGGCATGTTTAGCCTCTGCCTGCGCCATTTTATCGGCGGGTTTATCACGCGGGTCCTGAATGCTCAGCGCTGAAACGATAATCGCGACTTCAGTCAAGCAATGCTGTTTTTCCGCCGCGACCAGCATTCTGGCCAGTTTCGGGTCGGTCGGAAATTTGGCCAATTGCCTGCCGATGTCGGTCAGTTTGCCTGATTTATCGAGCGCATTGACTTCGTGCAGCATGGTTTTGCCGTCACGGATCATCTTCTCGTCCGGCGGCTCTATAAACGGGAAATCCTCGATATCGCCGAGATTCAGCGCCGTCATTTGCAGGATAACGGCCGATAAATTCGTACGCATGATTTCCGGCTCGGTAAATTCCGGCCGCGCCAGGTAATCATCATGCGAATACAGCCGTATGCAGATACCTGCGGCGACACGGCCGCAACGCCCGGCGCGCTGGTTCGCGCTGGATTGCGAGACGCGCTCTATCGGCAAACGCTGGATTTTGCTGCGGTGGCTGTAACGGCTGATACGGGCATGGCCGGTGTCGATAACGCCACGTATGCCCGGCACGGTCAGGGAAGTCTCCGCGACATTAGTAGCCAGCACGATACGCAATTTGCCGCCCTTGGGATTAAAAACCCGCTCCTGCTCGCCGACACTGAGTTTTGAATACAGCGGCAGGATTTCGTATTGCGTAGGGTGGTGTTTTTTTAACGAATCGGCGGTTTCCCTGATTTCGCGCTCGCCGCTCAGGAAAATCAGTATATCGCCACGCAAATCGCGATACAGCTCATCGACCGCATCGAGTATCGCGTTTTGCAAATCATCGCTGGTTTCATCACGGGCTGTCCATGCCCGTGACCCTTCGGGCGCTGCGCGTGCCCATTCGCTCCCGGCGAATGTGTCATCGTCGTCTTCAACATCTTGCTCTATCGGGCGATAGCGGATGTCTACCGGATAAGTCCGCCCCGATACTTCGATAATAGGTGCATCATTAAAATGCGTAGAAAATCGTTGTGTATCAATCGTTGCCGACGTAATGATCAATTTGAGATCGGGACGCTTGGGCAACAACCACTTCATGTAGCCGATCAGAAAATCGATGTTCAGGCTGCGCTCGTGGGCCTCGTCGATGATAATCGTGTCGTATTGATTCAGGTAAGGGTCATTCTGCGATTCGGCCAGCAAAATACCGTCGGTCATCAATTTGACCAGTGAATCGGCGTGAGTCTTGTCATTAAAGCGGATCTTATAGCCGACCGACTTACCCAACGGCTCGCCAAGCTCCTCGGCGATACGGTCGGCAACGGTACGCGCGGCAATACGCCGGGGCTGGGTGTGGCCGATAAAACCGGCGGCCCCGCGTCCGATAGACAGGCAGATTTTGGGTAATTGCGTGGTTTTGCCAGAACCGGTCTCGCCGCAAACAATGACGACCTGATGTTTGCTGATCAGCTCGGCAATCTCGTCTTTTTTACCGGTAACCGGCAAGTCGGGAAAATTCAGCACCGGAATGCTTACTAGACGTTTATTTCTTGCCGCAACGGATTTTTCAATCCGGCTTGCCAATGCTGTTATTTGTTCGGCGGGGTTTTTACCTTTTTTATAATCACTGCGCAATCGGTCCAGTTGCCGCTTTAATGTGTGTCTGTCCTGATTCAGGCACAGGGGTAATTGATAGGTAAGTTGCTTAATTAAATCAGAAATGGACATCAAAACAGTCGGCTAAAATGAAAGTTATTATACGTTATCTATTTTATGGATTTGGACGAAGATAAATTTGAACAAAACAGTGCCGCAACTTGCTCATTGGCCACACCTTTTAACCTCAGTTATGCCGGGCCGGCAAACACTGTTACGTTTACAGGATCAATGCAGCGCAGGAGAAACAACGCATAAATAATGCTGAGGTTGATTGGTCTCAAACAGGATGATTCTATTAATAATATCCTCAGCACTGCTTTCGCCTATCGGGCCTGCCGTGACACGGCCAGCGGCTGAGCTAACCAGATGAACGTAACTTTGGAAGGGGCCTCCAGCCAAAGTTGAGTTGATTAACATCTCGGCACTACCCCTCTTCGCTACTATATCTGGAGCCTCGCTGCCAGGGTTACAGGCCCCGAAAAAAATCAAGCCATCTGCCGTTACCAGCGATCTCAAGGTGTTGGTAAAAAGAAAAAACCGTTCCGGGGATATTTCAGCAGATGACTTTAGATCGAACAGTGATTCGCGGCAAACGAGTTCACAGAGACTGATTCGGCTTTCATGGGTCTCCGGTCGGGTTGTTGCCAGTTTTTCGGGAGAGCAATATCGATTGAAACAAGCGCTATCCAGCGGCTGTAATTGTTTTTCCAGTCCCTTTAGCAGATGCCGAATTTCGCTTGAGTTCATCTGCGCCAACTCCAGCCAGTGTGCGGCGATATAATCGGTAAATATTTGATTTTTATTTATATTATAATCGATAGACAACACATTCTTAAGCCCCGGCTGCGCTTCGGAAAATTGAAGCAATTTACCGTTGACTCCCGTTATCATGTGGTCTTGCCGAAACACCTTATTTTTGAGTACCGGGCCATCGAACCCGCCATGCCCGATGAAAACAACCCGATCAAAAGACAGGGACTGCTGTAACATTTGCTCGACCTGCTGGTAATAATCCTCCCAGCTCCAGACATCCCGCAACTGTTTGACGTCAGCGTTGAACCGATTGCGATAAAAAGCAGCTATGATGCCGGCAGGTTGCTCAGCCCATCTTTCGCTTGCCTGGGTATCGGGGTCCCTACTCAGCAAAGGCACAAGCAACACTTGTCTCGGCGGCTGTAAATAGCTCAACGCCCCCTGTACGGACTGGCACGACAATAAGCGGTTTTCTTCGCTGAAAACACTGTTCGTACAAAAACACAACAAAAAAGCAATCAGAAACCGGATACTCACGCTATTGTCCACGGCAAGGCCTCATCAAAAAGTTCAGACTCTAAGGTAACTTGCAAAAAATAAACCGCCACAGATTCACAGCACAACTTATTTTTATAATCTGTGAATCTGTGGCAACTGTAACAGCAGGGTATCTTTTGCGAGTTATCCAATATCGTGAATAGACATCAAAACAGTCGGCTTGATAAACAAAAAGGCGACCGCTTAATCGCCTTTGGTATGAGTTGAACTTTTTGAAATTACAGGTATTTAACCTCAGGTTTGCCTTCGGAAGCAACCAATTCGCCAATCGAAAAAACAGTTTCCCCCGATGCCGTCAATATTTCCTTTGTTGATGCTTCATCTTCAGCTGCCACACAAACAATCATGCCGATGCCGCAATTAAAAGTGGTCAGCATGTCCGCTTGAGAAACATTGCCTTGTTGCTGCAACCACTTAAAAATACCAGGAAATTCCCAACTGGAAAGATCAATAGCAGCACCAATGCCTGCTGGAAGGACCCTGGGCAGGTTTTCGGTTAAACCGCCGCCGGTAATGTGAGCCAGTGCATGCACAGGTACTTTATCCAGCAGTGTTAATAAAGATTTGACGTAGATTTTAGTCGGTGCCAGCAATGCTGCGCCCAAGGTTTTGCCGTCAAACGCATCCGAAAGTGAAGCCTGGCTGTGTGTTATTATTTTTCTGATCAGCGAGTAACCGTTCGAATGAGGGCCGGAAGACGCTATACCGATCAATTTGTCGCCCACTTTAACCTTGCTGCCGTCCAGCACTTTCGCTTTTTCGACTATGCCGACGCAAAAACCGGCCAGATCATATTCGCCATCGGCATACATGCCGGGCATTTCCGCAGTTTCTCCGCCTACCAATGCAGCGCCGGCCAATTCACAGCCCTTGCCTATGCCTTCGATAACCGCAGCCGCCGTATCAACGTCCAGTTTACCGGTAGCAAAATAATCCAGGAAAAACAGCGGCTCGGCACCTTGCACAATAATGTCATTGACACACATCGCAACCAGATCGATACCTACGGTGTTATGAACGTTTAATTCGATAGCCAGTTTTAACTTGGTCCCTACGCCATCGGTTCCTGACACCAATACGGGATTTTGATAACGCTCTAACGGCAATTCAAACAGGGAGCCGAAACCGCCTAGCCCTGCCATCACGCCTGCCGTTCTTGTTTTCGCGGCAATAGGCTTGATGCGTTCAACGAGTTCATTGCCTGCCGCAATATCTACGCCGGCACTTTTATAGTCCAGGCTTTCTTGGTTTTTCGCGCTCAATGTCATGTTCTCTCTAGGGTTAAATAATTATATTGTACAAGACAACATCGGCTTTGTGTGCAGGATGTCAAAACGTGTCTTAAACGTTACTGTGTTCCCTGCAACTTTTAAGAATAGAATACATAGCGGTTGATTCGTGTCGATTCCATAATAAAATGCTCGGGATTTAGTTGAATTCGATAAAAAAAATAATTAAAGTGGCTCTCGGTGTAGAAATACCGGATAACACCACTACTTGACTGAGGAGTTAATAATGAAAATAACAAAGCCTTTCCAATCTGCATTGCTTATTGCCGCCATTTTAGGTAACAGCAGCGCATCTGCATACAGCCCTGAAGAAAGTGACGTCGTATGCAAAAAACCGCGCTTTACCGATTTTAATCTGACGACCTATAACGCTTCTGAAAATATCGAAGTTGCACCTGAATCCGAGTTCTATTTTAAAGTGTCGCCTTGGGCAGACCCCAGCACTATCAAATTAACGGCAAAAAACCAGCCTCTGGATTTTACAGTAGAAAGTAACAGCAGTTTTCACAAGGTTAAATCAAAAATACCCGCTGCATTGACAGGTCTGTTTGTCAGAATAAATACCAGCGCTAAAGCCGTATTAGGATGCGATGATCAATCCGGATGGCTGGTTAAAGTAGCAAAACAATAAAAAGTGCGTGGGGACTGGGGCATAAAGCATTGATCGGTTGGGTTTACCTGCAGGGCATAAAAGCGGGAGCGCAACCCAACAATAATCGAGGCCATTGAGCGCATGGATGCATACCCCAACTGCCCACAGTTATCGTAGAGCGGGCCATGCCCGCGATCAGTGTTAACATCATCGCCCATCGCGGGCATGGCCCGCTCCTACCCGATTTTATAACCTGTTTACCTTTTAAAGTTAGGTTAACTAGATGCATACCCTCCATACCCTTGTGGGGACACAAAAGGCACAACGTCACCACTAAAAAGTGGGCTATGAACCATGGATTTTCTTCGTGGTATTAGCTTTGATTGATAAGTGGACCAGGACATACCTGCAACATCAATATCCTTTCAATCCCAACACATCCTGCATATCATAGAGTCCATTCGCTTTATCCTGTAACCAGACCGCAGCCCTTACCGCGCCATTCGCAAACGTCATACGACTGGTTGCCTTATGGGTGATTTCCACTCGTTCACCTTCATCAGCAAACATGACCGTGTGTTCGCCGACTATGTCCCCTGCCCGAATGGTTGAGAAACCGATCGTTTTTCTGTCGCGCTCACCCATATGACCTTCCCTACCGTAAATCGCACAGTCTTTTAAATTTCTCCCCAAGACATCGGCAATGACTTCACCCATACGTAAAGCCGTGCCGGACGGCGCATCGACCTTGTGCCGATGGTGGGCTTCTATTATTTCAATATCGGTGTATTCGCCCATGACTTTGGCGGTCATTTCCAGCAATTTGAGCGACAGGTTTACCCCTACGCTCATATTGGGTGCAAGCACGATTGCAACATCCTCAGCGGCTTTTGCAATCGCGGCCTTTTGCGCATCATTATAACCTGTGGTGCCAATGACCAGTTTTTTACCTGAATTACGGCATTGTTCAATAAACGTCATTGACGCATCGGGACGGGTAAAATCAATCAATACATCGAACTGGTCGATAACACTGGATAAGTCACTCACCACATTAATGCCCAGTGCGCTAATGCCCGCCAGTTCACCGACATCTTTGCCGATTGCGTCGCTCTCGGAACGCGAGATTGCAGCAGCAAAAACAGCTTTGTCCGCCATTACTGTCGCTTTAATCAGACAAAGACCCATTCGCCCGGAGGCACCTGCTACTGCAATACGTATCATGTGGCTATCCCGTTAATTTATCAAAAAAGTTTTTCACGCCGTCGGTCCATGAATGTTCTTGCGGGCTGTGATATTTTCCACCGCCCGTTATCGATTCACCCAGCTTTTCAATCAACGCTTTTTGTTCTTTTGTTAATTGTACCGGCGTTTCAATTTGTACCTTACATATCAAATCGCCGACCGGACCGCCCCTGACCGGTTTAACACC
>Ga0163199_1003088_pt1 | contig 10098 bp, 5 predicted proteins | sample PL_2010_150m_FD_113537 | JGI IMG/M metagenome (GOLD analysis project Ga0163199, IMG submission 113537) | Freshwater microbial communities from Powell Lake, British Columbia, Canada to study Microbial Dark Matter (Phase II) - PL_2010_150m | ecosystem: Environmental > Aquatic > Freshwater > Lake ...
CTTTCATACAACAAAATAATTGTTGATAGAGAAACTGTTGGTGGTAATACTGTTTTCAAAGCAAAGGTCTACTCTTCAATTGTAGGCTATCGTGCAAAACTAGAACTAGTAATGAAAAATGATGGATTAATCGTAGCTAGAATTCCTGGTTCTCCAGTAGATATTCCAGTTGTCACATTAACAAGAGCACTAGGATTAGAATCTGATCGAGAGATTGCAGCAGCAGTTTCACTTGTAGATGAAATTCAAAATGAATTAGAAGGTTCATTTGAAAAAGCAGGTGATGTACCTACTGCAAAAGATGCAATTGTTTACATCAGTAAAAGAATTGCACCTGGAATGTTAGAGGAATTCCAAATTAAACGAGCAGAGACATTATTGGATTGGGGATTGTTACCACACTTGGGCAAACATCCAGAAAATAGAAAAGAAAAAGCCCAGTTCTTAGGTGAAGCAGCATGTAAATTATTAGAGCTTAAACTTGGATGGATTTCCCCTGATGACAAAGATCACTATGGAAATAAAGTCATTAAATTTGCAGGACAAATGCTAGCAGATCTTTTCAGAACTGCTTTTAGAAATTTGGTTCGAGACATGAAATATCAACTAGAAAGATCTGGACAAAAAAGAGGTATCAATGCAGTGGCTGCTGCAATCCGTCCTGGAATTATTACTGATAAATTAAACAACGCCATTGCAACCGGAAACTGGGGCAGAGGACGTGTTGGTGTTACTCAATTACTTGATAGAACAAACTATCTATCTACAATTAGTCATCTGAGAAGAATTCAATCTCCACTTAGTAGAACTCAACCAAACTTTGAGGCAAGAGACTTACATGCTACCCATTTTGGAAGAATTTGTCCAAGTGAGACCCCTGAAGGATCTAACTGTGGTCTAGTAAAGAATTTGGCATTATCTGGAATTATCTCTGTAAATGTTCCATCCGAAGAAATTGTAGAAAAACTATACGATCTTGGAACAATTCATTTCTTTGATGCAAAAGAAGATGTAAAAAAAGACGGAGCCAGAATATTTGTTGACGGTAGATTAATTGGATATTACAAAGATGGTGGACAATTAGCAGAATCTCTCAGAGAACTTAGAAGAAATTCAAAGATTCATCCACATGTTGGAATTTCATTTCATAAATCAGAAATTGAAGGTTCAACAAAAAGGCTCTATGTTAATTGTAATGCAGGACGTGTTTTGCGACCATTAATTATAATCAAAGACAACAAGCCATTACTAACACAAGATCTCTTAGATAAAATTTCCAAAAAATTACTTTCATGGACTGATCTACTTAGAATGGGAGTATTGGAAATGATTGATGCAAATGAAGAAGAGAACTGTTACATCACACTAGATGAAAAAGATTCAAAGAAACACACTCATCTTGAAGTTTTCCCACCAGCAATACTTGGTGCAGGTGCATCTATAATTCCATATCCAGAACATAACCAATCTCCAAGAAATACATACGAATCTGCAATGGCAAAACAAAGCTTAGGATTTTCAACTCCAATGATGAATACCAGCACTTATGTCAGACAACACTTGATGCTTTATCCACAAACACCAATTGTCAATACCAAAGCAATGAAACTACTGGGATTAGAAGACAGACCAGCTGGACAAAACTGTGTCGTTGCAGTATTGCCATTTGACGGATACAACATTGAAGATGCAATTGTACTAAGTAGATCATCTGTTGACAGAGGATTAGGCAGAACTTTCTTTTTTAGAATTTATGATGCTGAAGCAAAACAATACCCAGGTGGAATGCGTGATACTTTTGAAATTCCAAATGCTGAGGATAACATAAGAGGATACAAAGGAGAAAAGGCTTATCGATTATTAGAAGAAGACGGTGTGGTTGCATCTGAATCTCCGGTTCATGGAGGAGATATCCTGATTGGAAAAACTAGTCCTCCAAGATTTATGGAAGAATACAGAGAATTCGAATCCACTGGTCCTTACAGAAGAGATACTTCAATTGGAGTAAGACCATCTGAGACCGGAGTTGTTGACACCGTTGTTATGACTCAATCAAATGAAGGCGGAAAGATGTATAAAATTAGAGTAAGAGATATGAGAATTCCTGAAATTGGTGACAAGTTTGCATCAAGACACGGACAAAAAGGTGTACTTGGAATTTTAGCTAAAGCCGAAGATTTACCATACACTGCAGATGGCATTTCACCTGATGTTTTGATTAATCCACATGCGTTCCCTTCAAGAATGACTGTTGGAATGTTTATGGAATCAATTTGTGGTAAGGCAGCCGCATTGCGAGGAAGTCAATTTGATGGCTCTGCATTTGTTGGAGAAAAAATGGAAGAGGTCAAACCAGTTATGGATGCTGCTGGATTCAAATATTCTGGTAAAGAAATAATGTATGATGGAAGAACTGGAAAATCATTTCCAGTCGAAGTCTTCATTGGAGTAGTATACTATCAAAAATTACACCACATGGTTGCAGACAAGATTCATGCAAGAGCTCGTGGTCAAGTTCAGATGTTAACCAAACAACCAACTGAAGGTAGAGCAAGAGGTGGTGGACTGAGATTTGGTGAAATGGAGAGAGACTGCTTAATTGCATATGGTGCATCAATGATTCTCAAAGATAGATTACTTGATGAATCTGATAAATCAGATATCTTTGTCTGTGAGAGATGTGGCCTTGTTGCATATCATGATGTTAAACAAAGAAAATATGTCTGCAGAGTTTGTGGTGACAAAGCCAAAGTATCATCAGTATCTGTTGCATATGCATTCAAATTATTATTGCAAGAAATGCAAAGTTTGAATGTGGCCCCAAGACTGCTAATAAAGGAGAAAATCTAGAATGTCTATTCAAGCAATAAAATCAATTGATGCAATTAGATTTTCAGTCTGGTCTCCAACTGAAATCCGAAAATACTCTGTTGCAGAAATCACTGCTCCTGAAACATATGATGAAGATGGAATGCCAGTTCAAGGAGGTCTTATGGATGGTAGATTGGGAACCTTAGAACCAGGACAAAAATGTCTTACATGTGGAAATACTGCTGCAAGATGTCCAGGACACTTTGGTCATATTGAACTTGCCGAACCAATCTTACACATTGCATTTATTGATAATATCTACAAACTATTACAATCAACTTGTCGTTCTTGTGCAAGACTCAAAGTTCCACAAGAAGATTTAGATGAATTTAGAAAAATTAAAGAAAAACATGCAGCATACACTGTAATTTCAGAAAAACGAATTCCAGAGCAAATCATTGAAAAAGCAAAAAAAGCAAAAGAGTGCCCTCATTGTGGTAAAACTCAGTATGAACTAATTTTTACAAAGCCTACTATCTTTGTTGAAAAAACAGAGATTGGCGAACATAGACTACTACCAATTACAATTAGAGAAAGATTCTCTCAAATAATTGATGAAGATCTTAATCTATTGGCATATGATCCTGTCACTGCAAGACCAGAGTGGTTTATCTTACAAGCTCTACCTGTCCCACCAGTAACTGTAAGACCCTCTATTATTCTTGAAACCGGAATTCGTTCTGAAGATGATTTGACACACAAGATGGTAGATATCATCAGAGTCAATCAAAGACTAAAAGAAAGCAAAGAAGCTGGTACTCCACCATTAATTGTTCAGGATTTAGTAGATTTGTTACAGTATCATGCAACTACATATTTTGATAACGAAGTATCTGGTATTCCACAAGCTCATCACCGTTCTGGACGTCCGCTAAAAACACTAACTCAAAGACTCAAAGGAAAAGAGGGAAGATTTAGAGGATCACTGTCTGGAAAGAGAGTAGATTTTTCAAGTAGAACTGTAATCTCACCTGATCCTAACTTGGACTTGTCTGAAGTAGGAGTTCCAGAACAAATAGCAATGAAACTAACAATTCCTGAAATTGTCACTGAATGGAATATTGAAAGAATGAGAGCACTTGTAATTAATGGTCCAAATCAATTCCCAGGTGTTAATTATATCGTCAGACCTGATGGTGTAAAAATTAGATTAGACTTTGTAGAGGATCGTTCTACAATTGCTGAAACATTAGAAATTGGATATCTTGTAGAAAGACATCTTGCAAACGGCGATATTGTTTTGTTTAACAGACAACCATCCCTTCACCAAATGTCAATTATGGCTCATTATGTGAGAGTACTTCCAGGTAAAACTTTCAGATTACACCCATCTGTATGTCCTCCATACAACGCAGACTTTGATGGTGATGAGATGAACCTTCACGTTCCTCAAAGTGAAGAAGCAAGAGCAGAAGCAATTTTGTTGATGAGAGTTCAAGATCAATTAATCTCTCCAAGATACGGTGGTCCAATCATTGGAGCACTAAGAGACTTTGTTACCGGTGCATATCTTTTAACAAAAGACGACACTCTACTTAGTCCACAAGAATTCTACAATTATGCAATGCTTGGCGGATACAATGACAAATTCCCAAAGCCTGGTTCTAAAAATAAAGATGGGCCAATGTATACAGGTAAACAACTATTCTCATTATTCTTACCAAAAGACTTCAACTATGTCATTACATCAAAGTGGTCAAAAGGAACCAAAGGGGCTCAAAAAGACGTTGTAATTAAAAACGGTGAGCTACTTAGCGGTGTCATTGACAAATCATCAATTGGTGCAGAAGAGCCAGAAAGTGTATTGCACAGAATTGCAAAAGACTATGGAAATACTAAAGCCAAGAACTTTTTGAATTCTATCTTAATTATGGTAAAACAATACATCACTCATTATGGTTTTAGTTATGGTTATGCAGATCTTGAAGTTCCAGAAAAAGAAAAGCAACAGATTCTAGATGACATTCAAGCAACATATGGCGTCATATCTGATCTTACTTCTCAATATGAAAAAGGAACTCTAAAACTAACAAGAGGAATGAGACCTGAAGAAGCACTAGAGGCATACATTGTCAATGAACTAGGAAAAGCCAGAGACAAAGCCGGAATGACTGCAGATCAATCCCTTGATCAAAGCAATGCCGGAAGAATCATGGCTACAACTGGTGCAAGAGGTTCATCACTTAACATCGGTCAGATGGCAGGAGCACTAGGACAACAATCAAGACGTGGAAGTAGACTACATTCTGGTTACAATAATCGTGCATTACCACATTATCAAGAACATGACAATAATCCAGATGCACATGGATTTGTAAAATCAAATTATAGAGAAGGATTGTCTGCACTAGAATTTTTCTTCCACGCAATGGGAGGAAGAGAAGGACTCGTAGATACTGCAGTTAGAACACAACAAAGTGGATACATGCAGCGTAGACTGATCAATGCACTAGAGCATATTCGATTAGAGTATGATGGAACAGTAAGAGATCCACACGGTCACATTATTCAATTCCTTTATGGTGAAGATGGAATTGATGTTGCAAAAAGTGATCATGGTGAGGCATTTAACGTAACTAGACTAATTGAATCCCAAACAATTATTGATTCTGGTAAAAAGGCAACCAAAGAAGAAATTACAGACATGGCAAAGAAATACACAAAGACATTCAATCCAAGACTAAAACAACTTGTAACTGATGGACTACATGATTCCAAATTAAGTAAGGAAGGAGCAGAAATTGTTTGCAAGAAAGGACTATCACTATACAACAAAGCCAAAGTAGAACCAGGACAAGCAGTAGGAATCATCACTGCACAATCAATTGGAGAACCTGGTACCCAAATGACCTTAAGAACATTCCACTTTGCAGGAATTGCAGAAAGAAACGTAACTTTGGGTCTTCCAAGATTAATCGAATTAGTTGATGCAAGAAAAAAACCTGTCACTCCAACTATGGATATTTATCTTGATAACGAATCCAAAAAATCCCGAGAAAAGGCAATCGATGTTGCAAGAAATATTTTACAAACAAAGGTAAGTGCACTAATCTCAGATAGCGAAACTGATTACACTTCTCAAATCAAATTAATTCTAAGTGCAAACAGACTCAAAGAAAGAGGATGCACCGTAAGTGAGGTAGAGGCAGCATTGCAATCAAACAAGAAATTCAAGATTGAAACAACTGGCGAGCTAATCACTCTAAAACTAGTAGAAGAGTCAGATGCACCAACTGTAATTGCAATTAGAAACAAAGTACTCAACACTACTGTTAAAGGAGTTCCAGACATTGAACGAGTAACCCTAGTTCAAAAAGACGATGAATGGGTAATTCAGACAACTGGTTCAAACATTGCCAAAGTTCTGGAAGTCTCAGGAATTGACAAGAAAAATGTTAGAACAAATAACGTATTTGAAATTGCAGGAACCTTGGGAATCGAGGCATCAAGAAACGCATTGATTAATGAGCTAAACCATACTCTAGAAGACCAGGGATTGGAGGTAGATAACAGATACATCATGTTGGTATCTGATTTAATGTGTTCAAGAGGTTACATGCAACAAATTGGTAGACATGGAATTGCTGGAACCAAAGACAGTGTACTTGCAAGAGCCGCATTTGAAATTACAGTCCCAACAATAGCTCACGCTGCATTGGCAGGTGAAGTTGAGCAACTCAAAGGTATTACCGAAAACGTCATTGTTGGAAGTATCATTCCAATTGGCAGTGGAACGGTAGACCTTTACATGCAAGTAAGTAAGAAGAAATGAGGATTATTAGTAAATTAATGTGATAATAATGGGCGATGAAATTTCTAACTTAATGGCAAGTAACAAAGACAAAGTAATTTTGTTACGATTAAGAAACAACAAATCAGTTAGAGGCAGTCTCCAGGACTTTGACATTCACATGAATCTTACACTAGAAGATGCCGAAGACATCTCAGATGACAAAGTAGTAAAACTAGGAAAAATTCTTTTACGTGGTGATAATATTTTAGCAGTATCACTACCTGATGAAGAATCTTCTTAAACATTAAATTCAAAGAATTCTAAATTATAATTGCCTTGATAATTTCACTATTAATTCCGTTAATTTTTTTAATTTTTCTTGTCCCTGCATTTGCAGAACAAATTCCAGACTATAACAATCCATACTCCCCAATTTTTACAGACAAGCCAGTATACTCGTGGACTGACAAAGTCAAAATGACTATACTTGCACCAAGCTGGAATACTAACCAATACCTAATTGACTCTATAGGCGGCGATGAGGACCATCCAATTAAAATCTCTACAGGGGAGCACTCACTTTCTACATACCGCTTTACAGAGACTGACTTTAATTCTGGCATCTTTACTGCCGAAGTAACCCTTACAGGATTTTCTCATGACGTTGACGGTGATGGAAGATATGACACAACTCCTAGAACAAGTGGAAATGGGCCTACAAGTGGATTTTTGGAAACAAACAGGGATTCCAACATCTCAATCTCGTTTAAATTTGCAGATGGAGTTGTATTGGTAAAATCAGCTTCCATTAAATGGAATATTGGACAAATTCAATTCTCAGAGGGAAATTATCTTTCTGATAAAACAGCATCAATTAATGTAATTGATCCTGATATTAATCTCAATCCAGAGTCAGTTGATCATGTGTTGATTCATGTTACTTCAAACTCTGATTTATCTGGGATTCAAGTCAGTGCAATTGAAACAACTGCAAACTCTGGCGTGTTTGTTGGAACCATAACTTTTACTCAAAATCAATCATCTAGTGGGAATCGTTTGTTTGCAATGCCCGGTGATGTAATCTCTGCAAAATACGATGACTACACATTACCTGCGCCATACAGCATATCTGACAAGATTGAAGTCAAGGCATTTGCAAATGTGGGTTCGTCTGTTCCAATACTGCAAAGACTGCAAAGCTCACCAATTGTTTTATCCAATTCGTTTGGTGATCCACTAGAATCATTTTCAGCTGATGATCAAATACAAATTGTTGGCTCAGTTAGCAACGAACAAAACTTTAAGCAGAAATTTGTTTATTTGTTTCAAGTCAAAGACTCTGATAATTCTGTAGTGTCTATTTCTTGGGTGCAAGGTGAGATATCTGCAAATCAAAAACTAGATGTCTCACAGTCTTGGATTCCTGTCTCATCAGGGGAATACACTATTGAAACATTTGTTTGGAGTTCTTTAATTGACATTACTCCGCTATCTCAGTCTTTGTCAAGTTCAATTTCTGTAAAATAATCAAACGTCTCATAGCTACCTAAGCCATAAATACAAAAATATGATTTTAGCCGTATGTTGGGCTCAAAAATTGGACTATTATTGTTAGTTTTACTTCCATTTACAATCCCGCAAAGTTTTGCAGATTCTATCTTAATTGATTTTGATAAACCCGAATATCAGATTGGTGACTCTATGAATATCTCTGGATTTGTTTTGGATTTTAAGATGCCTGTAATTGCACTGAGTATCTATGACCCAGATGAAATAATTTTATCTGCAAATAATGTAGATGTTGATTCTGATGGATTTTTCTCAAAAACAATTCCACTTGATTCTCCATTTTATGACAAACCTGGGATATACTCTGTAAAACTAAACTATGGCAAAATATCTCAAACTGAATTTTTTATCATAGAAGGTACTGTTGCAATACCTGAAATTATTCCAGAAATAGAGCCTGAAATAATATCACTTGCCACTGACAAGCATCAATACTATGACAATGACTTTATCACTATCACTGGAGCAGTCTCCACACTTGACTCACCTAGTGTACTAATTGGTCTTTATGATCAGATTGGAACTCCTATGGGATTTTACTTTGGAGAAATTAACTCTGATTTGAAATTTTCTACAAACTTTCTTGTAAAATCTGGTGTCAATTTTAAAACAACTGGAACATATTTGATTAAAGCACATTATGGAGAATCTGAGAAAACAATTAACTTTGATTTTACTAAAAAGATTGACACTCCAACAAACATTCCATCTACTCCAACAAACACTCCAATAAAAACAGATGCTACAATAATTAATAATCAACAAAAAAATAATTCAGAAAAAAATAATTCTATAATCACTCCACCAAAAATAAATTCTCAACAAAATACCATACCAACAGAAATTGAAACACCAACTGAAGAATATGATAATCTCTCAGTTGAGGATATTGAGCTTGGCTTGCTGTTGAATCAGATTAATTTAGAATGTGATTCAAGTGAACTAGTTGATACAATTTCTTACGATGATGGTATGGGGCCTGCATTGTACAGACTATGTAAATTTGATCAATCTCTGGGATTCTTTGATAATTCCCTAAGTAAAGATCCTACCAATGTTGAGATTATCACAAACAAGGGATCAGCACTTAGAAAACTAGGAAATTTACAAGGCTCCATGTCATACTATGATCAAGCCCTAAAAATTGATCCTAATTTTGTCCCTGCAATTAACAACAAGGCAAATGTTCTGGCATCAATGGGGCAATATTCTGAATCCATCTCACTTTATCAAAAAGCAATTGAAAAAAGCCCCACTTATGATACTGCCAAAAATAATTTGAATCTGGTTTTATCAAAATTACCAGTCAAAAACAAAATAGCACCTATAGTACAAATGTCTGCAGAAATTCCATCTAAAGTAATTACATCTGAAACAGTTTCAATAGCAAACATTCCAACAGCGCAAACAAAAGCACCATCTAATCTTTTTGAAGAAATTGCACTTGCATTTTCATCGCTAGGTTCTCTGTTTGGATTTTAAAACTAAGTGAATTTTGAGTTTTTATGGGTAAAATTTCAATAAACCTATAAAGCCCCGTAGAGACGATCGTCCATAAGGATAACACATGAGTAAGATATTAGAAAAAATACTAAAGGACTCCGTCAAAGAAGATCAAGTCACGATGGGCGCTAAACAAGTATTGAACTCTGTGAAAAACTCCAAACTAATCATTTTGTCAAAATCCTTAAAAAAAGAAACCCTTGCAAAAATTGAAGCAGATGCAAAAAAAGAAAAAATTCCATTGGTTAACTTTCAAGGAACATCTGTCGCATTAGGAAGATTATGCGGCTTACAATTCAGAATTTCAACAATATCATTTACATCAATGACTGATGCAAATATCAAATCACTTCTAAAAGATATGGAAACTGAGGCAAAAAATGAATAACAAATTTACATCAAATGAAAGTTTAAATGAGATA
>Ga0163199_1003090_pt1 | contig 10096 bp, 6 predicted proteins | sample PL_2010_150m_FD_113537 | JGI IMG/M metagenome (GOLD analysis project Ga0163199, IMG submission 113537) | Freshwater microbial communities from Powell Lake, British Columbia, Canada to study Microbial Dark Matter (Phase II) - PL_2010_150m | ecosystem: Environmental > Aquatic > Freshwater > Lake ...
GCCACATGGAATACCCAGATATTCATTTTCGGTTGGTGTGAACATATTCTCATGGCTATTTCATCTATTTGTAATTTGATTTTTAATTTCCTTACTAATTCGTTCGGCAAGACGCTCATAACCTTCTTTGTTATAATGAACATCTCCTTTTGAACTGCTGTATTTTTCCAATTCCGGTTCCATTAATCCGTACAGGTCGATCACTGTGATACCATTTTCTTCCATGATTCTGCGGGCAATCCGGTTCCGATCCATCACAACCTGGTTTCTCACAGTATCCAATTTCTGTCCGGGTACTTTGGACGGATATGGGGTGGTAAGAGAATAAATTAGCCGGCACCCTTTGGATTTATTTGATTTCAGGAATTTCACATATTTTATCAGACCCTTTTCGTATTGTTCAACGGTAAGATGCCAGCCATGAAGCCCATTGTTAAAGTGTATGACAGTATGGTGGTAATTTGCCATGGCCATTATGGTTTCGCTGAACAATGCCGGGTCTTCAATACTCCTGGATGTTGCGTACCTGTCGCAATTGGCTGTTCCCGATAAATTGGCTGAAACGGTAGGAAAGTATCCTCTAGTAATAGAATTTCCGATAAACAAGACACGAGGCTTTGTGGTGTCGCCTTCATGTCCCCACCAGAAATCACTCCATTCGGTATCTTCCCTTGTCACTTTTTGTGAAGTACATCCCCCCAAAAAAATTAGGAGGATTGGTAGGATAATAAAGATTTTACGTTTCATTGGTCTGTTAGTTTTTGATAATATGAAATATTTTTGTGCCTTAAATTCCGGCATACAATTGAGCCATGAATCCCATCCCCATCTGGGCTATAACCCGGTATTCACCCTGCTGTAATTCAAGGCCACCCCGGCTATCCTGAGCAACGCCCTTTAAGAATCCATCCGGAGTAAGGTAATTTAGCAAGCTCTTCCAGCATCTATTCACCGGTACTATATAGGAATCAGGTAAATATCCATTCTGAATTCCGACAAGAATAGCCGCAGCAATTCCGGCCGAACCGGAGGTGTCTGGCAAACTATTTTTTTCGTGCATAAAACAACTCCAAAGTCCATCTTCGCGTTGCATGGACAAAGCAATGGATATTCCTTCTCTAAATTTTTCAATAATCAGCTGATCCTGAATCTCATCTTTCAATTCAGAAATGGTACGTGCAAAGCCAAGCAAAAACCAGGCAGCTCCCCAGGCCCAATTTTGATACGTTCGGTTGCCATCCCTTGATCGCAGGTATATTTGACCTGAGTCCATCAATACAAACCGATGACGGAGCTTTGTCATAAACATGTCCTTCAGTCACAACAAGGATTCTGACTGGCTTTTTGGCGTCAGAAGACAGAGAGAAAAAGAACAGGACAGAAAAAATAAGGAACGAAAAAGCAAGAAGTGTTTTCATAAGTCCGGTATTTTAATTAAATCTCTCATAACTTTTGCTCAACGCCAGATATAATCACATTTTTAATATCCAGACTGCCATAAACAATGTTCACTGAAACTCTTCCGTTTTTTAATTCCACGTTTCCAAAGCCGGTTTCAGTTGAAAGAAAGGTTTTAAAATCTCCTATTTTCGAATCGACATACAGTGTTTGGTTAACCGCATCGAAGCGTACACCGGTTAAGCCCTGGAGTAAGCCATAACTTGACATCGCACGTGCATACCAATGTCCGCACTCATACTCGTTAAACGGGTTACGAGTTAGTCCATCATAGCGGTCCCGGCATGTTCTTACAATTTCCAACCCCTTTTCAACTTCCCCCATAAGCATCAGATGGGAGGCAACCTGATATTCGATGCCGGTCCAGACTTCATTGCTGTAAACGAAAGGAAGGGAAAGTTGCCCGCCTTTTGGCCAGGTACAAAGCAATAAGCCACCTTCATTGCCACATGCATAACTTGGACGCTGAGGATTAACATGATCAGTCAAATCTATTTTCAGGTTATATTTATGTACCGAAACCAAATGGCTTTTCACCTTACTGTTATCAATAATTTCAGGCAGTCCACATACCTTAGCAATCCACATGCCCAAAATTCCATCCGACAAACAGCCCGTACCGTATTGGTATTTAGGGCCTTCGGCCTGAAGTATCGCCAATGCTTCTTTTGAATAGCTTCCCCCCATTGATTTCCTGGATGCCTCTACGGGATCAGCAGCATTCAATCCCTTCCATTGTATCTTTTGAACGAAATATTCTCCGTTGTACAACTCGCTTTCGGTGAATAGTTTGCCTTTTTTGCCTAGTTCCTGGTATTGCGTAACATCTTCTCCCAGAGATTGTCCCATCAGACTTAGCGCGTTTAAGGCACCGAGATAGAAACTCGTACACATTCCGTCTGGTCCCCAAAATTCAATGTCATAGGTATTGTGATGCGGTTCTTCAAGATAACCCTTATGCTTGGGATCCCAGGTTTCGATACAATAATCGAGGCTTTTCTTTACCTTCGGATAAAGTTTTTTCATCCAGTCGGTATTACCGCTGATTCTCCATTCCCTGTATACTTTCATAATCCCTCCTAATTGACCATCAGCTGCTGCATAGAAATCATGAACAACCGGTCGTATCGGAAGCCCCGATCGGAAGGCCTGATGTCCTGCTGAATTTTGGCTCACTTCAAATTCCGTTTCACGCAGGGTTCTTTCCAAAGCCGGAAACAAATGCGGAATGGACTGTGCATAGTTCCAAACATGGGTACAACTGCCTGAACAACAGCCCGAATTGTCGCCACAGCCTTCCCAACCCCACAATCGTCCGTCGGTTTGCCTTAATACAGTAGGTGATTTTAAAATTGTCAGATTCGCTGCAACGGCCTCAATCACCTCTGTCGGAAGCGTTGACGAGAAAAAAGCATCACGAAACAATTCACTGTTTTTCTTTAATTCGGCATAATGCATGGTCCAATACCTGACAACTTCATTTAGATTCTGAAATCGTTTGGCATACCAAGGTTGATAATAAGGATTTTCACACTGGCCCCCCGGACAACACTCGTTCTCACCAGGTTCTAATTTTACAGATTCCCAGGTTCCATAATTGTCTTTTTCAAAATCTTCAATTAAAAGCGCATTTGACGAAAGGTAGTTCAGATTTTCATCTTTATTATCTGTCAGCACAAACTGGTCGGCCAAAACATGTCCCCAAGGATTAACACACAAATCAATAATTTTGATCCTGACTACTTTGCCTGAATACGGTTTTAAATCCCAGGTTTTATCTTCCAGGGTTTCAGTTTGATTTCCGGTAGCAGTTTCAACAATTTTTCCATCAATCAAAAGGTTCACAGATGTTTTTTCTTTGAGATTTCCACCCCCCACCCGAAATTTCATGTATCGTTTGCTAACCTTGATTGGCGCCGATTGCAATATTCCAGTTTGTATGTCGCCTCCAGGATCATAGGTATTTACCAATTGTTTCCCCACAAATCCGGCAACCTTCTGCTGACCGAAAATAGTGCCGGAAGAAGGTTTTTCTTTAAAAGCAGGATTCATTACACTCTTGCCTGAAGTCAGTTTGGATTCCGGAAGGTACCAGCAAAAATTAACCGTTATAGTTTTTCCTTCACCCGGGAGTAATTTGACAGGGACAAAAATTGACGCTCCGGGGGATTCGCCTTCTATTGGGGGATTTGCCTTTATTTCTCCATTTTGTATTGTTTTCCAAAGCATTGTCAACGAATCGAACCATCCTCCGCGAAACCAACAGTAGTCGACAACAGCATTCTTGTCATCTACAAAAATCGTTAATCCTGTTCCGGAAGCAGTTTCTTCAGGATTACCAACCATTGAAAATCCATTTTTTGCTTTTAAGATCCGGCCTTTTTTTTCAGCGATAAAATTGCGGGCATTCCACGAAAAAACAGCGTCTATCGGTTTCGTTGAATTATTTTTGAAATGATATTCCATAGCACCAACCGGAAGACTCGAATTGTCTTCATCGGTTGGGATGAAAGGACTCCATCCCAAGACTTCAACCTGAAGAGGAATATCTTTGTCTTCCAACGTCTGTAAGGCAAAAGGGAATCTGGGTAAGAACCGGCCATTATCAAAACGGGGTAAACCATAATTCTTGCCGCTGCTACCATTTCCTGTTCCTCCTGTTCCAAATAATTTCCAGGCGGGAACCGGCGCTTCCAAAACTTTGGCTCCATTTTCAATACCTTTTATGCTAATTGCCGCAAAGGCAAATGGCTCATTGTAAATTTCCGGCTTGTTGTTGATAGAAAGATGTGAGATCGAACCGGTGCCCTCCATACAGAACATTCCTGCTCCTATGCCTCCTATGGGGAAAGCCACACGATCAAGATTTTTCCCATCATAGTAGTCATTAAATTTATGTCCGATCGGGTTGGTGTTATCTTTCTCTGCTATAAAGGAAAGCTGCAGTGATCCAAATAAAAAAACCACTATCAAATTGTTTGATCCAGATTTTCTCATTAGTATGATGTTTAATTGGATTAATTTTTAGAGTTGCTTTTACTCAAAGTAAATAGAAAACTAGAAGCCTTCCAGCATACTTTATCATTGTACAATTCATTGTCGCTGCACTCTTTTGCAGGAGTTTTAAATCCCGCCAGTTCAAATTTCTTCTGAAACTGAGGGCTCTTACCCTGTTATCCGAAAAATTGGGTGAGAATACAATTTTCTTGCTTTTTAAAAAGGTTTTCCCAACAGAAGCATTCCAATATTTCTAATTTATTTGAAGGCCTGCTTGATGGATGAAATTGGCAAATTGAACAACTTTTCAGTGATTGGACTTAATTTAGCTTCATCACCGGAAATATGGAAAATCCGTTGTTTGTGTGTGATTTTATCCCCAGGTGCCAGTATTGCTGCCGGGGAGGAACTTTCAATTTCATAAAATGGCCCCATTACCGATCCATCCGCAACAGGACCATCATTGTAAGAATTGACAGCATCCCCACTCAGCAGATTATCCTGATTGCCCCATTTCGAGTTTACATATTTGGCAGAAGTCTCTGGTTTTGAATACCACAGTAAGGTAAGTACCTTTTTAATAGGATCATAACTACCACAATATGGCAAAGAGCGTTGCGGGGAGATACCTATTTTACTACGAAATTTTCCATCAGTTTTAAAAAACAGTACTCCATTCTTTATCACCAACCGATCAGAGGGTACTTTTCCAAAATAATCGTCAGTTGCGATTTTACCCAGATTGGCTTCGCTTCCTTCTTTGAACGGGATAAAAACAACTCCTTCTTCAGACGGATTAAACATCGCTAACAGCCAGATTGACAAAAATCCAGTTTTTTCGGTCCACGCTGATTTCCCTTTATTGGTAAGAATGTTTTGCGATTCGTAGGCAACATAATTCAGGGAAGTATCAAGCGAAAGCTGCAATGCCTTTTCGCCTTCTGCGCAAGAAAGTAGTTTTACAGTCCTCTCGACACCAATTTCCATATTTATACCGGAAGCGTTGGGTAATGCAAACTCTTTTCGGAAACTTACACTGCCGGGGGTTTGGGTAACCACCTCAAAGGGTTTTGTATCAATTTCTTTGGGAACCACCCAATTGGGAAAAACCTGTTCTTTCCCTTTTGGAAAGTAGATTGAAAAAGGACCTCCCTCAGGACCAAACCAGATGCGCTCTTCACCTCCGTACGGATTAAACTGGCTACTTACTTTTCCCGATTCAATCAGTCTGTAGTTGATCCATCCAAAACTTGGTCCTTCATTTCCACCTGATGAGCTTGTCATCACACGCCCCTGCAAACCAGGTATAATAAGAATTCTGGCTTTAGACTGTTCATCTTTTAATTCGATCGTTTGAATCTGCTTACCGGCAAAGAATGCTACATCATACCCGTAAGATCCATTTTCAAAATTCGATTTTGAATTGTTCACAGTGTTTTTATTTTTTTGTCCGGTATATCCACATGCTACCATTGAAATCGCAAGGAATAAATTAATAAACTGACGGCAGTTCTTAAAAAATAATTTAGTCATGGGGAAAACCTTTAATTTACTTCAAGCTGTTGCAAAGCCGGTAATTTGGGGAATTTGTTATGAGGATCAGACTGGTACCAGAAGCAGGTGGATGCGATGTCTGATTGTTGAGGCAAATATCGGCGACCCGATCGCCATCCCAAATCCTGAATGGTGATTTTCAGGTCTTCTTCAAAACGAACCGGATCCATGATGTGCCAACGGTAAAGTCCGAAACGTTGCTGTGATTTATAAACTCCGTCCGGGCGGATAACCTGGTGTAGTCCGCTGTATGGGGTACAGAACTCCTTGTATTGTCCACCCCTGTCGAAATTATACGAACCACAGAAATAATCTTCCGTACCGGTACCACAAATAGTGGGATACTTGCTGTCTCCATCCATAAAAAACTTGATTTCTCCTTCGCCCCACCATCCGTTGTTGTTTACTCCCCATGCCAGATAAAGGCCGACAAATTGTCCTTTACCCTTGATGTTGTCAACAATAGTATAATCTGAGGTTGTATTGGTATTCAACCGTCGGAATTGTGCATGAAAATAGGCAGCATCAACGGGCACTTGCGTGAGTGTATAATCAATTTGATAATACAACGTCATGGGATCCGTATCGTTGATATTTTCCATGGTGATCCTGCATTTTTTCCTGAAGGGCATCGACCAATAACAGTTGAAAGCGCTTCCCGGGTTTACGCATACAGCCAATGAGTTAAGAGAAGCATATTCTCCCCAGCCCATTCCGAAGAAGTCGCCTACAGGACACTCCACTGACGGTTCAGCTTCATCGTCCCAGTAAATGCGTAAGATGGAGAACCTCCAGTTACCGGTTGGCGTCATCCAAATGTGCTGAATGGCACCCATCCCATCGATTTCGGCCATTGTAAAGGTTTCTCCCGGCTTAATCCGAACATAAGGATTGACTTTCCATCCATCTCCCAAATCACGGGCAGCACCACTGGCATTGGCAACATTGGGTTTTTCCTTGTCGACTATCCTGGCCATACCAGCTTTACCTTTTTCTCCGGTAAAATTTTCAGGGCTGATCGAACGAGTTTTTGCATTTGATAACCGGGATAAATTGCCCAGATTCATATCGAGGCCGTTAAAGTTTGTTTGTGAAAAGGCCCCGGCTGAGAGCAGGCAAATGAATGATAAAAGAATTAATTTACACTTCATAACTTACATTTTTAATTAATTTTCAATTACAATAAATTTTGGAATGATATAGCTGTAAACCGAATAGCTCAACTCGCTCCAGGCGCTTTGATTGGGGAATGGTGTTTCAGGGAATATTTTCTGATCGTTCGGTATGAACTTAACTTTCAATTTTAAAGCTTTTTTCCCGCTAGTTAATCTGACAGGGATCATGAACTCATCATCACGCAACTGACGATTAGAAGTTTGAGCTTTCAAAAAGCGGGTATCCAATTCGCCTTTCGGATCTGAATACATACAAGTATTGGAACCTGCCAAATACCAAATACCTACTCTTTTCCAATGATGTTCTAAGGCAGAAGCTTCATCCGTAACAAAAACCTCCGCGGTTTGATTGGGAAAGCTATAGTCCAGGGTACGGCGTAAAAGTACTCCCTGATTGTCCGGATCTATTTTGATGGTAAACTCTGAAGTGCCACGTGTAAAGCGACCATCCATTTCTTGCTCCGGATAAATATCTTTACCAGACAATTCTGAATATCCGGGGATTTTATCTTTATCCATTCCCCAAATTTGAATTGGAAATACATTAATTCCTAACTCATAACGCGAAGAAATTGTTTCCACTTTCGAGGCATCGGGAGAATTATAGGCATGGTTTCGTTCGCTGGCGATGTTTCCTACGTCAAATTCATCGGTCTTAATGAGCGATGGTTTTGGTAAGCCATACCAATAACTAACACATTCATAGTGCTCTTTAGAGAGATTTTCTCCCCCATGTTCAAATTGAATAACTGCACGTTTTCCGAAAGGCATTAAATCGGCCAGCAAAAAACGATAGGCCGATTCAATTAAATCTTTCTCGTGTTTAGCTGCTTCCTTTTTAATAGCACCACAGGGATGCCCGGCTAACGGAAGTGTCATATTCAGTCCTCCCCAATAGTCGCCTCCACCACCCCATTCTTCAGTACCTGTGCCATAAGCCTGGGGAGATTTACTGTCATCAAAGAAAAAGCGAGGATCAGCTTCTAAAGTTCCCAGATACCCGTTATGTGAAAAGATAAATGAGTTCCCGACAAAACTACCAGACCAATCTTGGCAACCTTCAATGCCTTTGGTGTCTAAATACACCATATCCTTTCCAGATTCCGGAGTTGGAATATCTTTGTAGGTAGCATGGAAGTAGGCACTGAGATTTGGCTTCGTTTTCAACGGTTCGTAACGAATTTCGTAATCAATAGTGGCATTGCCCGGAACTATTCCAGTCAATTCGAATCTTGCCGATTTGAAGAAGGGCATTGGGAAATAGCAACCCAATTCAATTTTTTTGTTGGGATAGTCGAATCTGATATTAACCGGAAGTCCCTTTACCAAATACTCTTGCTGTTCGCGATTGTACAATGTTCCTGCCCCAAAGAAAAGGCAAATCGGGGCATCAATCGATGGATATTTTGCATTGTCCCAGGTAACGACTAAGCGCATTCTTTCCAGGTCAAAAGCATTATCCATTGGTATTGTAAATTTCAGCGCTCTTACCTGAGATGTACTTGCTTGAATATCTGCAAAAACAATCCTTTCTTTATCTAAGGTGATTTTACCATTTTTCTTTGTAATGTTTATCGGCGCGACGTCCTTGCCGGCACGACTGATTAAATCCAGCACTTCAGCATCCGGGGCTTTCGATATATCGAAAGAGTTGATACGTTGAGATAGATTTTCTTCATTTGCAAACAGATGATATATGTAATAGCCTGTCCCGTAACGCGTACGAGAATAAGCGATCCTCATGGATTGCTCAAAAGGCATTGGAGTCCAAATCAAATCGGCTCCTTTCGTTATTTCCCATGTCCAGTTTAGTGGACGTGGAAAAGTTGTTTCTGGAATAAAACTTGAAGCTTTTAATGTTTTTTTGGCATTTACCGGGTCACTTGTGCCTGATTCGCTTACAATATTGTCTCTGCCATCTATAACAAAATGCCATGGACTACCGTGCCAGTGGTTGGCACGAAAGAAATACAATACACCTTTGCCCTTCACATCAAGGGTTACATTATAGTTTTCTTCATTGGCAAAGAGAAAATGAGAAGCGTCGGCCGACTCATTTCCACCTGCCCTATCGTAAGTAGACCTCATATACGCCCGGGTTCCAATCCTCTGGGTAGGCCATTGATCCCACATCCGATAAGCATCCTGACCTACCGGAGTAATTGGAAGAACAGCTTGTTTTTCCTGTCCTGAAACTTGGGTGGCGGTATACACAGTCAGTAATATGAATGACCAAAATATTAAAAAAAGATTTATTGTATCATGTTTCATTTCAAGATCATTTGGTGGATTATCTATGAGACTGTTTCAATTTTGCTTTTTTATTTTTTTAGGTTCTCCCTTTGAGATCCTTTGTGTGGTACTTCGTGACCTTAGTGGTTAATTTTTAAATCTTACCACAAAGGTCCCAAAGGTTATCACGAAGGACACAAGGAGGAGATTGGAGCATTATTCTTTACTAAAAGCATTGAATTATTAATTTTAAACAGTCTCTAAACAGATTCAGAGAAAAATTTAGTTAACCTTCTTATAAATCAGTTCAATACCATTGCCTTTATTTAAGTTTCGGCTATACTTTTTCTCAGTTGGATTGTTCCAGTGTTCTGCCGTTCCAAGGCTGGCAAGAGGGGTGCCATCCCTTTCCGGGTCGTAAACGACTCCGGAAGGCGGATTATTGGCCAGTGCCATCTCCTCCATGGCATAATCGCTGTACATCATTTCGGGGGCATCAGGCCAGGCGGCAAGGGCAAAGTCGAGCACAACCGATTCAATGGCAACTGGATCCTGTGAGGCAAATAAACTACCCATCCACTCGTTGTTGAAGGGTGGCAATGTCCATTTCGAATTGGGAAGTCCGCCCAAACCCTTATTGCTGTAAACTCCGTCTATCAAATAAAGCACAGTCTTTCCAC
>Ga0163199_1003091_pt1 | contig 10095 bp, 9 predicted proteins | sample PL_2010_150m_FD_113537 | JGI IMG/M metagenome (GOLD analysis project Ga0163199, IMG submission 113537) | Freshwater microbial communities from Powell Lake, British Columbia, Canada to study Microbial Dark Matter (Phase II) - PL_2010_150m | ecosystem: Environmental > Aquatic > Freshwater > Lake ...
CGCTACAGGTGATGGAATTTCAGTATCTACTTTGTCAGTTGAAACTTCTAGGAGTGGCTCATCGACAGCGACCATATCGCCTTCGTTTTTAAGCCAACGCGTAACAGTTCCTTCAGTTACCGATTCGCCAAGTGCTGGCATCGTTACAGAAAAGGTCATTTTATTTTCTCCCGTTACCCGTGTGAATGTAGTGGTTTACCAGCAAGTGCTAAGTGCGCTTCGCCAACAGCTTCCGAAAGCGTTGGGTGGGCATGAATCAAAGATGCTACGTCAGATGCTTCTGCTTCCCAGTTGAATATTAATTGTGCTTCGGCCAATAGTTCGCCGACTCGAGCACCAACCATGTGAATTCCTAAAACTGGACCATTCTTTGCAGCCACCAATTTCACTGAGCCAGCCGTCTTTAGAATTTGGGCTTTGCCATTTCCAGCCAAGTCATAATTCAATTCAACAACATCATGGCCGCGTTCCTTTGCTTGTGCGGTTGTAAGTCCAACAGAGGCGACTTCTGGTTCAGAATATGTAACGCGAGGAACGCCATCGTAATTAATCGGACGGGGATTTAGGCCACCGATCTCCTCAGCTACCAAAATACCTTCACCGAAACCGACGTGTGCAAGTTGTAGGGTCGGAATCAAATCTCCAACAGCCCAGATTCCTGGAATATTTGTGCGGCATTTATTGTCAACTAAAACATAGCCGTGCTCCATGGTCAGACCAGCTTCTTCGTAGCCAATATTTGCTGAAACAGGCCCGCGACCAACAGCAACAAGAAGTACTTCTGCGGTGAATGTTTTACCATCTTCAAGTGTGACGGTGACGCCTTTTTTATTCTTTTCAGCAGACTTAAAGCGAGTACCAAGTTCGAAATTAATTCCACGTTTTCTAAATGCGCGCTCTAGCCCCTTACTTGATGATTCATCTTCAAGTGCAATTAGATGGGGCAGACCTTCAATAATTGTTACTTCTGCTCCAAATGATTTCCACACAGATGCGAATTCGCAACCTATAACTCCGCCACCTAAAACAATAACGCTAGCTGGAACTCGATCCATAGCGATTGCATGTTCACTTGTAACTATTTGAACGCCATCTATTTCTAAACCGGGCAGTGTCTTTGGGTATGAACCAGTTGCCAGAACTATATTTTTGCCGGTGTATTTAACGCCATTTACGTCGACTTCATTTTTGGAGACCAAGCGGCCGTGGCCCTCAATATATGTAACGTTTCGGGATTTAACTAAGCCCTGTAGCCCTTTGTGTAATTTTGAAACAACGCCATCTTTGTAAGCGTTTACTGCCAACATGTCGATGCCGATAAATTGGGTGTTGACTCCGAAATCCGATGAGTGGCGCGAACTATCCGCAACTTCGCCAGCGTGCAGCAGGGCTTTGGTTGGGATACAACCGCGGTGTAGACAAGTGCCACCGAGCTTGTTCTTTTCGATCAAGGCGACGCTTAAACCAAGTTGCGAAGACCTTAGCGCGCAGGCATATCCGCCGCTGCCGCCACCAAGAATTACTACATCAAATTGCGACACAAAGCGCCTCTCGCTATTTATTCCGAAAACTTGAGCCTAATCTTGCCACGAAATCTGCCAGAGCCTAATTCGCGAGTACCCAATTACTTCCGAGAACGAGGAGCTTGTGATGAAGCTGACTCGATTAAGGTTACAAGGGATCTAAGGGCTATTCCAGTGCCACCTACCGGGGTATATCCATACGCAGTGGCCTCGTTATAAGAAGGTCCTGCGATATCTAAATGCAACCAGGCAAGTTCAGGTTCAATGAATTCCTTTAGGAAAAGACCAGCAACCAACATCCCGCCCATCCGATCTCCAATGTTAGCCATATCAGCTACCGGTGAATCAAGAGAGGCCCGAAGTTCTTCTGGGAGCGGCATCGGCCAGAAGGCTTCACCTGCTTTCTGAGCTGCTGCTAAAAATTCATCAGAAAATTCAAAATTATTTGTCATCACTGCGCTAGTTCGAGTTCCAAGTGCAACAACTTGTGCGCCAGTAAGAGTCGCAACATCAATGATTCCATTGAGACCTCCGGCCTTTGCACCAACTTCTTGCGCTCGCACAAGTGCGTCGGCTAAGACCAGGCGACCTTCAGCATCAGGATTTAGAACCTCTACCGTCTTGCCACCATAAATACTTATGATGTCACTTGGGCGCATTGCATTCTCACTCACCATATTTTCAGCCAGCGGCGCCCACGCATCAATCGAGATTGGCAATTTCAATTCTGCGATTGCAAAGACTGCAGCAATAACTGCAGCGGCTCCACTCATATCGCTCTTCATCGCTTCCATGCCATTAGCGGGCTTCAGCGCTAGACCACCAGTATCGAAAGTAATTCCCTTTCCGACAAAGGCATAACGCGCTTTAGATTTACCTGGGTTATAGGAAACGCGGAGTAATCTCGGTGGGTTTGCAGAACCTTGACCAACTCCAATGATTCCACCGTAACCCTGAGCCTTAAGGGTAACTTCATTCAAAATTTCTACCTTTAGGCCAAGTGGTGTTGCAATCTTTTTCATTCGTTTACAAAATGAATCTGGAGTTAGATGACTTGGGGGAGTATTGATTAAATCTCGAACAGTTGCGGTATGGCGCGCAATAATTTCGGCGCGAACAAGAGCGCGCTTCACCGCGGCATCCGAAATTGTTTTAGTTGCGATAACAATCTGTTCAAGTGGTTCTTTAAAATCTTGTTTAGTACTGGATCTGAATTCATTAAATGCATATGCACCAAGGGCGGCGCCTTCGGCCACCGCAGAAATTTGCGCAAGAGAACTTGCGGGAAGTGCGAAAGTTGCCGCGTTCTGTCCGGCGAGTGCTCGAGCGGCAGAACCTGCTGCGCGTCTTAGTGTTTCTGGGTCGTAACTCTTCTGACTTTCGCCAAGTCCCGTGAAGTAGATGGTCTTTGGGTTTGAGAAAGGAACCTTGATTATTTCATCACTCTTGCCAGTTGCACCAAGGCTATTTAGAATCTCGAGCAGCACTTTTTCGTTTAGCGCGATAGCACCGGATTCAATTTTTACTCTGCCTTTGCTTGCAGATAGCCCAACAACGGCATAAGGAGTTGTGATTGCAGATGCCAACTTCAACGCTTTCATCTAACCCCCAAATTTTCGATAAATAATTGCGACCAGCGAACTATAAATCAATCTTCGTGGTTTGCCTAAGTTAACCTAAGTTAACCTAAGTTAACCTAAGTTATAGGAATCTTGGGATAAGTTTGGCGCTATGAAATCACCGTTATATGACTGGCACCAAGGAGCATCTGCAAAATTGGCAGATTTCGGTGGCTGGGATATGCCGATCGAATATCCAAAAGGAGTAGGTGAATTTTCAGGTGGCACCTTGGCCGAGCACTCAGCTGTTCGTGAGCGAGTGGGAATTTTCGATGTTTCACACCTAGGAAAAATTAGCGTCAAAGGTCAAGGCGCAAAAGATTTCGTAAACACAATGGTCACAAATGATTTAAATCGTATTGCCCCAGGAAGCGCTCAGTACAACCTTTTCTGCAATGATTCCGGTGGAGTTATTGATGATCTAATTGTTTATGAGTTTGCAGATGACAACATTTTTATAATCCCGAATGCATCAAATTGCGCCCAGGTTGCCGCGGATCTATTGGTCTCTGCCCCTGCTGGAATTGAGGTTTTAAATATTCATGAGCAATTTGCAGTTCTTGCGGTCCAAGGTCCAGATAGCAAAAAGGTTTTACAGAGCCTTGGGCTAAATCTCGATCTTGAATATATGTCATTCACAAAAATAACTCTGCCAGGCCATGAGAATCTAGGCGAGATAATTATTTGCCGAACTGGGTATTCCGGTGAATTTGGTTATGAACTTCTGCCTTCTTGGACTTTTGCAGAAGCGCTCTGGAAACTTTTAGTTGTTGAAATTGCAAAATTTGATGGTCGAGTTTGCGGGCTCGGTGCGCGAGATACGCTGCGGACCGAAATGGGATATCCACTTCATGGTCATGAGTTGTCACTAGACATTACGCCGGTACAGGCAAGTGCGAGTTGGGCAGTGGTATTTTCTAAGGAAAGCTTTCGGGGGAAGAGCGCGCTCGAAGCAGAGAAGGCCGCTGGCCCTAAGCGAATTTTACGAGCAATCAAATGTAATGATCGTGGAATCCCAAGAGCGGGTATGAAAATTTTGGATAGCAATGGTGACTTAGCTGGCGAAGTTACAAGTGGCACATTTTCCCCGACGCTGAAAACCGGAATAGCACTTGCCTTAATACGCCCTGGATTAAAGGTAGGAGATGCCGTTCAAATTGATGTTCGCGGGCGGGTCAGTAGCGCCATTATTGTGAAGGCGCCATTTGTCGCTTCACACGTGCGTTAATTCGATAAATCCTTCTTGGCAACGATTACTGGGCGACCAGAATCAAGAGTGAAGACGCTGATTCGGTTCTCAAATGCCACCTGCAGTTCAGGGGAATGAATTACAAAATCTGATGTTCCGCTGAGAAGTACTTTGCCTTCCTGCATCACAACAATTTTTTCCGCATACATTGCAGCAAGTGTTATGTCATGCATTGTAGAAACAATCGTAACTCCTCGTTCTTTCAGCAACTCAATATTATTTAGAACAGCGATCTGATGGTGCAGGTCCAGTGCACTGGTTGGTTCGTCAAGCAATATAAGTGTTGGTTCCTGCACAAGCGCCCGTGCAATCAGCGCACGTTGCATCTCGCCTCCCGATAGTTGAGAAACGAATTGGTTCAGCATTCCAAATAAACCTGTAAGTTTCAAAATGTCGGCAACTAAAGTTCTGCTTTTCTTACTCTCATTTCCCCAACCATCGCGTTTAGATCGCCCGAGCATTACATATTCACTAACACTCATGCCTATTGGAATCTGCGGATGCTGCGGAACAAAGGCAACATTTCGATTATGGTTTCCATAAACTTCGGCACCTGAATCCGTGATTGATCCGGAATATGATTGTGAACCAAGTAGCGCTTTGAGAAAAGTAGTCTTACCTGCACCGTTAGGACCTACTAAACATGTCCATTTACTGTGCTCGATCTCAACGTTGATATCTTTGAGAATCTCTTTCTGGCCAAAGCGAACGTTTAAGTCTTCAACTTTTATCATTTTGCCACCAACCTTTTCTTGCGAAGCACTACTAGGAAGAATGGGGCGCCAACAAAAGCGGTAATAACCCCGATAGGTAATTCAGCAGGGGATAGGAGTGTTCTTGCACCTAAATCCGCGAGAACTAGGAAGCTTGCTCCAACCAGCGCAATTGTTAGTAGTCCACGATTTGTAACGCGGTGGGTTATTCCGCGCACCAAGTGGGGGACAACAATTCCCACAAACCCGATTAAGCCACTGGCTGAAACCGCCGTAGCAGTGGCGAGTGTTGCGGCGATGACTGCGATTACCCGCAATCTATTGGGATTAATTCCAAGTGAATAAGCTTCTTCATCGGTCAACATCAAGCCATCTAATTGTTTGGAGACTGTTATCAGAATTGTCAGTGCAATGAAAATATAGATTGATGACCAAGTAACTTTCTCCCAATTAGCAACAGTTAATTCGCCAAGAATCCATGAGTAAACCGGCCGTAGCGAGGAACTATTTCGTTGTTGTAAATAGGTTTGAACAGCGGTGGCGAAAGATCCGACAGCTATGCCAGAGAGAAGTAGTGAGTTTGGTTCTGCAAAGAATTTTCCGGAGATGAAGAAACTGACTAGCACAGCCAAGATTGCGCCGAAGAACGAGAAGATTGGAAGCAGGCTGTAAAGATCAGCCCCGGCACTTGTGATAGCAATCGTTGCACCAAGACCAGCTCCTGCTGCTGCGCCCAATAGATATGGATCGGCCAGGGGGTTACGGAAAACCGTTTGATAAACCGCGCCACTCGTTGCCAAAGCGGCTCCAACAATTGCTGCAAGGAGCGCTCGTGGCAATCGCAGATCAATCAGCAGTGTGCGTTCTTGCCCAGTTAATCCACCTGGCAATCCGCAGAGAGTGCGGATAATCTTTTGGAATTCCAAAGGCACTGGGCCAAAACTAATTGCAAGAAATCCGACAAAAATGAGCAGCGAAAAAGAGACGGCTGTAATCTTCCAATTCCAAATAGGAGAGATCACGCCTTCGCTGCTCAATTTTTTCATTTTCTTACTTGATCTTCCCAATTGCGGTGGCTATAAATTCATAGAAGTCAACAAGACGTGGCCCCCATCGTGATGGAATATCTTCCGGAAGAGCTATAACGCTCTTCTTTGATACTGCCGAAATTCCATTCCAACCGGGACGTTTCATTATTGTGGCTAGCGATTCGCCATATTGAGCATCGGATAAAAATATTATTCTGGGATTAGATTTAATTAAATATTCAGATTGCAATTGTGGATAGCCAGCTGAATCAGCACTTGCGGCTGGATCTGCAACATTAGTTAAATTAAAATCTTTATAAACCTTACCGATGAAAGTATCTGATGTAGCGGTATATAAAGTGTTATCCAACTCATGGAAGAAAGAGATCTTCTTAGCTTGTCTTCCACTTTTTATTGCTGCCCGAATCTTGCTCTTCATTGTTGTAACCACGGTTTGCGCACTTGCTAGATTGCCTGTTGCGCGCCCAAGGGCTGTAATCTCAAGATATACCTGGCTCAAATCTTTTGGAGCCTTCTCTAAAAAGACCTTTATCTTCAATTTTTCGAGCGCTGACTTTATCTCAATTGCTTTCGTGGCATCTGCATTCAAAATAATTAGATCTGGTTTGTAATTTAAGAGCGCTTCAACGTTTGGGCTAAAGGCAGAGAGTTTTGAGATGGGTGCGTTGGTAGGAAAGTTTGATAAGTCATCTACAGCAATTACTTGGGGACCGGCACCAATTGCAAATAGAGTTTCAGTGGCGCTCGGTGAAAGTGAGATGATTCGTTGCGGTTTGCTATCTGTTGCAGAGGTGGGAGTTAAGCCCACAACTGATAGTGCAATGGTTGTTGCAAATATTCGAAAAACTAAAGAACTTCTCTTCGTAAACATTAAAAATCTCCCTCAAGAGAATTTGAGGGAGGAAGCTTGGGCGATAAGAAAAATAAATTTCTCTTGAGGCCCGACCTTCCTCCGAGGTCGGATACATCAATAATGAATTAGGCGACCTGGCTCGGATTTTCACTCAACCCATCGTTGAATCGAATCTCTACAGTTGCGGGACAGCGCCGGGTTTTCACCGGACTTCGCTAAACGCATTACCACTGAAAAAACTAGGTAATCTCAGTAGGCGAAAAATAGCACTTAATCAATCTTTTTTGCGAGAACGGCGACCAACCGTGAATGCGATTCCTAGAGCAATTACTAGACCTGCGCCTGCTGCGAATAGTTCGTTGCCTCCGATGCCTTCGTGAGCGTCTTCGATCGAATGCTCTGGTTCATTTTTCTCATCGCCATCAGCAAAAGCGATCGTGGGAAGTATGAGTAGTCCAGTAGCAAGCACCATTGAAAATAGCTTTCGTTTCATAGGTTACAGACTACGCTTTTCCTCATGGAATATCGCCGCCTCGGTTCATCAGGAATGTATGTCTCAGAAATTTCTTATGGAAATTGGATCACACACGGTTCACAGGTTGAAGCAGATGCTGCAATCAAGTGTGTACGCGCTGCGCTCGATGTTGGAATCACAACTTTTGATACTGCAGATGTATATGCAGGTACTAAAGCCGAGAGCGTTCTGGGTAGAGCGCTAAAGGGCGTTAAGCGCGAGAATTATGAATTGTTTACCAAAGTTTATTGGCCGACTGGGCCAGGTAAGAATGATCGAGGCCTTTCGCGCAAACACATTATGGAGTCAGTCCACGCGTCACTGAAACGTCTCGATACCGATCACATTGATCTTTATCAGATGCATCGTTTTGATTATGAAACTCCAGTTGAGGAATCACTTCGCGCCTTCGATGATTTAATTCGACAAGGCAAAGTTCATTACATCGGTTTTTCAGAGTGGAGCGCACCGCAGATTAGCCAGGCACTCGAAATTCAAAAGGCAAGCGGCTTTGATCGATTTATCTCGAGCCAACCACAGTATTCAATGTTGTGGCGAGTTATTGAATCAAAAGTTGTTCCGCTCTGCGAGCGCGAAGGTATTGGACAAATAGTTTGGTCCCCAGTTGCTCAAGGCATTCTGACTGGTAAATATCTGCCAGGCAAGAAACCACCAACAGGTTCAAGGGCAACCGATAAGAAGAGCGGTGCCGAGATGATTTCTCGTTGGATGCGCGATGAAGTTCTAACGGCAGTCGCGAAACTAAAGCCAATTGCGGATTCAATTGATCTTTCAATGTCTCAACTGGCACTGGCTTGGGCCTTGGCTAATCCAAATGTTTCTTCGGTAATTATGGGCGCTTCAAAAGCAAGCCAAGTTAAAGAGAATGTGAAAGCTTCTGGGATAAAACTAAGCGCCGATGTCATGCAACAAATAAATAAGGCCCTCGGTTCCATTCCAGAAACTAATCCAGATAAAACCGAGAGCCCGAATCCAAGAGCTTAAATTGTTTGAATCAGTTAGATGCTATCTCCAAGTTTTTTCGCAGGCGCAGGTGCGCGAAGGCGACGCATCTGGGTTGAACGGAGCCAGCCATATAAAGCTAACCCTTTTGTAGATTCTTCAGGGAACTTCTCACCAACCAATTTCTTAATCCTTCGTCCCGTGAAAACACCATAAATTATTGAGTACCCCATTGCTGAATACATTAAAACGATTGCTAAAAATCTTATTTCTACTGAAGGAACCAATGTGAGTAATAGGACAACAACCATTAACGGTAAGAAATATTCGCCTAGCGAGCGACGAGAATCAATATAGTCTCGAACGAATTTCTTAACAGGACCACGGTCGCGCGCGGGAAGCGCACTTTGATCACCCCGCATATACGCCGCTCTAGATTCTGCGCGTGCAAGCTTAAGAGACTCACGATTCTTTGCTCGATCAGCTTTTGAAACTGGCGCGGTAATCGAATTAATTTTGGTCTTAGCAACAGCGTCTTTGCGCTTTGGCGTTGCCTTACCCTTTTTCTCTGGATTCTGTTCTGAGCTCTTATCTGCTGATTTTGTCATGCGCCTACGGTAGAGCGAGCATTCGCTCAAGTGCAACTTTTGCGAATTTAGCAATCTCAGAATCCACGCTTATTTGGTTAACCAGGTGCCCATTGACGAGAGATTCCATGGCCCAGACTAGATGTGGCAGGTCTATGCGGTTCATTGTTGAGCAGTAGCAGACCGTCTTATCTAGGAAGTGAATTTCGCGATCAGGGAAGTTCTTTGCCAGCCGCTGGACTAAGTTCAACTCTGTTCCAATCGCCCACTTACTTCCGATTGGCGAATTTTCAATAGTTTTTATAATCATTTCAGTACTGCCAACTACATCAGCAATTGAAACCACTTCATGTTGGCACTCGGGGTGAACTAAAATTTTAACCCCAGGCAATTTAACTCGCATTTGCTCAACATTCTCAGTTGTGAAACGACCGTGGACTGAACAATGGCCTCGCCATAAAATTACTTTGGCTCCCAGAATTTGCGCATCGGTGAGTCCGCCATTTGTTTTCCAGGGATTCCAAATTACGCAATCTTCAAGTGTTAGCCCTAGGTTCAAGACTGCGGTATTTCGACCTAGATGTTGGTCGGGTAGAAATAGGATTTTCTCGCCCTTATCTGACTTATCGAAGGCCCACTTCATCGCACGAGTTGCATTGGATGAGGTGCAAACTGCGCCACCATTTTTACCAGTAAATGCCTTAATTGCTGCAGAGGAATTCATATAAGTGATTGGAACGGTCTTACTTGCAAGTCCTAGTTTCTCTAGGACGCTCCAACAATCATCAACTTGTTTTGCAGTAGCCATATCGGCCATTGAACAACCAGCCGCGAGATCGGGCAGAATGACTTTCTGATTTGAACTCGTCAAAATATCTGCGCTTTCGGCCATGAAATGCACACCACAGAAAAAGATAAATTCCGCAGTTGTATTTTCTTCCGCGGCTTGAGCCAATTTGAAAGAGTCACCAGTTATGTCAGCGAATTGGATTACTTCATCTCTCTGGTAATGATGGCCCAAGACC
>Ga0163199_1003094_pt1 | contig 10082 bp, 11 predicted proteins | sample PL_2010_150m_FD_113537 | JGI IMG/M metagenome (GOLD analysis project Ga0163199, IMG submission 113537) | Freshwater microbial communities from Powell Lake, British Columbia, Canada to study Microbial Dark Matter (Phase II) - PL_2010_150m | ecosystem: Environmental > Aquatic > Freshwater > Lake ...
AACAAAGCGTTGCTATCGGGCTTGTGTGGATGGGCGATGGTTCTGGCGTGCGCGGGAAAGCCGCCTGATGACGCGCCGGCGCCGTTTGCCGTGATCGAGTTGTTCACGTCGCAAGGCTGATCCAGTTGCGTTCCGGCCGACCAGTTGGTCGGCGACCTTGTCAGCGAGGCCCGGCTCCGGAAGCAGCGGGTGTTCCCGCTGGCCTTCCATGTGGACTACTGGGACCGCCACGGTTGGCGCGACCCATTTAGCGACGCGGCGTTCACGAAACGGCAGTATGATTACGGCCGCGCGTCGGGTTTTTCGCGCGTCTATACGCCGCAGATGATCGTGAATGGCGCCGAACAGTTCAACGGCTCCGATCGCGCGCAGGCCGAACGTGCCATCCAAGCCGCGCTCGCGCGGCCGGCCCGTGTCGCGCTTTCCCTGCGGCTCCGGCCATGGACCGGCACCGGACCGCTCACGGTCGAATACGAGATGTCGCCTCCTCTGACGGGCTTGCTCCTGAACTTTGCGATCGTCGAGCGCGAACTGGTCCGGAAAGTCGGGCGCGGCGAGAACGCCGGCCGCGAGTGGCGCCATGACAACGTCGTGCGCGTGTTCAACACCGTGACCCCGACGGGCGGCGGCAAGGGCATCGCCCAAATCACGCCGCCGAAGGACTTGGTTCGCAAGAACGCCTCCCTCATCGCCTACGCGCAGTCTCGTCACAACCGGGCCGTGCAGGGAGTCGCCGCGGCCGATCTCGTCGGGGAAGCCGGCCGTTGAAAACCCGGGTCGAGCAGCGACGGCAGGATTTGGGGAAGCGGGCAAGAAAGGCTGAAGTCCTGGCTGCATGGCATCCGTTCAAAGGACAAAGTTACGCGCCGGCGAGGTTCTGGCTGGCCTCGGAGCCGGCGCGGCGTTAAGTTTTGCCCGTTCAAACGAAAGGCAACATGGCGACCAACGAAGTCCTTGTTCTGAAGCGGGATTGCCAGGCGATCCAGATTCCGTCCGGCCACGTCAACACGCTGTCGGCGGGCACGGAGGTGGCGATCACGCAGACGCTCGGCGGCTACACCGTCTCGGCGCGCGGCGGACTCTATCGCATTGCGCCACACGACGCCGACGCGCTCGGCTTTGAGAAGCCGGCGGCGGCAGTGAAGGCCGCCGCGGCCGGCGCGGTGGATGAAAAGGTTTTCGAGCAGCAGGTCTGGGAGATGCTGAAGAACTGCTACGACCCGGAAATCCCGGTCAACATCGTGGACCTCGGTCTGATTTACGACATGCGCACAGCGCCGTTGCCGCAGGGCGGGCGGCGCGTGGACGTGAAGATGACGCTCACGGCGCGCGGTTGCGGCATGGGGCCGGTCATCGCCGCCGACGCGCGGCAGAAGCTGCTCGGGCTTGCCGGCGTGGAAGACGCCACCGTCGAGGTGATCTGGGACCCGCCGTGGAACCCCAGCATGATCTCGCCCGAAGGCAAGAAGCGACTTGGCATGGGATAGGGCCGCAATGGACAATCTGTGAGTTCGTATGATTGCGAGCCGCCATTTCTTGCCAGTGCTGTTCGCAGCCGCTTTGATTACGGGTTGCGGGCAGAACACTTCCAAAACTACAGAACAGTCAGCGAAGGCGACATCACAACAGAAACTTACCGCCGATCATCAGGAACGTGAAGACCACGACTTTGCAAAGTGTTTGGCCGAGTTCTTCATGGCAAGGCAACCCGACGCGAAGAATTATGAGATAAACGCGCATGGGGAATACAAGGCATTCGGCGCATCGGATTACTACATTTTCCATTTCTACTCGAAAGCATGGCGGACTCAGCATCAAGCTCAAGCAGGTGTTGGTTTCGGTGTCCTGCGTGAAGCATCGCTGATTGGAGATACTCCGCCCCCTGCCGTGGTGGTCGTTGATATCGACGTCATGCATGATTTTCTGCTGCTACGTTCTGTTAGCGACCCACAGCTCAACCTAACTAATGCACTTACCAAAATCTGCTATAGACAGTAGTTGTGTTGAACGCAAAGAATGTTTGAGACAACAAACGACCGATTTATCTTATGCAAATCCCAACCGTTTCCTCGTCCGTCGCTCTGCCGCGCGAACTCTCGCGCTTCACCCAACTGGCCCACAACCTCCACTGGACCTGGAGCGCCGCCGCGCGCGATTGCTTTGCGCTCGTCGAGCCGAAACTCTGGGCCGCCACGGGCAATCCCGTGGACCTGCTCCAACGCGTGCCCGCCGGACGCTGGCGGACACTGGCTGGCGACGTGAAGTTCCTGCGCGCTTATGGCCGTGCGCTCGCCGCGCTCGACACTCACCTCAGCGCGCCGCGCACGAGCGGCTACGAAGCTCGCGGGCCGGTCGCCTACTTCTGTATGGAATACGGCTGGCACGAGTGTCTGCCGGTTATGAGCGGCGGCCTCGGCATTCTCGCCGGCGACCACACCAAGACCGCGAGCGACATCGGCCTGCCGTTCGTCGGCGTCGGCATGCTCTACCGCAATGGCTTCTTCATGCAGCAACTCGCGCCCGACGGCCGGCAGACGAACATCTTCCCGCGCCATGATTTCAGCCGCTGGCCCGTGTGTCCCGTCGCCGGCAAAAACGGCCGCGAGGTGATCGTTGGCGTCGTGTTTCCCGGCCGCGTTGTGCGCGCCAAGGTTTGGGTGGCGCAGGTCGGCCGCGTGCCTGTGCTGCTGCTCGACACCGACATCGCGCAAAACAGCATCGGCGACCGCGCCATCACCAGCCAGCTTTACTGTCGCGGACGCGAGGTGCGGCTCTGCCAGGAGCGGCTCATCGGTGTCGGCGGCGTGCGGGCGTTGCGCGCGCTCGGCATCGCGCCGGCAGCGTGGCACCTCAACGAAGGCCACTGCGTCTTTCTGCAAATCGAGCGGCTGCGCGAATTGAGGAAGCGCGGCGTGAAGTTCGACGAGGCGCGCCGACGCATTTCGGCGAACACGGTGTTCACGACGCACACGCCGGTGCCGGCGGGCAACGAGCAGTTCGACCCGAAGCTGGTGGAGAAGTATTTCGCCGCCGACTGCCGCGGCCTCGGCATTCAGTTTAAGCAACTGCTCGAACTCTCGCGCGAGCATCCGAGGACCGGCCCGGTGAACCTCACGGCGCTGGCGTTGCGCGTGTCGAGTTGGACCAACGGCGTCAGCAAGCTCAACGCGAAGGTCGAGAACGACATGTGGCGGTATTTCTGGCGCGGTCAGCCGGACCGGATTCAGGCGGTGACCAACGGCGTCCACGTGGACACGTGGCTTGGGCCGGAGCTGGCGGCTCTCTTCGACCGCTACGCCGGCCCCGACTGGAAGTTGAGCCTCTGCGACGCCGCGTTCTGGCGCGCGGCGATGGCACGGATTCCCGACGCGGCGCTCTGGACTGCGCACGCGGCGCAGAAAGCGCGGCTGGTTGAGTTCTGCCGCGAACGCATCGCGACGATGCGCGCCCGCCACAGCGCGCCGCCGGAGGACGTGGTTGCGGCGGCGGCTTCGTTGCTCAACCCGAACGCGCTGACCATCGGTTTCGCGCGGCGGTTTGCGCCTTACAAGCGCGCGGACCTGCTCTTCACCGACCCGAAGCGGTTGCAGCGCATCGTGAGCCGCGCCGGACGGCCGGTGCAGTTTGTGTTCGCCGGCAAGGCGCATCACGAGGACGGCGGCGGACAGGAACTGGTGCGACGCATCTTCCAGTGGTGCGAGCGGCCGGAATTTCGCGGGCGGATCGTGTTGATGGAGGAATACGACATGGCGGTGGCACGGCGGCTCGTGCAGGGCGTGGACGTGTGGCTCAACAACCCGCAGCGGCCGCTCGAAGCCAGCGGCACCAGCGGCCAGAAGGCCGGCATCAACGGCGCGCCCAATTGCAGCGTGCTCGACGGCTGGTGGCCCGAAGCCTACAACGGCGCCAACGGCTGGGACATCGGCGCGGGCAGGGAGTTCGCCAATCCGAACCGCCAGGCCCGTCACGACGCGGCATCGCTCTACGAGTTGCTGGAGCGCGACATCGTGCCGCGCTTTTACAAGAACCGCGCGGCGTGGATCGCGACGATGAAGGCGAGCATTGCGACCGTGCTGCCGCAGTTCAACAGCGAGCGGATGCTGCGCGACTACGTCGAGCAAGGTTATGGCCCGGCGTCGGGGCGGGTTTGACAACGAGCGCGGAGCGGTGTAATCGTTCGGTTCACTGAAAGGAAACAACTCATGAACAAAGCCATTGGAATACTGAGCATCGTATTGATCGCATCCGCGGCCCTGATCGGCTGCGGCGGCAGCCCGGCGTCGAAGGTCGAGAGCAGCTTCGCCTCGGCCGAGCCGAGCCTGAAGGAGAGCGCGCAGAAGGCGGTGGACGCCGTCAAGGCCGGCAACTACGCGGGAGCAGCGGCCCAGTTGCAGGCGCTGGCTGGCAACGCCAAGCTGACGCCCGATCAGCAACAGGCCATCAAGGACCTGATCGCCGACGTGCAGAAGCAGATCCAAGAGAAAGCCGCGAAGGCCATGGAGGGCGCGCAAAAGGCGATGGGCGATCTTCAGAAGAAGCTCAGCAAGTAATCCCCGCTTAACCTCGCCGCGACAGTATGGGATCGCGTCGGCGGCAGATGGATGTTATGCACAGGAGTCGCAAGCGTTGTCTTGCGGCTCCTGTGCCGTTTATGGAGATGGTGAATTAGATTCCGGAGTAGCGCCATGAACCTGCGCCGAAACACACACCCGGTGACGTTGAGCATTGCGTTGAGTTGGTTTGCCGTCGGCGTGACATGCGCCGACGATTGGCCGCAGTGGCTCGGCCCGCAACGCGATGGCGTCTGGCGCGAGACGGGAATCGTGGAGAGATTTCCCGCGAGCGGCCCGACGGTGCGCTGGCGCGCGCCGCTCGGTGGTGGCTACACAAGCCCGGCGGTGGCGGGCGGACGCGTGTTCGTCACCGACCGTGTGCTTCCCGAAGGCGTCAGCAACCCGGCAAATCCGTTCGCGCGCGACACCGTCGCCGGCAAGGAGCGCGTGCTTTGCTTCAACGAAGCCGACGGCAAGCCGCTCTGGACACACACCTACGAATGCACCTACGGCATCAGCTATCCGGCCGGGCCGCGCACGACGCCGCTGGTGGCGGGCGGCAAAGTTTATACGCTCGGCGCGGAGGGTCACCTGTTCTGCCTCGACGCCGCGACGGGCAAAGTCATCTGGTCGCGCGAGCTGAAGAAGGATTTGGGCATCCGGTCGCCGGTGTGGGGATTTGCCGGCCATCCATTGCTCGACGGCCAGCGGCTCATCTGTCTCGCCGGCGGCGACGGCAGCACGGTCGTCGCGTTTGACAAGGACAGCGGCAAGGAAATCTGGCGCGCGTTGTCGGCGCGGGAGCCGGGCTATTGTCCACCGATGATTTACGAGGCGGGCGGCCGGCGGCAACTCATCGTCTGGCATCCGGAGTCGCTCAACTCGCTCGACCCGGAAACCGGCAAGCTGTTCTGGTCAGAGCCGTTCGCAGTGCGGGCCGGCCTGAGCCTCGCCACGCCGCGCAAGCTCGGCGACCTGCTGTTCATCACCGCGTTTTACAACGGCCCGATCATGATGAAGCTCGACGCGACGAAACCGGTGGCGACGGTGCTCTGGCGCGGCGCGAGCAACAGCGAGAAGGACACGGACAAGCTCCACGGCCTGATGTGCACGCCGTTTCTTGAAGACGGCCACATCTACGGCGTGTGCAGCTACGGCCAGTTCCGCTGTCTGCGCGCCGACACCGGCGAGCGCGTCTGGGAAAGCCTGGTGCCGACCGGCGCGGCCGACGAGAAGAACAGGCGCTGGGCCAACGCCTTCATCGTCAAGAACGGCGACCGCTTTTTCCTCTACAACGAGAAGGGCGACCTCATCATCGCCAGGCTCAGCCCGCGCGGCTACGAGGAGATCAGCCGCGCGCACCTGCTCGACCCGACCAACACCGCCGCCGGCCGCAAGATCGTCTGGTCGCATCCCGCCTTCGCCAACCGCTGTGTCTTCACCCGCAACGACAAAGAAATCGTCTGCGTCTCGCTGGCGAAGTAGCCGCGTTACCAACAAGACGCACGTTGATGTCCTTTGGAAGCCTGGCCCCATGATTGAACTGGATGGCGACACTTTGCGCCGGTGCCGTTGCGGTGATCCCGCGGCGCTCGGCGCGCTTTACGACTGCTACCGACAGCCGGTCTATTACCTCGCGCGGCGCATGGTCGGCGAAGCGGAGGCGGAGGATGTCTGCCAGGAAACATTCATCGCCGTCTTCCGCGCGGTGGCGAAGTTCGAAGGGAGATCGAAACTGTCCACATGGGTGCTGGCGGTCGCCACGCGCGTCTGCTTGATGCACCTGCGCAAGCAGCGGCGTCTCGAAACACCGGCGGAGCCTGCCGACGCGGCCGACGCCGAGCCGATGACGCTGCTGTCGCCGAGCCACGAGTTGCTCAACAAGGAATTCCTCGAACAGCTTGCCGACGCCATGGACCGGCTGCCGGAGAACCAACGGATGGCTGTGACGCTGCGCAGCTTCGAGGAGATGTCCTACGAGCAAATCGCGCGGGCGATGAACTGCCGCCTCGACCAGGTGCGCGCCACGCTGTTCCGCGCGCGCTGCCGGCTGCTGAAATATCTGGAGGGCCACTGACATGAGCACTCAAGCATCCGCACACTACGACCCGCAGGAATGGTCGGCCTACCTCGACGGCGAACTGCCCGCCGCTCGGCGCGACGCGATGCGCGACCATCTGCACGGCTGCCCCTCCTGCGCCGCCGTGCTGCGGAGTTTCGAGGCGGTGCAACGCGGCGCGGAGCAGCTCGTGCTAGAACCCGCGCCAGCGCGGCCGCAACTACGCACGCGGCTCGTGGCGCTGGGCGTGGCGGTGATCGCGCAGAGCCGCTCGCGGCAGCGGTGGCTGGTGTGGCTGGTGGCGGCTGTCAGCATCTTCATCCTCGCCGGCTTGGCGGCGGCGTGGTGGCATGGAATAAGACACCCGCGACCGACGACGCCGGCGGTCGCCGCGTCGAAAGTGCGGGTGACGCTGGATCGCGTGCTGATCACTCGTTACTTCGTCGAACCGCCGTCGCTCGAATACGACCTGACGATTCGCAACAACGACAGCCGGCCTCTGGAAATCATCCGCGTCATCGTCAGCGATCCGCTGGGCGAGAAAGAACGGCCCGTGGCGGCGGCGTTGCGCGTGGAGGCGGGCCAGACTCTTCAGCGCGTTTTCAGCCGGCTCGTCGGCGAGGACGCTCGGCTGCGGCCCGGTCGCTATCGCATCCTGCTGGAAACTTCCGACGGCCGGCTCGTCGCCGAAAAGGTTGTGCCTTAACCCGGCTTTCCCTGCGTCCGCACCGGCAACCAGCGATCAAGGCGTCAGCGGCGCGGCGCGCGGCGCGCGACGCCGGCTTCGAGGACTTGCGGGTTGTTCCTGACGTAGTGGAAGAGGTATTGCTGCGCGTAGCCGGCGTAGCGGCCGAAGTAACTCCGGTGAAACTCCACCAGCCGCCGCCGCGTCACGCGGCGCTTACCGGCGAAATACAGCCGCCGCAGCGCCCGCTCGATCCACACGTCTATCGGGAACGCCTCCTGCCGGCCCCAGCCAAACAGCAGCGCGCAATCGGCCACCTTCGGGCCGACGCCCGGCAGCTTCGTCAACTCCTCAACCGCGCGCGGATAATCCATCCCGGCGATCGCATTGAGCCGCGCCTCGCCTGAATCCACCAGCCGCGCTGCCGCGAGCAGGTTTTTCGCGCGGAACCCCATCTTGCACGACCAGAGCTGCGCCAGCGTCGCGCGAGCCACCGTTGACGCCGCCGGAAACGCGAACGCCTCCCGACCGCCGGCCTCGAACGGCTCGCCGAGGGCGCGACAGAGGTTGTCCACGACCTGGCAAATCTGGACGAACTGTTTCGCCGACGAGCAGATGAACGACGCCAGGCATTCCCACGGTTCCTGCCGCAACAGCCTCATGCCGCGGCCAAACGCCACCGCGCGCCGCAGGTGCTCGTCGTCGGGAAACTCGCGGACGATGGCGGCGAGGTCTTCGTGAAGCTGGAAGTAATGCGCCAGCGTTTCGGCCGGCGCGCCATCGAGCGTCAGCGTGCCGCCGGCTTGCGACGCGCGCACGACGGCTTGGCCGACGACGCCCACATAGCCGCCGTCCGCCCGCCGCCGCCAGCGAAACGCCTGGCCGCACTCCAGCGTGTGGCCGAGATGGAAACGGGTCACGGTGAATTCCACGCCCGCACTCTAGCCCGTCCAATCGCGCCCGCAAGACACGTCTGCCTTGTGCTCACCAAGGCAAACGGATATACATCGGCCAACGTTTAACCCAACACTCCATGAACATGCGCCTCATCCTCGTCCCACTCTTCCTCATCACCACCGTTGCCTTGGCCGCCAGCGCGCCAAAGCTGCCCGCCATCCCGGCCGGGCCGATCGCCATAAAGAAGCAACTCCTCTTCTCCGATGACTTCCAGGGCGCCACGCCGGCCAAGGTCTGGCACAAGGTCGTCGCGACCTTCACCGTCGAGAACGGCGCGCTCAAGGGCACCCAGACCCGCGACAAGACCATCCCCGCCGCCGATGGCAAACCCGAGATCAAGGCCCACGCCGCCGTGCACGGCCTGGAGATCCCCACCAAGGACAGCGTCGTCGAGTGCAGGATCAAGTTCGAGGGCGCCACGATGATTGATGTCGAGTTCGACGACCGCAAGTTCACCGGCTCCCACTACGGCCACCTCTGCCGCGCCGTGGTCCGCCTCGACAAAGTTACGATCCTTGATGAACGCGACGGCACGCAGAGCAACGCGCTGATCGAATTGCGGAAAGATCCCGACAAGAACAAGCAGGAGATCGCCAAGCTTCTGGCCACGCACAGTGCCAGCTTTCCCGTGGAGCTAGTAGCCGGCAAGTGGTATGCCCTCGTCGTCGAGACCGTCGGCGAGGAAATGCGCGTCACGATTGATGGCAAACCCGTTGCCTATTTCAAATCCCCCGGCATAGGCCACGCCACCAAGTCCAAGATCGAACTCGGCGTCGCCGGCAAGGACGGCTGGTTCGACGACATCAAGGTCTGGAACGCCGAACCGGCCAGGCGATGAAACTCACCGAAGACGTGCGCAAGTGTGTTGTGAAAAGAAGCGCGGAGGTTTACGGCCAAGCCTGAGTTTGCTATGCTTCTCCCATGATTCAGCCGGAACAACTCGTTGGCGACGAATGGGCCGAATGGTATCGGCTGACTCCGGTTCAACGCTGGCTCGAAAGCGAGAAGCTCTGGCAGACCTATCTCGCGCTGGGAGGTTCCCTTGATCCCGAACCCGATACACAAAGTCCTTTCTTCGATGCGCGCGCACCGCGTCCGCGCCCTGCTCATGGGCGGACAGGCGTGCGTGTTCTACGGCGCGGCCGAGTTTAGCCGCGACACGGACTTTGCCATTCTTGCCGACACCGCGAACCTCGCGCGGCTGCGGAAAGCATTGGCCGAACTTCAGGCCGGCGTCATCGCCGTGCCGCCGTTCGCGCTGAAATATCTCCGCCGCGGACACGCCATCCATTTCCGCTGCCAACACCCGGACGCTCGCCGGCTGCGCGTGGATGCCATGTCCAAAATGCGCGGCGTGGACGCATTTCCCAAACTCTGGAAACGCCGCACCACCATCGAACTGCCCGACGGCACAACGAGCGACCTGCTTTCGCTGCCCGACCTCGTGCAGGCCAAGAAGACCCAGCACGACAAGGACTGGCCGATGATTCGCCGGCTGGTCGAGGCGCACTATTTCCAGCACCGCGACCAAGCCACCGCCGCGCAAATCCGTTTTTGGCTGCGGGAACTCCGCACGCCAGAAATCCTGATCGAGCTGGCCCGCAGTCATGCCGCCGCCTGCCACCGCCTGACGCTTCGGCGCCCTCTGCTGGCCGAAGCGGCCAGAGCCGACAGGACTGCCCTTGAACGCGCCCTGTTGGCCGAGGAAACCGCCGAGCGCCAACGCGACCGGCAATATTGGCAATATTGGCAATATTGGTTGCCCCTGCGCGCCGAACTTGAGAAACTCCGTCACGGCAAATGAAAACCACCGTGCCCTTCCGCAAAC
>Ga0163199_1003095_pt1 | contig 10081 bp, 9 predicted proteins | sample PL_2010_150m_FD_113537 | JGI IMG/M metagenome (GOLD analysis project Ga0163199, IMG submission 113537) | Freshwater microbial communities from Powell Lake, British Columbia, Canada to study Microbial Dark Matter (Phase II) - PL_2010_150m | ecosystem: Environmental > Aquatic > Freshwater > Lake ...
AATGACCAGCCAGACTGCCACATTTTTAATCAGATTATTCAACTTCTCTCCTCGTGACGCGCGGCGCAACTAAAGCGCGTATCCTTTTCAATTGTAAACTCTTTTCGCTTCCAGTGTTAGCCTCATCCGGCGCTTGTCGGCGCCGCGTTCAAACACCCCGTCGGGAACCGGCCACGCGGACTTTGCCGAGCAAATACAACTCGCTGCTGCGGCCACGCGAGGCTTCCGGCTTGCGCGTGACGACACTCTCGAACTGCGTGCGCATCTGGCCCAGAAACTCTTCAAATCCAGAGCCCTGAAATACTTTGACCAGCAGATTGCCGCGTGGTTTCAAATGTTTCGCGGCGAATTCAAGCGTGAGTTCGGCCAAGTGCATGACCCGCGCCTGGTCGCTCACCGCAATGCCGCTGATATTGGGTGACATATCGCTTAAAACAAGGTCGATCCCGCGGCCGGCAAGCGCCCCCGCGAGCGCGTCAACCACGGCTTCCTCGCGAAAGTCACCCTGCAGAAAGGTGACCCCTGGCAACGGCGCCATTTCCAGCACGTCGAGCGCGACGACCCGTCCGCGCGCGCCGACCTGCGCCTGGGCCACCTGCGCCCAGCCGCCCGGCGCAGCGCCGAGATCGACGACCACCATCCCCGGCTTGAGCAGCCGGTCGCGCGCCGCGATCTCGAGCAGCTTGTAGGCCGCGCGCGAGCGGTAGCCGGCGCTTTTCGCGCGCTGCACGTACACGTCGTTGACGTGTTCTCTCATCCATTGCTTGCTGGTCTTGCTTCGTTTCATCGGTTAGGATGCCGCCATGATCCTTGAACTGACTTCAGCACAGCGCCGCGCGTTGCGCGCCCGCGCCCACCGCCTGCACCCGGTCGTGATCATAGGGGACGCCGGCCTGAGCACCGCGGTGCTCAACGAAATCCACAAGAACCTCGGCAGCCATGAACTGATCAAGATCCGCGTGTTTGCGGCCGAGCACGCGGTGCGCGATCAACTGCTCCGCGAGATTTGCGAAACGCTCCATGCGGCGCCGGTGCAGCACATCGGCAAAATCCTTGTCGTCTACCGACCGCTGCCTGAAGGCGACGTCAAAGCGCGCCCCACCCGGGTCGCCCCCAAACGCAAGCCGCCGCGCCGCACCAAGCGCAGCATGCAACGCTAACGCGCCACGTCAGCGCGGGTCCCGCCCCTGCAACCACACGAGCAGCAGGCCCAGCACGCTCTGGATCACGTAAAGCACGCTGGCGACCCCGTGCCAAGCCGCAAAACGGTCGCGGAACAGGCTCTCCACGACCTCTTGTGGCAGCGCCTGGTGCTTGAGGCTCGCGAGTATCGGCTGCACGCCGAACTCCGCGGCGAGCGTCAATAACAGCATGAGCACCACGGTCCAGAAAATACCCTGTTTGAAGCACGCGCCGCCGAAGCGCGCGATGCGAAACAGCATCACGTAAATCGCGCAACCGATCCCGACGTAGGCGATCAGCGTAAACAGCTTGCCGGCAAGACCGCCGGCGAGCGCGCGGTCGGAAAGCGTGTAGAACAGCGTCGGCGCAACGAGGTAGCCGATCGCCCATAGGCCCCCGATCCACAACGTGAGCGCGATGGCGTAAAGTGCTTCGGCGAGGAATTTCATAAAGCGGGCTCAGATGTATTTTACATCGAGAATCTCGTACTCGCGCACGCCGCCCGGCGCCATCACTTCGGCGACATCACCCGCAGTCTTGCCGATCAGCGCGCGCGCGATCGGCGAACTGATCGAGATCTTGCGCTGCTTGATGTCGGCCTCGTCGTCCCCAACGATCTGGTAGGTGACGACTTCGCCGTTCGCCATGTCCTCGAGCTCGACGGTCGCACCGAACACGCAGCGGCCATCGGCGTCGAGCAGCGCCGGATTGATGATCTGCCCATTCGCGAGCTTGCTCTCGAGCTCGGCGATGCGGCCCTCGACAAAGCTCTGGCGCTCCTTGGCGGCAGCGTATTCGGCGTTTTCGGAGAGGTCCCCGTGCGCGCGCGCCTCGGCGATCGCGGCGATAATGCCCGGCCGCTGCACGGTCTTGAGCTCTTGCAGCTCGGCGCGCAGCTTCTCCGCGCCAATAATCGTCAAAGGAACCTTGCTCATATGCGCCCGTGCGGATTAATGAATTGCTTCAATGATACGCGCATGCAGACTCTGCACGTCGTAGGCCTTGAGTTCGCGCGACTGCTGCATGCCGGTGCATGCGGCGCGCCCGCCGGCGAGCGTCGTGTACAGCGTGATGCGGCCCTGCAGCGCGGCACGGCGGATCGCATAGGAATCGCGCACCGCGGCGCGTTTTTCCTCGACAGTGTTCAGGATCAGCACGATTTCTCCGTTCTTGATCATGTCGAGGATATGCGGCCGGCCCTCGGCGACCTTGTTGACCGGCGTCACCTCCAGCCCGGCCGAGGCCAGCGCTGCGGCGGTGCCGCGCGTTGCCACCAGCACGAAACCCAGCGCGGCAAGCGAACGGGCGACTTCGATCGCATGCAGCTTGTCGCCATCGCGCACGCTGATGAATACCTTTCCCGATAGCGGCAGCTTCTCGCCCGCGGCGAGCTGCGACTTGATGTACGCCTCGCCGAAGTTCGCGCCGACCCCCATCACCTCGCCGGTCGACTTCATCTCCGGGCCGAGTATGGTGTCGGCACCCGGGAACTTGATGAACGGGAATACCGCTTCCTTGACCGAGAAGTAAGGCGGAACGGTTTCGCCAAGGACGTTCTGCGCGGCAAGCGACTTGCCGACCATGCAGCGCGCGGCAATCTTGGCGAGCGGCACACCGGTCGCTTTCGACACGAACGGTACGGTGCGGGAGGCGCGCGGATTCACTTCGAGCACGTAAACGGTGTTGTCCTGGATCGCGAACTGCACGTTCATCAGGCCCACCACCTTGAGCGCATGCGCCATCGCGACGGTCTGGCGGCGCAGCTCATCCTGGATCTCGCGCGACAGGCTGAAGGGCGGCAGCGAGCACGCCGAATCGCCGGAGTGCACGCCCGCCTGCTCGATGTGCTCCATGATGCCGCCGATCAGCACTTCGCTGCCGTCGCAAATCGCGTCGACGTCGACTTCGGTCGCGTCGTTGAGGAAGCGGTCGAGCAGCACCGGCGAATCGTTCGACACCTTGACCGCCTCGCGCATATAGCGCTCGAGATCGCCCTGCTCGTAAACGATTTCCATCGCCCGCCCGCCGAGCACGTAACTCGGCCGCACCACCAGCGGATAGCCGATCTCCGCGGCCAGCGCGAGCGCCTTTTGCGGGCTCCTCGCGGTGCGGTTCGTCGGCTGCCTGAGCTTCAGTTTGTTCAGCAGCTTCTGGAAACGCTCGCGGTCTTCCGCGATGTCGATCGAATCCGGCGTGGTGCCGATGATCGGCACGCCGTTGGCCTCGAGATCGCGCGCGAGCTTGAGCGGCGTCTGTCCGCCGTACTGCACGATTACGCCGTACGGCTTTTCGACGTGGACGATTTCGAGCACGTCCTCCAGCGTCAGCGGCTCGAAATACAGCCGGTCGGAGGTATCGTAATCGGTCGACACCGTCTCCGGGTTGCAATTGACCATGATGGTCTCGAAACCGTCTTCGCGCAGCGCGAGCGCCGCATGCACGCAGCAGTAGTCGAATTCGATGCCCTGGCCGATGCGGTTCGGCCCGCCGCCGAGCACGATCACTTTTTTGCGGTCGGTCGGCTGCGCCTCGCATTCTTCCTCGTAGGTTGAATACATATACGCGGTGTCGGTCGCGAACTCGGCCGCGCAGGTATCGACGCGCTTGTAAACCGGCCGCACGTCGAGCTCGTGCCGCCGCGCCCGCACCGCATGCGGGTCGGCGTTCAGCAATTTTGCCAGACGGCGGTCCGAAAATCCCTTGCGCTTGAGTCCGCGCATCCGCGCGGCATCGATGGTCTCGAGGCCCGCGCCCTTGAGCTCGCGTTCCGTCAACACGATGTCCTCGATCTGCGCCAGGAACCACGGGTCGATGCGCGTGAGCTGGAACACTTCATCGATGCTCATGCCGCAGCGGAACGCGTCGGCAACGTACCAGATGCGGTCGGCGCCGACGTCACCCAGCTCGTTTTCGATGACGTCGCGGTCGGTGGTTTTTTCGTCGAAGCCGTCGTTGCCGGTTTCCAGGCTGCGCAGCGCCTTCTGCATCGATTCCTGAAAAGTGCGGCCGATCGCCATCACCTCGCCGACCGATTTCATCTGCGTCGTCAGGCGGTCGTTCGCCTGCGGGAATTTCTCGAACGTGAAGCGCGGCACCTTGGTCACGACGTAATCGATGGTCGGCTCGAACGATGCCGGCGTGGCGCCTCCGGTGATATCGTTCCTCAGCTCGTCGAGCGTATAGCCGACCGCGAGCTTGGCCGCCACCTTGGCGATCGGAAAGCCGGTCGCCTTCGATGCGAGCGCCGAGGAACGCGACACGCGCGGATTCATTTCGATGATCAGCATGCGGCCGTCGTCGGGATTGATCGCGAACTGCACGTTGGAGCCGCCGGTGTCGACGCCGATTTCGCGCAGCACCGCGATGCTCGCATTGCGCATGATCTGGTATTCCTTGTCGGTCAGCGTCTGCGCCGGCGCGACCGTGATCGAGTCCCCGGTATGCACTCCCATCGGGTCGAGGTTCTCGATCGAGCAGATGATGATGCAGTTGTCCTTCCGGTCGCGCACCACTTCCATCTCGAACTCTTTCCAGCCGATCACCGATTCCTCGATCAACACTTCCTTGGTGGGCGAGGCCTCGAGGCCGCGCTCGCACATCGCGACGAACTCCTCGCGGTTGTAGGCGATGCCGCTGCCGCTGCCGCCGAGCGTGAACGACGGCCGGATGATGGCCGGAAAGCCGACCACCGCCTGCACTTGCAGCGCTTCCTCCAGGCTGTGCGCAATCGCCGAGCGCGCGCTCGCAAGCCCGATTTTGCTCATCGCGGCCTTGAACTTCTCGCGGTCCTCGGCCTTGTCGATCGCTTCTTTCCTGGCGCCGATCATCTCGATGCCGTATTTTTCCAGCACGCCATGCCGCGCCAGATCGAGCGCGCAGTTGAGCGCGGTCTGACCGCCCATGGTCGGCAGCAGCGCGTCGGGACGTTCGAGGGCAATCACTTTTTCGACCATCTGCCAGGTGACCGGCTCGATGTAGGTCGCGTCCGCCATGTCGGGGTCGGTCATGATCGTCGCCGGGTTCGAATTGACGAGCACGACGCGATAGCCTTCCTCGCGCAGCGCCTTGCACGCCTGCGCGCCGGAATAATCGAACTCGCACGCCTGGCCGATCACGATCGGGCCGGCGCCGATGATCAGGATGCTCTTGATGTCGGTGCGCTTAGGCATTTGCTTGTGTTTTATGTTGCTCGATCAGCTTTACAAACCGGTCAAACAGGTAATCGACGTCGTGCGGCCCGGGGCTTGCTTCGGGATGGCCCTGGAAGCAGAACGCCGGGCGGTCGGTGCGCGCGAAACCCTGCAGCGTGCCGTCGAACAGCGACACGTGCGTGACGCGCGCGTTCGCCGGCAAGGTTGCACCGTCGACCGCGAAGCCGTGATTCTGGCTGGTGATCATCACGCGCCCGGTGTCGAGATCCTGCACCGGATGGTTGGCGCCGTGATGGCCAAACTTCATCTTCACCGTGCGCGCGCCGCTCGCGAGTCCGAGCAACTGGTGGCCGAGGCAGATGCCGAAAATCGGAATGCCGGCAGCGAGCAGTTCACGGATCGCCCGGATTGCATAATCGCACGGCTCGGGATCGCCCGGGCCATTCGACAGGAAAATTCCGTCCGGCTGGTGCGCGAGCGCGTCCTTGGCGGCGCTTTGCGCAGGGATCACCGTCAGCTTGCAGCCGCGCGCGGCGAGTTTGCGCAGGATGTTGCGCTTGATGCCGAAATCGAACGCGATGACATTGAATTTGGGCTGGTCCTGGCGCCCGTAGCCCTGGCCGAGCGTCCACGTCGTTTCATTCCAGTCGTACGGCTTGTCGCAACTCACCACTTTCGCGAGATCCATGCCGGCAAGGCCGGGGAACCCGCGCGCCGCTTTGAGCGCTGCAGCTTCGTCGATTTTGCCGGCCATGATGCAGCCATCCTGCGCCCCCTTCTCGCGCAGGATACGCGTGAGCTTGCGGGTGTCGATATCGGCGATCGCGACCACACTCTGTTCGCGCAGGTATGACGATAAATCCTGCGTCTTGCGCCAATTGCTCGCGAGCAGCGGCAGATCGCGGATTACGAGTCCCGCAGCGGAAACTTTGCACGACTCGGCATCCTCGGGATTAGTGCCGGTGTTACCGATATGCGGGTAAGTCAGCGTCACGATCTGGCGGCAGTACGACGGGTCGGTCAGGATTTCCTGATAGCCGGTCATCGCGGTGTTGAACACCACTTCGCCGACCGCCGTGCCGGGAACGCCGATCGACGAGCCGCGAAAAACCGTGCCATCTCTGAGCACCATGATGGCTGGCTGGCGTTGCGGCACGTCGAACCCCCGGGAGTAGATATGGAAAGCGGGACGGGTCTGCGACCCATCCCGCCTCGAATTTTGTTTGATTATACGCGAAACGCGCCCGCGATTCAACGCGGATGCGGTGACTCAACTGACTGATTCGACACTCGAAACCAAGAACTCCGTCAGCGCAGGCCGAGCACGTCCTGCATGTCGAAAAGGCCGGATTGCCTGGCCTTCAGGAAGCGCACGGCGCGCAAGGCGCCGTGCGCGTAGGTCGCGCGGCTGCCGGCCTTGACCGTGATCTCGACCCGCTCGCCGGTGCCCGCAAACAACACCGTGTGCTCGCCGACGATGTCCCCGCCGCGTATGGTCGCAAAACCGATGGTCGACGCCTTGCGCTCGCCCGTCACGCCTTCGCGGCCGTAGACCGCGCATTCGGCAAGATTTCTGCCGAGCGCTTGCGCGATGATGTCGCCGATATGCAGCGCGGTGCCCGAAGGCGCGTCGACCTTGTGCCGATGATGCGCCTCGATGATTTCGATGTCGTAGCCATCGCTGAGCACGCGCGCCGCGAGATCCGACAATTTGAATACGAGATTGGTGCCGATGCTCATGTTGGGCGCCATCACGATCGCGATGTCGTGCGCCGCCTCAGCGATGGTTTGCTTCTGTTTGTCGCTGAAGCCGGTGGTGCCGATCACCATTTTGACTCCGAGCCTGCGGCATGCGGCAAGGTGAGCCAGCGTGCCTTCAGGGCGCGTGAAATCGATCAGGGCGTCGCAGCCGCGAACGCTCTTCTCGACCTCGGCGCTGATCGCAATCCCGCACGGCGCGCCGACCAGTTCTCCCGCGTCCTTGCCAAGATGGGCGTCCCCTCCCTGCTCGAGCGCGGCGCCCAGCCGCATGTCAGCGCTGTGCAATACCGCTTCGAGCAGCGCGCGCCCCATGCGCCCCGCGCTTCCTGCCACTGCGATCGTTGCTGTCGTCATCTGAAACCTGCCGGGTTAAAAGCCGATTTTGTCCAACATTCTGCCAAAAAATCCTTTTTCTTCCTTGGGTTTTTCTTTATCCGCGTCGGTTTCGGGTTTTGGCGGTGCTGCAAGCTGAGGTCCCGCCGCCGGTTTTTCAGGTTCCTGCGCGCGGCCCGTCGGCACCACATCGCCTTCGATGCGCAACAGCTTGTCTTCCTCGAAAATAACCGTAATGCGGCGGCGCTCCGCCTCCTTGCCTTGTTTCTGATACAGGTAGACGTAGTCCCAGCGGTCGGTGCGGAACGGGTCGACGATCAGCGGCGAGCCCAGCGCAAAACGCACTTGCGCGCGCGTCATGCCCGCTTTCACCTTGTCAATCATCGCCTGCGAGACGACATTGCCCTGCTGAATGTCGATCTTGTAGGGCGAAATAACGGCCGGGAGCTCGGGCGCCTGCTTGCAGCCCACCAACGCCAGCACCATCAGCAATGTAAGAAATTGTCGCATGCGCTCGATTCTCGGCCCGATCGGCCATCCGGCCTTTCGCGCACAGTATGCGGTTGAAACCCAGTATGATAACGTAGCTTAACCAACGTCAGGTGCCCGAGTGAGTTCCCCCAGCGATCTCAAGACCATCGGCCTCAAAGCCACGCTGCCGCGGCTGCGCATCCTCGAGCTGTTCGAGAAAAGCGAGGTGCGCCATCTGTCGGCCGAAGACGTCTACAAGATATTGCTCAAGGAAGGCACCGACTCCGGCCTGGCAACGGTGTACCGCGTGTTGACGCAGTTCGAGCAAGCTGGCCTGCTGGTACGGCGCCATTTCGAAAGCGGCAAGGCGGTGTACGAGCTCAATCAGGGCGGGCATCACGACCATCTGGTATGCCTGCAGTGCGGGCGCGTCGAGGAGTTCTACGACGCCGATATCGAAAAGCGCCAGACCAAGGTTGCCGAACAGCGCGGCTTCAGGATTCACGACCACTCGCTGCACATCTACGCCGACTGCACCAAGGTCAACTGCCCGCATAAGGGCCGCGAAGAGGGGTAAGGGTCAAAAAGCGCGCCCAATGTCCTGCGGTAAGTCACCCGCTATTCACCGCTTTTAACATTTCTGCCGCATGCCGGCGCGTCGTTTCGGTGATTTTGACCCCGCCCAGCATGCGCGCGATCTCCTCGACACGCTGCGGGTCATCGAGCACCGTGGCGTGGCTCAGCACTTTGCCGTCGGTTGCGGTCTTGGTGACCTGCCATTGCTGGTTGGCTGATGCCGCGACCTGCGGCAGGTGCGTGACGCACATCACCTGGTGTTTTTTGCCGAGGTTCTTCAGCATCCGGCCGACGATTTCGGCGACGCGCCCGCCGATGCCGGCGTCGACCTCGTCAAATATCAACGTCGGCACCTGTGCGACTTCGCTCGTCACCGTCTGGATTGCGAGGCTGATGCGCGACAGCTCGCCGCCGGACGCGACTTTGGCGAGCGGCCGCGGCGCAATACCCTCATGCGCCGACACCAGGAACTCGATCTGCTCGAGACCGCTGGCATTGCCCTCGGCGAGCGGATTGAGCGCGATCTCGAAGCGAGCGCCGGCCAGCGCCAGCGTCTGCATGGCCGCGGTGACTTTCCCGGCGAGTTTTTTCGCGGCTTGCCTGCGCCCCGCGCTGAGTTTCTTCGCCTCGGCAAGATAGGCTGCGTGCGCCTCGGCTTCGCGCTCGCGCACGGTCTCGACATCGCTGCTGCCGCCCAGCTCATCGAGCCGCGCTCTGGCGCGTGCGAGCGCCGCCGGCAGCTCGTCAGGAGTCACGCGGTACTTGCGCGCGCTGGTATGCACCGCATCGAGGCGTTGCTCGACTTCCCGCAGCCGCTGCGGATCAAGCTCGAGGCGCTGCTGATAGTCGCGCAGCATATAGACCGCCTCCTGCGCCTGCGCCTGCGCCGAGGCAACGATGTCGATAATTTCCTTGAGCCGCGTGTCGTATTCGAGCAGATGATCGAGCCGCGATGCCGCTGCAACGAGCTGCGGCACGCTCGAATTATCGCCCTCGGACAATGTATCCATCGCATACTGCGCGCCTTCGATCAGGCTCTGGGCATGCGCCAGGCGCGCGTGTTCGGCGAGCAGTTCCTGCCATTCGCCGGGATCGAATTTGAGGGCTTCGAGCTCGCGCACCTGCCACTCGAGCTGCTCGCGCTCGGCGGCGAACGCGGCGGCGTTGGTTTCGAGCGCGTCGAGCTGCTGGCGCAGATTCTGCCGTCGCTGCCACGCGGCAGCGACCGCGTCCACCGCGTCGCACAGCCCGGCGTAGGCATCGAGCAACCCGCGCTGCGCCGCCGCACGCAGCAACGACTGGTGCTCATGCTGACCGTGGATATCGACCAGATGCTCGCCCGCCTCGCGCAGTTGCGCGAGCGTCACGGCGCGGCCGTTGATGAACGCGCGCGAACGCCCGCCGCTGTCGATCACGCGCCGCAACAGGCACGCATCGATGTCGCCGGCGAGATCGTTATCTGCAAGCCAGCGTTGCAGCGGCTTGAGGCCGGCAATCCCGAATTCGGCGCTGATTTCGCTTTTCCCGGCGCCCTGCCGCACGATGCCGGCGTCGCTGCGTTCGCCGAGCACCATGGCCAGCGCGTCGATCAGGATCGACTTGCCGGC
>Ga0163199_1003097_pt1 | contig 10078 bp, 10 predicted proteins | sample PL_2010_150m_FD_113537 | JGI IMG/M metagenome (GOLD analysis project Ga0163199, IMG submission 113537) | Freshwater microbial communities from Powell Lake, British Columbia, Canada to study Microbial Dark Matter (Phase II) - PL_2010_150m | ecosystem: Environmental > Aquatic > Freshwater > Lake ...
AACTTGTTCAATAGTTATTCTTATGTTCATAATAGGTGAACATGTTGTGGATAAGTAAAATAAGTTAAGATTTATGGCGTTATCCCTCATGCTAATTTTTGATGATCAAGCAAGTGGTAATATTTGTTTATTCAATAAGAGACTCATGACATCTTGATTTATCTTCGCTTTTGTTCTATACTCCCCTTATGTCTCAAACATATCAACCTAAAAAGAGAAAACGCGCGAAAACCCATGGTTTTCTCGTCAGAACCCAAACAGTCGGAGGAAGAAAGGTTTTGAAAAGAAGAAGACAAAAAGGACGCGCTAAACTCGCGGTCTAGTTTGTATGGGTTTTTACCTATAAATGAAACAAAACCCTTATATAAGGGTTTTTTGTGAATAAAGGCTATGTTTCCTAAAAAAAATCGCATCACGAAGACTGGATTTGATGCCCTTCTGAAAAAAGGGAGCGTTTTTCATTCACCTTATTTTTCATTGCGTTACAGTAAAAAAGACGGCTCTTTACCTCAGTTCGCCTTTGTTGTTTCAAAAAAAGTGGCAAAAAATGCAGTGGAAAGGAATATCCTCAGACGAAGAGGTTTTTCCTCTCTTCGCGAACTTGGTGTTTTAGAGAAGAATAGTAAATGGAATGGTTTTACCTGCGCGTTTTTTTTCAAAAAAGAAGCGAAAGCTTTGAGCTTTCAGGAAATAAAAAAAGAAATAGAGGAATTACTGAAGAAAATATGAAGACTATTCTCATTTCTTTTATTAAATTTTATAAAATAATTCTTTCTCCTGATAAAGGGATCTTTCGCCGAAGGATGCCAACTTGTGTTTTTTATCCTACTTGTTCCGATTATGCCGAAGATGCGATAAAAAAACATGGAGCGATAAGGGGTTTACGGCTTGCCGTCAAACGCATTTTCCGTTGTCATCCGTGGCAAAAAACACATTTTGACCCCGTTCCATGATCCTTGCTCTTCCTTCTTTTTTTACATACAATTAAAATCACATGAAAACCTTATTTCACACCATTTTTTACCAACCGATGTACAACGCGCTTGTATTTTTGGTGGATATTTTACCGGGCGGCAGTGTCGGGCTTGCGGTTATTATTCTGACTCTTTTAGTAAAGTTCGTTCTTTTTCCTCTTTCACAGAAATCTGTTACCACACAGGTAAAAATGCGAAAAATAGAGCCGGAATTGAAGAAGATCAAAGAACTTCACAAAAACAACCAACAGGAGATGACCAAAAAGACGATGGAATTGTATAAAAAAGAAGGAGTCAACCCTTTTTCCGGTTGTTTTTTGCTTATTCTCCAGCTTCCGGTAATCTTTGCACTGTATTATGTTTTTTTGGCGGGGCTTAAATTTGATAGCTCGCTTTTATATTCTTTCGTTCATCTCCCCTCTTCGGTAAATAGCGTATTTTTTGGAATAGATCTGGTGAAAAAAAGTCTCATTCTCGCGCTTTTGGCAGGCATATCTCAGTATTATCAGATCCGACTTTCTTTACCTGCGGTTCCTCAGAAAACATCCAAAGAACCGCTTTCTTTTCAGGAAGAATTTGCAAAGAACATGAACGTGCAGATGAAATATATCTTCCCTTTTCTTGTTATTTTTATCTCCTACTCCATATCTTCCGCTATTGCGCTCTACTGGATAGTCAGCAATCTTTTTGCAATCGGTCAGGAATTATACGTGAGAAGAAAAACAAAAGAATTGAAATAAAGCATAAAAAAATGACCCATATTCGGGTCATTTTTTTACTGATCACATCCGCAATTGTTTGCTCTCCCAACACTTACATGTAAATGCCCACCCTCATTATAGAGAAAAATACCTCCCGATACACAACTATTTGCAGCACTTCTTAAGGCTTCCATGTTTTGTTCATCTCCGAAATCAACCGCATATGATTTTCCTAAACAATTTGCCCCTCCATAATGACATGAGTTTGTTGTGTGTGAACACCCATTATGTCCGTTTTGTTGGCAATATTCAAACGTGTGTGTTCCTGATGTGATTTTACTATCTGAAATAGAAGAAATTCTCCCAACACCAGGAGGAACTTTTGTTTCCATGCAGGAAATAAGAGCACTAAGTTGTGAAGATTCATCCCCGACTTGAGCTTGTATACCTTGGTCAAAAGTGAACTTTCCGCCACTTGAACATTTATTTGGTGGAATTTTTGTCATCGAACCGCATTTTTGGGATATGCAGTCCACATCTCCTTCGTATGGGTGCGCGCAATCTCTCGGGTGTTGTCCATTGTTTTGAATTGATTGGCATTGCTGGTCTGCATCGGCTGGTAGTGTAGAACTTGGCGGGGTGGTACAGGTTTCCTTACAGCCTGCTATTTCAGTAGTACAGAATGTATAGATATTGTTTCGATTGGTATAATCTGTTTTGTACGAATCTGCTCCTATGTCTATCGGTGTTTCAAACTTAACCGGTTCAAGGTTGAGGCCTATTCTTAATAGGCCGGGGTTGATCGTGTTGAGGAGGATAGAAGAGATAAGAACCATAAAAAGTCCTAAAACCGCGTCCGTCATGCGTTTTTTTGCATCCGATTTTGCGCTTGGAACGATAGCCAGAGTATATTTGACTCCGCCATAAATAATAACAAAAACAGCAAAAACAATAGATAACCCTACCGCCAAAGTGAATAATCCCTTCAAATAAGTAACCAGATCCGGCTGTCCGCCACCCGTTACCGTGGGAATCGGTGCGAGAAGTGAATATCCTTCCCCTTCGGCAAAAACATTTCCGGCAAAACAAAAAAAGAAAGAAAAGACCGTGAATATAAAGTTTTTTATTTTTATAGACATAAAGTTCAAACTTTAGAGATTTTTTGGCAACGGTTTCCCACTCGGGCAGAAACTTAAACCGTAATCATGTCCAGAAGCTTTTTCACTGGCGTCACGAGACACCCCTGTTACCACTTTGAGTTGGCATGCTTCTTCTTCCGTAACACCAAGAATGGATAAAAATTCTTTTTCTGCATCAAAACGAACGGTGTGTAAATCTCCACCGGTTAAACTAATAAGAAAACTTTTATCCGTTGTGAAATAGAGCAGAGAATAATACGGGTCATCCCTTAAGGAAGCTCCCCATTTTGGATATACAATAGTTCTTTTGTTTTTATAAAAATCCTTGACTGGAATATCTGTATTATCTTTGGTTGCCACAAGAATGTCCCCTTCTTTTGGTGTTTGAGTTATCGGATTCGGCTTTTTTACGATCATATCCGATGGTTGTGTTTGGTTATTGTTTTCCGCAGGGATGAGTACTGTTTCTTGTGTTTGTGTTGAGTAAAGTTGCCAGAAAAAATATCCGCCGATAGCGAGAAGAAGAAAAATCGCCATACCCATTCCTATAAATATATTTTTGTTCATATTTTTTAGAATCAATTCGTTTAATAAGGTAATCCACAATGAATGGCTGTGTTTGTCCACGGTTGCCAACCTTTTGCCTTAAATAGGATGGCTGCGTGTTGGATATTTACATCAGGATCAATAGCGGCGTCAACACATTGATTCCATAACGTTTCATTTCTGACCGTGCAATCTGAATTTGGGGCAGTAAATGGGCTATCATTTTTATGGGTATTATAAGCGCAATGTAATCCGTTTAAGTCATTTTGAGTTAAATTAACTTGGAATAAACCCCAAGAAAAAACACGTCCATCTTTACAGACATCATACCCGCTTTTTGCGCGAGGGTCTCCCCCGCCACTCTCGTAGTAGCACACCATTGATGCGTTTTCCGCATTAGCTTCTCCAAAATATTTTTTGAGGTTTTCTACTGAACATGGTGTGCTATGTACCGCTTCACATTGACCGTTTCCGTTACCGCTCGTGCTCGCACATATACTTGGTTTTGTCACCGTATTTGAACCGCATGGTTTTGAAATACATTCACTTGTGGATTCAGTGGAGCACTCTTTTATCCCGCGAGCTTTATATGCTCCTGCATTTGTTGCACACTCCGCTGCTGGGGTATCGCCTGTCGCTGGCGTGCATGTCTGACTGCAAGAGTTTTCAGATGATACGGTTATCACACATAATTCCGACCCATCATGTATGATATCGCCGGTTTGGGTATATTCTTCTCTTGTCCCTTCTATATTTACAACGGTATCAAAATAAACATGACTAAGATTCAACCCGACATTAAGAAGCGCCGGATTTATCGTTTGAAGAAGAAGATAGGAGAACAAAGCGATAAGCAATCCGAATATGGCGCCGGATAAGTATTTTTTCGCATCCCCTTTTCCCGAGGGGGTAATGGCAACCGTGTATTTAACACCGCCGTATACGATCATAAAAACCGCAAAAACAATAGCGAGCCCAACAGCAAGAACAACCAGACCTTTTAAGTAGGAGGGAAGATCGGGAGTTCCTTTGGTTGTATCAACCGTCGGGATCTCTGCGAGAAGTGTGTAACCTTTTTGTGTGGTTTCCGCCGCATAAACAAGAGGCATTGCAAAGAATGTTGTTTGGAGGAAAACAGCACACAAGAGTATCTTGAATACCATAACCGATTTTTTTTTGGAAATACGATTCATTTCGGAAATAATATTATTCACTCTCCCCGTTCAGAAGGTCAAAAGCCCAAAGAGAGGAATCTCTTTTGTTGATAAAGAAGAGGAAATCTTCAGAAGGAGAAAGAATCATGCTTGTCATGTCTATCGGTGAATTAGTAAGAGAACGCGGAACAAAAATGGAGATCGCTTTTCCTGTGGTTGCGTCTATTTTCCATATATTATCTTCAAAAGAAGTAATTCCCTGATACCAACCATCCGGATATTCTCCGCTCGGTAAAGGATTTGGTACGGCGCAGTAGATGGAAATGTTGTCTTTTTTCCAAACGCATTTTTCCGGCAGGGTTTGAATAGGTATATCTTTGGTTGAAGAATCTTTTCGGTTGTAAAGATGAAGAGTAACACCGCCGAGAGTACTCGCCGAGTAGAGAATCTTTTGATTATCCGGGCTGGGAAGAGTTGTTAATCCTTTGATATCCCCAATGATTTTCTGCATATTCCCTGTTTTTATAGTAAATGAATACAGATACCCCGGAACCTTTTGCGATGCCTTTGTTTGTAGGAGTGCTGCGGATCCGTCAAAAGAAACGGGAAGCCATTCTGAAAACTGAGAAAGAAAGACATCAGAAGAGGTGTTTTTTTGAAAATCGAATATTGAGCCGACCGCAGTTCTATTATTGAAATCACCAGATTTTGTTATGTAAAATATCTTTTTTGCATCCGATGATGTTTTCATATCCAAGATTTCCGATGCTAAGAACTTTCCGGTCGGAAGAGTTGGAGTTGTGGTGGTTGCCTCAACACCTCTGTTTATTCTTGAAAGATCAAGAACAAAAGAAGTGATGCTATCGCTGTTGGTTTTTACATAGCGCATTATAACTGATTTTCCGTCGTTTCCAAAAATAGCTTCATGTACGCGCGTTATCAGTGAGTTTGAAAGGCGTGTGGCGCTCATGTCTTCCATTTTTACCTCATATATATTCCCCGTTTCTTTTTCAGTGTATTCCACATACGTATTTCCTGATTTATTGTACGAGAAAAGACCCGCAGTCGGTTTTTCTGTGATCTGTCTTAAAATAGGAAAGAATTTTTCTCCTTCGGTAACATTTACGACGTTTGTTGTTACTGTTTGGTTTTGATTCGTCGGGGTTGTTTGATTGGGGGTATTTTGACCGAACGGAAAAAAGTTCGCAAAGGTGTTCGGTTTTTCTGTTGCTGTTCCGATATTTTGCCGCGAGATCAAAAAGGAAGCCAAAAGAAACCCAAGGGCTATAATAACGATAACTCCGATGATTATGTAAAGCTGTTTTTTTGTCATACTCTTTTATTGATTATCGTATGAAAGGGTGAGTTCTTTTGATGCCGTCTGAAGATCATAGCCGATATTATTTATATCCAGCCGTAATCGATATTGCCCCTTCCCTTTATCCGGTTTCCTGAGAGTGAATTCAGTTTTGTTGTCAGGGTCGGTTTCCAGTTTTTTACCGTCAACCATCCACGTGAAGTCCGCATTGTTTTTATTCAGATCGGAAAGAGAAAAGAAAAAAGGAACGGCGTGTATCGTCGCCTCACTTTCGATGTAATTGAATGTGTTGCTCAATGAATTTTCATATCGTATACCCTGAAGCGGTTTGTTCTCAAAAAATATGATTTTTGGTTCGTATACATGAATCGGCACTATTTTTGTGATAGATACGCTTCCATCTTGTGTAGCTGCCGAGACGGTAATCTCGTCGTCATTAAAGGTGTATCCCGTTTTGTAGGCATAGATAGTCTTTCCAAAACCGGAAGCATTTTGGTTTTTAAAATATCCCTTTTTCCATACATAAACGATGTTATCCGGATCAATAATCGTGCTTCCCGATACGAAATGAGGAAGAGAGACCACTTTTACGGAACTTTGAGACGAAGGAAGCGCTTTACCTTTGTAAAATGGAGGAGTATAAGTGTCGGCTTCCCAAAGAACTTCCAGTGTATTCGGTAAAATGGTGATCTCTTTAGATAATAAGCCATAGGTATTTGTTTCCAGATCAACTCGTATGGTCGTTGATTCCCCCGCGTTTCCCGTTTTGAAAGTAATATCTCTTTTGCCGATACCGGTCAGTGTTTGTTTCCCATTGATATACCATGTTGTATTTACAGAGTCTATATTTCCCTGAGAATAGGATACTGATGCGGTGGCATTCTCATTCGGTCCCGGATTTTCGGGAGAAAGTGAAATAAAAACAAAATTATTGGTATTTCCGGAATCTGATTGGCCAAATACAATCATTTGAGGAAAGAGAAACGATAAAAAGGCGATTAAAATAAAGGAAAAATGTGTTTTCTTCATGAGATTATTATAACGCAAAAAAGATACGGCAAAAAGAAAGTTATACACACAAAGACGGGTAATATATGGTATTGCCCGTCTTTTTTTTGTATTTGAGTGTAATCCTTATCTATCCGTTCCCTTCTTTCTTAAACTCCGCGTATTCTTCTTTTGATTTTTTAATGGCGAGGATCTGTGATGGGTCTGAGGTGATAATCTGATCTTCCGTGTAGGATGCGATCACTTTTATGGCAACATGTTTTGATCCCGCGAAGAAAATCCCTTCCCCTACACTGGATTCAAGCAGGAGATATTTTTCTTCATCAGTCAGATTGAACGTTTTTTGAACCATATCAACCGATGACGGTGATTGTTTCATGAGAAATTGAATGGAAGAGTTGGTGATGATCGGAAGACCATACGGACTGCGTAAAAAGTCCTCAACATCCTGTGTGATCGTAGCAATGCCAAGAAAATATTTTCTTCCGCGTTTCGCGAGACTAAAAAGGAATGATGCCGTGTCTTCCGATTTCATCATCCACCATGCTTCATCTATAACCAAAAGTCTTTTTCTAAGCTCTTTTCGTATAGCGCCCCAAATAAAGTGCATAATAATGTACATGGCCACCGGTTTCAGTTCGTCTTCCATATCGCGGACGGAAAATACGACAAATTTCTTATTAATATCTACATTTGAAGGTTTGTTTATGAAGTTTGACCATGTTCCTTCCGTGTATTTTGAAAGGCGTTGTACAAGAGATTCCGCCCCTTCCATACCGCCGAGAACCAACTTAAAATCTCCCATTATCGGCGGTTCCACTTCGGCGAAATTGGATTCTACGGTAATATCTTTCAGCGCGTATGTTTCAGTGATTGCGCGGTCAATGATCGCGTCTTCTTCCGGAGTAATACCGTTGAACATAATACGGAATAAACCGACAAGATTGATGATGTGGGAGCGTAAAACATCGGAAGTCGTCTCATCTTCTCGTGGAACAGGCAGATCAAACGGATTGATATGATGTCCTGAGGTGAGAGAAATATTGAAATATCTTCCTCCTGTCGCCTCTGACATGTATTCGTATTCTCTTTCCGGATCTATGACGATAACTTCGGTATCAAACATGAGTGTTCTCAATATCTCCAGTTTGGTGGCGTAGGATTTTCCCGAACCTGATTTTGCGAAAATAATGGAATTGTAGTTTTCAAGAGAAAATCTGTCAAAAAGAACCAAGCTTGAATTATGACGGTTTACTCCGTAGAGGATTCCTCTGTCGGAAGTGAGGTCAAAGGAAACAAAAGGAAAAAGACTGGAAAGCGGCGATGAGTTGAGTTTTGAGTGAACAAGAAGTTCGTCCGTTCCTGTTGGAATGACACTATGAAATCCTTCTTCTTGTTGAAAGAGTGCTGGTTTTACATAAACCAGTTTTGATTCCAAGAGAGATTTTATCTGCACTTCAAATCTATCAAGCTCCTCATCGTTCGCGCCGTAGATGGTCATATAAAGACCGACATCAAAGAGTTTTTCCGTTGCCTGTTGAAGTTTATCGCGAAGTCCTTCCAAATCTTGAAAGGCTGTTTCCAGAAGCGGATCGCGAACAAAACCCTTCTCTTCCCTTTCGTGGATTTGACTTTGAACTTCCGTAACTTTTTTTTGGAACTGTTTCAAAACTGTCCCCGTATCTATCGGATGAACAAAAATGGAAATATCAAAAACACGGTCAAGATTGATGATCGGAGAAAACCAGTTATCGGAAAGATATCTCGGATAAGAAATAACGAAGAAAGTTCGCGCTATTTTTTCTCCCAAATTAAGCTGTTTCGGACTTATTTTGAGAGCGGCCGGAGCGAGAACATCACGCAGTTCAAGAACGCCGGATTCGTATATTTCCTGTGGTAAAATGGGGACGATTTCTTGTTTTTTACTTTTATTTCCAAACAAACTCATATTTTTTATTTTTGTTATTTGACGCTTTCAAGAGGAATAGGTTTGTCTATTTCACCAGGATTGAATATCTTGTAAAAAAGTTCAATAACCTCTTCTGTTCCCAGCAGAGCTACCCGTATTCCAAAACGGGATAATCCGGCTTCAATGATGGCAATACGCTGTTCCATTTGAGTTTTGCTCTCCTCAAAGTTTTCTAGCCATTCTTTTGTGTTTTTGTGTTCGGACCCGCCACTGAACGCTGAAAAAGCGGAAAGTTTTTTTTCTACGCCAATCCCGATATTGGTGGTATACGGAATGACAATAAAAAAGCTTTTGGACATTATATTGGTGGTTTCCGTGAAGTTCTTGATGAACTCTATATATTCTTTCGTCTGTATTTTCATGAGTTCGTTCACTTGCTCTTTCTCTCTTTCTTCCAGAAGCGCTAAGTATGGGCGTATATCAAGTCGGCGAGATTGAATATAGAATTGCGTGGAAAACTCAAGCGAATTAAGAAAATTTTGGAATTGCGCAATAATCGCCTCTTGTTCGTCTTGTGATTTCAAAGCGATATTCAAAGAAGACGCCATAAGAATAGTGCGGAGAGAATTATCTTTCATTATGACGACTCCATCGCGAACCTCTTTAAAGGGGATGAAATCTTGTGCCGGTCGTGATTTTTGCATTTAATCTTTTGTTTTTTTATAAATCTTTCAATAATGGCGTTTTATGTGTTTGTTGTTGAGACATTGCGGCATTATTTTTTGCCGCGTTTTCTTTGATATCCAAACTCCAAGCGAGGTCTTTAAGATTGCTTTCGGAAAGAGGCGGAATATATACTCCGACCGGGCCTTTATTTCGGTCAGTGCTTTCTTTGCTTTCTATCTTTTTCGGTATTTTTTTCCATATATACAACCGAGGAGAGAGTATGTATTGAATAAAAGCACCAACAATAAAAACAAAAGGCTTATTGTTTATTTTTACAAAAGCGAGCGCCCCACTAAGTGCGATGGCTGCGAGAATAATAGGAATGGCAATATAGATCTTTAAGTAAGCATACGCCAAATAAGAAAGCCCCACCCCGCCCAGTATGTATAAAAACTGCTTAAAAGTAAGTTGCCAAAAGATCTTATCTTCTACCTCAAGAAATTGCGGTACATGATATTGCATAAGTATAGTATATCAAACAAAGTTTGCTATGTGTAGTTAATACTTTCTGTTAAATGCGTATCACGTTTTTGTTGACTTTTTTATAATTTCATGTATAATAACAAAGGAATTAAATCTATATTTAAACTTGTTTTTTGACAA
>Ga0163199_1003098_pt1 | contig 10077 bp, 15 predicted proteins | sample PL_2010_150m_FD_113537 | JGI IMG/M metagenome (GOLD analysis project Ga0163199, IMG submission 113537) | Freshwater microbial communities from Powell Lake, British Columbia, Canada to study Microbial Dark Matter (Phase II) - PL_2010_150m | ecosystem: Environmental > Aquatic > Freshwater > Lake ...
ATTAGAAAGTTCCAAATCAGATACACTAGATGAAAGGAAAAATTTAATTAAAGAACTTAAAATAGACAAAGATAAATCTTTTCTTAAATTATTAGATTTTGCTCAGGAATTTGCTTTCCTTAGGACATATAGAGGGGATATACTCTACAGAGCAGGCCACAGAGCAAGAAATCTTTTCAGGGAGATATCAAAAAGAGCAGGAGTAGAGAACGACGATTATGTTTATCTGACAACGGAAGAGATTATAGAGATGTCCAAAACAAATAAGTCTCCAATATCTAATGGAGAACTCGAGGAGAGAAAAAAAGGATCCAGTGTCGTATTCCTAGGTGGGAAAGTCTCTGTCCTATCCAGCCCAATCTGGAGGGATAAACTTCAATTTCTGTTTAATCCTCAAACATCCAAGGAAATAAAGGGGCACATCGCATTTCCAGGTAAGACTAAAGGAACGGCGAGACTAGTCTTTAACACGGAAGACATCAGGAAGGTTCAAAGGGGAGACATTTTAATTGCAGTCATGACATTCCCAAGCTTCATTCCTGCAATGGAAAAAGCCTCCGCTTTCATTACCGATGAGGGGGGCATTTTGTGCCACGCAGCCATTGTCAGCAGAGAGATGAGAAAACCATGCATAATAGGCACAAAAAACGCAACAAAAATCCTAAAAGATGGAGATTTAATTGAGGTAGATGCAGAAAAAGGCACGGTAAGGAAACTATAACAACCATAATATTTAGCAACACTAATATTTATAAACCAAGTTTGTCAAATCCATTTGTAAATAAAAAAGATGGCAAAGAAATGTATTTACTGCAAAACGGACATTCCTGAGAGTTCAGTCATAGACTTCTGCAAAAGATGTGGCGTCGGTGTCTGGGGAGAAAAGATGTTTCAGGCAATTGTTGATAGCATGGAAAAATCAAGAAGTGACGGCGATTTATTCCAAGGTTCAGTGAGCGATAGCATGGATGCCTCATATACAAAGCAAACTCGCTCAATGATGAGATAATTCCTAGAATTAATTACTTTCAGCGAAATATCTGTCTTAAAACCCCCATCCATTGATTTTCCCTTGGTTCTTGTCCTATTGGTTGTGCCACTTGCTGTAAAACCTTTGTTCTATCATTTATGTATCTTAATCCAGTTAGAGCAATGTTCTTCATTAAATTTTCAGGTAAATAAATTCTTTCAAAACAACCCGTTCCAAAACCCGTGTCCTTTGGTAATTCCTGTCCATTACCGCTAACTTGATGGTATGCTAAAAATTTAGGTTCGTGGAATAAATGTGCAAAATACAATCCTCCCGCGCCCTTTAATCTCCTAGAGTTCATACCTTTCATTTCAACATCTGCCTCAAGCTCAACAGCAAATCTTCTAAAATCAGGAACTTCTTCCCCTCCCAATAGAATTTCTACACCCGGAGCAAGTTCAACTCTCTCTCTGATTGGATTCCCAGGTCGTCCAATTCTTTGATTAAACTCTCCCCTAGAACCATTTTCATATAGCATTGCCTGAGCAATATCTTCACGATGTCGTGCGCCCCCAACTATTAATCTATCCACACAGGCAATTTCATCGGAAGAAGGGATTTTTACAGCTCTAGGTTTATCTTTTCTCTCATTATAATGTCTTGCAGTCGCAATTATTTCTTCTGGCGTGTTGGCTACAAAAACTGCCTCAAACCCTTCGTCCCTAAACAAATTGAATGTTCCGTTCATGTTACACCTACAGAGTAACACTATTTAAACCTTATCATGAGAGCAAAATTAAGCTAGTCTAATACTCGTTTCTCCTCAAAAAGGTTTAAAAACTACTTTATTTACCTATAAAAATGCGAACACATAAAAGATCAAGAACAAAGGGTAAAATATCCTTCAGCAATTTTTTCCAGGCATTTAAACCGGGAGATTCCGTCGCTGTCGTAAGAGAATTGGCAGTTCCTTTTGGATACAAGAATAAGTTTCAAGGTAGAACTGGAAGAGTACTAGCCAAGAGAGGCTCAGCCTACTATGTTGAAATAAAAGACATAAATAAGCCAAAGAGATATTCAATTAAACCCATACATCTTAAGAGAATAGAGGAAGCAAAATGAACGTCCTAAATAAAAGACCACTAACACTTGCAGAGCTTAAATCATACGGTAAGCACTTTGAAGAAAACAAAGTTGTAAATGACTATCTAAAGACATTTACAAAATTAACAAGTGATAAAGCAGCCAAATTGGTAGAAGAAGTCAGAGCACTAAATAGTCCTAAAATAAAGGAGGAAAACATAATCAAGCTTGCGGATATGCTGCCAGAAAATGCAGAAGATATTAACAAAATATTCTCAGAAGTAAGTTTGTCAGAGGAAGAAACAAATGCAATACTCAATATTGTCAAACAATATCATTAAAAATGACCGAAAAAGAAGAAAATGCAATCATATTAGATTACCTACCATACGGATATCCCGCATCGGGAGGTAGAATGACTCCTGTAGCTCAAGCTATAGGCGTTAAAACACTTATCCTTTTGGAACTAGTTCCTCGAAGAGGAGTAACCCTGGAAACAAAAGAAAAGGTTTATATAGGTCCAGACAAGAGAGATAAGATATACTTCATATCGGGAAGATTGCCTCGAGAGAAGTTGACAGAGACTGCGAAGATCCAACTACAGGAGTTCATCCAAAATACAGTTGCGGAGCAGGAGAAGAAATTCGTAGATTTCTTTAACACCGCCCAACCTATTAACACCAGGTTACATCAACTAGAACTTCTTCCTGGTTTCGGAAAAAAGCATACAAAGGAAATCATGGAAGAAAGGGAAAAGAAACCCTTTGAATCCTTTGATGATATGAAAGCTAGGATTTCAAGCGTCCCTGATCCAAAAAAAGCCATTGAAAAAAGGCTTATTGAAGAGCTAGTTGAAAGACAGCGATTCAACTTATTTGTAAAATAACATGGCAGAACCAAAACCACAACCAAAAGAACAGAAGCAAGAGAAAAAGCAAGTTGAAAAACCTAGTAAGGAAAAAACTGAGAAAGATAAAAGAGAAGCACAATTATCCAATGAAGTTCTTGTAAGAATTCTTGGATATGACGTTCCAGGTAGCAGAAATCTTTATACTGGTTTAATCAGAATCAAAGGAGTTTCCTGGTCAATCTCAAATGCCACTTGCCTAAAATTAGGTTTGGACAGGGCAAAGAAAATAATGGATTTGACAAAGCCAGAAATTCAACAAATAGAAACTTTTCTTAAAAATATGAACGTTCCAGATTACATGAAGAATAGAAGAACAGACATTGAAGAAGGAAAAACAGCGCATCTACTTGGGACAGATTTGGATATCTCAAAGGACTTTGATATTAAGAGATTAAAGAAGATAAGGGCCTATAGGGGTGTAAGACACGCCACAGGACAACCAGTTAGAGGACAGAGAACAAAGTCTCACTTTAGAAAGAATAAGGTTGCAGGCGTTGGAGGTAGGAAGAAATGATAAGGAAGAAGAATAGATTCGTAAGGCCGAAGAGAGCCTATGAGTCCACAAGAATCAAGGAAGAAAACGAACTTCTTAAGGAATATGCTCTAAAGAGTAAGAGAGAAGTTTGGAAGATGCAGGCAAAGGTAGATTATTTCAGAAAGAGAGCCATGGCATTGGCAAAATCTCCTGTAGAAGAGCAGAAAGTTCTATTCTCCAAGCTTCAGGCTCTAGGATTAAAGACAGAAACAATTGCAGAAGTCCTGGCATTGAAGATAGAAGATTTGTTAGCAAGAAGACTTCCAACAATTGTCTTCAAGAATAATCTGTCCAAATCACCACAGCACGCAAGACAGATGGTTGTTCATAAAAAAGTAATGATCAATGGAAATGTAAACAATACTCCATCATATCTAGTTCCAGTTAGTGAAGAGAATAAGATTACTCTTAAAGTAGCAGCAAAGAAACCAAAAGCAAAAGCAGAAGAACCAAAAGTTGAGGAAGTCAAATCAGAAGCACCTGCGGAGGATAAACAATAATGGCAAAAGAAAAAACAGAAATTAAGGAAGAAGCCAAGGAAGTAAAAGTAGAACCCATCGTTGCAGTTGGAGAAGTTAAAGAAGTAGCTAAAGAAACAAAGGAATTTTCAGAACCTAAGGAAGAAAAAGCAGGCATTGCCTACATTTATTCCACTCCAAACAATACAATGGTTCACATAACTGACCTAGCTGGAAATACAATCTCTAGAATTTCAGGCGGAATGGTTACAAAGCAGAGCAGATTAAAAGCAGACCCAACAATCGCAATGTTTGCCGCAAAGAAAGCAGCCGAAAGAGCCAAGGATTTAGGAATTAATGCGCTATATGTTAGAACAAGAGCAAAAACAGGAAGCGATGGAATAGGTCCAGGAGCACACTCAGCAGTTAAGAGCCTTGATAAGCAAGGATTCAAGATAATCAACGTCCTAGAAGTAACCAGAGTTGCTAGAGGCGGACCAAAGAAGAAAGGAGGCAAGAGAGGAAGAAGAGTTTAAAGCAAATCTTTAAAACCCATCTTTTCATATTATTAAAATGGAAACAGTCCAAAACACAGAAGCAAGACTTATTCTCAAATTAGAAATCGCTGAGCCATTGGCAAATGCCATAAGAAGATCTGTCGGAGAAGTTCCTACCCTTGCAATAGACGAAGTTGAAATCTACAAGAACGATTCAGCATTGTATGACGAATTTTTAGCCCACAGATTAGGTTTAGTCCCATTGGTCACAGACAAATCAATGACTGCAAAGACAAAAATTGATCTAAAATTAACAAAAACAGGTCCATGCACAGTTTATTCTGGCGATTTGAAAGGAAATGCCGAACTAGTTCACAAGGATATTCCAATAACAATTCTGGGAGAAGAGCAAAAGGTAGAATTAATTGCAACAGCAGTTCTAGGGCTTGGAGTTAACCATGCAAAGTACAACCCTGGATTATGTTTCTACAGACACATATTAGAAGTTAAGTCAAGTTCAGAAATAGACAAATTAGTTCAGAAGTCAAAGGGATTAATCAAACCTGAAAAGTCCGGAAGTAAGTGGATTTGCGATTTGCCAGATGCAGTTGTTGATGACATTATAAAGATAGACAAGGAAGCAGTTAAGGATACACCTGAGATGGTTTTCGTTGTAGAAAGCTACGGAAACATGCCTGCAAAAGACATTTTCAATAAAGCAATTCTTGCTCTAAAAGACAATTTGGATGAGTTTGAAAAATCAATTAAGTGATTTTTCTACACTTTCGCTTAGCAAAGCTTCAAGTTTGAGAAAGCTTTGAAGTAAATATTGAGTATATTCTTTTCTTTCACTACTTTAGAAAACAAAATTTTTTGGATTAATTATTTAAACTCCTCGTCTCTGCAATAATTATGGCTAAGCTATATGGAATGGACTTAGGTGGTTCTGGTATAAGATACGCAGAATTACATCCAGAGACATTAGAGTTAGTAGGATTACCAACAAAAATAGATTTAAAAGAATTCAAAGAGTCTAGAAAACTAACGGATTTTTTACTTAGTGAAATTCCAATAGGTTCTCAAGTTGGAATTGGTGCAGCAGGTAATTTGGACCCAGTTAATTTAGTTATTGCCGAATCTCCAAATGTGGGACTAAAAGGAGAATTAGACTTCCCAGCAGCACTGGCAAGATCAGAAAGAACTGTCGCTTTAACAAACGACATGCCCGCAGGAATGATGGGTGCAGCAGTATCAAAAATGGGTTTAACTCCTTTTTGGTTTACAAATCATGGTTCTGGATATAATGCAGGTTATTGTTCGGAAGGAATTCCATTTGGCAGTGATCCTCTAAGGCCAAATCAGAAAGTATTATTTGAGTTAGGACATGTGACCTTTAATCCAACCAAAAGGATGCAGAGCCATTCTAATGGCATCAGAGAGTTTGTCTGTCCAGGTTCCTGTGGCGGAATAAATCATCTTGAAGCAGTAGCTGCAGGCTCATCGGGAAATAAATTATTAAGTGCTCTACTAAAAACACAGAAATTAAACCATTGGGAAACATTAATCTTTTCAAATACAATGAAGAGATTAGGAGAAGATTACCGCGGACAGAGAATCGAGCAAACAACCATAGATTCTTTAACCCCCCATGTAACTTCTTCAGATATATTTAATGCCTATAGACAATCTCAAAAATGGCCGCAGGATGCAATTTATGAGATGCAAACAGAGGGAGTAGGATTGGCTCTAGCCACAATGGCCTCTGTCTTTAACGCAAAACCAACTCCAAAGTACATCGTTGCCATAGGGAGCTTTGCTCTGGGAGAACGACCTTTAATGCAACAAGCTCGAGATAGATTTGTTATGGGAGATTACAGTGCAGGCTTACCTTCAATGAGACAGGCAGTTCGCAACGCAAATCCCACCCTAGTTTTCCATGACGACACTTACGTAGTCATGAAAGGCGGAGCCGCAAATCTTATTGCCGCAACAGAACCTGCAAAATACAAAGAGATGTTAAGACGCGTAAAGTAACCTATTTATTCTAATTATTTTCCAACTAAAGGAATAGCTTTATCCATATAATCTCTTACATAGGGATGCAATCCTTTTCTGAACCTAGGAGTATAATCTCCAGGAGATACAATTGTAGGTTCATCATGATTTTTATCAAGCTTCAATTCTCCACACCCTCTCGCATAAAAAACAACATTTAATGTGTCAGTTCCTTTTCCATGTGGAAATGGTGCAGTTTCCCAAAATGTTCTTCCAACACCCAATTCTTTAACATTATCCAATCTTAAATGAGATTCATCCCAAATTCTTTGTTTTAAGGATTCTTCAATGGGCATCCCCCTTTGAATTCTGCCACCCAATGGCCAAAGGATATTTATTGCAGGGAAAATATGTCTTTTTATTAATAATATTCCGCCCTCGTATCCAATAAAAACATCATGACATGCAATAATTAATCCCTCATGTGCTATAGCATAATCTTTCCTAGCCATAAGTTTGGCTTTCAATTTACCCAAATCAACGGACTTTCCATTTTCTACCCTATATTCTTTCATTATTTTACCTCCGTAGTAAAATTAATACTATGTGCTCCAAGACCATACCCTTCATCTAGCAATCTTACTGCAAATAATGCAACAGCTAATTTCAAACTTTTTGGTGGAAACTTTGATTTGACGCTGGGGTGAGGAGCATAAACTTCAAAAAGGGCATCAGAACCTTCTTTCCTTCCGCATGCAAAATACCCCTTAACAGTTTGATTCTTAACTCTCCTTCCACTATAGCGAGTTTTAACATTAGGTCTCAATGTAATTACTCTTCCATTGTTCTGTTCAGGCTCAACAACATCATCTAATCCAGCTCTTATATTTGCTGCGTGAAAATATTCTCTTCTCAATTCATCCATTTCTGGTTGTGGAATTGCTTTTCCCTGTGTTGGAACCAAGCTTAACATAGTTTCTATCATTATTTTATGCTCCAGGATCTAGTTTATAAACATTTCTTCTGAGAAATGTTTAATAACTCCCTTATATTAAATTAAAACATGGTATCGAGAGTAACTGTTCTAGCGGAGGGATATGTGAGGGAGGAGAGTGGAGTTATGTTTGCCTCTTCGACAATTGTACTCATAGAAGACAATGGGCAAAAAATTCTTGTTGACCCTGGGGCCAACAGAGAGGTTCTCCTAGATGCCCTAGAAAAGGAAACTCTTAAACCAGAGGACATAGATTTAATATTTCTAACACACTATCATCCAGATCATACTTTAAACCTACGATTGTTTCCAAGAAAGAAGATTCTAGATGGAGGAACTGTTTACTATGATGACAGAGAAGAATTGTACGAAGAAGTTATTCCAGGAACAGAAATCTCAGTGGTAAAAACCCCCGGACATACTCCAGAGCACTGTTCTCTTATGGTTAAAACAGAAAAAGGAAGAGTTTGCATTTCTGGAGACGTTTTCTGGTGGACAGAAAAGGAAGAGCAAAAGATGGATCACGATAGCATGATGTTTCATGAAGATAAGTACGCAACAGACTTCGAACAACTTAAAGAGAGCAGGAAAAATCTATTGGATTCCTCAGATTATATAATACCTGGACATGGAAAAACATTCAAAACCCAAGATATATTAAAAGAATCAACATTCAAGCCTTCAGAATTCGCCATAAGCAAAACAGATAACCCTCTGAGTCAAGAAACAAGATGAGCAAGCAAACTCCTCCAATAGTTCTAAAGAAAAAATATCCTTTATCTAAAAATCTCAAAGAAAGAATAAACTACTACCGAAATAATCTTTGGAATATAACCCTTGGAAAAGACAAAAGAATAATAATATTTCTCGGACCCTGTTCAATTACCAGCGTTGATGAAGCCAAGGAATATGCAAATTGGTTGAAAGAGCAATCTAAGAAATTTCAGGACAAATTATTTTTAGTCATGCGAGTATATATTGAAAAGTCAAGAACAACAATTGGATGGAAAGGATTTCTAAATGACCCAGATTTATCTGGAAAAGAAGACATGGAAAAAGGAATAGATCTAAGCAGAAAACTCTTCAGAGATTTAACCCTGCTAGGAATTCCAGTTGCAACAGAATTTGTAAGTGTTAGAGCTCCAACTTATCTCTCCGATTTCATCTCCTGGGCGGCAATAGGCGCAAGAACAGCTGGCTCTCAAATCCACAGAGAATTAGTTTCATCTCTGCAGATTCCAGTTGGCTGGAAAAATAATCTCTCTGGAAATGTAGATGTAGCAATAAATTCAATTATTGCTTCTGCAGCTCCAACAATATTCGAAGGAATAGATGATTCTGGCAATATAACCTTGGATGAAACTCCTGGAAATAAAAGAACAAATGTTGTTCTAAGAGGAGGAGAAAATGGTCCAAACTACTCCAAAGAAAACATAGAGCTAATTTCCAAAAAACTCAAGGAAAAGAAACTCCTTCCAAGAGTGATTGTTGATTGCAGCCATGACAACTCAAAAAAAGACTATAAAAATCAACCAATTATCTTCAAAAATCTCATAGACCAAATAAAAGAATCAAAGAAATCAGGAAAAGAAAATCCCATATTCGGAATTATGTTGGAATCATATATTAAAGAAGGCTCTCAACCCTTTCCTGGAAGAATAAAAGGCGTTTCAATGACTGATTCCTGCATAAGCATAAAAACAACCGAAGAACTCTTAGATTATGCTTATAAGAATTTATAAGACTTTGACAGAATAATTAATATAATTAAATCTAATCTGATGTTAAGTCATTGTAAAAGATAACGATAAAATTTACTATTCGATTTGACATTTCTCTTAGGGATATATGCAGGGAGGAGGATTCGAACCTCCGAAGGCACTAAGCCACAAGATCTTGAGTCTTGCGCATTTAACCACTTTGCTATCCCTGCGTACAAAAAGCAGTTTTAAACCATATAAAAAACTATTGTTTAAACAAATTTTTTAAGCCTATTTCTAAGAGTAGCTCTAAGTCGAGGATCATCGGCAGCATAACCATTATCTCCTATCCTAAGATTAACGAGCTTTCCCTCATAGCCCTGGTCTCTCACCCTTCTAGCCATCCAACTTTCCATCACAAAGATCTTATCATACCCACCAAGATGTCTTTGAATCAATGGATTTGGAGTCGTCTCTGGAACAGGTCCGAAATGCATTTCTATTTTCCTATCTCTCTCCTGGGCTATCTCACGAGCAACTTCAGCCGCCATTGGAGATCTTTTTTGCCCTTCTCTACACATAAACAGATATTTAGTCATATTCTATACTCTGAAGTGTACCCAGGTTCAGCTATACAATTATAGTCTCTTCTGCCCGTCTGACCAATATCTGTTGCAGGGCCTCCCCAATTTCCAGCCACACAACCAACAGACTGTCTGCTTCTTCTATCTCTATATATCTTGATACCCATAAAACCAGTTACAACCGGTCTTTCTTCAGCAACATGTTTTGTTCTGTCAACTCTGCCTCTGCTGTTTGTTTTATTTCCTTTCATATCACACCTCCTTTCATCCCGTTTAAACTATGAAAACGATGCATGTGCGAGAAAATATTATAGAACATTTTTTAGATTAAGAAGATTTAATTCAAAGCAG
>Ga0163199_1003099_pt1 | contig 10076 bp, 4 predicted proteins | sample PL_2010_150m_FD_113537 | JGI IMG/M metagenome (GOLD analysis project Ga0163199, IMG submission 113537) | Freshwater microbial communities from Powell Lake, British Columbia, Canada to study Microbial Dark Matter (Phase II) - PL_2010_150m | ecosystem: Environmental > Aquatic > Freshwater > Lake ...
GAGATCAGGTTGCGCATAACGGTCCTCACCATCTGTTCATCGGCCAGGACAACCGTACCGAAATTCACTGCGGTGTACATCCTGATCTGTTTTTTCTCGGCCTGGTCACGAAGGAAGATCACCATGTCGTTGGTGACCACACTGAGGTCCACAGGGTACGGATTGAAAGTTTGTCTTCCTGTTTGCGCCATGGACCATGCAAGAAGGTTTTCGAGCAATTTAAAGGTATTCTGGGCCGAAGTGTGGATATTACGCAGAAAATGCTGCCGTTCCTCATCAGAAAAATCATCCCATTCCTTGGTAAGGATATCCGAAAACCCCAGAATGGCATTGAACGGGCCTTTAAGATCGTGGGATATAATGGAAAAGAATTTATCCTTGGAGCTGTTCAGCTCCTGGAGTTCTTCGGTATATTTTCTGATCTTTTGTTCGACTTCTTTTTCCCGGGTCACTTCCCGGGCGGTTCCCACCGTACCGATCATTTTTCCATCTTCATCGAATATAGGGGCTTTGTAAACGTCGAGTATTGTAAATTTACCTTTTAAGTTGCCCGATTCAACAAATTTCTGGGCTTTGCTGGTGCTTAGAATGACTTCGTCGGAATCGCTGCAGAGTTCTCCGAAGGTATGATATCTGGAATTTTCCGGATGACTTCTTCTTTCCCTTTCAGCAAAAAACATATCCGTTTTTCCCACAGGTTCTTCGTTATCCGAAGCATTTAATACAGCTTCTGCATGAGCCTTGTTGGCAAACAGGAATTTCTTTTCAAGATCTTTTGCCCACAGCATATCCGGCATACTGTCGGCCAAAAGCCTGAATATCCTGAACAGATCCTGGTATTTCTTCTCGCTCTCCTGCAGTTTCTGATATTCGCTTGATCTCTCCTCTTCCATACCCACGGCGGAAGCTACCATCGACAGGATGAGCTTATCCGCTTCATCGGGGTTATAATCATGCGTGAAGACGGCGCAAAGTGATCCTATCGTTTTATCGCCGAACCGTACAGGATATCCCATATAAGTCTTCAGCCCGAATTTTTTTACATTGGGATCGGTCTTGTAATACTCTGTAGACGGAAGGTCCCTCACGAGGAACGTCTCCATGGTCTGGTTGAGGATCACATCATAACATATATGCCCTTCAGCTTTATCGGACGGAGAATGATCGGGAGGAACGCCCCATTTGCCCGCACAATGGAGCATGTCTCCTTCAAGCCGGTTATAAAGAGAGGCGTCAGCACCGATGATCTCACCGAACACTTCCGTCATTGACTGTATATTCTTTTCAGAGTCGGCATTGAAGTTCAGCATGCACTGGCTGAATTTACGCAGCTGGGCATTATATTTATTTCTTTTGCTTACATTCCTGACCATGGCCTGAATGTACGTATTCCCGTCAAGGCTGACCGTGTTCAGGCTGACTTCCGTTTCGAAATGCTGGCCGTCGGGACGTTTATGTACCCATTCGAACGTCTGTGGTTTGCCGTTGAGTACCTGGCTGATCTTTTCCTCAGCTTTTTCCCTGGAACTTCGGCCATCAGGCTGGAACTCGGGAGAGAAAAAGTACGGAGTCGATCCTATTACCTCTTCGCGGCTGCATCCGAATGATTCAAGGGCTTTGGGATTGCAGTCGATGAATTTATCCTTGTCGAGCAGGAAAATTGAATCATGGGCCGATTCAAAGATCAGGCGGTAACGGTTTTCCTTATGGCGGAGTTCTTCTTCAATCTGCTTTCGTTCTGAAATATCCCTGACAACGGCACCCAGGTTAAACCCGGTTTTCGTCCTGAACATGAAAGTTGTCTGGAGTACGGTCTTGACCACACCTGTTTTAGATACTATTTTAATCTCGTATGCCTTATCAGTTAAGGGATGCGAACCGTTGGTCAATGCATCCGTAAGCATAGCCTTGTAAAACTGAAGGGTCTGGGGCGTCCTTTTTTCCGGAATCACGAATTCAAACATCACTTCATGATGGTAGCGGTTCAGGGCCTCTTCCCGTTTCATGCCCGAGATCTCTTCGAGCGCCTTGTTCCATATAATGATCTTGCCTTCGGTGTCAAGCAAAAGAAAGCCTTCCGAGAAATGTTCGAGAATGTCAGGCCGGTTAAGGAAGTCTTTGGTGTTCATCCGGTAATTTATTTGGAGAACCTGTAAAGTTATAAATTATTCTCAAAATAGTGAAAATCGGATTTTTGCGGGTTGAGAATGGTTGTCTACCTTTGTTGTCCGGATTACCAGTATGAAAAATCTGAAACTTCACCTTGTTTTGCTTTCCCTTGCTTCCGGATTGCTTTTATCGATGGCCTGGCCTGAGAGAGGATTTCCTGCTTTGCTGTTTATTGCTTTTGTTCCCTTACTGCGGATGGAGGAGCTCATAAGCTCCAACCGTGAGCGGTTTAACCGCTTCTCGGTGTTTTTCTATTCATATCCCGGTTTTTTCTTATGGAATGCCCTGACGACATGGTGGATCTTCAATTCAACCGCCCAGGGAGCCATCATGGCAGTGGTTCTCAACTCCATGTTCATGTCGATAATTCTTTCGTTGTTCCAGGGAACGAAACGCAGGCTCAACAGCAGGCCTGCAGCATATCTTTCACTGATCTGCTACTGGATCATGTTCGAATACCTTCACCTGAACTGGGATCTTAACTGGCCCTGGCTGAACCTTGGAAACGGTTTTGCATCGTTCTACCGCTGGGTGCAATGGTACGAATATACCGGAGCATTCGGCGGAACTTTGTGGGTGCTTGTTGCAAACATCATGATATACTCACTGTTCCGCAAAATGTTTCCTGGCAAAGAGGAACGGGATACGGGATACGGGATACGGGATATCTCGCATCTCGCATCCCGCATCTTGTATCCCGCAACCTGCATTTCCATCATCCTTCTCCCCATCCTTTTCTCTTACATCCTCTACTACACCTATCACGAGAAAACGAACCCCGTCCGCGCCGTCATCGTCCAGCCCAATATCGATCCCTATTCCGAGCAATATGTATTGCCTCCCCAGCAGATCGTGGGAAGGATCATGAGCCTTGCCGGTCCGTATATTGATTCATCGACGAATATCCTCGTAGCACCCGAGTCGGCGCTTCAGCAGGAGATGTGGGAAAACGACATGGAAACATTTGAAAGCGTCGGACTGGTGAGGGCCATCATTGCAAAATATCCGGATCTGAATATCATCGTCGGGGGTTCAACTTACTATGCCTTCAAACCGGGCGAAAAGATTCCGCATACTGCAAGGAAATTCACCCGTGAAAATGCCTGGTACAACAGGTATAACGCGGCTATCATGGTAAACCGCAATCCGGCGATACAGTTATATCATAAATCAAAACTCACTCCCGGGGTTGAGGTTCTGCCTTCCTACAACGGCTTCCGCTGGCTTGAAAAATACGCCATAGATCTCGGCGGGATAGTCGGAAGCCTTGGTACTGATTCGGTACGTAAAGTCTTTCAGGTTGTTAACATGCCTCCGGTTGCTGCATGCATCTGCTATGAATCCATTTTCGGCGAATTTTTTGCCGAATTTGTCAGGAACGGCGCACAGGTCATGTGTATCATCACCAACGACGGATGGTGGGGAAACACTGCCGGACACCGCCAGCATTTTACGTTTGCGCACCTTCGTGCAATCGAGACCCGCCGCAGCATCCTTCGTTCGGCCAACACCGGGATATCCGCCCTGATAGACCAGCGCGGGGATGCGCATGAACAGACTAAATACTGGGTTCCTGCGGTTATTAAAGTAACCGTGAACGCAAATGACAAGATAACTTTCTATACCAGGCATGGGGATTATATTGCAAAGTGGCTCTCCTGGCTTGGTGCCCTGATGTATGCAGGCTCGGTTGTTGTTTGGATCACCAGAAAAAGAATAAAAAGATCGTGATGAAATCCTTAACAGATAAGGGATATTTGGTTTTGCTTCGCTCGACCGATGCGAGATGCGGGATATCCCGTATCTCGTATCCCGCATCCATAAAAAACATAATCCTATGAAATACCTCCTCATCGCAATAATCCCGGTAATCCTCGCCTCCTGCAACAATCCTTCCCGTAAAAGCAAGGGAGGAGTTGCGGATTCGACGGCAGCGAACAGGCCAAAGGTTGAAGTTCCTTCATTCAACAAGGATTCGGCATATGCTTTTATTGTAGCTCAGCTTGCCTTCGGACCACGGGTTCCCGGTACTCCTGCCCATGAGAAATGTGCGGAATACATTACCGGCAAGCTTAAATCGTGGTGCGGTAATGTGATTATTCAGAAATGCCGGATGAGGGCATTCAATGGTAAGGTGCTGGAGGGAAAAAATATTATCGCTTCCTGGAAACCTGAGCTGAAAAACCGTATCCTCCTTTGCTCCCACTGGGAATCCCGGCCCTGGGCCGATCATGACCCGGATCCTAAAAATCGTCGTAAACCGGTTGATGCCGCCAATGACGGAGCCAGCGGAACGGGTATATTGATGGAAGCCGCCCGCCAGTTCAGCCTCAGGGAACCTGCGATCGGAATTGATATCATCTTGTTCGATCTTGAAGATTACGGCCCGCCGCAGGATGAGAGTGTGGGCGAAGACAAATGGTGGGGCCTGGGTTCCCAATACTGGGCACAGAACCCACATAAACAGGGCTATTCGGCGCGCTATGGAATTCTTCTCGATATGGTCGGAGCGCCCGGCGCCACATTCCTCCTTGAAGGCTTTTCCCAGCAATATGCTGCAGATATTCAGAAAAAAGTATGGGATGCCGCCAACCGTATCGGATTTTCGTCTTACTTCCTTTACGAAAAAGGAACCTACGTTACCGACGACCACCTCTCCATCATTAAAACAATGGACATCCCGGTTATCGATCTTATCCACCTCGACAAATCGACCGAATCAGGTTTCTACCCATACTGGCATACAACCCATGACAACCTCGCAGCGATTGATGCTTCCACCCTCAAAGCCGTCGGCCAGACGCTCCTTACCGTTGCTTACGAGGAGCAGTAGTGTTTTCTTCGCCTGAGCTGGAATTTTCCTGCTTTGCTGCCGTAAATTTGCTAAAAATCTGCAGTCTTCGCCTAAAATTCCTATACCGCCCCGCTGCGCGGGTCTCGAAGAGGAGGAATTTTTACGGCTCAGACCTTGATTTTCTTTACGCAAATTTCCTAAGGCATACGCAGGAAAATTCCAGCTCAGGCGAAGGCAGGTATTTGTTCTGATGCATCAGGAACTATGATGGGGCACCCACTGGGTGTAGCTTTCGTTAAACCATGCATAGAAGTGAACTGCGATTAGTACAGGGTAGGTGCATAATAAAAAAAAATCCGCAGTGAACGGCTTGCATGGTTTAGAAAGCAAGCCCTTAGTGGGTCATCATAGTTCCGTAGCAGAAGAACAAACACCTGCCAGCGCTACAGCAGATCATTCGCGAGATTCGCGAGATCCGAGCGTTCGCCCTTCTCCAGCTTGATATGCGCGTACAATGCCGAACTCTTTATCTTGTCGATGAGCGTCGACAAACCATTCGACTGCGCATCCAGGTATGGCGTATCAATCTGGTGAATATCCCCGGTGAAAATGATCTTTGTGTTTTCCCCGGCCCGGGTGATAATGGTTTTAATTTCATGTGGAGTGAGGTTCTGGGCTTCATCGACAATAAAACAGACATTGGCAATGCTGCGCCCGCGGATATAGGCCAGCGGCGTGATCACGAGCTTTTCGTTCTCCACGGCTTCCTGGATCACCTTGTACTCCTTATCCTTTTCGTTGTACTGGTTCTGGATGAACTTCAGGTTGTCCCAGAGAGGCTGCATATACGGATCAAGCTTCGATTTGATGTCGCCGGGAAGATAGCCGATGTCCTTATTGCTCAGGGGAACGATAGGGCGGGCCAGGTAGATCTGCTTGAAATACCGTTTCTGTTCAAGGGCTCCCGATAATGCGAGCAAGGTTTTGCCGGTGCCTGCTATACCCTGGAGTGTGACCAGTTTGACATCCGGATTCAGGATGGCATGAAAAGCAAAGACCTGTTCGGCGTTCCGGGGTGTGATCCTATAGCATGAATGCTTTTCGATCTTTTCGATCCGTTCGGTCACGGGATTGAAAAATGCCAGCACAGAGCTTTTCCCGTTCTTCAGAATGAAGTAATGGTTTGGGAGCGGATTTTTCAAACCTATATCCTCCGGAAGGCAAAAGCCCGTTTCATACATCAGGTCGATGATAGTCTTGTCGAGGTTCTCAACGGTGGACTTCCCCGCATACAGTCCTTCCACATCCTTTACTTTACCTGTGAGGAAGTCCTCAGCTGAAATATTCAGCGCCTTTGCCTTAAGGCGAAGGTTGATGTCCTTTGACACAAGAACCACCTTTTTCCCCGGGTTCTCCTGCATCATCATCAGGGCCGCGTTAAGTATCCAGTGGTCGGGTTTCATCTCACCGAAAACGGTGTTGGCGTCAAGTTCGCTCTGTTCATTCATCACGACCTTGAACTTGCCCCCTTTGGACCCGCCAAGCGAGATCCATTTGGTGAGGGTGGACCGGCTCGACAGTTTATCCATAATGCGGATGAACTCCCGGGCTTCGAAATTGATGGTATCGTTGCCTTTCTTGAAGTCGTCAAGTTCCTCGAGCACCGTTATGGGTATGGCCACATCGTTGTCTTCAAAACTACTGATCGCGTCATGGTTATACAGGATAACTGAAGTATCCAACACGAAGATCTTCTTTTCTGCGGATTTGCGTTTTATCATGGAAGATGTTTTGACTCGCATAAAAGTATATGTTTAAATACGGAAATCCGACATCCGCCAAAAGAAAATATAAACAAGATTTTGTTGGGAAATTTTTTATGCCTAATTCCATTATCTTTGCCCAAAATCAATATTTTGTCGGAAAAGAAACTCTTCCTTCTTGATGCTATGGCTCTGATATACAGGGCGTACTATGCGTTCAAGAACAATCCCAGGGTGAGTTCCAAAGGCGTCAATACCTCGGCTGTCTTCGGATTTGCCAACACCCTGTTCGATGTACTGCGGAAAGAAAAGCCCACGCATATCGGTGTTGCCTTCGACACGATCGCACCTACCGTAAGGCATGAAGGCTACGAATTTTACAAAGCCCACCGGGAAGAGACCCCTGAAGACATCATTTCTTCGCTCCCTTATATTCATGAACTCCTTCATGGTTTTAATATTCCTGTTCTGTTTGTGGATGGCTTTGAGGCGGATGACGTGATCGGCACCCTCGCCAAGAAGGCAGAAACCGAAGGGTGGATAACCTATATGATGACTTCCGATAAGGACTTCGGGCAGCTGGTCAGTGACCGCACCCTGATCTATAAGCCGGGTAAATTCGGCGGGGATGTGGAGATACTGGGTGTGAAGGAGGTATGTGAGAAATTCGGGATCAGCCGTCCTGAACAGATCATTGATATGCTGGGTTTGTGGGGAGATGCTTCCGACAATATTCCCGGTATACCCGGAGTGGGGGAAGTTACCGCAAGGAAGCTGCTGGCCGAGTTCGGCTCGGTTGAAAATCTGGTGGAGCATCCTGAAAAAGTGGTAAATGAAAAACTGCGGCAGAAGGTCATTGAATTCAAGGATCAGGCGCTGATGTCGAAAAGCCTGGCAACGATAATTCTTGACGTTCCCATCCCATTCGAACCTTCAAAACTGATCATGGATCCTCCGGATGAGCAACGGCTGAAACGTTTGTTCGATGAGCTGGAGTTCAGGGCGCTGGGGGAACGGGTGTTTAAGTGGGCGGCGGGGTTGAAGGATGCAGGATCCAGGATGCAGGATGAGGCGCTTCGCGCCGATGCAAGATACGAGATGCGGGATACTGGATCTGATATCGGGCATCCCGATCTTTTCTCCAGCCTGCAATCTCCATCTCCCATCCCGGATCCCGCATCCCGAATCCCTGATCCCGCATCTGACATCCAACATCCCACATCCGACATCTCCTCCACTCCCCACGCCTATTATCTTGTCACCACGCCTGAAGCCCGGCAGGACCTCATCCGCAGTCTAAAACAATATAAAACATTCTGCTTCGATACGGAAACAACCGGCGTCGATCCCAACAATACCGAGCTGGTCGGGATGTCGTTTTCAGTGAAACCTCATGAAGCGTATTACATTCCCTTGCCCGAAAATTATCATGAGACGGAACTGATATTGCAGGAGTTCAAGCCTTTGCTGGAAGATGAAACGATCGAAAAAGTGGGGCAGAATATGAAGTTCGATATCGCCATCCTGAAGTGGTACGACGTGCATGTGAAAAAACCCATGTTCGACACCATGATGGCGCACTACCTGATCCAGCCCGATATGAGGCATAATATGGATTATCTTTCGGAGATCTACCTGAAATACAAGCCGGTATCTATTGAGACCCTGATCGGGAAAAAAGGTTCGGGTCAGCTCAGCATGCGCACGGTCGATACCGAAACCATCAAGGAATATGCCGCCGAGGATGCCGATGTGACGCTTCAGCTCAAGAATGTGTTTGAGCCTTTGCTTGCCGGAAGCGATACCAGGAAACTGTTCGACGAGATCGAGATCCCTCTGATCCCGGTTCTCGCATCCATGGAAAAAGAGGGAGTGAGGATAGATTCTTCGGTCCTCAACGAGTATTCGGGGGAACTTGAAAAGGAGGTAGCCAGTACCAGGGAAGAGATCTTTAAACTTGCAGGCAATACCTTTAATATCTCTTCCCCGAAGCAGTTGGGCGAGATCCTTTATGACCGGCTGAAGATCGTTGAAAAGCCGAGGCAGACCAAGACCAAACAGCATTCCACCTCTGAAGATGTACTTGTGAAGCTTGAGGCAAAACATCCGATCATCAGCAAGATACTCGAATACAGGTCACTGACTAAGCTTAAGTCGACTTATGTGGATGTCCTTCCGGGGCTGGTCAGTGCGCGCGACAACCGTATCCATACTTCATACAACCAGGCGGTAGCGGCAACGGGCAGACTGAGTTCAAACAATCCGAATCTTCAGAATATACCCATCCGCACCGAAAAAGGCAGGGAGATCCGCAAGGCGTTTGTCCCGCGGAATGAGAATTACACGCTGCTTTCAGCCGATTATTCCCAGATTGAGCTGAGGATCATTGCTTCGATGAGCGGCGACAGTCATATGATAGCGGCGTTCAGGAACGGGGAGGATATCCACCAGGCCACGGCGGCAAAGATCTATAACGTGAAAGCTTCGGAAGTGAACCGGGATATGAGGCGCAATGCCAAGATGGTGAACTTCGGTATTATTTACGGAATTTCTTCCTTCGGCCTTTCCGAACGGTCGGGAATGTCGCGAAAGGAAGCTTCTGACGTGATCAAACAGTACTTTGATCAGTATCCTGGGATCAGGAAATATATGGATAGCACGATTGCTTTTGCACGGGCCAACGGTTTTGTTGAGACTCTGATGAAACGCAGGCGTTACCTTAGGGATATACATTCGAACAATGCGAATGTGAGGGGCTTTGCCGAACGCAATGCCATCAATGCGCCGGTACAGGGCACTGCTGCCGATATGATCAAGATCGCGATGATCCGGATCTATGATGAGATCGAAAAACTCGGACTGAAGTCGCGGATGATACTCCAGGTGCACGATGAGCTTGTTTTTGATGTACATTTGCCTGAAGTTGAAAAAGTTAAAAAGATCGTTGAAACCGGTATGAAGAATGCCCTGTTGCTGGATGTACCGGTGGAAGTGGATATGTATACGGGAGCGAACTGGCTTTTAGCACATTAATATCCGACATCCCACATCCCACATCCGATATCAGATGTCAGTTAAAACCCAATATATGGATTACCAAACCGACAAGCGTATCGTCATGACTCTCGATGCAGGAGGTACGAATCTTGTATTTTCCGCTGTACAATCAGCCAGGGAGATCGTTGATCCTATTACCCTGCCTTCAAAAGCAAATTCCCTGGAGGATATCCTGCGGACTATCATTAAAGGTTTCCAGCTTGTGCAGGGGAAGGTGCCGGCTAAAGCATCGGCCATTTGTTTTGCATTTCCGGGACCGGCGGATTATGAAAACGGGATCATCGGAGATTTGC
>Ga0163199_1003102_pt1 | contig 10073 bp, 8 predicted proteins | sample PL_2010_150m_FD_113537 | JGI IMG/M metagenome (GOLD analysis project Ga0163199, IMG submission 113537) | Freshwater microbial communities from Powell Lake, British Columbia, Canada to study Microbial Dark Matter (Phase II) - PL_2010_150m | ecosystem: Environmental > Aquatic > Freshwater > Lake ...
ACAAAATCCAAAGATACATGCTGTTGTTTTCGATCTGCCGCATATTATTCCAATTACAAAAAAATATGTTGATGATGAAAAGCTGAACGATAAGATCGAACTATTTGAAGGAGATTACCATACTGATAATTTCGGGAAAGGTTATGACTTGATTCTTCTTTCAGCAATAGTTCACATAAACAGTTTTGAAGAAAACAAAATGCTGATAAAAAAATGTTATAACTCGCTAAACGCTAACGGTCAAATTGTAATTAAAGATTGGATTATGAATGAGGAAAGAACAGAGCCGGCGGGCGGCGCATTCTTTGCATTGAACATGCTTGTTGGAACAGAGAAAGGAGACACTTATACAGAATCAGAGATGAAAGATTGGTTTTTCAGTGCGGGAATTAAAAAGATCGAAAGAAAAGATACAAGTTTCGGATCATCGTTAATGATCGGTTATAAAGAGTAGTTCAAATGAAAAAATTATTATCGTTTTAGCAATTCTTCTGCTTACCTTATGCAGAAGTAAAAAATATTTATTAATTGATACGTGCACTTTATGTGCCCGCTGGCTATAACTTAATTCTTCAACTCCTTTTCAATAAGCCGAATCATCTTTTCAAATTCTTCTTTGTTAAATCCAACTGTTGCCATTTTTACTTTTCCGTTTTTACTGATTACAAAATTTCTAGGAATGTATTTGCTTGCGAATAATTTATAAACTTTTGTATCCTTATCCAGATATACCGGAAAAGTATAATTAAACTTGTTAATAAACTTTTTGACTGTATCGATTGCCTCGCCCCTTGATATCGCAAGAACAAAGAAGTTTTTGTTATTTATTTTTTCATAAATATTTTTCTGTAGAAGAGGAAGTTCAGCTTTACATGGCGGACACCACGTTGCCCAAAAGTTGATAAGCACAACTTTTCCTTTTAACTCATCGGATGAAAATGTTTTACCGGAAAGTGATTGAGTTGTAAAAGACGGCAGATTGTTTCCGACTTTCAAAAGTGTTGTTGATTCTAAATCATCTTGAGCAAATGTAATTGTTGAAAATAAAAACAATAATAGAATAATAGCAGCATTTGATTTCATACTGTTCCTAATCTAAAAAGTTAAAGTTTATTCATGATTTGGGAAGGTTACTCTGAATGTTGTCCCTTTTCCTTTAATGCTTGATACTTTAATATCCGCCCCATTAAGCTCACAATATTTTTTTGCAAGGGCAAGACCAAGTCCATTCCCTTCAAAATTTCTTGTATATCCTTGTTCTTCGCGAGAGAATGGTGTAAAAAGCATTGGAAGATATTCTTCTGCAATTCCTATTCCGGTATCGGCAACATCAACATATAAATTATTTCGCGGGTTGCGGTTGATTGTTATTTCAACTTTTCCTTTATGAGTATATTTAAGAGCATTATCAATTAGATGGTGAAAGATTTGATTAGTCGAATATTCATCCGCTTCAATTATTGTATTTACACCCGGATTGTTGAGGTTGAAAATTATTTTTTTTGTTTCAGCAATCGACTGGAAATTCTTAAACTGTTTCTGAATAATATCATTAAGAAGATCAAAATGTTTTGCGCGGTAGGAATATGATCCGGTTTGAAGCTCGGACATATTTAATATTAATTCAACCGTACGCATTATTCTTTTTCCTTCTTCATTAATAACATCGAAACCTTTTGCAAGCTCTTCATCAACCTTGTCTTGAAGTTCGTCTTTCATCATTCCGGTAAAACTTAAGATAACATTAAGAGGTGTTCGAATCTCGTGAGACATCTGCGCTAGAAATTCAGATTTAAGCCGATCTGATTGTTCAGCGTGCTCTTTTGCTTCTATCAACGCTTCTTCTGTAAGTTTTTTGTCTGTAATATCTTCTATAGTTCCTTCATAATAAAGATCACGTCCATCATTGTCCTTAATGGCTCGAGCGCTCTCGCGAATATAAATTACAGTTCCGTCTTTCTTTTTCCACTTGGATTCAAATCCGAAAATTTTTCCATTCTTTTCGATTTCGTTTTTGAAAATTTCTCGTGTTTCGGTATCTGCATAAGTGTTTTTCGCATTAAGATTTATAAATTCATCAAGAGAATCATAACCGGCAATTTTAATAAGGGTTGGATTTGCAAGTAAGATTTTACCTTCAGGCGTAGAACGATAAATTCCTATTGTAGCATTTTCATATAGTCCTCTAAATCTGAGTTCGCTTTCTTTTAAGGATTCATCTGCTTTTTTACGCTCTGTTATATCCTGCTTGATTGCAATAAAATTTGTTATTTCTCCTCTTGGATTTTTAATTGGGGTTATTTGCATTTCTTCCCAATAATTAGTTCCGTCTTTTCTTTTATTTACAATTTCACCCCGCCATGTTTCGCCAGCGGTTATTTTGCCCCACAGATATGCATAGAAATTATCATCATGAACACCGGATTTAAGGATATTTGTTTTTTTACCAAGGACTTCTTTTAATGAATAACCAGTTAAACTCGCGAAGGCAGTATTAGCCCAGATTATAGTTCCGTCTTTATCGCAAACAACAATTCCGTTTGCTGCTGCTTCAAGAGCATTGCTCTGAAGTGAAAGCTGGTCTTCAACTGTTTTCTGTTCTGTTATGTCTGTAATGAATCCTTCAAGGGCAATAAGCTCATCTTCTAAATCGGAGAAAACACCAACACCCTGTTCCCAAACCCATTTTTCGTAGCCAACGGCAGTATTTATCCGGTAAACAAGTTGATATGGTTTTTTTTCTTCAACCGCTTTATGAATTTGTTCGATAACTTTTTTGTGGTCTTCCTTGTGGATAATATCATCATAATAAGAAATTGTTTTATTTCCAATCAACTCCTCTTCTTTATAACCCGTAATTTGAAAACACGTTGAGCTTACATAGTCTAATTCCCAGATCTGTCCTAACTTACAGCGGTAAACCATACCCGGTAAATTTTGAACAAGTGTGCTTAATTTTCTTTGGCTTTCGTTTAAAGCCTTTTCAACCTTAGTTGTTCTGTGTAATCCTTTTTGAAGATCAAGAGAAGCGCCCTCTAACTTCCGCGTATAAAGATTTCTTTGTTTTTCGGATCTATAAATAATTATTACAGTAACTAAACAAAGGATCAAACTTAAGGCAGCAAGACCCAATTGGGTTATGCGGAAGACTTTAACAAAAGAGCCAAGAACATTTCTTACTTCTTTTTCTACTTTGTTGCTCTGGGCCTCAACATCAGAATAAAGAGATTCCCACTCTAATTGAATATTAATTTTTGATTGTGCAGAATCTTTCGATGCAACTTGATTTGATAGTCCGCGATAATTTAGTAATAGTGCTTGTAGTTTCTGAACTTCCTCGGATAGCGCAACCTTATTAATCGGGATTGAAATTATATTGAAATGTTCTTTTTCTTCAAGTAGAGATCGCGCATTAAGTTCTGCAATATCAAGATATTCCATTGCCTGTTTCAAAGTTGCCGGCGTTCGGGTTCCGGGATCTTTCAAAAATTCGGAACGAGCTTTAGTAACATTGCTTTTTATTTCCAGTGAAGAATCAAGAAGAGATGTATAAATAAAATTTATTCTTAAACCGATGAATAAACCGTAAATAACCGCGAGCGACATAAACAAACCTGCGGTCAATATTAAATAATATACTGTTCTATTTGTAGAAGTTATTTTTTTCTTGTGGTCCATTGATCAAAACATTTTTTAATAATTATTTTTCTACTATAACTTATTTTATATATATCTGATAACCCCATGGCTCAAGAGTTAATTGATATTGAGTATTTAGCAATACAGAATTATCTGTAAAAAGATTTCTGTAAGTGCCCTCAAGTTTTGGACTTGTTATTGTAACTTGTTTCTTCTCGTTAGACAAATTAAATATTGAAATTACTTTGCTGTTATTTTTTTCTCTTATAAATGCAAAAACATTTCCGTCATTAACAGATAGTTTTTGCAGCTGGCCGCCGTCAGCGCCGTTCCATAAAGCTTTATTTTCTTTTTTTGCATTAAAAAGTAATGTGTAATAATTACACATTACATAGTCACCCCAATTTATTAAATCTTTTTCAAAAAAATTAAGACGTTTATTCAAACCTGCTTCCTGCCCGTTGTAAACAAGAGGCATTCCGGGAACAAGACAGGTAAAAACGGCAAATGTTTCTGATGCAGCTCCATACCTTTCCTTGTCAGTGCCATTCCAAGTGTTTTCATCATGGTTGGAAGTAAAAACCATCCGGTAAGAATCTGTTGGATATTCACTTTTTTCTTTCATAAAATATTCATAAAAATCGTTTGCGGATTTATTCCCTTTGGCACAATCAACGAACAGATCTTTTAACTGCCAATTGTAAGTCATATCAAAAGCTTGATGAAGTTCGGGTAAATTTCCTTCAGCCAACATGAAGACGGGTTTTATAGCATCAAGCTGAGGGCGGACCCACTTCCAAAATTCAAGCGGAACCATTTCTGCAACATCACACCGAAATCCGTCTATGCCGCACTCTTCAATCCAGAATTTCATAGCATCACGCATGTAATTCCACAATTCTTTATTATCATAGTTTAGATCAATAACATCAGCCCAATCTGCAACGGGAGGGAAAAATTTTCCGTTTCGGTCTTTAGAAAAAAAATCGGGATGAGTTTTTGTCCAAACATTATCCCATGATGTATGATTTGCAACCCAATCAATTATAACATGCATTCCAAGATCATGTGCTTGCTTAACTACAGATTTAAAATCATCAAGAGTACCAAACTCCGGATTGACGGCTGTATAATCTTGTACCGAATAGTAACTTCCTAAAGATCCTTTTCTATTTAATAAACCGATCGGATTGATCGGCATAAACCAAAGTATTCCAATTCCCATTTCTTTTAACTTAGGCAAGCTCGAAGAAAAAGCTTTGAAAGTTCCTTCCGGTGTATATTGTCTTACATTCACTTCATAAATTGTTGTGTTAACACTCCAAGAAGGATGTGTAAATAAATTTCCGTCTTTTGGATTCTGTGAGGTGATATTGCTGCTTTGGCATTGTGTAAAAAGCGGGAACGTAAACAACACAAAAACGAGAATAAACAATTTATCTTTACTAATAAAAAGACGTTCTAGCATTAAACTATCTCCTTAATAAGAGGTCAGGAAGCGTAAAACGAATTTACCAAAAATAAACGTTATATAAATTCATTTTTTGGTATTTTTATTTAACTAAATAATAACATTTTAGAAATGAAAAAGCCCTTAGGCGACCCGACAGTTAAATTTTTTGTAAGTATTCTGGGATTGTTTATAATCTTTTTTGTCCTTAAAGAATTACAGCACATTTTTATTCCGCTTGTAATTGCATATATCATGTTCTTCTTTTTCGAGCCGTTGAATAATTTTCTCGAATCTAAAAAAATACCGATACCCATTGTAATTTTTATTGATCTCTTTTTAACCGTATCTATGTTTTACGGCATATCGAAAGGTATTGTTGATAGATTTGTTTCCTTCAGCGTAAAACTGCCGATGTACGAAGCGAAGCTTAATCATATTATAAGCACCTCTGCAAATTCGCTTGGATTAAAGAACAGACTGTTTACACATTTCGATATATCGAAGATTGTCCAATCGGTAGATATTGGTGTTTTGGCAAGCGGAGTTTTTTCTTCAACTCTGACAATTGCCGCCTCCATTCTGCTGGTTCTTTTCTTTTTTATATTTATTAATACCGGGCACAATAAAATTTTTGAAGCGATAAGAATGCGTTACGTAGAACGCGAAATAAAATCATCGCTCAAACAAATGAAGAAAGAGCTTAAGTCATCTGAAGAAAAAAATCCCGAAAGTGCAAGAGAAGAAGCGATTGAAACACTTACCATTCAACGCGAGTTAAAACTCCAGAAAACATTTAAGGATATTACCGAACAAGTACAAAGATATATCGTTACAAAATTTTTGATCAGTTTATCAGTCGGTATATTGGTTGGAATTATTTTATGGTTGTTCAAAATTGAGTTCTTCATAATATGGGCGGCATTTGCCATTCTGCTTAACTTCATCCCGAATGTTGGTTCTGTCTTCGCGGTGATTATGCCTACACTTATGGCGCTTGTTCAGTATGAATCATTCGGGTATGCGGCTTTAGTGGCGGCAGTTATAATTGTTGTGCAGAATATTATCGGAAATATTATTGAACCTAAAATTTTCGGTGACCGTCTGGGACTTAACCCGCTTGTAATTTTACTTTCATTATTAGTCTGGGGATATATTTGGGGTGTTGTAGGAATGTTTTTAGCCGTTCCTTTAACCGCAATTGCAAAGATCATCTTGTCAAACTCATCATCAAAGAATTTGAGATTTATTACCAACCTGATGAGCAATTAAGACAAATTTTCACATTTAATTTTTATAAGCGATCGGGATTCCACATTTTTGCTAATGTTTACTCATCTCTTTTTTGTTATATTTATCTTAAGTGAAAAAATAATTTATTAATAAATAAAAGAAGTAGAAGAACAGTTAATGATTCGTGTTGAGCAGTTGCCTCTGGCAAAAGCCGGGGGAGGAAAGTCCGAACTCCGCAGAACGAAGTGCCGGGTAACTCCCGGGGTGCTGATTTATTCGGTACACGGAAAGTGCCACAGAAAAAATACCGTTCCGATGTAAATCGGGATAAGGGTGAAAAGGCAGGGTAAGAGCCTACCGCTTCAATAGTAATATTGAAGGCAGGGCAAACCCCACTTGGTGCAAGGTCAAGCAGAAGGTTTCCCGAGTTTTTCTCGGGATAAGGTTGTTCGCCTTGAACTCCTTCGGGTAGACCGCTGGATCCCGAAAGTAATTTCGGGACAAGATAAATAACTGCTGCCCCGATTAATCGGGAAACAGAATTCGGCTTATAGACACGAATCATTTGGTGTTCTCCTTCACGGAAGACGCCATGCAAACAAAAAGCTGGAAGGTGAAAGAAGCGTCGGATGATAAATCCGCTCTTGCTCTTTCAGATAGTCTAAATGTCACAAGTATAATTGCTCATCTGTTGCTGCAGCGCGGCATAACAAATTTCCTCGAAGCAAAAACTTTTTTCCGTCCTTCGCTTGAATCTCTTCACGATCCTTTTTTAATGAATGGAATGCAGGAAGCCACGCAGCGCGTTATTAAAGCTCTAACTACAAATGAAAAAATTTGTGTTTACGGAGATTACGACGTTGACGGAACATGCTCTGCCGCATTGATGTATTTATTCCTAAAAGAACTCGGTGCAAAAGTTGAAACATATATCCCTAACCGCATTACCGAAGGATATGGTGTTTCAATTACCAGCATAGATATTTTAAAAAAGCGCGGAATAAATCTTCTTATCACTGTTGATTGCGGAATAACCGCCGTTGAAGAAATTGCCCACGCAAAAAAACTCGGTATAGAAACAATCGTTTGCGATCATCATAAGCCAAAAGATATTTTACCGGATGCATACGCTGTACTCGACCCGATCAAACCCGGGTGCAATTATCCTTTCAAACATTTATCCGGTGCGGGTGTTGCATTTAAACTCGCAGTTGCAGTGGGCGAAAGAATCGGCAAGAAAGATATGGCATTAAAATATCTTGATCTTGTTGCTCTTGCCGGTGCCGCAGATATTGTTCCCTTGATAGATGAAAACAGAATTCTTGTTAAAGAAGGGATTGATCTAATAAACACAAATCCGCGACCGGGAATATTGGCATTGATAAAAGGTGCAAGAATGGAACCGGGAAATTTGAGCGCGGGACAAATTGTTTTTACAATTGCACCACGCATTAATGCTGTAGGAAGATTGGGCGATGCGATCCGTGCAGTAGATCTTTTTACAACCGATAATCCTAAAAAAGCTTTGGAGCTTGCACAAGTTCTGGAAGATGAAAATATTGAACGGCGCAAAATTGATGAAATGACTTTCTCTCATGCAATGCAGCTTGTTGATTCCGAAATAGATTTTGATGCTAATCTGGGAATTGTTTTGCATTATGAAGATTGGCACCCGGGTGTAATCGGAATAGTTGCTTCGCGCCTTGTAGAAAAATTTCACCGCCCGGCAGTGATGTTGACAACGATTGACGGTGTTGCAAAAGGTTCTGCTAGAAGTGTTCCGGGATTTAATATTTATGAAGCACTTCAGAATTGTGATGATCTGTTACTTCAGTTCGGAGGACATGAAGCCGCCGCCGGTCTTGCTGTTGAAATTGATAAACTTGATGAGTTCAAACAAAGATTTAATGCAGTGTTAAGACAAAGTATGACTTCTGAAAATATTATTCACGAAATTAATATTGATGCTAAACTTTCCTTCTCAGAGATATCTCCTAAATTTCTTAGAGTGCTGGATCAGTTTGCACCGTTTGGACCAGGTAATATGCGTCCGGTATTTTTAAGCGAAAATGTTAGTCTGGTTTATCAGCCAAGAATTGTCGGCGTTAATCATATAGTAACAAGTTTGAAACAGAATGGGAACGACAAAGTTTTCGATGCAATTGGATTCAATCTTGGTGCGTTCGCTACTCATATTGATAAAGAAAAAAATTTAGTTGATATTGTATACACAATAGAATCAGTTCAAAAAGACGGAAAAACTTATCCGCAAATTCGTCTGAAAGATATTCATGTTAAAGAAATTAATTTTGTTGAAAAATAGTAACTAATAATAGACGGATAATTTTATGTCAGGCCATTCTAAATGGGCAACAATTAAAAGAAAGAAAGGTGCTCTTGATGCAAAACGGGGAAAAATATTTACAAGATTAATTAGAGAAATTACTATTGCAGCAAGACAGGGCGGAGGAGATCCGGACGGAAACCCCAGATTACGTCTTGCAATTGATAACGCAAAAGCCGCTAACATGCCCGCAGATAATATTGAACGTGCAATTAAAAAAGCCACCGGTGAACTTGAAGGTTCACAAATCTCTGAATTAATTTATGAAGGATATGGACCCGGCGGTGTTGCAATTCTTGTTGAGGTAGCGACAGATAATAAAAATAGAACTGTTGCAGAGATTCGTCATATCTTTAGCAGAGGAAACGGTAATATGGGTGAGACCGGATCTGTTGCGTGGATGTTTGAGAGAAAAGGAATTATAACAGTCAAACGCGAAAACAAATCTGAAGATGAAATGATGGAAATAATTCTTGATGCCGGAGCGGATGATCTCAGCACGGAAGAAGATTTTTTTGAAGTTACAACGACTCTCGAAAATTTTGAACATGTTAGAAAAATGTTGATCGACAAAAAACTAACTGTAGAAAATGCCTCACTGCATTGGACTGCAAAGAATTTAACTCCAGTTAAAGGAGACGATGCTGAAAAGTTAATGAAATTGATCGAGGCAATTGAAGAAAGTGATGACCTTCAAAATGTTTTTACAAATGCTGATTTTATAGAATAAATATATGAGAATACTCGGCGTTGACCCCGGCACAATCTTTACCGGTTACGGTATTGTAGATTTTGAAAGTAACGAACTGAAATATGTTTCTTCCGGTGTTATAAAAATTCCAACCACTAAAGAAATGTCTCCCCGTCTTCAAATAATTTATAATGAATTGGATAAACTAATTAAACAATTCCATCCGGATGAGTTTGCACTTGAAACCGCATTCTACGGGAAAAATGTTCAATCAGCCTTAAAGATTGGATACGCGCGCGGAGTTTCTATGTTAGCGGCAATTCATAACGAAATTCCGATGAAAGAATATTCCCCTCGTGAAATTAAAAAATCTGTTGTGGGAAACGGAGCTTCATCGAAAGAACAAGTGCAGTATATGATAAAAAAACTTCTTGCAATCCGTAAAACAAAAATGAAATTTGATGAAAGCGATGCACTTGCCGTTGCTATCTGTCATGCGTTCAAAGTAAATTCATTTGCTAAGAAAAGTAAAAACTGGAAAGAGTTTATTTTAGAAAATCCGGATAGAGTTATTGATTAACAAATTGTATTTTCTGATAACTAAATACTAACTACTATTTCAAAATGATCGGTTACTTACGCGGTAAAATAATTTCAAAGAAGCCAACAAAACTTTTAGTTGATGTAAACGGCGTTGGCTATTTGATAAATATTTC
>Ga0163199_1003103_pt1 | contig 10068 bp, 6 predicted proteins | sample PL_2010_150m_FD_113537 | JGI IMG/M metagenome (GOLD analysis project Ga0163199, IMG submission 113537) | Freshwater microbial communities from Powell Lake, British Columbia, Canada to study Microbial Dark Matter (Phase II) - PL_2010_150m | ecosystem: Environmental > Aquatic > Freshwater > Lake ...
GAGCAGGGCCAGGCAATAGTTGGACTCCAAGGGGTAAGCGGCGGCGTCTAGGACCGATACCCCGCTCACCTTGGTGACCTGGGTCTTGGGGTCCATGAAAGAGCTGCCGGAGCGGTCCTTCATGGGCTCCCGCGGGAAGGTGGCGCCGACCTGCTTGGTCAGTTCCGCGATCTGGTCCCGATAGGGCTGGATGGGTTCGACCAGGGGGATATCCAGCTCGGGGGACAAGGGCAACCCCTGGCTGTTACCGAACCAGGGCTTGAGCGTCAAGTCGCCCTGGGGGGCAAAATCCGGCTCAATGCCGTTGATTTTCATGACCGCGGTGAGCGCTTCCGGGATATGCGCGATGTTGGTCACCACCGCGCCACGCATGGAAACGATCGGGTGTTCCGGCGTATAGATGCCGTCCACATGGAGCAAGTCCTGGAACCATTTTTCCTTGGCCTCGGCGTTGTCGCCGCTACCACCCATGGCCCCCGCATGACCAACCGCCCGGGTCAGCTTGCTCTTCCAACGCCCCACCACGCAGGCCACCAGCGGCTTGGTGATTTTCAGGTTCTGCTCGTAATAGCCGCCTGGCTCGATGTACATCACCGCCGCCTTGGAACGGGCGTCATTACCCAGGGCGTAGACGAACTCGGTGGGTCCAAAGTGGATGTAGACATCCTTGCCCGAGGAGATCGACACCGTGGTGCCCCAACCCCCCGCCATCAGGTAGCCGGCCATGGTGGTGGTGAAGTTGCCGGAGTTGGAGTAGATGGCCACCGAGCCCTTCCTCAGGGACTCCTCGGGTTTGTCGCCGCCGAGGGCGCCGCCGATGCGAATATGGTTCCATGCATCGGCGATCCCCAGGCAATTTGCGCCGAACATGTCCACTCTGCGCAATTGGGCCCGGGAACGGATCATGCGGGAATCGTGCACCGAGACCTTCTCAGTGAGGATAATGACCTTTTTGCAATCCGGGTTTACACGGATTAGCTCGATCACCCCATCCCGCACTGCGGCGGGCGGCAGGTACACCACCCCGACGTTAAAGGTATGGCCGGCGTCGAGTCCTTCCCGCACGTTGTTATAGACCGGGATGTTGCCAATCGGGGTCTCCAGCACCTCGCCCCGGCGTCCCGGCGAGGTCCCGAACACCACATTGCCGCCCGAGTAGGCGTGACTGATCGGCGTCACCCCCCGGGACTCACTGCCCAGGATGTTCAGCACACACACCCGGTCCAGGGGTGTGGCGAGTTCCGCCAGCGACTTGACACCAACGTACCCGTGATCTTTGAAGTTGCCTTGTGTATCCATCGTTTCCCCCCTTACGCCGCCACGCCCAGTTGCTGGGCGAGCATTGCCCGCCCGCCCGCCTTCATCCAATGGTCCGCCGCTTGGGCGTACCGCACCACGTCGGTCATGGACGAATCGAAGCCAAAGATGCGGTAGGGCAGTCCCAGTTGGTCCAGCACATCCTTGAAGGCCAGCAGGCCCCGGGACAGGTTGGGTCCGCCGCGCCCTATGACCACATAGATGGGGACCGGGCCATGCTTGCTGAAATACTCACGCAGGGCATCCGCCATGGCGCGGAAAGTGACGAAAATATCGGTGTTGTTGGCCTTGCCGCCGATCACGAATAGCACGTTGGTCTGTTTTAGCCAGTGCTTCAGGCAGATGCGCATCACCTCGCGCATCTTCTCATAGGGCGGATTGCCGCCGAAATCCGATGAGATGATGGCGTCGTCACCCAGAAATTCGGTGACCAGGGAGTTGGCGCCGCCGCCGAAGGTGGGGGCCAGGATGGTGCCGTTGGGGTTGATCACCGAGACATCCGACTGGCCCTGATAGGTGCGCAGTTGGTTGATCTCCTGCTCGAAGTCTGAGTAGTCCACCGCGAACAACTCGTTGGGCAAGTGCAGGCGATTGACTCGGGGGTCATCCCGATCGAAGCCGCACTTGAAGTCGCAGGCAACGGGGGCCAGGGACCCTGGGCGTCGCTGGCTCATGCGGATCGGGTTCAGCTCCAGGGTGGTCATGCCGTAGTGGTGGAATAGCTCCCACAGCCTCGGCAGATTCTGGGCCAGGGGGGAGATGATCTCCCGCGGGGCCTTAAGATCCGACAGGGCGTTAGTGATGACGAAGGACTTGAGGCCAGTTGTAGGATCGAAGGGGATCTCGGCAATCTGCTCCTTGGGCAGCTCCTCGATGGCAACACCACCCACATGGGTGAGGGTCATGGTCGGCGCCCGGTAGCGGGTGGAATCGGTAAGCGAGAGATAGACCTCATGCTCTGCCGGCACGGCGGCCTCGAAGGTCACGCCATTGGACTTGGAGACATTGTTGCCGACCCGGTGCTCGACAAAGTACAGGCGCTCCTTTTCGCTGAGCGCGGTCTTCAGGTCCTTGGCCCGGCCCACCAGCCCCGCCTTGCCCTTTTTCCCGATGCCGCCTTGGAAGATCGGCTTGATGAAGACCTCCCCCGCACGCGCAATAAGATCTTGGATCTCCTTATTGCTCGCCTCGGGACCCAGGATCTCGGGTCGTGGAAACTCGACCAGGTCCAGGAGCTTTGCGCCATAAAGCATCCCACTGATGTTCATAACATACCTATCCTCGCACTAAGATGGTTTCTGGTATTGTTGTGACGTAATCATTTCGCGTGCGGGCGAGAAGCCCGCTCCCCCAAGGAAGCCGAACGATCACGTTGTGATGCACTCCTTCCAGTCCGACCTTCGCCCACCAAGACACGCCGACTGTTGCATGTGCTGGGGCAAAATTTAGCACTTCCTTTGTACCACAGTAGTTGTGTAACATTATTCGATATCTGAAATCAAGCCTGTGAAAAATCAATCTGTTAGCCGTAATATTATTGATAACTTATGAAGAGGGCCTAGCGAGTATGGAAGTCATAACAACCGACATTGCGATCATCGGTGCGGGCGGTGCCGGGCTGCGTGCGGCCATTGCGGCCGCCGAGGGCGATCCGGGCCTGAAGATCGCGTTGATCTCCAAGGTCTACCCGATGCGCAGCCATACGGTGGCCGCGGAGGGCGGGGCCGCCGGGGTCATCAAGGCGAACGACAGCCTGGAATCCCACTTCCACGACACGGTCGCGGGGGGGGATTGGCTGACCGATCAGGATGCGGTGGACCTGTTCATCAAACAGGCCCCCCAGGAGCTAATCCAACTGGAGCACTGGGGCTGTCCCTGGAGTCGTGAGCCCGACGGCCATGTGGCGGTGCGCCCGTTCGGGGGCATGAAGACCGAGCGGACCTGGTTCGCGGCGGACAAGAGCGGGTTTCACATCCTGCATACCCTATTCCAGACCTCGCTCCAGTTTCCCTCCATCCAGCGCTTCGACGAGTTTTATTGCACCGACCTGATGGTGGAGGACGGGCGTTGCGTGGGCGTCACGGCCATCGAGATGCGCACCGGCCTGTTGCACCTGTTCCGGGCCAAGGCCGTGGTGATCGCCAGTGGCGGGGCCGGTTGGATGTTCCCCTTCACCACCAACGGGGCGATCAAGACTGCGGACGGCATGGCCATGGCCTACCGGGCTGGGCTGCCCCTGAAGGACATGGAGTTCGTCCAGTACCACCCCACCGGGTTGCCCGGCACCGGCATCCTGCTCACCGAGGGCTGCCGCGGCGAGGGAGGCATCCTGGTGAACAAGGACGGCTATCGCTACCTCCAAGACTACGACCTCGGCCCCCCCGATCCCTGGCCGCGCAACAAGGCCATGGAACTGGGCCCCCGGGACCGCCTAAGCCAGGCCTTCTGGCATGAGCAGCAGAAGGGACGCACCGTGAGCACCCGCTGGGGGGATGTGGTGCACCTGGATCTGCGCCACCTGGGCGAAAAGAAGATTAACGAGCGGCTGCCCCTGGTCCGGGAGCTGGCGACCAGCTATGCGGGTGCGGACCCGGTCCATGAGCTGGTGCCGGTGCGGCCCGTGGTCCACTACATGATGGGAGGCATTCATACCAACATTGATGCCGCGACCCCCATGCCGGGCCTGTACGCCGCCGGTGAGTGCGCCTGCGTCAGCATCAATGGGGCCAATCGCCTCGGTTCCAATTCTCTTACGGAGCTGTTGGTATTCGGTGGACGGGCCGGTCGTCATGCCGCAGAGTACGCCCGCTCGGGGGCTACATCGGTGGACGAGGCGCCGGTGCTGAGGCAGGCGGAACAGGCCCGCCAGCGGATTACCGATTTGCTCCTGCGGGCGGACGGTGGCGAGACCGTCGCCGGTCTGCGCAAGGAGATGAACGCCACCCTGGAGTCTGGGGCAGGTATCTACCGCAGCGAGGACTCATTACAGGCGACCTGCACCAAGTTGGGGGAGCTGCGGGAGCGCTATGCCAAGCTGCACCTGGAAGACAGGAGCAATGTCTTCAATACCCACCTGATCTACATGCTGGAGCTAGGTTCCATGCTGGAGGCGGCCCATACCATCGCCCATGGGGCCCGGTTGCGCCAAGAATCTCGTGGATCTCACCAGCGCCTGGACTACCCGGCACGGGATGACGAGCAGTTCCTGAAGCACTCGCTGGCCTACTACACGGGGGAGGGGGAGCCGCGCATCAAGTATCTGGACGTGGTGATTACCCGCCTGCCCCCGGGCGCCCGGACTTACGGAGGAAAATAGGTCATGGCCTACAAGACGATCGAGTTCGAAGTCCTCCGCTATCGGCCAGAGACGGACGAGCAGCCCGAGTTCCAGGTCTACCAGGTGCCCTGCGAAGAAGACTGGGTGGTGCTGGATGCCCTCAACTATGTCAAGGACCACCTGGACAGCAGCCTCAGCTACCGCTGGTCTTGCCACATGGCGGTATGCGGCAGTTGCGGCATGATGATCGACGGGGAGCCTCAGCTCTCCTGCAAGACCTTCGTGCGGGACCTGCCAGACCGTCGCATCCGGGTGGAGCCCCTGGCCAACTTTCCCATCGAGCGGGATCTGGTGGTGGTGCTCGACGACTTCATGGAGAAGTTACAGCGGGTCAAGCCCTATATCATCCGCCAGGAGGCCCGCGCCCTGGAGCAGGGGGAGCATTTGCAGACCCCGGCCCAATTGGCGCGCTTCAAGCAGTATACCCAGTGCATCAACTGCTGCTGCTGTTACGCGGCCTGTCCCCAGTATGCGTTGGTCCCCGCGTTCCTGGGTCCCGCCGCCCTGGCCCTGGCGCACCGTTACAATGTGGACTCCAGGGATCAGGGTCGGGAAGAGCGGGAGGACGTGGTGGCCAGCAACATCGGCATCTGGGACTGCGTATTTGCCGACGCCTGTTCCATAGTGTGTCCCAAGCATGTGGACCCGGCGGGGGCCATCCAACAGATGAAGATTGCCAGCACCATCGGCTGGTATAAGGATCACCTGGGACTGGGGAGAAAAAAGACATGACCGGTAAATCCGCTGTAAAACCCTTTGTCCGAGAGGTCTCCAGGACCACCTGGTATCTGGCCCGCGGCCGTGATCGTATGCACATGGCCCACGAGTCGAGCTGTATCTTCGTAGGGCTGTATGCGGTATTTCTGCTGTGTGGGTTGCGGGCGTTGGCCGCAGGACCCGATGTCTATCAGGCATTTCTGGCTAGCCTCACCAGCCCCCTGGCCATGGTTTTCCATTGGGTGGCATTCCCCGTCATCCTGTTCCATACCGTATCCTGGTTTCAGGTGACGCCCAAAGCCATGCCGATTCAGCTAGGCGAGACGTTCGTGCCCGGTCCGGTCATCGTGATCGGCCACTACGTCGTTTGGTTGGCGCTCTCCCTGTTCATCCTGTTCATGGGAGGCGTCCTCCATGGCTAGATCCAATAAGCCCGTGGTCTGGGGTCTGTTTGCCCTGGGCGGCACCATCGCCGCCTTTGTGTTGCCGGCGCTGGTCGTGATCACCCAGCTTGCGACCTATGAAGGCTATCGACCGGCGGGGCTGAGCTACGAGACTATGCACGCCTTTGCCGCCAGTTGGCTGGGCAAGTTGATCATCTTTGGCGTCATCGCCCCTGCCCTGTGGCATACCGCCCACCGCCTGCGTACCGTCCTGTATAACTTGGGTCTTAGGGCGGATACGCTGGTGGCCTGGGTGGGCTATGGCCTGGCGGCGATCGGCACCCTCCTGACCCTCCAGTCCCTGCTGGGGATCTGAGGGTTTCACAAGCGGCGGGGTCCCGAGACCCCGCCAATAATAAACCACACCATTAGAGAGCATTGGAGAGCGTAGGCATGAGACCGATGAATTTGACGGAAAAGATATTCTCCGCGCACCTGGTCGGCGAGGGCGAATTGCCCCCAGCGGGCGAGGTGGTGACCATCCGGATCGACGAGGCCTTTACCCAGGACGCCACCGGGACGATGGCCATGCTTCAGCTTGAGGCCATGGGTGTCCAGCAGGTCAAGCCCTTGTCGGTCAACTTCGTCGATCACAGCATGATGCAGTCGGGCTTCCGCAACCCGGACGACCACGAATATTTGCGCACCGTGTCCCAACGGCTCGGCATCGTCTTTTCCCCACCCGGCGCCGGTATTTGTCACTTTCTCAACATCGAGAACTTCGTCAAGCCGGGCATGACCGGGCTTGGCGCCGACAGCCACACGGTAAACGCCGGCGGCATGGGGGCCATCTACTTCGGGGCCGGCGGCTACGACGTGGCCCTGGCCATGGCCAGCGGCGAGTACCAGATCCCCATGCCCCAGGTGGTGCGGGTCGAACTGACCGGGCGCCTCTCCGAAGGGGTCATGGCCATGGACGTGATCCTGAAGATGCTGTCCATCGTCGGGGTCAAGGGCGGCAAGGGCAAGATCTTTGAATACGGCGGCCCCGGCGCCGCCAGTCTGTCCCTCACCGAGCGGGCCACCATCACCAATATGGGGGCCGAGATGGGCGCCTCCACCTCCGTCTTCCCCAGCGACGCCCAGACTCAAGCGTACCTGGAGAGCCGCGACCGTGGAGCGGATTACCAGCCCCTAGCGGCGGACGAGGGGGCGCAGTACGCGGATCGGATCGAGATCGACCTGTCCGCCCTGGAGCCCCTGATCGCCATTTACCCCTCCCCCGGTAACGTGGAGCGGGTGGCGGATCGCGCCGGCACCCGGATCCATCAGGTGTGCGTGGGCAGTTGCACCAACAGCTCCTTCGAGAACATCGCCAGTTTCGCCGAACTGCTCAAGGGACGGCGAGTGGCGGTGGACACCCTGCTCTATCCCGGTTCCCGAGCGGTGGCCATCCAATTGGCCAACGCCGGCTACATCACCTCCCTCTGGCAGTCCGGGGTGCGGGTGATGGAGAACGGCTGTGGCGCCTGTATTGGTCAAGGCGGTTCGCCAGTGAGCAAGGGCATCAGCCTGCGCACCTTCAACCGCAACTTCCCCAAGCGCTCCGGCACCGCCGACGCGGAAGTCCACCTGGTCAGCCCCCTGGTGGCGGCGGCCAGCGCCCTGACCGGCGTCATCAGCGTACCGGATCGGGCGGTCGGGATCGCCCCCACCCCCCAGGTAGACGACACCGCGTCCTTCCTGATGCCCCTGTCCCAGGCGGAGGCGGAACAGGTGGAGGTGATTCGCGGCCCCAACATCATGGCCCTGCCGGATTTCGAACCCCTACCCCCACGACTCTCCGGTGAAGTCCTGCTCAAGTTGGGCGACAACATCAGCACCGACGACATTCAGCCCGCCGGGGTCTACCTGCCGCTGCGCTCCAATGTGAAGGAGTACGCCATGCAGGCCACCTTCAACCCGGTGGACCCGACCTTCTCCAAGCGCGCCGTTGCCCACCGGGACGCGGGCGGTCACGGCATCCTGGTCGGTCGGGAGAACTACGGCCAGGGCAGCTCTCGGGAGCACGCCGCCCTGTGTCCGCGTTGGCTCGGGATCCGCGCCGTGGTGGTGGCCCAATTTGCCCGCATCCATGTGGCCAACCTGGTCAATTTCGGCATTGTGCCCCTCACCTTCCAGAACATGGCCGACTACGACAAGGTGAGCCAGGGCGACACGGTGAGCATCGACCTGTCCAACCTGGAGGGCGAGTTGTCCCTGACGGTCAAGGGCGAGAAGATCCCCCTGGTCCCCGCCTTCGAGTCCAAGGACATCCCGATCCTGAAGGCCGGTGGCGCCCTGCCCATGTTTAAGGCGACCCACGCCCACTAGAAAAATCGGAGGGGATTCCACCCCGTGGAATTCCCCCTACTCGCGGGGTCTCGCCCCGCGAATATTAACCCTATTCCTTGAGCCTGACCCTTTCCACCAAGAGATCCGATCGAGATCCCTAACGGAGCATTCCTAACAATGACCACCCAGCAGATCCTCTGGACCAAGATTGACGAGGCGCCCGCCCTGGCGACCTATTCCCTACTCCCCATCGTCCAGACCTTCACCCAGGCCGCCGGCATCAGCGTCGAGACCCGGGACATCTCCCTGGCGGGCCGCATCCTGGCCAATTTCCCGGAAGGCCTCACCGAGGAGCAACGCATCCCCGACGAGCTGACCGCCCTAGGCGAGCTGGCGAAACGGCCCGAGGCCAATATCATCAAGCTGCCGAACGTCAGCGCCTCCCTGCCCCAGTTGAAGGCCGCGATCAAGGAGCTGAAATCCCAAGGCTATAATGTCCCGGATTACCCAGAGAACCCGAAGAGCGAGGCCGAGCAAGAGATCAAGATCCGCTACAGCAAGATCTTAGGCAGCGCGGTCAATCCCGTATTGCGGGAAGGCAACTCAGATCGCCGAGCCGCCGGGGCGGTGAAGCAATACGCCCGCAACAACCCCCACAAGATGGGGGCCTGGAGCCCGGACTCCAAAACCCATGTGGTCCATATGAGCGGGGGGGATTTCTATGGCAGTGAGAAGTCCACCACGGTCGATGCGGCGGGAAGTTTTCGCATCGAGTTCGTGGGCGCGGATGGCACAACCCAGGCGTTGAAGGGACAGTCGCCGCTGGAGGCCGGGGAGGTCATAGACGCGGCGGTCATGAGCCGCAACGCCCTACGGGCCTTTTTCGCGGAGCAGATCGCGGACGCCAAACATAAAGACGTATTGTTGTCCCTGCACCTCAAGGGCACCATGATGAAGATCTCCGATCCCATCATGTTCGGCCACGCGGTCACCGTGTACTTCAAGGACGTGTTCGATAAGCACGCAGCCCTCATCAAGGAGCTGGGGGTCAATGTCAACAACGGCCTGGGTGACCTGTACGCCAAGATCGCCGCGCTACCGGAGACCCCCCGGGCCCAGGTTGAAGCCGACATCCAGGCCTGCTATCAGAGCCAGCCGCGCCTGGCCATGGTCAATTCGGACAAGGGCATCACCAACCTGCATGTGCCCAGCGATGTCATCATCGACGCCTCTATGCCTGCCATGATCCGCGAATCGGGCCGGATGTGGGGGGCGGACGGCAAGCTGCACGACACCAAGGCCATGATCCCGGATCGTTGCTACGCCGGGGTCTACCAGGCCACCATCGAGGACTGCAAGCAACACGGCGCCTTCGATCCCCGGACCATGGGCAGTGTGCCCAATGTGGGACTGATGGCCCAGAAGGCCGAGGAGTACGGGTCTCACGACAAGACCTTCGAGATGACCGCCAAGGGCACGGTGCGAGTGGTCGACGCCGCCGGCCAGACCCTGTTGGAGCAGCCGGTGGAGCCGGGTGACATCTTCCGCATGTGCCAGGTCAAGGATGCTCCGATCCAGGATTGGGTCAAGCTGGCGGTAAGCCGGGCCCGCATCACCGGTGCCCCGGCGGTGTTTTGGCTGGACAAGAACCGGACCCACGACGCCCAAATCATTGCCAAGGTCGAGCGTTACCTGAAGGACCACGACACCACGGGCCTGGAGATCCACGTCATGCCCCCCGTGGAGGCCACCCGCTTCTCCCTGGAGCGCATCCGGGCCGGTCAAGACACCATCTCCGTCACCGGCAACGTGCTGCGCGACTACCTCACCGACCTGTTCCCGATCCTGGAACTGGGCACCAGCGCCAAGATGCTGTCCATCGTCCCGTTGATGGCGGGCGGCGGCATGTACGAACCCGGCGCCGGCGGTTCGGCGCCGGTTTCGTACATGCCGCCGCCCGCCATCAACGGGACGATGGAC
>Ga0163199_1003104_pt1 | contig 10068 bp, 8 predicted proteins | sample PL_2010_150m_FD_113537 | JGI IMG/M metagenome (GOLD analysis project Ga0163199, IMG submission 113537) | Freshwater microbial communities from Powell Lake, British Columbia, Canada to study Microbial Dark Matter (Phase II) - PL_2010_150m | ecosystem: Environmental > Aquatic > Freshwater > Lake ...
CCTCCGCACTGACTTTCGCTATCTGCGCTCCCTCTCTTATCAGTGTAAAAATTATTTCCGATAATGTCTAATGAACAATGAGACAATGAAAAAAATCCAAAACTTCAAACTTCAAACTTCCAATCTCCAATCTCCAATCTCTAATAGGTGCTTCAATGAACCGCACACTTTCTATTTTCTTTGTAATTGCATTGTTACTCTCGGCTTGCGCCACGCCGACAGCCGCACCCGCGCCGACGAAAGCTCCTGAACCCACCGCCGTTGCACAGCCGTTGTCGGCAACACCGAGCGGGCCCGTGCGAGTCACCGGCAAGTTCACATATTCCAACAACATCATCACCGAATATTATGTGGAGCATTTCGTCGCGCTGATCGATCTGACAGGATTCGTGAAGCGTGACCGCGAGTGGGAAGTGCCGGTGAAGTCGGAGGTGTTGGGTTTCCTTCAACTGGATGAGAAAGCGCAGAAGGGCGAATACCAACTCTCACTGCCGATGCGACCTGAAGGCAGCTTTGACGATGTGGACAACAATGGCAAGCCGGATAAGGGCGTGCAAATTTTTGCGGTGGACTACAACGCCAATCTGACGGGCGGGCCTTTCATGGAAGGGGATGATCGTTATCGTGGCTGGCCGTCGTATCTTGCTTCGGTTAAGGTGGACTCTGAAAATAAGCAAGAGATCATTGGCGGCAAAATAATTGTGTGGGCGCCGGATGACAAGCAACAATTCCCGACGGGCTTTGGCAACGACGGCTTGCTGTTCACCGCCGATGATCCTGTTGCGGCGATCCCGGCAGGCTACACCGTCATTGACCTCGACAAAAAACCGTTTGGCATTATCCGCGATTCAGAACCTTCGCTTGAACTATACGAGCCGAAGGACGCCGAGATTAAAGATTATTCCAAGATGACTTACAGCGATGCCTTTGATGCGCTTCACAAAAAAGTATCGCTCGAATGGTCATTCAACGATATACCGAGCAAGAAAGTGGATTGGAAAGCGCTTTATGATCGCATCGCGCCGAAAGTTGCCGAAGCGCAGAAGAACAAAGACGGTAAGGCGTTTTATCTTGCTTTGAAAGAGTATGCCAATTCAATTCCGGATGGACACGTTGGCGTGGGTGGCGGCGCGTTTGCCAACGCGGTGCTGCGCGAGCGGATTGATAACGGTTACGGTTTTGCGATTCGAGAATTGGATAGCAGCAAAGTGATTGTCACTTACGTGACCACCGACAGCCCGGCTGATAAAGCCGGAATCAAAGTGGGCGCGGAAGTGATCGAGTTCAATGGTCTGCCGATCAAAGACGCTATCAGCAAAGCGGATGCTTCTCTGGCTGGACCTTTTTCGCAAGAACCTTACAAACGTTATCAACAGACTCGCTATCTTCTGCGCGATAAGTTGGGCGCGGAGGCAACCGTGAAATTTGTGAACGCCAATGGTCAGCCGCAAACTGCCAAGATCGCGGCGATCGCTGAAAGAAATAGCTATAGCGTGACTTCAATTTTTCGCGGCTTTGATTCAAATGCGCTACCTGTCGAATCGAAAATTCTTGACTCAGGCGCGGGCTACATCAAGATCAACACCAACAGCGATGATCTTAATTTGATCATCCGTCTTTTTGAACGCGCGCTTAAAGTGTTCACGGCAAATGGTGTGACAGGAATCGTTATTGATATGCGCCAAAACAGCGGCGGCGCACCGTTGGGGCTGGCGGGTTTCTTTTACGACAAAGAAATTCTGCTGGGTCAGTTGCAGTATTACAGCGAGAAGACCGGCAAGTTCGAGAACGAGGGTCTGCGCGAGAAAATTTTGCCGAACGCCAATCAATACAAGTTCGAGAAGATCGCGCTGATGGTTTCATTTGCTTGCTTTAGCGCCTGCGAGATCGAGTCGTACGGTTTCTCAAAAATACCGGGGGCAATTGTCGTCAGCGCAAATTCCTCTGCTGGGGTGGAAGCCGAAGTGGCGCGTGGTCAGTTCCGGTTGCCGGAGGGGTTGAGTATGCAAATCTCCACCGGGCGTTTTCTAAATCCCGATGGCAGTCTCTTCCTTGAAGGCGCGGGTGTGCAACCGACTCTCAAAGTTGCGGTGGATGAAAAGTTCGCGCTCTCAAGTGAGGATGTCGTTTTGAAGATGGCGGAAGCTGCCGCACTTGGCAAAATCATCGGCGGCGGCGCAAGCGGAAGTGGACCCACCTTTGCTGCGGCTGCCGACTCCAAAAAAGCGCTCGGCACTATCAAGGCTCTTGAAGATGTCGCCAAAGAAAAATATAAAGATAACGAACTGTCGCAAGCGGGCAAGACTTACACTTACACAATCGGAGCTACGAGCGCGCAAAGTTTAATGTGGATCACCGGGTGGTGCACGACTACGCAAGCGATTCTCGATGACAATAACAAAAACATTACCTTCGCATTTTCACTGAATGGCAAGCCAGTGGACATTACACAGTTTGCGGTGTTAGAGGGAAAACAAGGAACTCAGTTCTGCAAACTTTACATGGCATCTGTTTCAAATTGGCCCAAAGGCGACACCAAGCTGGAAACGAAAGTGACGTTTGCCAACAAGATCAACGATGGCACTGCCGATTATCCGGCGGGCACACATTCGTATGTGTATACGGTGACTACACCGTAGAAAAAAACAAAAAACACCGAGTGTCTCAAAAGACACTCGGTGTTTTTTAACTGTTTAGCCGATTCGTCATTGCGAGCGCACTTTGCGAAGCAATCTCGGTTGCGTTATAAGATTGCTTCGTCGCGAAGAACGCTCCTCGCAATGACGCTGAAAAGTTACATTTTTTTATTCAGTAGGCGCGGTTGTCTTCGGCGCTTTCAACGCGGCGAGCTGCGCCCTCAGAGCGGCTTCGCGCTCCTCATATGTTTTGCGAATTTCGGCAAATGCCGCGTCGGTTCTGGCTCTGCCCATCACTTGCAGATCTCGACCCGACATCGGCGCGAGCATTAACGCCACCACCGACCCAACGACTGCGCCGCAAAATGCCCCGGCGATGAAACTGAATGTGCGTTGCATTTTTAACCTCCTGATTTAGAAATTGGAAGTTGGATGTTAGAAGTTGGAATCCAATTTCCACGCGAAGCGTCCAACTTCTAGCTGTTCATTATATGCCTCTTGGCAATCTCCACCAACTCACTCATCTGCCGCAGATCACGAATCGGCATCGCGCGGTTGGCGGTTGAGGTGTGCGTATACTGCTTCACCGGACTCCCCGCCGGGAGTTTATGACTCGCCGCGCGAAAATCGTTTTTGTTCATCCAGCCGCACACGTAAACCCGTTGACCGTAAATCCATATATTTCCCCAATCACTTGGCGCGATGAGGTGCGTCTGGTTGAGTGTTGAACTGTGCATCCCGATTTCGCCACGCGGCGAGCGCGGAACGGCGATATACAACAGCGAATAAAATCTTTGACTTAATGTTGCCCGCGTGCGCGGCAATAACCGCACGCGCTCGTGGATCGCCGATCGATTTGCATCTTGCCCGCCCACTTCAATGGTGATCGGTTCACTCTCGTTTGTCTTCAAGGCAATCTCGCCCAACGGTTTCCACTCGTGACCGTTCACCCAGAGTTCGGGCGGCGTATAAACTAAAAAGGCGGGCAAATTTTTTGCCAACGCCTTTTCTGTTTCGGATGAATGACGCGCCTCAAGTCCGGTGACAAAGCCGAAGATGTAGAGATCGTTTTCTTCCATGCGCTTGCTCTCAAATTGATCTTCGGGGATTAACGCTTGCGCCTCTAACGCCCAAGATGGATCATTGTGCAGCGACGCGATCTTGAAACGGTTATAGATCAAATGACTCTTCAGGTCACACCGCCTGCCGCCAATTGCTAGATCAAATTTATCCACTTCGGTGAACGGCGTTGCGCCCAGTCGTTGATACGGCACCGACTCATTTTCTAGCCAGCGGCGCACCGCCATTTCAAACGCCACGCCCGCCACAATTTTTCGCAAACGATCCGCTTTCTTCAAGTGCATTCGGTTGTGAGTGTAATGAAGTGAGTCGCGCGCGTACTGCACACCGGCGATGGAGAATTGTGTGTCGTAAGGTAAAACGAGAATATCAGACGCGGTGAGCGGCATCACTTAGCGCGGCGAATCGGCAGAATGATCATCACGATCAAGAGGATGGCAGTGATCGCACTCACCGCCAACGTCCATTGACGAAGCGGCGACAACTCCGGTGTCACCGTCACCGCGTGGGCGCCGCCCTCTGCCCAAAACCCGATCAGCCCCAAGGCTGTCGGCGTCACCTGAATCGTTTGCTCATCTAACACCACTTTCTGATAGGGATAGGCGGAGTAAGCGAGTTGGACGAAGGCGCGTTGAGGCAGAGAAAAATTTATCTTCACTAAGTCATTGGTCAGTGCGTAATTCTTAATCTCAACTTGCACACTGTTGGCATCGTTAACTTGAACCACGTTGTTTGCTTGCGGAGTCAATGTAGCAATAATCGGTGTGTGTTTGGTTTGCCACAAGATCGCTTCACTTGTTTGCATCACGCGCTCTGCGCCATCTAAACGAGTCACAGTCGAGTCGGTAGTGATATATCGAATATCAAGTTGATAAAGCAGATCGAGAGTCTCATTTCGCAGTCGTCCGTCTTTTTCATCCGCCTCAAGCGAAGTAATTACTTGATATGCTAGTGTATGAATTTTATTGGGCGCATCGGGGATTTGACCCAACAACCCCGGTTGTCCGCTCCACATTGAGACGGAGAAGGCGTTGGTATAGCCGCCTCGCAGATCGTAAAGGCGCGATGTTTTGTCACCCGATTGCATTAGAGTGTTCCAGATCGGTTGCCGCCCCAAACGATCCCCCGAATAGACATCAGGATATTTGATGTTGACCCAAAGTGATGTTGGAATTAAGTCGGCGAGGACGATCAAGCCTATCACGACTCCCATGCGCTCATACACAAAGTCGTTGCCGATCACGGATTGCATAAAGCGAGAAATTTGATTTGCTCGGCTCCGTAATTGTTCGCCAACCAGATGAACTAACACACCCGTTAAAGCAGAGGCAGGCGCGATGAGGATCATCAAATACAAACCCGGTGAGGTGCCGGTCACGTAAGCTAAATTTCCAAAAGGCAATGTATGAAAGATTGCATCAAAGAGAGTTGGAGCGTAAGCAGGCGCAAAGGTCATAAAAACAGCAACAACAAATTGTGTGACGAGCGCGATGCTTTTCCAGTAACGGGTCATGACGATAAAGAGAATCGCCAGCACCGCGAAACTTAAAATGGAATTGCCGACATATCCGCCGAACCAATCGGAGTAATAACTGTCCTTGAAGATCAAAACGTTTTCAAGTCTCACCACGGGCAACCCAAAAGCATTTAGATTTAGCATCCCGCCAATTGTTACGAATGCTTGCTCGGCAAAAGTCGGTACGATCTCATAGAGAGCGACGACGAGTCCGATGAGGTGAGCGGACACGACCAGAATCACTCGCCGGACTCGAAGCGGAATACTCATCGAAGTTCCATCAACGAGGCGAGTCACAATATAAATGCAACCTAGAGCGATAGCCCATGCTCCATACAACTTGTGTGTCCACACCATGCCGCCAATGGTGAGGGCGAGCGCCGCCCAGAGTTTGTGTTTGTTGTGTTCGTCGGTAGCGAGTCGTTCTATGAGATACAGCTGCAAAGGCAGAAGGGCGATGAACGGCGCGACTGATAATTTGCCGACGATGAGAATTAAATGGTAGCGATAAAATGTCGCGCTCCACGCCAGCGAGGCGGCAGCACCGGCGACTCGTGAGCCGGTTAATTGGCGCACGTACAAATACATCGGGTAGGCTGAGGCAACATGCAATATCAAGAGAGTCACTTCGGCGGCATCTTCTACGTTGCGCGTGAGAAAACTGATCCATGCAACAAGATAATAATATGCCGTGCTATAAAATTGCAAAAAGGGATGCCCGAAGTAAGCGTAGTTTGACCAGAAGGCAAACCAGTTGCCGCCTTTGATCGATTCGCGGATTGCCCACGGTGTGCCGATGTGCGCCATCGCATCGCCTGCGCCAACGTTGCCCGGTTGAATCAAATAACTCCCCAACAAAAACGCCGAGACGCCGATCAACATAAATAATCGGATTCGACTCTCCAACGTCGCCCGCAGCCACCGCGACAATGAATGATCGATCCCCTCTAAAAATAATAAGGTGACGCCGCCAACCGTTTCCAATCCTCTGATCGCCCAACGAGCGGCGTACAACGTCTCAACCCAATCGGGCGGCGGAGGCCAAGGCACGTAAAAGACGGGCGGCGTGTAACCGCGAATGATCCGCCAATACAATAAATCAAACGCAAAGAAGATCAATGTCGCCCAGACGATGATCTGCCCGTAGTGTGTTGCCCACTTCTTTGATAAAGCAAACCAATCTTTAATCATTCTTCTTTTCTAAACTGCAAACAATAATGATGAAAGGTGTTGCTGACCCACGCGCTGTTTAAACCAAACGGCGCGAGACGTTGATTGTCCTGCATCCAAATCTTTTCATCTTTGAGTGTGTAGGTGTTGCTCAAACGCCGCGCGATGTCCCACGCCAACGGATAAATTTTTCCACCCTTCTTCACGTTCTTGACGATGATCGTTAAATAGGCTTTGTCTTTAAGTAATGGACGAAGTGATTCGTAGATATTGCAAAGTTTTTCTACGAAAGCGTCGTAGTCGTCTATGTTGCCCACGTCACGCGCGTCGTCGGAGTAAAACACATCCAAGCCCGCGCTCTGGCGCTTCTTCTGCGTCTCACTGCCGCGCATTCGTAGCATGTCCCAGTAGGGCGGCGAGGTGATCACGTAATCAATGGGCGGCAGATTCAAATTGCCGGCATTCGAAGCGTCGTCGTTGAAAATTTGCGGATGATATTTTTTGGGGAAACGTTTGCCGCGCGACTTGATCTCTTCGTCAACGATCTCGCGGGCGATAGCCGCATACTTTGGATTCAGTTCAATGCCGATGCTTTGACGTTGAGATCGGATGGCGGCGATCAAAGCGCTGCCCGTGCCAACCATCGGGTCTAGCACTGTTTGATCTTTTTTGGTGAAGAAGCGGATGAACTCTTCGGCTAAGGTTTCGGGGAATTTCGCCGGATGCTGCAACACGCCCTTCTTGCGCGGCGGCGGGTTATGGACGAACCACGATTTTTGAAACTTGAGCCACTCGCGTGGTTCGAGGTCGTTGAGCCGATTGCGGGGCATAGTTGGAGGAGACTTCCGAAGTTTCAGAAACTTCGGAAGTCTTAGGACTTACGGCAGTTTAAACGCTTTCATTCCGTTGAACTTCACGGTGAGGTCGCGGGTAATGTTTGAACCAAGCCACAAACCAAATCGTCCGTTGGAGTAAGCCGAGTCGGTGGCGGTCTCTACCTTTGTTTGGTTGATGAACAATGTAATCGTCGAGCCTTTGGCTAATAGGCCTAATACGTTGAAGGCTCTTGAACCGCGCGTGATGGCAGAGGAAGTCGTCCAATCAATCAAGGGATTCGCAGCGCTCCCTCCAAAACGGAGCAAGCGATAACGGCCGTCGCAATCGAGTTGAAAGACGTAATAGTTCGCTACGTCTTGAGCGCGAAAGATCAACCCATATTTATCCAGTGTGCCGCAGTTGCCCGCTGGGGTCGCGCCGACTTCGGCGTAGAAGTCATCGCCTTGACGCCCAATGATTCGCGCCGAATACGATCCCGGATTTTTTTGAGTGTAAGTGAGTAGTCCACTCGCAATGTTAACCACGCTATCACCGGCGTCACCGATTGCCCAAAGACCCTGCGCTTCAAATGTTTCTTCAAAGATCAACGCGCCAACTTTTATCGCAGTGGGCGCTTCGGTTGCGGTGGCAGTAGGCACAGGGGTCGAGGTTGGAGCAGTGGTAGACGTGGGCGCGGCAGTAGTCGCCGCTACATTTTGAGTCGGCGCCACGCTTGGCAAAGTAGGCGCAGGCGTGGGTGGCGTGGTGGGTTTGGTGAGCGGGGTTTCGCTGGCGGGCATCACTACCGGCACAGGCGTGCTGGTGGGGCGATCTAACGGCAGCACCGGAGTGGGCGCCAACGCGGTCAGCGTGGCGGCGACCCCGACTTCGATCACGATGGGTCGAGGGCTGCAAGCGGCGATCACAATCATTCCTGCAATCAGCAGGGCGCGTTTATCAAAACACAAAGACATAGAGACAAAAAAAGGACGATGGACAAACGCTCAGTCGGAAAAATTGATCCGTCTTTCGTCCATCGTCCCTTGTGCGAGAGTTAAGATTTATTTGATTTCGTACACTTCTACATCATCAAAGACAACGGTCATGTTGGGGGTCAAGCGCGAAGCGGCGTATAAACCAATCGCGCCATCGGCAAATTGCTTGTCGGTCACAGTGGTGAGGAATTTGTCGTTGACGTAGAGGCTCAGGCTATCGCCCGCCGCGCGCACGCCCAAGATGTTGCGTTGCCCTAAGGGGTTGATGGAGTTGGATTTAGTGAAATCCACAATTGTTTCAAATACGCCTTCCACGCGTTTGAGTAAACGGTACGTGCCATCGCAGGCGACGCCGAACAAATAGAAGTTCGCGTTGTTCTTGTAGCGGAAAAGTAATCCGTAATTGTCGAACGCTTTGCATTTGCCATCGGGGATGCGGGTGACGACAGTGGTATAGGTGTTGCCGAACTTTGTTCCGCCAAATGTCCAGGTGATGTTGTCAACTTCTTTAGCAACAATGGTGAAGGCTCCGTTCTCAATTTTTGTTTTGCCGGTGCTGGTTTCGGTTTCAAACCAATATTTGGCAGTAGAAGCCAAGAACGTTTCGCGGAATACCGGGTTGGGGTTCGCGCCAGCGAGCGGCTCTTGTGCTGGCGCTGCAGTAGCCGGAACAGCAGTGGGTTTGGCTGGCGCGGCAGTGGCGGCGCCACCTTGAGTGGGCGCCGTGGTCGGCTGCGCGGCAGGAGGCGCTTGCACCGTCACCGGAACTTGCACCGTGACCGGCACTTGCACCGTCATCGGCACCGGCACTTGTACCGTCACTTGTTGAGGCGGCTGCGCTTTCACGGTGGCGATCTGCGCGTTAATTGTTGCCACTTGATTCGCTTGCGCGTTCACGGTCGCTTGCACTTCAGCCGATGGACCACATGCTGTGACAAGCAAGCCCAATAAAGTTAAAAGCAGGGTAATACGTTTCATCATCTTTCTTCCTTTGTATTTTATAATGCGATGAGGACTTACCTCACCTCTCGTTGCTCAATAGTAGCGTATCCTTGAGCGACACACTGTTAATTTTGCCTGTGCGCGGCGTAGTATATCACAAGCAAATCTTCTTTATGTTTTATAATGCGGTCTATGCCGGGTGCCTTCGCCAAACGCGCTCAACGTATCTACGAACTTTTACATGGCAACTATGGCGAACCGACGTGGCGCGCGCATCATCCCGCGCTTGACGAACTGGTTCTGACTATCCTTTCGCAAAACACGAGCGACGTTAACTCAGAGCGCGCTTTTGGTTTATTGCGCGCGGCACTACCCACATGGGAAGCCGTGCGTGATGCGCCGACAAAAAAAGTGATCGAGGCGATCCGTCCGGCGGGCTTGGCGAATCAAAAAGGCCCGCGCATTCAAAATGTCCTGCGCCAGATCACGGACGAGCGTGGCTCGCTCGATTTAGAATTTTTGCGTGAGATGCCGTTAGAGGAATCTCGCGCGTGGTTGACAAAATTCAACGGAGTGGGGCCCAAAACGGCGGCGATAGTTTTACTCTTCTCGCTCGGTGTCGCCGCCTTTCCAGTGGATACCCACGTCTATCGGGTCACCGGACGACTCGGACTTCGTCCCGAAAAAATGTCGGTGGAAGAGGCGCATACGTATTTCGAATCACTCTTCGATCCTAAAACGTATTATGCGGCGCATCTCAACCTCATCCGCCACGGGCGCGAGGTGTGCCATGCCCGAAACCCGAAGTGTGACCAATGTATCTTGCGTCGGAACTGCGGGTATTATAAAAAGGTATTCATGTATACAGGTAAGCACGTAAACACGTAAACACGTAAACACGTAAACACGTAAA
>Ga0163199_1003105_pt1 | contig 10066 bp, 8 predicted proteins | sample PL_2010_150m_FD_113537 | JGI IMG/M metagenome (GOLD analysis project Ga0163199, IMG submission 113537) | Freshwater microbial communities from Powell Lake, British Columbia, Canada to study Microbial Dark Matter (Phase II) - PL_2010_150m | ecosystem: Environmental > Aquatic > Freshwater > Lake ...
CCACGAAGTCGACTCGAACGAAAATGCATTCAAAATGGCGGCGTCATTTGCATTCAAGGAAGGCATGCGACGCGCCACTCCGACCCTGCTCGAGCCGATGATGGCGGTCGAAGTCGAGACGCCGGAAGATTTCATGGGCAACGTGATGGGCGACCTGTCGTCACGCCGCGGCATGGTGCAAGGCATGGACGATGTTGCCGGCGTCAAGGTGATCAAGGCCGAAGTGCCGCTGGCCGAGATGTTCGGCTACTCGACGACGCTACGCTCGCTGTCGCAGGGCCGTGCCACCTACACCATGGAATTCAAGCATTACGCCGAGGCGCCGAAAAACGTCGCTGAAGCAATCATCAACAAGAAATAAAGCTTAGAGCAAAGGAAAGATCATGGCCAAAGCCAAATTTGAGCGCACGAAGCCGCACGTGAACGTCGGGACGATTGGTCACGTGGATCACGGGAAGACGACGCTGACGGCGGCGATGACGCTGGTGTTGAGCAAGAAGTATGGAGGGGAGGCGAAGGCCTACGACCAGATTGACGCGGCGCCGGAGGAGAAGGCGCGCGGGATCACGATCAACACGGCACACGTGGAGTATATGACGGCCAATCGTCACTACGCGCACGTGGACTGTCCGGGGCATGCGGACTACATCAAGAACATGATCACGGGGGCGGCGCAGATGGACGGCGCGATTCTGGTGGTCAGTGCAGCTGACGGTCCGATGCCGCAGACGCGCGAGCACATTTTGCTGGCGCGCCAGGTGGGGGTGCCGTACATCGTCGTGTTCATGAACAAAGCGGACATGGTGGACGACAAGGAGCTGCTGGAGCTGGTGGAAGTGGAAGTGCGCGAGTTGCTGTCGAAGTATGATTTTCCGGGCGACAAGACCCCGATCATCATTGGTTCGGCGCTCAAAGCGCTCGAAGGCGACAAGGGCGAGATGGGCGAGGGCGCGATATTCAAGCTGGCCGAAGCGCTGGATGCCTACATTCCGGAGCCCAAGCGGGCGCTGGACGGGCCGTTTCTGATGCCGGTGGAAGACGTGTTTTCGATCTCGGGGCGGGGGACGGTGGTGACCGGCCGGATCGAGCGCGGGATCGTCAAGGTGGGCGAAGAGATCGAGATCGTCGGGCTTAGACCGACGTTGAAGACGGTGTGCACGGGTGTGGAGATGTTCAGGAAGCTGCTGGACCAGGGTCAGGCGGGGGACAACGTGGGGGTGCTCTTGAGGGGCACCAAGCGCGAAGAGGTCGAGCGTGGCCAGGTGCTGGCGAAGCCGGCGTCAATCACGCCGCACACCAAGTTCACGGCCGAGATCTATGTGTTGTCCAAGGATGAAGGCGGCCGGCACACGCCGTTTTTCAATGGGTACCGGCCGCAGTTTTACTTTCGCACCACGGATGTGACCGGTTCGATCGAGTTGCCGGCGGGCACGGAGATGGTGATGCCGGGGGACAACGTGTCGATCACGGTGCAGTTGATCCAGCCGATTGCGATGGAAGAGGGGCTGCGCTTCGCGATTCGCGAAGGCGGCAAGACCGTGGGCGCCGGTGTCGTCGCCAAGGTTATCGAGTGACGGGCGACTGGCAGGTCGAGTCGCAAATCACCCGTCATGAATCACGGGGTTTAATAAAGGCCAGTAGCTCAATTGGCAGAGCGTCGGTCTCCAAAACCGAAGGTTGGGGGTTCGAGGCCCTCCTGGCCTGCCAAGGGCTGCGCCAAGTGTTGAAGGATGAACGTTGAGTTTTGAGCCACTGAGTTTTGAACTCATCACTCATCACTGAGAACTCGACGCTGAAAGAACATGGCAGACAAGATCAAGATTGCGGTAGCAGTGGCGTTGCTGGTGGCAGGTATCGCGGCGTTCTATTACTGGTCGGAGAGCATCACGATCGTCCGCGTCCTGGCGGTGATCGGGGGCGCGGTGGCGGGTGCGGTGGTGTTCTTGACCACGGCGCCGGGCAAGGAATTTTTTGCGTTTTCGCAGGAATCGATCGACGAGACCAAGCGCGTCGTGTGGCCGACCCGCAAGGAGACGCTGCAGACCACGGGTGTCGTGTTCGCGTTCGTGGCGATAATGGCAGTGTTTCTATGGCTGGTTGATGCGGGGTTGCTATGGGCGGTACGCCTACTGATGGGCCGGAGCGATTCATGAGCAAGAAATGGTACGTGGTGCACGCCTACTCCGGCTTCGAGAAAACCGTACAGCGCACGCTGCTCGATCGCGTCGCGCGCGCCGGCATGCAGGACAAGTTCGGCCAGATTTTGGTGCCGGTGGAAGAAGTCATCGAGATGAAAAGCGGTCAGAGGAACATTTCCGAGCGCAAGTTCTTTCCCGGCTACGTGCTGGTCGAAATGGAAATGACCGACGACACCTGGCACCTGGTCAAGAGCACGCCGAAAGTGACGGGTTTTATTGGCGGCACTTCGACCAAGCCGACACCGATCTCGGAGAAGGAAGTGCAGAACATCCTGCACCAGATCCAGGAAGGCGTCGAGAAACCGCGGCCCAAGGTGTTGTTCGAAATCGGCGAGGCGGTACGGGTCAAGGACGGGCCGTTCACCGATTTTCACGGCAATGTCGAGGACGTGAACTACGACAAGAGCAAGATCAGGGTATCGGTCACGATTTTCGGGCGCTCGACTCCGGTCGAGCTCGATTTCGGGCAGGTGGAAAAAGCGTAGCGGCAGGATGGGGTTTTTGGAATTGAGGATTGAGTAGCAGCGCAGGGTAGTTTGGATTTACGGGAAGGGCGAAGGAAGCAAGGTGAATCCGGACCCCGCTATCACCCATTTAAAGGAGCGTTATCGTGGCAAAGAAAATCGTCGGCTATATCAAACTGCAGGTGCCCGCCGGCAAGGCGAATCCCAGCCCGCCGATCGGGCCGGCATTGGGCCAGCGCGGGCTCAACATCATGGAGTTCTGCAAGGCATTCAACGCGCAGACCCAGAAAATGGAAGCCGGCATGCCGTTGCCGGTCGTGGTGACGGCGTATGCCGACAAGAGCTTCACCTTCATCATCAAGACGCCGCCGGCATCGGTGCTGATCCGGAAGGTGCTGAAGCTCGAGAAAGGCAGCCCGCGCCCGCATACCGACAAAGTCGGCAGGCTGACGCGCGCCCAGGCCGAGGAGATCGCGAAGACCAAAATGCCCGATCTGACCGCGGCGGATCTCGATGCGGCGGTGAAGACCATCGCCGGCAGCGCGCGCAGCATGGGCGTCGAAGTCGAGGGGGTGTGACATGACTCATCTCTCGAAGCGTTATAAGGCAATGGCGGCCAAGGTCGACCGCACCAAACTGTATCCGCTGGGCGACGCGATCAAGATCGTCAAGGAAAACGCGACCGCCAAGTTCAACGAATCGATCGACGTCGCGATCAACCTCGGCATCGACGCCAAGAAGTCGGACCAGACCGTGCGCGGCTCGGTGGTGCTGCCGGCCGGCACCGGCAAGACCGTGCGCGTCGCGGTGTTCGCGCAGGGCGACAAGGCCAAAGCCGCGCAGGAAGCCGGCGCCGACTTGGTCGGGCTCGATGATCTCGCGGCGGAGATCAAGGGCGGCAAAATGGATTTCGACGTTGTGATCGCCACACCCGACACCATGCGCGTGGTCGGACAGCTCGGCCAGATCCTCGGCCCGCGCGGCCTGATGCCGAACCCGAAAGTCGGCACCGTCACGCAGGACGTTGCCGCCGCGGTGAAAAACGCGAAAGCGGGCCAGGTGCAATACCGTGCCGACAAAACCGGCATCGTGCAATGCACGATCGGCCGCGCGTCGTTCACGGTCGATGCGCTGGCCGAGAACCTGAAGGCGTTGCTCGACGCGGTGAACAAATCAAGGCCATCGGGCATCAAAGGTATCTACCTGAAGAAGGTATCGGTATCGAGCACGATGGGGATCGGTGTACGCATCGATCAGGGCAGTATGCACGGTTAGTTGTGAAGGCTTTGGGCTGCCGGTGACGTTTGCCGGCAGGTTGTCAAAGACCGTAGGGGTTTGAAGGCGAGGCGTGAGGCGTCAGGCGTGAGGCGAATAAAAGCCGAACGTGGGCGCTGATGCCGAACCCGACGACTTAATCGATGAGGTAAGGGCCGCAGGAATTTGCCTTGCTCCTCACGCTCTACGCAGACGGCGTGTCCCCGTGAATCAGGTGGTTGGTCATGCCTGGATCTAAGGTCGCCGGTGGGAGAACGATGAATGCGGAACGCGGAACGGATGACCGGAAGACCGCAGTGCGGGTTTTGCGTTTTCGTTCAGCGCTCGTCATTCATCATTCATCGTTTAAACGTTATGCGGAGGTAGGCCTTGGGTCTTAATCTGGAAGAGAAGCAGGCGGCCGTGGCTGAAATCAGCGCAGAAGTTGCGCAGGCGCAGGCCATTGTAGTCGCCGAATACCGCGGCCTTGAGGTCGCAGCGATGACCGACTTGCGCAGGAAAGCGCGCGGTTCGGGCATTTATCTGCGGGTCCTCAAGAATACGCTCGCGCGCCGTGCCGTCGCCGCCACGCCGTTCGCCGGACTGTCCGAAAAAATGGTCGGTCCGCTCGCTTACGGCATGTCGAGGGATCCGGTGAAGGTCGCGAAGGTATTGCACGATTTTGCCAGGGGCAACGATAAGTTCGTAATCAAGGCGGGTGCCATGGCGAATTTCGTCATGTCTCCGAAGGACGTGGCGAATCTCGCCACGATGCCGAGCCGCGAGGAACTGATCGCCAAGCTGATGGCAACCCTGCAGGCGCCGATTGCGCAGTTCGTGCGGACACTCAACGAGGTGCCCGCAAGGTTCGTGCGCACCGTCGCTGCCGTGCGTGACCAGAAACAACAGACTGCTTGATTTAACGGATATTTTAACTGGAGATCATCATGGCATTAGCCAGAGCTGAAGTTCTTGAAGCAATTTCCAACATGACGGTGCTCGAACTCTCGGGCCTGATCAAGGAGATGGAAGAAAAATTCGGCGTGTCCGCCGCTGCGGCCACGGTCGTGGCGGCAGCACCCGCAGCAGGCGGCGCAGCTGCTGCAGCCGAAGAGCAGACCGAGTTCACTGTAATGCTGACCAACTGCGGCGCCAGCAAGGTCAATGTGATCAAGGTGGTGCGTGCATTGACCGGCCTCGGCCTGAAAGAAGCCAAGGACCTGGTTGACGCCGCGCCGAAGGCGGTCAAGGAAGGCGTGTCGAAGGCCGACGCCGATTCGATCCTGAAGCAACTGATCGATGCCGGCGCGCAGGCTGAAATCAAGTAACGATTGCAGGCGATTGACGGCTGGCGGACGACCGCCAGCCTTTTCCCTTTTGTCGACAGCCGATAGACCCCAACCGAGCGCACCGCCAGCGGTGCCTCGGGTCCCGGTCCGTCTTTACTGTTGAGGAGCCGTAATGAGCTACTCGTTCACCGAAAAAAAGCGTATTCGTAAAAGTTTTGCCAAGCGCGCGAGCGTGCTGCCGGTGCCCTATCTGCTGGCCACGCAGCTCGACTCGTACGCGGCGTTCCTGCAGGCAAACACTGCGCCGGATGCGCGCAAGACCGAAGGCCTGCAAGCGGCCTTCAAGAGCATTTTCCCGATCGAGAGCCATTCCAAGAATGCGCGTCTCGAATTCGTGAGCTTCGTGCTCGGCGTGCCGCCGTTCGACGTCAAGGAATGTCAGCAGCGCGGGCTTACCTACGCGGCGCCGCTGCGCGCCAAGGTGCGGCTTACCATCATGGACCGGGAAGCCTCCAAGCCGACGGTGAAGGAGATCAAGGAACAGGAAGTCTACATGGGCGAAATCCCGCTCATGACCATGACCGGTTCGTTCGTGATCAACGGCACCGAGCGTGTGATCGTGTCGCAGCTGCACCGTTCGCCCGGCGTGTTCTTCGAGCACGACCGCGGCAAGACCCATTCGTCCGGCAAGCTGCTGTTCTCGGCGCGCATCATTCCGTATCGCGGCTCGTGGCTCGATTTCGAGTACGACGCGAAGGATTATCTGTATTTCCGCGTCGACCGCCGGCGCAAGATGCCGGTGACGATTCTGCTGAAAGCGCTGGGCTACTCGCTGGAGCAGATTCTCGCCGAATTCTTCGTGTTCGACTCGTTCCGCCTGCACAAGAACGAGATCGAGTTCGAGCTGGTGCCGGAGCGTCTGCGCGGCGAAATCGCACGCTTCGATTTCTCGACCAAGTCGGGCAAGCTGATCGTCGCGAAGGACAAGCGCATCACCGTCAAGCACGTACGCGACATGCAGGAAGCGCATCTGAGCAAGATCAGCGTGCCGCAGGAGTTTCTGCTCGGCCGCGTGCTGGCGCAAAACGTGATCGACAAGGACAGCGGCGAAGTCATTGCCAATGCCAACGACGAGATCACCGAAGAACTCCTGAAAAAGCTCTCCGACGCCGAGATCGGCAAGATCCAGACCATATACACCAACGACCTCGACCAGGGCCCGTACATTTCGCAGACGCTCAGAATGGACGAAACCGCCGACCAGATGGCGGCGCAGGTCGCGATCTACCGGATGATGCGTCCGGGCGAGCCGCCGACCGAGGACGCGGTAAAGACGCTGTTCAACGGCCTGTTCTTCTCGGAAGACCGCTACGATCTGTCGGCGGTCGGCCGCATGAAGTTCAACCGCCGTGTCGGCCGCACCGAGCTGACCGGTGCCGGGACGCTGTCGAAGGAAGACATCGTTGCCGTGATCAGGATTTTGGTCGAACTCAGGAACGGCAAGGGCGAGATCGACGACATCGACCACCTGGGAAACCGCCGCGTGCGTTCGGTCGGCGAATTGGCGGAAAACCAGTTCCGCGCCGGCCTGGTGCGCGTCGAGCGCGCGGTCAAGGAGCGCTTGTCGCAGGCGGAATCGGAAAACCTGATGCCGCACGACCTGATCAACGCCAAACCGGTATCGGCCGCGGTACGCGAATTCTTCGGCTCGAGCCAGCTGTCGCAGTTCATGGACCAGACCAATCCGCTGTCCGAGATCACCCACAAACGGCGCGTTTCGGCACTCGGACCGGGCGGCCTCACGCGCGAGCGCGCCGGCTTCGAAGTGCGCGACGTGCATCCGACCCACTACGGCCGCGTGTGCCCGATCGAGACGCCGGAAGGCCCGAACATCGGTCTCATCAACTCGCTCGCGCTGTTTGCGCGCACCAACGAGTATGGCTTTCTGGAAACGCCGTATCGCGTGGTCAAGAGCGGCCACGTCACCGACGAGATCCATTATCTGTCGGCGATCGAAGAGGGCCAGTACGTGATCGCGCAGGCGAATGCCGAGCTCGACAAGAAAAACAAGTTCACCGACGAGCTGGTGTCATGCCGCAGCAAGAACGAATTCAGCCTCGCGACACCGGACCGCATCGAGTACATGGACGTGGCGCCGTCGCAGATCGTTTCGGTTGCCGCCTCGCTGATTCCGTTTCTCGAGCACGACGACGCGAACCGCGCACTGATGGGCTCCAACATGCAGCGCCAGGCGGTACCGTGCCTGCGCGCGGAAAAACCGCTGGTCGGCACCGGGCTCGAGCGCACCGTCGCGGTGGACTCGGGCACTGCGGTGCAAGCGCGCCGCGGGGGCGTTGTCGACTACATCGACGCGAGCCGCATCGTGGTACGCGTCAACGACGAGGAGACGACTGCCGGTGAAGTCGGTGTCGATATTTACAACCTGGTCAAATACACGCGTTCGAACCAGAACACCAACATCAATCAGCGGCCGTTGGTGAGGGTCGGTGACTTGATCGCCAGGGGCGACGTGGTTGCCGACGGCGCCTCGACCGACATGGGCGAGCTCGCGCTCGGCCAGAACATGCTGGTCGCGTTCATGCCGTGGAACGGCTATAACTTCGAGGACTCGATCCTGATTTCGGAGCGCGTCGTCGGCGACGAGCGCTTTACCTCGATCCACATCGAAGAGCTGTCGGTGGTTGCGCGCGATACCAAGCTCGGGCCAGAAGAAATCACGCGGGATATTTCGAATCTGTCGGAAACGCAGCTCGCCAGCCTGGACGAGTCCGGCATTATTTACATCGGTGCCGAAGTCGAAGCCGGCGACGTGCTGGTCGGCAAAGTGACGCCGAAGGGCGAAACCCAGCTCACGCCGGAAGAAAAACTGCTGCGCGCGATTTTCGGCGAAAAAGCATCCGATGTGAAAGACACCAGCTTGCGCGTGCCGTCGGGCATGTCCGGCACGGTGATCGATGTGCAGGTGTTTACGCGCGAAGGCATCGAGCGCGACAAGCGCGCCCAGCAGATCATCGATGACGAGTTGAAGCGCTACAAGAAAGACCTCGCCGACCAGTTGCGGATCGTCGAGGACGACACCTTCATGCGGCTCGAGCGCCTGGTCGTCGGGAAGACCGCCAACAAGGGGCCGAAGAAGCTGGCCAAAGGTGCCAAGATCACCAAGGCGTATCTGGCGGAAGTCGAGCGTCACAGCTGGTTCGACATCGACATCGCCAACGACAAGGCGAGCCGCCAGATGGAGCAGCTGAAGGACAGCCTGGCGCAGAAGCGTGTCGAATTCGACAAGGCCTTCGAGGAGAAGCGGAAAAAACTCACCAGCGGCGACGAACTGCCGCCCGGCGTGCAAAAGATGGTCAAGGTCTACATCGCGGTCAAACGGCGCCTTCAGCCGGGCGACAAGATGGCCGGCCGCCACGGCAATAAAGGCGTGATCTCCAAGATCGTGCCGATCGAGGACATGCCGCACATGGAAGACGGCACCCCGATGGACATCGTATTGAACCCGTTGGGCGTGCCTTCGCGCATGAACGTCGGCCAGATCCTCGAGACGCACCTCGGTTGGGCGGCGAAGGGCCTCGGCCTCAAGATCGGTGCAATGCTGAAAGCGCATAGCAAGGTCGCGGAATTGCGCAGGTTCGTCAACAAGATCTACAACTCGAGCGGCAGGCACGAAGACATCGATTCGCTGACCGACGCCGAGATCATCGAACTCGGCCGCAATTTGCAGGGCGGCGTGCCGTTCGCAACGCCGGTGTTTGACGGCGCAACCGAAGCCGAGATCAAGGACATGCTGGAGCTCGCCGGCCTGCCGCGCTCGGGGCAGGTGCCGCTCCATGACGGGCGCACTGGTGAAGCGTTCGACCGCCAGGTCACCGTCGGCTACATGCAGATGCTGAAGCTGCATCATCTGGTCGACGACAAGATGCACGCGCGCTCGACCGGACCCTACAGCCTGGTCACGCAGCAACCGCTCGGCGGCAAGGCGCAGTTCGGCGGCCAGCGCTTCGGCGAGATGGAGGTGTGGGCGCTCGAAGCGTACGGCGCGTCCTACACGCTGCAGGAGATGCTCACCGTCAAGTCGGACGATACCGAGGGGCGACGCAAGGTCTACGAGTCGATCGTCAAGGGCGAGCACAAGATCGAGGCCGGCATGCCGGAATCGTTCAACGTGCTGGTCAAGGAGATACGGTCGCTCGCGATCGATATCGACCTCGACCACGGGCGCTACTAAGCGGTCGACCTTCAGCTTGACGCGGGGCGCGCGCAGAGATTTTGAGAAATGCTTGGAGCCGACAGCGGAACGCTGGGAGCTCAAACAAAACCGGAGGTTGCGATGAAAGCATTGCTGGATTTATTCAAACAGGTAACGCCGGAAGAAGAATTCGACGCGATCAAGATCGGGCTCGCGTCGCCCGATAAGATTCGCTCGTGGTCATACGGCGAAGTCAAGAAGCCTGAAACCATCAACTATCGCACCTTCAAGCCGGAGCGTGACGGCCTCTTCTGCGCCAAGATTTTCGGCCCGGTCAAGGATTACGAGTGCTTGTGCGGCAAGTACAAGCGGCTCAAGCATCGCGGCGTGATCTGCGAAAAGTGCGGCGTCGAGGTGACGCTGTCGAAGGTGCGCCGCGAGCGCATGGGACACATCGAGCTGGCGAGCCCGGTCGCGCACATCTGGTTCCTGAAATCGTTGCCTTCCCGGCTCGGCATGGTTCTTGACATGACGTTGCGCGACATCGAGCGCGTGCTCTACTTCGAAGCCTATGTCGTGACCGATCCGGGCATGACGCCGTTGCAGCGCTGCCAATTGCTGTCGGAGGACGATTACCTCGCCAAGGTC
>Ga0163199_1003108_pt1 | contig 10061 bp, 7 predicted proteins | sample PL_2010_150m_FD_113537 | JGI IMG/M metagenome (GOLD analysis project Ga0163199, IMG submission 113537) | Freshwater microbial communities from Powell Lake, British Columbia, Canada to study Microbial Dark Matter (Phase II) - PL_2010_150m | ecosystem: Environmental > Aquatic > Freshwater > Lake ...
GTCCAGGGACATGTTGCTGGCGGTGCTGGATAACCGGCCCGGCCCGGCGCTTGATATCGTGCTGCTCAACGCAGGCGCGGCGATTTATGTTGCCGGCGTGGCAGAATCGCTGCAGCAGGGTGTAAACAAAGCCCGTACAGCGGTGGAGAGCGGTGCAGCCACGGCGAAGCTGCGGCAACTGGTGGAATTCACCAATCAAGAAAATCGCTAACCGCAGAGGACACAGAGGACGCGGAGGAAAAACAAAAGCAGAAGCAAATAATAAAAAAATCTTGGGGTTTGGAGGCTTGCTCTGCGGTGAAACTCTATTCATCAACTTGCATTCCGCTAAAAGAAAAATATCCTGTGGGGTTTGGGGTTTCCTCTGCGTCCTCCGCGTCCTCCGCGGTTTGGGAGTTTTTTCATTTAATTAAAGATTTCTATGAACGAGAACGAGATAGGGGATACTCTACTTGGCGCCGCAATCAAGGTGCATTCAGCACTGGGACCAGGCTTGCTGGAAAGTGCATATGAAACTTGTTTGGTTCATGAGATAGGACAGCGTGGCCTGAACGTCAGGCGTCAAGTAGCATTGCCGTTGATTTATGATGGAATAAAACTGGATGTGGGTTACAGGCTGGACCTGTTGATCAATGACCAAGTTATTGTGGAGTTGAAATCGGTAGAAAAATTTCTGCCCCTGCATACCGCCCAGTTACTGAGTTATCTAAAATTGAGCGGTCTCAAACTGGGTTATTTGCTCAATTTTAACGTGGCCCACATGAGGGACGGGATCAAACGCATAGTGAACGGAATGTAAACTTATAAGCAGTGTTTCACCGCAGAGTAAATCTGGAGCCAGGAAGAATTCGAGGTAGGCCTCAAACCAAGAAAATCGTTAGCCGCAGAGGACGCGGAGGGCGCGGAGGAAAAGCAAAAACAAAAATAGGAGCAGAAGCGGAAGCAAATGATAAAAGAAAAAGATCTTGGGGCTTGGGGTTTCCTCTGCGTCCTCCGCGTCCTCTGCGGTTTAGGAAGTTTTCCGTTTTGTTTTAGTTGAAGACCTTCGAGATGTCTGACATTCTGCAAAAAATCCTCGCTGTCAAAACGAAAGAGATCGCTGCCGCGAAAGCCGTCCAGCCTCTCGCCATGTTGCGCGCCGCTGCGGAAGCTACCACCCCACCACGGGATTTCACCGGCGCGATCCGCAAAAAAATTGCTGCCGGACTGCCTGCGGTAATTGCGGAAATCAAGCAAGCCAGTCCCAGCAAAGGTGTGCTGCGCGAGCATTTTATCCCGGCCAGCATCGCCGCCAGCTATGCGCAGCACGGCGCTGCCTGCCTGTCGGTGCTGACCGATACGCAGTTCTTTCAGGGCAGCGCGCAATATCTGCAGCAGGCACGCGCCGCCTGCGAGCTGCCGGTGCTGCGCAAGGATTTCATGCTGGACGAATATCAGGTGGTGGAGGCCCGCGCCATGGGAGCGGACTGCATCCTGCTGATCGTCGCGGCTTTCTGCGCGCCGGCTGGCTTGAGCACGGAGAGTGGGGGGGGAAGCGAGGCAGTCAGCCGCATGCGCCAGCTCGAAGCGCTTTCGCATTTACTTGGCATGGCAGTGCTGGTTGAAGTGCATGATGCGTTGGAGCTGGAGCTGGCGCTGCAATTGAATACGCCGCTGATCGGCATCAACAACCGTAATCTACGCACTTTCGAAACGCGGCTGGAGACGACGCTGCAACTGCTTGAGCGCATCCCGCCGGGGCGTATCGTGGTCACCGAGAGCGGCATCCGTGCGCCCGCTGATGTTATTTTGCTGCGCGCCCATCAGGTCAACGCATTTCTGGTGGGCGAAGCCTGCATGCGTGCTGCCGATCCAGGGGCGGAACTGGCGCGGTTGTTCGGGTAGGTGAATGCAGGAAAACTCGAAAAGCGTTAACCGCAGAGGACGCGGAGGACGCAGAGGAAAAACAAAAGCAGAAGCAAATAATATCTTGGAGCAGGGGACTTCCTTTGCGCCAAGTGAATCCCTCGTAGCGGAAGATCCACTCTGCCCACCCTTAAAATTAAAAGTTTTGTTTCTGCTTTTTCTCTGTGTCCTCCGCGTCCTCTGCGGTACAATTGCTTCTTTCCAGTATCAATTCCCAAAGTACTGTTGCATAAAAGCAACACATCCCTGGATCCCCTTCCAAAAATTACTTGATTTCCTTGCTACCCGCGGCTGCCTTAGGCACAATTCGTTCAACCTTCTCAAATTGAGGGGTCCAAGCTGCGGGACGCACTCCACCGCGTTGCTGTCGGTGAGAAGATGTAGCTCGTTGTTTCAACTTTAAAGGAGAATTTCCGCATGAAAAAGAAACTGATTGCACTGGCAGTTGCTGGTGCGCTCGCGGCCCCGGTGATTGCATCTGCACAGGGGACCAACGTCACGATTTTTGGTCGTGTCCAGGCTGAATACAGTGGTGTCGATAACGGCAACAATGCCTACCAAAGTGGCATTTCGGATAATGCCCGCTCATCGCGCTGGGGTCTGCAAATCACTGAAGATCTGGGCCGTGGTTTGAAAGCCAATGCCCGTTTTGAGCAAGGTTTCAACACTGGCTCCGGTCAGGCTGCCACCCCGCGCGAGCAGTGGGTCGGTTTGTCCAGCGCCCAATGGGGTGACGTGAAATTCGGTCGTGTCCAATCGCCGTTCAAGGATTTTGCCGGCGGCATGACGATTGATCCGTTTGCTTACACCACTCTGCAAGCCAACGGTGCCGGTGCCACTATGACAGGCAGCGCCAACGGCATGGGTTCGGGCGCGAACGGCTTTGTCAACGGCGCGATCCGTTTTGACTCGATCACCACGGAAGGCTTCTCTTTTGCTGGTTTGTTGATGCCGGGCGATGCCAATCAATTTGACCCAACTGTCAATGGTAATAGTACAAACGCCTGGAACGGCGGCGGTGCGGGCAATACCGGCGGCAAGGACGGCGAGTTTGACGGCCAGGCTGCAGCCAAATACGTCACCAATTACATGGGCCATGACCTGAGCGTGTTCGGCGGTTACTCGCGCGACAACGCTAATATTGCGCAGAAACTGGCGAGTCCTACTGTCAGAACCGAAGAAACCTGGCGTATCGGCGGTACCTGGAAGTATGAAAACTTGTCTGTTGTCGGTCAGTACGAAAGAGTTTACAACGCCATCGGCGCTGCGACCTGTACCTCGGCCGCTGCCTTGGCAGCCAATCCGATAGTTGCTAGCAGCGGGCAGTGCAATTCCGCGATGAACGCAGGTGGCGACGGCGATATCTGGCACGTCGGTACCAACTACAAATGGGGCAATACCCTGCTGGTGGCACAAGGTGGCAAGACCAACGCTGACGCAATCGGGACAACAGCAGCGCGTGACGCCACCAGCTTCACCGTGGGCGCGATCCACAGCCTGAGCAAGCGCACCAGTCTGTTTGGTGGCTACCAGCGTGTAACCCAAGGGCTGACTGGCGGTACATCAGCTACAACAGCAGGCGAGAATAGTATGGCACAAGGAAGCTACAGTCAGGGCAACCGCAACACCTGGACAGTAGGTATGCGTCACAATTTCTAATCGAGTCTTGATTAGTTGAAAATGGAGCGCTACGGCGCTCCATTTTTTTGTCTGTTTTTTTTGTACTACGTGTCGAGATTTTCACCGCAACTCGCAGCTTGCGACCGTAGCTATAACCCTGCCGCAGCCGCGTGTTTAATTAATGCGGCATACGTGCTAGTATTTTGTCTTGGCAGGATGACACGGCAGCACGGAAAATAATGACAAGGGGTTGACATGCAAGCGCTACTCGCCAATCCCAGAGGATTCTGCGCCGGAGTCGTACGCGCCATCGAGATCGTCGAGCAGGCACTGGTGCTTTACGGGGCGCCGATCTACGTGCTGCATCAGATCGTGCATAACCAGCGCGTGATCCATGATCTGGAAGTGCGCGGCGTGGTGTTTACCGAACAGATGGAGAGCATACCCTGCGGTGCGGTGACCGTGCTCAGCGCCCACGGCGTATCCGATGCTGTGATGCAAGCTGCTCAGCGGCAAGGTCTGGAAGTGATCGATGCCACCTGCCCGCTGGTCACCAAGGTGCATTTGCAGGCGCAACGCTACAGCAAAGAAGGGAACGAAGTGGTGATCATCGGCCACCGCGGTCATGTCGAGGTGGAAGGCACCTACGGGCGGGTGCGCGGGGTGGTGCAGGTAGTGGGTTCGGTCGAGGACGTGGCCGCCCTGCAAGTGGCCGATCCACGACGGGTGGCTTATGTCACCCAGACCACGCTCAGTCTGGATGATACGCGCGCCATCGTGGAAGCGATGAAGCAGCGTTTTCCGGATGTGCGCGGCCCGGAGTTATCGGACATCTGTTATGCGACCCAGAACCGGCAGAATGCGGTACGCACTCTGGCCGCCAAGGTGGATGTCATTCTGGTGGTAGGTGCACGCAACAGTTCCAATTCCGCGCGGTTGCGGGAAGTAGGCGAAATGAGCGGGGTGAACGCTTATCTGATCCAGGATGCGGGCGAGATTTCCCCCGGCTGGTTTGCCCACGATTCGCGTATCGGCGTGACGGCCGGGGCTTCCACCCCCGAGGTGCTGGTGCAGGGTGTGCTGGATCATCTGCAGGAGCTTGGAGTAAGCCAGATCGAAGAGATAGAGGGAGTATCCGAGGCCATTACATTCAGATTGCCGGCGGCGCTGCTGCGACGGCAGAAGTCAGCGTAAACAGCGAAGAAGAATTGAAAGCAATCATTGTGCGCAGCCAGCACGGTTTAGTGAAGTTTTTTTGGAGGGTAGGCACGTGGGAGTTCCTTTACGTCAACAGCTAGCAGTCGGCATGTACCTGCTCAAGCAAAAATTGAAAGGGGTCAAGAAGTATCCCCTGGTTCTGATGCTGGAACCTTTGTTTAAATGCAATCTGGCCTGCGCGGGCTGCGGCAAGATCGACTATCCGGACGATATTCTGGACAAGCGGCTTACGTTTGAAGAATGCATGCAGGCGGTCGATGAATGCGATGCGCCGATGGTATCGATTCCGGGCGGCGAGCCGCTGATCCACAAGGAGATGCCGCAAATCGTGGCAGGCATCATTGCCCGCAAGAAATATGTCTATCTGTGTACCAATGCGCTGTTGTTGAAAAAGAGGATAGACGACTATACGCCGTCGCCTTATCTGACTTTCTCCATCCACCTCGATGGCATGCAAGAACGGCACGATGCCTCGGTGTGTCAGGAAGGCGTTTTCGAGCGTGCAGTGGAGGCGATAAAACTGGCGTTGGCAAAAGGTTTCAGGGTCACCATCAATTGCACCCTGTTTCAGGGCGAGACGCCGAAAGACGTGGCCGAATTTCTGGATTATGCCATGGAGCTGGGCGTGGAAGGCGCCACCATCGCACCCGGATTCAGCTATGAACGCGCGCCGCAGCAAGGCATTTTTATCAAGGGTGAAGATACCAAGAAATTATTCCGCGGTATTTTTGAAATCGGCAAGAGGCGCAAGTGGAAGCTGAATCACTCGTCGCTTTATCTTGATTTTCTGGCGGGCAATCAGAATTATCAGTGCACGCCTTGGGGCAACCCGACGCGCAATGTGTTCGGCTGGCAAAAACCTTGCTATCTGCTGCCGGACGAAGGCTATGCAGCCAGTTTCCAGGAGCTGTTGGATGACACGCCTTGGGCCAAATACGGCAACAGCAGCAATCCCAAGTGCGCACAATGCATGGCACATTGCGGCTATGAAGCAACTGCGGTTGAAGACATGCTGCAGAATCCACTCAAAGCATTCGGGGTATCGCTGCGCGGTCCCCGCACGGATGGACCGATGGCACCGGAGCTGCCGCGAGTGTATGACATTTCCCAGCCGCACCATGCCGGCAGAAAAGAATTCCCTATCGCGGTAGTGGTCGAACGCACAGCAAGTACGATGGGTTCTGCGTCCAGAGGGTCGGTTGGCACCGGCACTGACGGATAACGGTCTGCTATCCTGAGCTGAGTGCGTCGAGTGTCTCTACTGGAAAGGTTGCCAATATGAGAATCTTGCCCGGAACCAAATCTGTTTCGCACTTCTGCATGATAGCAGTGATGCTGCTGGTCACGTCCATGTCCTGGGCGCAGAAGCCGGAGCCTGGTAGTCCGGAACAGGTCGTGCGGCGGCTTCATGAATCGCTGCTTGAGGCGATGCGTGAAGGCAGCAGGCTGGGTTATCGAGGCCGTCTCGAGCTGCTGGCGCCCGCGGTTGATCGCTCGCACGATCTTGATTTTATCGCACGTACCAGCTTGGGGAGCCACTGGACCAAGCTGGATCCCGAGCAGCAGCGCATCTTTACCGATACCTTCCGGCAACTCAGCATCAGCAGCTACGCAGGATGGTTCAAAAGCCACGAAGGTGAGCGTTTTGAATTCGTGGAGCAGCAACCCATGCCGCGGGAACAGGTATTGGTGCGGAGTCAGTTGATCCAGGCAAAAGGCGAAGTTGTGCGTTTCGACTACGTCCTGCGGCAGACAAAAGATGGCTGGCGCATCATCAACATTTTGGCCGATGGTGTCAGCGACCTTGCGCTGAAACGTGTCGAATACCGTGCTGTCCTTGAGCGGGACGGCTTTCCGGCGCTCATCGACATGCTCAAGAAAAAGATCGCCTCAGCCGAGCAAAGCTGAGGATAGCTCGTTCCAACCTGCCCCCCTGAAAGATGACCGCAATAGTGGAAGCTTCGCATAGCCGCAGCTACCGCGCCTTCGCGCGCTGGGTTGCTGCTTCCTATCAGTATGCCGCATGGGTCTTGCTTGCATCGCTGCTGATTGCAGCGGTATGCGCCGTATACACCTCACGCAATCTGGGTATGAATAGCGATACCACAGATATGCTCTCTGAGCACCTGCCGTTTCGCGCCAATTACAAGCACTACAAGAAAACATTTCCGCAGGATCAGGACATGGACACCTTGGTGCTGGTGCTGGATGCCCCTACGCCCGAGCAGACACACACTGCTATTAAACGCCTGGCAGAGCGCCTGCAGCAAGATTCCACGCATATTAATGATGTCTATCTTCCGAGCGGAGATGTTTTTTTCGAGCGTAATGGCCTGCTTTACGAAAGCGTACCGGAACTTGGACGCATCACTGATCGTCTGGCAGCGGCACAACCGCTGATTGCGCGCATTGCCGGCAACCCCACTTTGCACACCTTCGCCTCGGTGCTTACGGAAGCGGTGGAAGCGCTGCGTGGCGGGCGCAGTCTGGAACTGGAACCGGTGCTGGGCGGGGTGAGCGCAACGCTGGATGCAAGACTCGCCGGCGTGCCGAGGGCACTGTCATGGCAAGTACTGTTCCGTGGCGAGGCGCAGAAAAGCACTTACCGGGAGCTGATGACGGTGCAGCCGAAGCTGGACTACACCCAGTTGGCTGCAGCGGAACGGCCGATTGCGGCGCTGCGCACAACCGCACGGGATCTCGGTTTGACGGAGGATGGGGTGCGGCTGCGCGTTACCGGCGACGTGGCGCTGGCTGACGAGGAACTCAAGAGCGCGATGCACGGCACGCAATACGCCGGACTGCTCGCACTCGTGCTGGTGACGGTGGTGCTTTATAGCGCGCTGCATACGGCTGGTCCAATCCTCACCGTGCTGCTTAGCCTGGTGCTGGGTCTGTTGCTCACAGCGGCTTTCGCCACTGCGGCAGTCGGTCATCTGAACGTCATCTCGATTGCGTTTGCGGTGCTATATGTAGGCCTCGGGGTAGATTATGCGATCCATTTCCTGCTGCGCTACCGCGAGCTGCTGGAAAGCGGTCAGTCAGCGGCGAAGGGGCTGCAGGCAACTGGCGGCGACACCGGGCACTCACTATTTTTATGCGCTGTCACCACCGCTATCGGTTTCTACGCATTTATGCCCACCGCCTACCGTGGGGTTGCAGAGCTGGGATTGATCGCGGGCACGGGTATGCTGATCAGTCTGGTGGTTACCCTCACGCTGGCGCCTGCCTTGCAACGCTACTTGCCGACACGACCTAGAGCAGCGTCTTCTACTGGTGCAGGGGGCTCGCTGGGCAAGCTGCTGGAGTTGCCTTTGCGCTGGCGAAAAGTGGTGTATGCCGGCACTTTCGCCGCACTGCTCGCTGCCGTGGCAGTGTTGCCGAAGATTGAGTTCGACTACAACCTGTTGAATCTGCAGGATCAGCGCGGAGAAGCCGTGCAGACTTTCCGCGAGCTGCTGGCAGAAACCGAGCACTCACCCTGGCATGCAGTTGCGCTGGCCGACAATGAGGTGGAGGTGGATCGGCTGGCACAGCGGTTGACGGGTCTGCCTGAAGTCAGCAGAGTGGTGACGATCCTCGATTTCATACCCGCAGCGCAGGAGGAGAAGCTCGCCCTCATCGAAGAAATGGCGCTTACGCTGGGTCCGCTCACGCTCGCGGCACCGCCGCCGGCAGCAAACCAAAACACGTTGGCACAGCAGCGCGCAGCGCTGGGTGCGCTGAGCACCGCGCTGGATCGATTCATTGCCGAACGGCCCGATCACCCTGCGTTGGTGCCCGCTCGCAGCCTCAAGGCATCGCTGGGTGCGCTGCTCATCCATTTCGACGCGCTCAGCACTGACGACAAGAACCAGTTGTTGCATGCCGTTGGCAAAGACCTGCTTGCTCTGTTGCCCGATGCCATGCAGCGCCTGCACACTTCAATCGAAGCCACTCCGTTCAGTCAGCAACAGTTGCCCGAATCATTGCGCACGCGCTGGCACAGCCAGGCAGGACAATATCGGATCGCAATTTATCCGGCAGAGAATATCAATGATAATCAGGCGCTGCGACGTTTCGTGCGGGCGGTGCAGCAGGAGGCGCCGCAAGCCACCGGTGCGCCGGTGATAAGCCTGGAGGCAGGCGAAGCTGTGGTGCAGGCATTCATCCTGGCTTTCTCGCTGGCACTGGCGGGGATTAGCATAATACTTTTGGTGATGTTGCGCAGTGTGGCGTCTACCCTGTTGGTGTTGATCCCCCTGTTGCTGGCCGCTCTATTCACCGGTGCTGCTACCGTATTGCTGGGCGTTCAGTTCAATTTCGCCAATATCATTGCCTTGCCGTTGCTGCTGGGTATCGGTCTCGATAGTGGTCTCCACTTGGTGCACCGAAGCCGTAGCGACGGGACGACCCACGAAGACCTGATGCACACCAGTACTACGCGCGCGATTTTTTACAGCGCGTTGACCAGTCTGGTTGGTTTCGGCAGTCTGGCGTTCTCATCGCACCAGGGCACTGCCAGCATGGGGGTACTGCTCACCATAGGGCTGGCGCTTACGCTGATCTGCATCCTGGTGATATTGCCAGTGTTGCTGGCGACTGCGGCCCAGGGGAGGATTCATGAGAAAGTTATGCCCTAGTTTAATGGTTTTTGTTTATACTTTGCACCGCTGAAGCGGACTCCGCATTACCGAACGGAACCAGATCAATGGGAGAACAACCTAATTAATATTTAATCATGAAGCCTAATCGCCTGACTACAATCGTGTTCCTGCTATCTGCTGTGCTGTTCGCAGGTTGCGCTACCATACCCCAGAATGACCAGAGCGACCAGACTGCCCGGAATGTCAGCCCAGTCGATCCCTACGAGAATACCAACCGCACATTTTACAAGATCACCGATGCTGTTGACCGGCACGTTCTGGAGCCGGTCGCCCATGCCTACATAGTAAATGTGCCTAGCCCCTTGCGGCGCTCGATCGGAAATTTCTATGATAATGTGGCTTATCCAAACGTAGCTCTGAACGCCTTTCTGCAAGGCAAGGTACAGCAGGGGCTCGAGGATACTTTGCGCTTTGCCATCAATTCGACCATAGGCCTGTTTGGACTGTTTGACATGGCAACCCCTATGGGATTGAAGCAGAACGACGAGGATTTTGGACAGACACTGGGAGTGTGGGGGGTTGATACCGGCTCTTATTTGTTTCTTCCTTTTCTCGGCCCCAGCAGCAGCCGCGATGTATCTGGCATCCCTGTCAGTGTGGTCACCAATGCTCTTTTTTATATAACTAGCGCCGCAGTCTTTGCGCCCATAGGTGTCTTGGGGATTATTGATA
>Ga0163199_1003109_pt1 | contig 10060 bp, 7 predicted proteins | sample PL_2010_150m_FD_113537 | JGI IMG/M metagenome (GOLD analysis project Ga0163199, IMG submission 113537) | Freshwater microbial communities from Powell Lake, British Columbia, Canada to study Microbial Dark Matter (Phase II) - PL_2010_150m | ecosystem: Environmental > Aquatic > Freshwater > Lake ...
CATTCGATCCTGCCGATGGCACGCCGCTTCAAGGGCACCGGTCACGTGCTGCGCTTCATCGAATTCATGGACGTCGGTGCGACCAACGACTGGCGCATGGACGACGTGATTCCGTCGAGCGAAATCATCCGCATGCTAGATGCGGAGATGCCGCTCGAGCCGATCGACGCCAATTACCCGGGCGAAGTTGCCGAGCGCTGGCGTTACCGCGACGGTTCGGGCGAGATCGGCGTAATCTCCTCGGTAACCCAGGCGTTCTGCCGCTCCTGCACGCGCGCGCGCATTTCCACCGAGGGCATGCTCTACACCTGCCTGTTCGCCACCTCGGGCTACGACTTTCGCGCCTTGCTGCGCGGCGGCGGGCCGGACGCGGAAATCCGCGCCGCCGTCGCCGCCGTGTGGGGCGCGCGCGACGACCGCTACTCCGAAATCCGCACTGCGGAGACCGCGAAGCAGAGCAAGATCGAAATGTCCTACATCGGCGGCTGACAATGCTGGCTCACAGCTTCCTTTGCGATGAACCGGGCCTGCGATGAAGCCGCGGCAACGTCCGGAAATCACCCGCGCCAGCCGACCCCTGACCTTCGGCGTCGAGGCCATCAACGAGCGTGGCGAAATGGTGCCCACCGCCGTCGCCGGCGAAAATCCGCTGACGCTGTACGTCGACAAGCGCGAGATCGTCACGCTGATGACCCTGGGCCAGGCGCCCGAGGCGCTGGCCATCGGCTACCTGCGCAACCAGCGGCTGGTGCAATCGCTCGAGGAAATCGCCGCGGTGCAGGTGGACTGGGAAACCGACTCGGTGGTTGTGACCACGCGCAAGGCGCCGGGCGCGAAAGCGCGCGCGAAAGTCATGAACGACAAAATGCAGAAGCGCACGGTCACCACCGGCTGCGGCCAGGGCACGGTATTCGGCGACCTGATGCAGGAAATCGACGCAGTCACGCTGCGCGATGACGTGCGCCTTTCGGAGGACACGCTGTACGCACTGATGGAGCAGGTGCGCCATCACGAAACCATCTATAAGTCCGCCGGCGCAGTGCACGGCTGCGCGCTGGCGACCAACGAGCCGGGCGCAAGCCGCATCATCAGCTTCATCGAAGACGTCGGACGCCACAACGCCGTGGACGCGATCGCCGGAGAAATGTGGCTGCAGGACATCGACGGTTCGGACAAGATTTTCTACACCACGGGCAGGCTCACCTCGGAAATGGTGATCAAGGCGGCGCAGATGGCCATTCCGTTTCTTGTTTCGCGCTCGGGCCTGACGCAGATGGGTCATGCGATCGCGGAAAAGGTCGGCATCACCATGCTCGGCCGCGCCACGGGCAGGCATTACCTGCTGTTTACCGGCAAGCAGCGCTTTGTCAAACCGGTCAGGCCGACGGCTATCGCATGAACTCCAGCCGCAGCAAGGCCGGGCAGTCCGGCGCCGGACATCCGAACAGCGCAGTCACCGGGCTCATCCTCGCCGGCGGCCAGGGCCGTCGCATGGGTGGTGTCGACAAGGGTCTGCAGATGTTTCGCGGCCAGCGCCTGGTCGATCACGTCTACGCGCGGCTTGCGCCGCAGGTCGGCGGCATTATCATCAACGCGAACCAGAATTACGATGCCTACAAGAGCTTCGGCGTGCGCGTGGTCAGCGATGCCATCGGCAATTTCGCCGGCCCTCTCGCGGGTTTGCACGCGGGCCTGTCGGTGTCGCGCCGCCCCTTTATCGCTTCAGTGCCCTGCGATTCGCCTTTTCTGCCAGAGGATCTCGTCGAGCGCTTGATGGCGCGGCTTGTTGCATCCGATGCCGACGTTGCCGTGGCAAAGACCGGGAACTGGCTGCAACCGGTGTTCTGCCTTGCGCGCCGCAGCGTCCTGGAGCATCTCGCCAATTTCCTCAAGGGCGGTGGGCGCAAGGTCGACGCCTGGTATGCGAGTCTCGGCATTGTCGAGGTGAATTTCGACGACTGCGCCGAAGCGTTCGGCAACATCAATACGCGCGAGGAGCTGGCCACGTTCGAGGGGGAAACCATCGCACCCGCCGTGCAGTTCGAATACGCTGCGCCGGTTGCCGCCGCCCATGCCTCGGCGGCAGTCGACAACATTTCACCGGCATCGGGCAGCCCGACTATGCACATCACCTCCGGCGACGCGCTTGCGCGCGCAGTTTCGCGCGACGCGCTGGCGCAGGTGGTCAGCTGCATGGACGATTATGATCCGAATGCGCTGAAAGTGGAAAAGGCGCGCGAAGCGATCCGCGCATTCCTGAGCCCGGTCGCAAACAACGAGAAAGTCGCGGTGCGCGCGGCGCTCGGGCGCGTGCTCGGCGAAGACATCATTTCCACGCTAGACGTGCCCGCGCACGACAACTCCGCCATGGACGGCTACGCTTTGCGCCATGCGGATCTGAAGGCCACCGGGGAGACAGAATTGCGCCTCGCCGGCAGCGCGTTTGCGGGGCGGCATTTCGCCGGAAAAATGGGCAAGCGCGAGTGCGTGCGCATCATGACCGGGGCGGTGATGCCGCGCGGCGCCGACACCGTGGTGATTCAGGAAATCGTCCAGGTCGAGGGCGACAAGATACGCATTCCGGCCGGCCAGAAGAAGGGCCAGAACCGCCGCCTCGCAGGCGAGGATCTGAGCGCGGGCAAGCCCGTGCTCAAGGCCGGGCAGCCGGTGGGCCCGGCCGAGCTCGGCTTGATCGCTTCGCTCGGGCTCGCTGAAGTGGCGGTGCGGCGGCGGCTGCGCGTGGCGTTTTTCTCGACCGGCGATGAACTGGCCTCGGTCGGCTCGGCGCTGAAGAAGGGCGAGGTGTACGACAGCAACCGCTACACGCTCTACGGCATGCTGTCGCGCCTGGGTTGCGACATCATCGACATGGGCGTGGTGCGCGACGATCCGGCGAGTCTGGAAAACGCGCTCAAGTCCGCGGCGGCCGACGCCGACGTCATCATCACCTCGGGCGGCGTGTCCGTGGGCGAGGCCGATTTCATCCGCGAACTGCTAAGCAAGCTTGGCGAAGTCGTATTCTGGAAAATCGCCATGAAGCCGGGGCGGCCCATGGCCTTCGGCAGGATCGCGCATGCGGGCAACGAGGCGCACTTTTTCGGCCTGCCGGGCAATCCGGTCGCGGTGATGGTCACCTTCTACCAGTTCGTACGCGACGCGCTGCTCGCGCTGTCCGGCCGCACCGACAATTTTGCACTGCCGCTGCTGCGCGTGCCCTGCACATCAAGTATCAAAAAGAGTCCGGGACGCACCGAATTCCAGCGCGGCCTGCTCACGCGCGACGCAGGCGGGCAGTGGAGCGTATGCCCCACCGGCGCACAGGGCTCGGGCGTGCTGCGCTCGATGGCCGAAGCCAACTGTTTCATCGTGCTCGAGCATGAGCGCGCTTCGGTTGCGCCCGGAGAAACAGTGCAGGTGCAGTTGTTCGACGGCCTGACCTGACAAGTCGATAAGCGGAACTCGACGCCGATTCGCCGGTGGTATCATCGCCACATGCGGCAGGCCTCTTCGATACATCGCGAGCTTACCCGCGCCCAGGCTGAACTCGGGACGGCATTCCTGCAATGGGCGGCCAGCTGGTGGCGCGTGTTTCATTTCGGCGCCCTCGCCATGGTGATGGCCTTTTCGCCCGCCACCTACGACAAGGCGAACCGCGAGGTTACGGCAAGACAGATCTATTTCACCGCCTGGCAGGTCCTGCCCTGGTTTACGCTTCTTTCGGCACTGATCAGCATGGTGTTGATCCGCATCGTCGTGGAGACCGCCCGGACTTACGGACTGTCGCAATACGCGCTGGAAATGGTCGTGCGCATGCTGGTGCTGGAGCTGATTCCGCTGTCCGCCGCACTGTTCGTCGCGCTGCGTTCCGGCGCCGCGATCAATACCGAGGTTGCGCTGATGCACATCCGCGGTCATTTCGATGACATGCGCCTCAGGGGCCTGGACCCGCTGCGCCGCGAGCTGGTGCCGCGGGTGATCGGCAGTGCGGTGTCGGTGGTGGCGCTGGCTGTGGTCAGCGGCGTGGTTGCACTGCTGCTCACCTATCTCGGCGTCTACGGGTTCTCACCCTGGGGCATCGCCGGCTACACGCGCACGGTCGGCCACGTGTTCGACCTCGAAGTTACGCTGGGCCTGGGATTGAAGACTCTGCTGTTCGGCCTGGCCGTGGCGGTGATACCGATCACCACCAGCCTGGAGACGCCGCGGTTAATTCGCCTCGCGCCGGTGGCCGTGCTGCGCGGCATGGTGCGGCTGTTCCTCGTGCTGGTGCTGCTCGAGGGCGCATCGCTGACGGTCAAGTACATCTAGCGGGCAATGGAACCCGAACTCCAGCCGCCGCCGCTGATTCCCCACGTCGAGTTCAAGGCGGCTATGCTGCTCGTGCTGACGCTGGCGCTGCTTTGCGGCTTTCTCGGCTATGTGCTTTACGCGCGGGGCGTGTTCGAGAGCACGCAGAGGCTGGTGCTGGTTGCGGACAACTCCGAAGGCGTCAAAGTCGGCATGGACCTGACATTCTCCGGTTTTCCGATCGGCCGCGTACGCCGCATCGAGCTCGCCGAGGACGGCAAGGCGCGCATCCTGATCGACGTGCCGCGCGAGGATGCCCGCTGGCTGCGCACTTCCACGGTGTTCACCATGGAGAGCGGGCTGGTCGGCGAAACCCGTCTGCGCGCATTCACCGGCGTGCTGGACGATCCGCCGCTGCCGGACGGGGCGATGCGCCCGGTACTGCGCGGCGACGCGAGTGCAGAGATCCCGCATCTGGTCGCCACCATGCGCGCACTGCTCGAAAATCTGGAGCGCATGTCGGGCAGCGAGTCCAGTCTCAGCGCCAGCCTGGCGAATGTGAAAACAGTCACCGAGCGCATGAAAGGCCGCTACGGCGCCCTGGCCGGCGTTCTCGGCGGCGAGGACAACGCACGGAAAGTGATCACCGCACTGGATCGCACCAATACCCTGCTCACCTCGGTGGGTGACGTGTCGACCAAGCTGGACCGCATGCTCGCCAAGACCGACGAGCGCGTATTCGGCGCCGCCGGCGTAATGGACGAGACGCAAAAAACCATCGTGCAACTGAACGCGGTGCTGCGCGACGCGCGCGAAAGTCTGAAGAAAGCCGATGCGGTGCTGGCTGAAGCGCAGGCAATCGGCGCGAACACGCGCGCTGCCACCGCCGACCTCAATGCCCTGCGGACCGAAGTGGAAGCGAGCCTGCGCAAGGTCGCGAACCTGGTGAACGAAATCAACCGCAAGTGGCCGTTTGCGCGCGATACCCAGTTGAAACTGCCATGAGGACGGTCTTCCTTTGCGCGGTACTGCTGCTTGCTGCCTGCGCCAGCGGACCGGTCCCGCCCGACTGGGAGGCGAACGCGCAGGCGGCGTTGCGCAGTTTCTCGGCGGCATACTTCACCGGCAATAGCCGTGTTGCGGCGCAGGAATTTGCACGCGCGCGCGCCGAAATCGCCAGCACCGGCCGCCCCGACCTCCTGGCGCGCGCCGAACTCACGCGCTGCGCTGCGCGTGTGGCCAGTCTGGAGTTCGACGATTGCGCCGGATACCAGACGCTCGCCGCGGATGCAGGCAAGGAGGAGCGTGCTTACGCCGCCTACCTCACCGGACGCTGGCAGGGACTGGATGCTTCGCTGCTGCCCGCGCAGCATCGCGCATTGCTTACCGGCACGCCCGGCGCCGCGGCACTGGCCTCAATCCAGGATCCGATGTCGCGCCTGGTCGCGGCGGGCGCGCTGTTCCGCATCGGGCACCTTGCCCCCGATGGCATCGCCGCCGCCGGCGAAACCGCGTCCGCCAATGGCTGGCGCCGGCCGCTGCTCGCCTGGCTGGGGGTCGAAGCCGCACGCGCCGACGCCGCCGGCGACCATGAAGCGGCAGCGCGCATCCGCCGCCGTATGGAACTGCTTACGGGCAGCGCGACTACCCCCTGATTCGGAACGGCGGGCCCTGACGCGGCCCCGCTAGGACTTGCGTTCGTCGGCCAGGCGCACCACGTTGTCCGCAGCCGGCTTCTCGTCGATCTCGGCCGCTTCGATGCGCTGGAACTGCTGGCTGATCTTGCCGCCGGTGACCTGGATTTTCTCCACGTCTTCATTCGCCTGGCGGATGTGATCGGCGAGTTTCTTCATGCGCTCGTCGAAGCGGCTGAATTCGACCGCGAGGCGAGCGAGCGATTCCTTGATTACGTGGATCTGCGCGCGCGTTTCCACGTCTTTCAGCACCGCCCGGGCGGTATTGAGGACGGCCATCAAGGTGGTTGGCGACACGATCCACACGCGGCGCGCATTGGCGTATTCCACGACCTCGGCGTGATAGGCGTGGATCTCGGCGAACACCGCCTCGGCCGGCACGAACATCACCGCGCCGTCAGAGGTTTCGTTCGCGATGATGTATTTGGAGGCGATCGCATCGACGTGCTTCTTGATGTCGGAGCGAAACGCCTTCTGCGCCAGGCTGCGGTCCGCCTCGTTAGCCCCGGCCTCGAACATGCGGTGATAGTTCTCCAGCGGAAACTTCGAATCCACCGCCACCAGCCCGGTCGGTTCGGGCAGCTTCAACACGCAATCGGCGCGCGTGCCGTTGGAAAGCGTGTATTGCAGTTCGAATGCGCCCGAGGGCATGACGTTGCGCACCAGCGCCTCCAGCTGAACTTCGCCGAACGCACCGCGCGACTTCTTGTCGCCGAGCAGTTCCTGCAGGCTGATCACACTGCCGGTGAGGCTGTCTATCTTTTTCTGCGCCTCGTCGATGGTGGCGAGGCGCTGCATCACGTTGACGAATGTCTCGTTGGTCTTCTTGAAGCCTTCGTCCAGGCGCTCGCTGACCTTGCCGGATATCTGCTCCAGGCGCTGGTCGATCTTCGCGTTCAATTGCTCGGTCATCGCCGCGAGCTGCCCGACCATGGCTTCACGGCTTTGTCCCAGATTCTCCGACAGGTTCAGCTTTAGCGCGTGCAGCGTGTCGCGGGTCTGCTTGAGCTCATCGGCAAGCGTGCCGCGCAGGCGCTCGGATGATTCTCCGAAGGTGGCGCCCAGGCGGTCGCCCTGCTGCGTCAGCCCGCCATGCAGGTCGGTGAGCATGGCGCGGTGTTTTTCTTCCAAGCCTTGCGCCATGCCCGCGGGAAGTTCGCCGACCTTGCGACTCACATGCGCCACGCGCCAGGTGAGCCAGCCGGCGACGAGCAGCAGCAGAACGCAGAGACCAACAAGAATTTCCAGCATGGCCAAAGTATAGCCCAAGCGGCAGGCGCCGAAGCGCGCGCTAAAATGCGCCATGCCATCGAACAACACCGACCATGAACTGGCCGCCTGAACGCCTGCCGCGGCGGCAGCAGGAGGCCCATTTCGGCCGCGTGCTGACCTGCTTCGCCGAGCGGCCGGCGCAGCTGAATGCCATGTTCGCGCAGACGCTGTCGCGGCATGCCGGCGACGAAGCGCTGGTCTGCGCGGACCGGCGCATCACCTATGCCGAACTGGACGACGCCGCGGCGCGGGTGGCCGCCGGCCTGGCGCGCGACGGCGTGCGTGCAGGCAACCGCGTGGCGATCCTGTGCGCCAACGAGCCCGAATTCGTGTTTGCGTTGCTGGGCACGCTCCGCCTCGGCGCGATCGCCGTGCCGATAAACGTGCGCGAGCAGACGCCGGAGCTCGCCTACGTGCTCAACCAGTGCGCTGCGCACGCGCTGGTGTTCGACGCCGGACTCGCCGAGCGCGTTCCGACGCCGGAGGCGCTGCCCCATCTGGCGCTGCGCTATGCGGTGGACGGCGCAGCCGACGCCGGCGGGAGTCAAACCAAACCGTTCTCGCACCTGCTGGAACCTGACGCAAATCTCCCCGCGCCCGCCGCGCCGGGCGAAGAGGACACCGCGGTCATCCTCTACACCTCTGGCACCACCGGACACCCCAAGGGGGCGATGCTGACCCACCTGAACCTGATTCATTCGGTCATGCACTTCGAGCATTGCATGGAATTCGGCAGCGGCGAGCGCGCCCTGCTCGCCGTGCCGGCAAGCCACGTCACCGGCCTGGTGGCAATTATCCTTGCCATGCTGCGCGTGGGCGGCTGCGTGCTCATGCTGCGCGAGTTCAAGGCGCGGGCCTTCCTCAAACTCGCGAACCGCGAGCGCATGACTTACACCCTGGTGGTGCCGGCAATCTACAACCTGTGTCTGCGCGAGCCCGATTTTTCCGGCTTCGATCTGAGCCGCTGGCGTGTTGGCGGCTTTGGCGGCGCGCCCATGCCCGAAGGCACCATCCGGGCGCTGGCGCAGAAACTGCCACAACTCGTCCTGGTCAATGCCTATGGCGCGACAGAAACCACTTCGCCTACCACCTGCATGCCGCTCGGCCGGCAGCCCGCCCACCTGGACAGCGTCGGCATGGTATTGCCCTGTGGCGAGCTGCGCGTAATGGATGATGAGGGACGCGAGGTCCCGCCCGGCACCTCGGGCGAGCTCTGGATTGCGGGCCCGATGGTGGTGCCGGGCTATTGGGAGGACACAGCGGCCACGCAACGCGAATTCTGCGACGGCTACTGGAAATCGGGCGACATCGGCGCCATCGACGCGGACGGCTACGTGCGCATCCTCGACCGCAAGAAGGATCTGATCAACCGCGGCGGCTACAAGGTGTATTGCGCCGAGGTCGAGAACGTACTGTCGCTGCACCCGGCCGTGGTGGAATCGGCGCTCGTTGCGCGCCCCGACCCGGTGCTGGGGGAGAAGGCGCACGCCTTCATTTTCAGCTCCGATCCAGCGTGCACTGCGGAAACCCTGCGCGCGCACTGCGCACTGCATCTTGCCGACTACAAGCTGCCGGACTTCATCACCTTCGTCGAGAATCCGCTGCCGCGCAACGCCAACGGCAAGCTGCTGAAGCGCCGGCTGCGCGACGCCGGCGCAAGAGAAACACTGACCTGAGTCGCACCAGGCCGGGAGAGGCCGTGCGCAATGCGGTCGTTCGCGGCCCGCCGTGACATATCCTCGTGGGGCACAGCTCCAGCCACGCCTCTCGAAATAGTCGCCAGAAATGATTTGTAGTAATCTTTCACAATGAGCGAATCTGAAGGCCGATTTGCGGTCCTGCGACAGTCAGCCGATGCCGGCGCGGTGGCCGCTATCGAGCGCCTTATCCGCGACGCGCCAGACGCCGACTTGAGCCGGGTCAACGTTCTGGATTTCGCACGGACCAACAATATCGACGAAGAGCGCACCATTGCTGCGTTCCTACACGCGGCCCGGCTCGGACTCTTCGAACTTTCCTGGAACGTGCTCTGCCCGGGTTGCGGCGGCGTGCTCGACTCCAACACCACGCTGAAGACCGTCGACCAGAACGCGTACGCCTGTGCGCTTTGTGCAGCCGGTTACGAACCCTCACTCGACGAAATGGTCGAAGTGGCATTTACCGTCAGTCCGAGCGTGCGCCGGATCGCCGCACACGATCCTGAAACGCTTACCATTTGGCAATACATGCGCCAGATGTTCTGGAGCTCGGGTCTTGAACTGCCTGAAGGCGACGCATTCGACAAGCTTTTGCAGGAGATGATAATCGAATCGGTAGAACTGCCGGCGGGCGAGAAGGCGCACCTGTCGCTGCAGCTTCCCTCCCAGTTCATCATCGTCTTCGATCCCGTGACGCACTCGGCGCATTTCCTGGATGTGAAGGGTGAACCAACGCGCGATCGCCAGAACCTTTCGGTGGTGTTCAACAAGGTGCATGCGCCTACTGGAACCGTGGAGATGCGGCCCGGTCCGTTGCGGCTCACCCTGGAGAACCGTACCGACGTCCGGGTGCTGCCGGCTCTTTATATTGCTGGTGACGCGCTCCACCACATGCTGGGCAAGCGCAAGCGGTTTCTTACGGCCAAGCGCCTGCTGACCAACCAGACTTTCCGTGACATTTACCGCACCGATACGCTGGACGTTGATCAACGCCTGAAGATCACCAGCCTCACGTTTATGTTTACCGATCTCAAGGGATCGACGGAGCTTTACGAGCGCGTCGGCGATCTCGTTGCCTATGACATGGTTAAGGCGCACTTTCGGGTGTTA
>Ga0163199_1003110_pt1 | contig 10055 bp, 6 predicted proteins | sample PL_2010_150m_FD_113537 | JGI IMG/M metagenome (GOLD analysis project Ga0163199, IMG submission 113537) | Freshwater microbial communities from Powell Lake, British Columbia, Canada to study Microbial Dark Matter (Phase II) - PL_2010_150m | ecosystem: Environmental > Aquatic > Freshwater > Lake ...
CAAAGAGCCGGCGCAAGGTCGGCCGCTCGCGGCGCAGGAAATCGATCGTCGCGAGGGCGGACGTGTAGATTTGCTCCGGCGCGCACTCGATGCCGAGCCGGGCGAGGTTGGCGCGGTAGTCGGCGGCGCTCTTCGAAGGGTTGTTGGTCAGAAACGTGCAACCGATCCCCAGTTCGCGCAGCGACGCGAGAAACGGCCGCGAGAACGGGAACAGCGTGCCGCCCTTGTAGATCGTGCCGTCGAGATCGAGCGCGAGGTGGGCGATGCGGCGGAGGCGGGACGGCGAAATCGAAGAGGCGGACATGAGCATGAAATTCTCAAGCGGGCTCGCCGTAGCCGTGCGCCTTGGCGGGCCACGCGAGCACAAACATCAGCGTGCCGATCGCGCCAATCGCGATCAGGGCGCCGAGCGCGGTGGTCCAGCCGTAGGTTTGGACGAGTTGGCCGAGGCCCCAGCCGGACACCACTGTGCTCGCGTAGCCGAAGAGGCCGGTGAAACCCGCGGCGGTCGCGGCCGCGCGCTTGGTCGCGAGATTCGCCGCGGTGATGCCGATCAGCGCCTGCGGGCCGTAGATGAAAAATCCGGCGGCGGACAGAAACGCGGTTGCGAGCAGCGGCGTCGATCCGAACCGCCAGAACAGCAGCATCGCCGTGACCGCGCCAATCATGCAGAACACGCACGTGCGCGCGCCGCGTCCGCCGAACCAACGATCCGTCAGCCAGCCTGCGAGCAGCATGCCGATCAGACCCGATATTTCGAAGACCCCGACCCCGACGCCGGCATCCTGCAGCGAAAAATGCTTCATCTCCTTCAGGAGCGTCGGGCCCCAGTCGAGGATCGCGAACCGCAGGATGTAGACGAAGAAGTTCGCGAGCGAAATCCACCAGATGTAGGGATTCTGAAAAACCTGCCGGCGCACAAACGCCTTGTAGTCGACCGACGTGCGATCCTCGTGATCGCCGGCCTTGGCGCCCGCCACCGTGATCTCGGGCAGTCCGACCGAAGTCGGGGTGTCGCGCAGCATGATGAACAGGACCAGGCCCGCGCCCGTGCAGAGGATCGCCGGCGCGAAGAAACACCACCGCCAGCCCAGGATCACGATCCAGCCACAGAACACGCTCGCGAGCGCGGCCCCGATGGAGTGCGAGGTGTTCCAAATCGACATCTTCGTCGCGAGTTGTTCAGGGGGGAACCAGTGCGTCATCAGCCGGCAGCACGGCGGGAACCCCATGCCCTGCACCCAGCCGTTGAGCATCCACGCGACGCCGAGCAGCAGCACAGTGGAGCTGAACCCAAAAAACACGTTGGCGCAGACCGAGAGCATCAGGCCCGCGACCATGAAGTAGCGGGCGTTGACGCGGTCGGCCCACATGCCATTCACGAAGCGCGACACGCCATAAAGCAGGCCGTGCGCCGTGAGGAACCCGCCCAGCTGCGCCTTCGAAATTCCCAGATCGGCCTCCATCGCGGGCATCGCGAAGCTCAGGTTCTTGCGGACAAAATAGAACGCCGCGTAGCCGAACATCGTCGCGATGAGCGTGCGCGTCTGCCAGTAGCGAAACCTCGCGCCGGAGTCGGCGGTCGAGGGCGCGGCGGGGAGTGGGGTCGCGGGGGCGCTCATCGGATTGCCCAGTTTCCGCCGGGACCGAAGAGCGTGTCGAGCGCCGCGTCGAGGGAAGCGGTGCGCACCGCGAGGTCGAGCACGGTGAAGCGGCGGCGAATGTGTTGCGCGCGGCGAAAACTCCGGCGCAGCCGCTCGCGCGTGAGGCCGATCTCCTCGGGCTCGACCGGTGCGCCGACGGCGCGCAACCGACGAATCACTTCTTCCCGTGGCAGGAGCTGGCGGATGAGCCGCTCGCGCGTCGCGGGCCAGACCTCGCGCAACCGCCCGAGCTGCTGGCGCAGGGCTTCGGCCGAAAGGTGTTTGGCCGCGGTCTCGGCGACGGCGGTCGCGGTAAAACTATCGCTGGCGAAAAGTTTCCGCGCCGATGCTTCCGCCTCGGTGGCCGAGGGCCACTGCGCGACGCACCGCTCGACGTCCAGTTGTTCGAGCGGCTGCCGCAACAGGTGCTCGTAGAGCGTGGTGACCGCGAGCGTGGCGACGCCGACCTTGAAGCCGTGCGCCGGCGTTTCGCCGCGGTGCACGTGGTGCTCCATGTCCCAGAGGTGGCTGAACTGGTGCTCGGCGCCTGAGGCCGGCCGGCTCGAGCGCAACCATTGCATCGCGAACCCGCCGAGCATCAGGCCCTCGACAAGCGGCGTGATCGCGTCCTCGCGGCCGGCGCGCGCCCCGGCGGGATCGGCGAGCGCGGTGCGCAACCCGCCCTGCACGAGCGACCACGCGCGCGCGTCGATCGGCTCGACCCCGAGCGCGTCGGCGAGAATCCAGTCGGCCCCGGCGGTGACTTTGGCGAGCAGATCGGCGTAGCCCGCCGCGGTCATCGCGGGCGGCGCGCGGCAGATGATGTCGGTGTCGGCGACGACCGCGCGCGGGGCCGGGCAATCGAAGGTTTGTTTCGCGCCCTGAAACGTGATCGACGCGCCAAACGCCGTGTAGCCGTCCATCGAGGCCGCGGTGGCCACGCACAGGTAGGCGCGCCCCACCCGGTGCGCCGCGAGTTTCACGAGGTCGTTGATCGTGCCCGAGCCGACGGCGACCGGGATGGCGGCGTGTTTCCGCAACGCCGCCTCGAGTTCCTCGACAAACCCGTGCTCCGCGTAGAGCGCGGGATCGGTGAACACGAAGGGCGCCGCGCCCGCGAGGCCCGCGGCGGCGAACGCGCCAGCAACGGTGTGGCCGGCCACGGCCATCGTCTGCCGGTCGGCTACGACCATGGCGCGGCCGTCGGGAAACTGTTCGCGAAAAACCCCGGGCACGCGCGACAGGACGCCGCGGCCGATCACCAGCGCGCGGGTTTCACGCGCGGACTGCAGGGCGTCGTCGAGTGACAGCGGCGGGGAATGCGTTGGAGCCATGGGCTGGAAAAGGGTGCGTTCAGCGATGGAGCTGGGAGCGGCTGGCAGTCTGCGACTTTTCCGGGCCGGAGTCCGAGCACTTTTCCATGGCGATTTTTCGGGTGATGCTCGGTTGGAGGCGAGGGGACGGGCGGGGTGGTGCGGACCGGGTTGGCCGCCAGCGCCAGCAACGCCGGAACACTCCGCGCCCTTGCGCCGGGCGGCGGCTGGCGCCCTGCGCGGGGTGCTCCTTGACGACACCGCTTCCGACGGGGCACGCTGCCGCGAGGAACACAGCATGAAACCACTCCTGTCGCTCAGTTGCCTCGTGGCCTCGATTGCTTTGACCGCGCTGGCGGCACCGCCGCCCGCCGACATCACGATCCTCGAGGACGACTTCAGCGGGTTGCGGCCCGGATTGTTTTCGAGCGACATCGTGGGCGCCCATGCGGAATACCATTACCTCGAAGCCACGGCGCCGCAGGGCAACTGGGTGGTTTCGTGCTTTCGCAGCAACGGCTCGCAGCGCGCCTGGCGGGTCGTCCGCGCCGGAGATCGCGCGCAGCTGTATCAGACCTACACCTCCACCAAAGCCGAGGCCGCCTACACGCACCCGATGGTCATTGCCGGCGATCCGCTCTGGCAGGATTACACCGTCACCGTCCGGCTGACGCCCGAGGCGAGGCAGCCGCAAAGCGGCGTGCTCTTCCGCTACCAGAACGACCGCTGCTATTATTTCTTCGGCGTGGCCGCGGGCTCGGCGGTGCTCAAGAGCGTCAACCACGCGACGAAGGTCCGCGGTGCCACGGAGACCATCCTCGCCCGGCAGGATTTCAACTGGGCGCCCGGGCAGGAACTCGTGGCCGCGATCACGCTGGACGGTCCGCACATCACTGCGACCTTGAACGGCCAGGTGCGGCTGGAGGCGCGCGACGCGACGTTCACCGCCGGCAAGATCGGCCTGATGGCCGACGGGCCGACGCGTTATTCGCAGGTCCGCGTCACGATGCCGCCGGCGGGTGCCGCCGCGTTTCACCAGGCGCGCGACCGGCGCGAGGCGGACGTGGCCCGGTTGCAGGCGGCGAATCCGAAGCCGGTGCTCTGGAAGAAAATCTCCACCGACGGTTTCGGCACGGGCCGCCAACTCCGGTTTGGCGATCTTGATGGCGACGGGGCCATCGACATCCTCGTGGTTCAGGTCAAGCGCCACGGGCCGAAGGATCGCAACAGCGAGGTGGGCTGCCTGACCGCGCTCACGCTCGACGGTCGGCGGCTGTGGCAGGTGGGCGAGGAGGACCTCTGGAATGATTTGCTGACGAATGATGTCGCCGTCCAGGTGTGCGACCTCGATCAGGACGGCCGGGCCGAGGTGATCTACGTGAAAGGCCAGGAACTCATCATCGCCGACGGTGCGACCGGCAAGACGCTCCGCAAGATCCCCACGCCCGCCAACCGCGCGAAGGCGCCGCACAACCAGACGCCGCGCATTCTTGGCGACGCCATCGCCATCGCGAATTTCCGCGGCCGGCCGTCGCCGCAGGATATCCTGCTCAAGGATCGCTATGAGAACTTCTGGGTGTTCAGCGACCAGCTGGAACTGCTCTGGCAGGGCACCGGCAACACCGGCCATTACCCGCATGCCTTCGACCTCGATCACGACGGCAAGGACGAACTCTATCTCGGGTATTCGCTCTATAGCCACGACGGCTCCCGGCGCTGGACCCTCGACGACAAGCTCACCGACCATGCCGACGGCGTGGCCATGGTCGACCTCGACCAGGATCCCGCGACCCCGCCGGTCTTGATCAACGCCGCCAGCGACGAGGGCATGCTCTTCCTCGACACCAAGGGAAACATCCTGCGGCACCACTACATCGGCCACGTGCAAAACCCCGCCATTGCAAATTTCCGCGATGATCTGCCGGGGCTGGAGACGTTCACGATGAACTTCTGGGGCAACCAGGGCATCATCCACCTCTTCGACGCCCGGGGGGACATCGTGTTCAGCTTCGAGCCGTGCCAGCACGGCAGCATGATGCTGCCGGTCAACTGGACGGGGCGCAGCGAGGAGTTCTTTCTCCTCTCCGCCAACGTGGAGGAGGGCGGCATGTTCGACGGCTGGGGCCGGCGCGTGGTGCGGTTTCCCGCCGACGGCCATCCGCAGCTCGCCACCGCGGTGCTGAATGTGACCGGCGACGCTCGCGACGAAATCTTCGTCTGGGACGCCAGCGAGATCTGGATCTACACGCAGGACGACAGTCCGAAGGCCGGCCGCCTGTATCAGCCCAAACGCAACCCGCTCTGGGCTGAATCAAACTACAGCGCCGCGATCTCACTGCCGGGCTGGAGTGGCGAACCGGAAAAAGCCGGGGTGAAGTAGCGGTTGGAGTGTGACTCGAGGTTGTTCCCGGCGAGACGGGGAGCGAAAAAACAGGGGTCGTTCGCGCGCGCACCGTGTTCCGCGGCACCATTGCGCCTGAGGGTTCCTGGTTTCATTGGCGACGCGCTCGGGCCGAGGGGAACGCCCTGTCGGTCAATGGCGAGTTCACTTGTTAGAATCTCGGGGCGCTTTCACCGACGCGTTGGTCGTGCTACCGATACAGGCACCGGTGAATGCCTCCATGCCACGATTCGACCCAACTGCTGCCGCGATCGGCGTTGCGCTTCCCGCGCTGCGTAGCGTTCGACGAACCGGGAGAGCGACCGGATGTTGGGCGGCGGCGGTCGCCCTGGCGCTGGCCATCGTGGCGCCCACCGCGGCCGCCACGGCGCAGATCGATGCGGCGGCGACGCAACAAGTCATCCGCGGCTTCGGCGGCGCGACCGTGTTCCAGCCGCCGGGCCTGCCCGCGGCGCTCACGGCCGGCGAACTCGATAGCCTTTTCGGCAATGGACCGAATCAGATCGGTCTTACGGTGCTGCGGATTCGCGTTGCGGCCGACGACGCGTGGCGCGCGATCGAGCTTGCGCACGCGCGGGGCGCCCGCGCCCGCGGCGCCGAGGTCATCGCGACACCGTGGTCGCCGCCCGCCGCGATGAAAACCACCAACAACCTCATCGGCGGCTCGCTCAGCGCCTCCGCCTCCGCCGATTACGCGAAATATCTGAACGACTTCGCCAGCTACATGGCCGCCAACGGCGCGCCGCTCTACGCGATCTCGGTTCAAAACGAACCCGACATCAGCGTGACCTACGAGTCGTGCGACTGGACGCCCGCGCAGATGCTCGCGTTTTGCCGCGATTACGCGGGCGCGATCACCGCGACGAAGGTCATCGCGCCGGAGTCGTATCAGTTCCGGCGCCAGATGTCTGATCCGCTGCTGAACGACGCCACCGCCGCCGCCAACCTCGACATCATCGGCGGCCACATTTACGGCGGTGGCCTCTTCGCCTACCCACTCGCGGTCGCGAAGGGCAAGGAGGTGTGGATGACGGAACACCTCGACACGAACATCGATTGGCCGAGCGTGCTGGCGACGGGGAAGGAAATCCACGACTGCCTCGCGACGGCCAACTTCAACGCCTACATCTGGTGGTATGCGCGGCGCTTCTATGGGCCGCTCGGCGAGGACGGTGTGGTGACGAAACGCGGCTGGGTCATGGCGCAGTTCGCGAAATTCATTCGGCCCGGCGCCTTCCGCGTGACGGCGACGGCCAATCCAACCACGGGCGTCTACGTCTCCGCCTACAAGCGCGACAAACTCGTGATCGTCGCGGTCAACCAGGGCGCCACCGACGTGACGCAGGTGTTTTCCATCGCGAATCTCGGCGCGACGCTGAGCGCGGTCACGCCGTGGGTCACCTCCGCGATCGCTGACCTCGCGCCGCAGCCCGCCATCGCGGTGACCGGTGGCGCGTTCACGGCCACCCTGCCAGCGTCGAGCGTGACGACGTGGGTCGGCGATCTGGGTTTCCCAGCGCCGACGATCTTGACGCCGCCGCAGAGCCTCAACCTCGCGGCGGGCAGCACCGCCGTGCTGGATGTCGCCACGACCGGCGAATTTCCGTCCTATCAGTGGAACAAGAACGGCGCGCCGCTGGCCGGTGCTACGAACCGCGCACTCACCTTGCCAAACCTCGGCGGCGCCGATGCCGCCAGCTACTCGGTCACGGTCAGAAACTCGGGTGGCTCCGTCACGAGCGCCGCGGCTGTCATCGGGCTGCGTCCGTCCGGCAGCCAGGCCCGACTCACGAATCTCTCCACGCGTTCCATCGTGCAGACCGGCGAGAGCGTGCAGATCGCGGGCTTTGTGATCGGCGGCAGCACGCCGAAGCCGGTGCTCGTGCGCGCCGCCGGGCCGGTCTTAAGGACGCTGTTCGGTGTCACCGGCAGTCTCGACGATCCCGCGATCGAGGTGCGCGACACGCGCACCGGTGCCGTCGTGGCTAGCAACGACAACTGGGAGGCCGGCCTGACCGCCACGTTCACCGCCGTGGGCGCGTTTGCGTGGCCACCGGGCAGCAAGGATGCCGCGGTCTTGGCGACCTTGCCGCCGGGCGGCTACACCGCGATCGTCCGCGGCCGCGACGGCGGGACCGGAATCGCGCTCGTTGAAGTCTACGATGCAGACGGCGGAGCCGGCTCGAGTTTGCTCAACCTGTCCACCCGATCGCTTGTCGGGACGGATGACGGCGTGCAGATCGGTGGCTTCGTGCTCAGCGGTGGCGCCGCGCGGACGGTCGTTATTCGCGCGACCGGGCCGGCGCTTCGGAAGATTTTCGGCGTCAGCAGCGCCTTGAACGATCCGGTCATCGAGCTGCGCAGCCAGGGCCGCAGCGCGGTCATGGCGACGTCCGACGATTGGGATTCATTCCTGGCCCCCCACTTCGCGAGTGTCGGCGCCTTTGCCTGGCCCGCCGAAAGCCGGGACGCGGCGATCGTGGCGACGCTCGAGCCCGGCGCGTATTCCGTCCTGGTCCGCGGCAAAGGCGCCGCGACTGGCGTGGCCCTCATCGAAGTCTACGTCGAACCCTAGTGCCGGCCCACAGCAACAACGCGCCCCCCTCTGTGTGTGGGTGGAGCCGGTGCCTGCGCGAATAGTGGGCCCACAGGGATTCGAACCCTGAACCAAAGGATTATGAGCGGGGTTAATGGGTGCTCAACTTGATTTGTCGGTGCCCAAGTTTCGCACTTTCGGTGCCCAACTAGCCCTTACATTTCAAGGACTTAGAAAATATACTAAGGGCAAACATGCATCCGTCACCTGAAATCGAAAAACGCCTCTCAGACCGCCAAAACGGCACAAAAACGGCCAAACGTACCCTCGGGCCGCGGAGTCAAAAGTACTGGGCACGGCGGGTATTCCTCGGCAAGACCACGCGGAACGGGAAGACGTATTATACTTCCAATTACTACGTCAAAATCCAGCACGCCGGCCAGCGCGAGCAGTTCTGCCTGAACACCGCCGACAAGGAGGAGGCCACCAAGTTGGCGGAGGAGATCTATTTTTCGATCCGCTCCGGCCCCGACGGCTGGCAGCGGGCGGTCGACAAACACCGCAAAAAGATGGTCGTGCGCACGGACGACCCGACGATTGGTGATTACCTGAAAGCTGTGAAGGAACTGTCCGGCATGCCGCCCGAGACCTTTGCCGGCTACGCGCGGAAGCTCCGGCGCATCGGTGCCGGGGTTTTCGCGACCGAACACATGCGGCTGGCGAACAAATACGATGCCAAGAAAAACGGCCGGGCGAAGTGGGTTGAGGAGGTGGAAAAAATTCCTCTTCGCGAACTGACCGATGAGGCGGTCCGCCGCTGGCAGGTTGCCTACGTGGCGGCACGCGAGGGTGACCCGGTGAAAGTGAAGATGGCCAAGCACACGGTCGATTCCAACCTGCGCAGCTGCAAATCGCTGTTCGCGCCCAAGGTCGTGAAGTGGGCCAAACACCTGCGCCTCCCTGACCCGCTTCCGTTCCGCAACCTCGAGCTCATGACCAAAGGGCTGAGTTCCTTCCGCTATCGTTCGAGCATTGATCCCTTAGCGCTGCTGGCCGACGCGCAGAAGGAACTGCGAGAGGCCAAGCCGGAGTGCTACAAGATCTTCCTTATGGCGCTCGGCGGCGGCCTTCGTCGGATGGAAATTGACCGGTTGCTGTGGAGTTCGGTGTTGGTCGACCGGTCAATTATTCGCATCGAAGAACACGAGTTTTTTTCGGCCAAGTCGGAATACTCCCAGTCTGACGTTGCCGTGGAAAAAGAGCTGATCTCGGAGTTGTTGGCGCTGCGCCAGCTCGACGATGGGTACGTCATCCGATCGGCCAACGCGCCGAGGAACAAGACCAGCTACCGCTATTACCGGGCGGAAAAGGATTTTGCCGACCTGTGCGGCTGGTTGCGTGGCAAGGGGGTCAAGGCGCGCAGCCCGATCCATACGTTGAGAAAGGAATTCGGGCGCTTGCTTACTGAAGGCTACGGGATCTACGCGGCGTCGACCGCCCTTCGTCATTCCAGCGTGCAGGTCACCGCCGCATTTTATGCGGAGGACACGCGCCGGATTGTGCCCTCGCTCCTAGGTCGTAAGGTCGCCGGCAATTTGCCGACGTCCCAACTCACTCCCGCCGGCGGCATCGCGGCGGCGTAGAGCCCCGCGATCCGCCAGGTTGGTGGCGAACTATATTTCCATCGCGGGCTTGGAGGTCAGGAAGCACGCAATAGCTGGGACCGGACATCACGCAGGGCATTGAACGTCTCGTCCACCGCGAGCCCCCCGTTGAGTAGATTCCGGTCGGGCAGCACCATGACCTGCCGCATCGCATGCAACCAATGGAAAACGTTTGAGGGGCTATGCAGTTGAGTGCTGGTGACTGACAAAAAGACTACCTGATTTGGCAGGTCTTTACGTCACCTGCACATCCTGGCCGGTCATTCTGTCATTCCAGCTTTATTTAGGTGAAAACGGCCTTACCCCGAAAGGGTCATCTGACAGCATACCAAAGCAACAATCAGCATAATAACAAAGTAACTTTTGACACAAAACCAAAGTAGCATAAGGTGCGGTCATGCCCATTAACCCCCAACGCGACCTCGCAGAGGCCCTGCGCCGCGCGCAAGCGGCGGCCCCCGCGCACGTCCTGCGCACGGCGCAACTGTCGAGGCGGGA
>Ga0163199_1003111_pt1 | contig 10053 bp, 9 predicted proteins | sample PL_2010_150m_FD_113537 | JGI IMG/M metagenome (GOLD analysis project Ga0163199, IMG submission 113537) | Freshwater microbial communities from Powell Lake, British Columbia, Canada to study Microbial Dark Matter (Phase II) - PL_2010_150m | ecosystem: Environmental > Aquatic > Freshwater > Lake ...
ACAAAAGATTCCGACAAGCGCATGCTGTTTATGGCTTCAACTGCAGCAGTGCTGATAATCGGCGTGTTCACCACTTTCGCTCTGGCCAAGACCGTTCCGCAAAGCATGGCCGAGCTTGGCGCAACTCGCATTCCTCAAGACTGGCTTGACACTTACAAGTGGATGGCGGCCAATCCTAACATGACTACTTCGGCCTGCACTTCGACTTACGGCTATGACTGCAGGGTGTTAAGCTGGTGGGACTACGGCCATTGGACCACGTTTTTCGGCGGAAAGCAAAGCGTGCTCGACCCTGGCAACGCGTATCCCGCAATGGACCAGGAAGTCGCAAAATCCTTTGTTGAAGGCAACATTAACGATATGAAGTACGTTGTCAGCTACCGACAGGCGACGCACATCCTAGTTGATATGGATTTGATTGGCAAGTGGGGCGCTCTCGTCTTCCTTAGCGGGACGTGCTCACAAAATGAGTCCAGTATGTGCCCTGTCACTCCTCCAGTGGACGTTTCGCAAGGCCCTGGCAAGAGCAAGTACGAGGCAGAACACTACTTCGAATACATGTACGCCAATGGCCAGTGCCCGCAAGGCGTGTCTCCCGTGCCTTTGCCAGCCTACCGCAGCCAGCTTACTGGCGCAACGTACTGCCTAAGCAAGAGCCACTTGCTGTTGCTGACGCAGTCTGGTGTTTCGGAAGAGTACCAGCGCGCCTACAAGCTTGTCGGCAGGGACGACATCGATCCTGCAGCGCTTGACGCAAACACCAGCTACTTGTTTAATGGAGGGCAGTCGCTTCTGATAAACGTCAACCCTGACTTGTCTTACGCGGGCTTTGGAACCAATGCTTTCAACGCGGCCTTCACGAGGCTGTTCTTTTTTGAAAGCCTTCCGGGAACAAAACTAGAATACCGCTCGCAAAACGGGATGGTCAAAGTTTTCAGCATAACTAAGGGCGGGCCGCTGCTGCCTTGAGTTCAGGCAGCGACTTGAGCCAGGCGTGAACCGCTTGGTGAATAAGGCTTCCAGCCGGAGCCCTTTGTGAAATGCAGATAATGAGCCGAGGCGTTTTGCCTCCAGTTTCAAGTTCAATTCTAGGAGTTCTAATGCGTGTTCTTGCGCGTTTAGCCGTTAGGGGCGGTTCAGGCAGCAAACGGTAAACTGGCAGCTGTAGGTCGCTAGTTAAGCACGGGGTGAGAGCGTTCCTCGAGCTATTCTGCGGGTCTTTGCGTTTCGCTCACAGTTCGCCTATTAAGCAGTACTGTCTTTCAGCGCGCCAACCCGGGTTCTTGCGTCACTGCACCGCGAATAAGAACGCCAGTACGAGCACTACTTCCGCGCCGACCAGCACTCCGGTTACTTGCTTTTCCGTGAATCCCTTTCGCGCTATTATCTTTGCCTTGCCGAGTCTTTCGCCGAGTTTCATTACCACGTGTGTTAGCGAGTAAATCTTGGGGTAAGGCGACTTTATCGAGCCGTCGGTTTGAAGGTCGCCGTAAGAACGCACGGCAAAGCGGCCGCGAAGCTTGAGGAACGCTTCAATTATCCACGGCAGAAAGGCGTAGAACGCGAATTTTTCGACGTTGCCGGCAATTGCAGCACTGATGAAAACCGCGCCTGCAAAGTAAGTCAAGGAATCTCCCGGAAGCATTCTTGCAGGGTACTTGTTGAACATGAGAAAGCCAATAAGCGCGCTTGCGCCTACCAGCGCTATTGCCGCGCCTTCAAACTCGCCGTGCATAAACGCCCACAAGCCAAGCCCTGCGCATGCCACTCCCAGCATTCCTGTTTCCAGCCCGTTGGTGCCTGCAAGCATGTTTGCGGCATTCGATACGCAAACTACGCCTATTGGCACTAACAGCAAGGGGTAGGCTAGTCCAAAATCGACCGAGCCAATGAGCGGCACGTAAATGCGGGTTATTCCCGCTTCAACTGCCATTAAGGGCACTGCGGCAACCAAAGTCAGCAAGGGCTTGCTCCATTGCGGCAGGCCTGCCCGAAAGTCGTGCGCACCGCTTGCGTTGACTTGCTTGGTTTGCTTGACGTGCAAGTCGTCGAAAAAGCCGATTAAGGCTATTGCGAGTGTTGAAAGCACGGCTGCCATGAGCAGGCTCATGTCCAGCGCAATCTTGAGGAAAAAAGTGTTGAGCGCAATGAGCAGGAGCATTGCAGCAAAAAAGCTTAGTGCAACGGGCATTCCACCACTCGTTGTCAGCAAGGGCTTGCCTTTCTTCTGCTGGTCAGTTCCAACCACTCCAATGTTCCTGAAAAATCGGGTAAAGATTGGCACGCTGATAATTACTAGTGCGAACGCGACGAGCACGGGAAAGAACAATAGTGAGAGCGCCATAGTTGAGGGGCACCAAAAACAAAAGAATTGGCTTTGTCCGTGAATATAATAACTTGTAAAGAGCATAATTGCCTGCAAACGCGCGTGTTGAGGGGTTTTGTTTTTGTCTCTAGACTTGGTTGAAGCAAAAAAGATTGTCGAAACAGCTTTGAACAGCCGAAAGCTGTTAATGGCAATAGGCAAGTGTACTGTACGCTATGAAGGCAGGGCGGCCAGCAAGCTTTCGGAAGGCGACCGGCTGCTCGTAGTAAAGCACGACGGCACGTTCTTGGTGCACCAAAGCACTAAAATGTCTGCAATCAACTATCAAGGCCCGGGCGCGCGCATAGGCTGCGAGCTTGCTTTTGACGCCAACAGCCGCGACAGCGCGCCAACCGCGCTTATCGTCACTGCACGCCGCCAGCTTGCAAACGGCGCGCGCGAAATGATTGAAGTGCGCTTCCACTGTGTGGACTTCGCGCAAAGCTTTTCGCTTAAAGACGACAAGCAGCTCAAGCTTTTCGGAAGCGAGCGCGAACTATCAGACTTGCTGATGCAAGACTTGCAGCTCATAGAGCCCGGCCTTATTCCCTTACAGCAGGAAAGCGAAGTGCGAAAAGGCAACATCGACATTCTCGCGGAAGACTCGCAAAAACGGTTGGTAGTAATTGAAGTCAAGCGTAGGGTTGCCGGCCTGGATGCCGTCACGCAGCTTGCGCGCTACGTCAAGGAAGTTTCACAGCGGAAAGGCCGCACGGTTCGCGGAATCCTATGCTCGCCCGAAATAACCCCGAATTCGCTGACAATGCTTGAAAAGGAAGGCTTGGAGTACTACAAGCTTTCCTACGAAATCTCGAATCCTCAAGCCAAAATCCTGGGCCTACAGAAAAAACAGAAGGCGCTCTTGGAATACGTGCACGACGAAGCCGCAAAAGAAGGGCACGAAACAACCGAATAGCCGTTACAGGTTCCAGCCCTTTCATTCAGCGACGTTACAGTCGGTCTCAACTCGCGAACCAACGTAATTGTTTGACCGCATTAAGCCGTCAATTCTTTGAGCGCGCAGCGCCTTGAACAAAGTTTTGGCAAGCTCGGGGTCGTGTCTCAAGTCGATGCGCACGTGAGCCTTGTCGAAGTTGCCGAATCTTTGTGTAAGCAAATTAATTTCGGGTTGGCGTTCAAGCTCGGCGTGCGAAAAAGCCGTTTTCGACCCGTTCTGAAAGATTCTTAGTAGTTGGTGCGCGAGCTCCGGAACCGTTCTCGGTGGTTGCGTTTTATTCGGAGGCGTTCGGTCTTTTTTTAAGATTTTCAAGAATTCGTCGCTGTGGGCGCTAGCCGCAGGATGGAACGTCAGGACCCCGTCTGGAAAACAAGAGACGCGCAACAGCCCTTCTTTTGCGTGGTTTGTTAGCGTTTTCGCCAATTCGTGGTGCGGTTGTAATGTCATTATTTTTTCTCTCTCGCAACAAGAAGCTAATAGCTACTATTAATCCTTTCTGGAAGGCTTAGCTTTGTAGCAGAAGTCGGGCTTGTCGCGGTTTTTGTGGTGGACTCTTTTACCTAGTTTGAGCGGCCAGCCTAGCTTTCTTTCAGCAACGTACTGGTGGGCTGACTTTCCGGAGTCTGCGAAGTGCTTGTACCCCTTGCAGTCTTTGTAAAGTCTGGTCAACGCACTCTTTTCCATTCGTTCTAGCTTATTCTTTCAGGAATTCGCGCGCGGAGGCGTATTGCGCGAAGCCGTAGCTTTCGTAGTTGGCGGCAATAATTTTCTTTGCCGCAGACCGTATTTTCTCTAGTTTTGTTTCTTTTGACAGAAGGCCTAGCTTGTCAGCATTAATTCTAGTGTCGTAAAGGGCGAGAACGTCGTTGGCGTCCTTCCAAATCTTGGAGTCCAGGTGCGCCAGGTCTTGGCCTTGCTTGTGGCGGTTGGCGGTGCGTTCGACGAGCGCCACGCATTTGTAGAGCAACAACAATTCCTTGGAAGGTACTAGGATTTCGGCGCCCTCTCCCAACCAGATTTCTTGGCTGTGGCCGGCCAAGTGCCTCCACTCTACAATCGAGTCCAGCACTGGCCATTTTCTTGCCAGCAAGTCGAAGTCCAGGATTATGTCAGTGCCGCCAGCGTTCTTTACCCATTCTTTTGGTGGGAAGAGGCCTCGGCGTACAAACCCGTTGTTGCGGCAATAATTTTTCTCAAACTCTTCTTTTTCGGCCTTGTTGTTGAAAACCAAGTCAATGTCCTTCGAGCCCAAGACTTTAAAACCAAAAGGGTCTTCCATTCTTGATTTTTCGAACTTGGCTTTTTCTATTATTCCCGGCGGCCGCTCTGAACTTTTGGTATGGAAATACACTGCCCAGCCTCCGACGAGGTAAGCAGTAAAGCTGTTTTGTTGCAGCCACCTTGCAATGCTTGTAAGTTCGTGCCGGCTGGGTTCCGTGATTTCAGGGCGGTAATCGCTTATTCTGGTTGCCATTCCAACGCCTTTTTCTTTATCCAGTTGTCTGCAGCGTAAGCGTACTTGCTCGAGTACAAGTCCAAGAGCGTGCGGGGCAGTCCCGTGATAAGACTATTCCCTTTCTTGATTGGCTCAACAGGCAAGTCTTGCGGGTAAATGTTTATTACCGTGGTTCCTTTCGGCAGTTGGGAGAGCTCTCTTACCGCCTTCTCGGCTTGTTCGGCGCTTGACGCATAGGCGTTTGTTTGTGGGTCCCCGAAGTAATCATCGTAATGCCGCCACGCGCTTGAAAGGCAATACGCGAACTGTTTTTCGCTCAAATATTTTTCGGCCTGCGCCGGGCTCAACGACAACTGCAAGACTGCGATTGGCTTCGGAAAAGAACGGAACGCCGAGAAGAGGTTCAGCAAGCCCGGCCACGAAGAAACGCGGTATGACTTCCCGATTTTGGCGACCACGCGCTTTTCCTCCAAGAAATGCACTAGCCTGTGCGCAGTGTCAAAACTAGTTCCAGCCCGCTTCCAAACCTGGTACTGCGTGAAAGAACCCAGTTCAATAACTGCCTCGAGCGCCTTGAGCGCCTTCGGCCGCGCCAAATTCATATATCGATAACCAACAAATATATCGTAAAAGACCGATATAAGCCTTCCGGCCGGACACAGCTCGTACGCACATGAACAGAAAAGAAGCACTTGACAAAGCGTGTTTTATTAAATGACTTAAAAGAGTTAAGGCGGGTGAAAAAGCGTGTTTGTCTAAGTATACTTGAAAATAGGGGTCGGGTGTAAATAGTGCACCGCTCACCCTCTTGAAGGCCTGGAAAGAAGAGAATTAGAGACAAGCCACCGGCAAGCAACGCGCCGCCTTCAAGGTATCCGTTGTCAAACTACGGCGACCCCTTTGAAGCCACTTGCAACTGCGTTTGCAATCGTTGCCGTTTGGAAGTTCCGTAGTTTTCTTTTTGCCGTCTTTTGTGTTTCTCGTTTGCCCAGTGACAAAACGTTTTTATTTGCCACAAGTTTTATCACTGTCCTTTTGTTTTGTTTCCCCCTATTGTTCTTAGTCTCGTTTTGTGCTTTGTTTTCCGCAGGTTTTTGCCGTTTTGGGGGTTTTCGCAAGCGCGCTGTTGGGCGCTTTTCGGGTTGTTTTCATATACTTTGGGGGCGGTGGGTTTGCACCAGATAATGGTAGTAAAGAGGAACGGCTCGCGCGAGCCGATTAATGTTGACAAGATTAACGTTGCAGTGCAGCGTGCGTGCAGGGGGCTCGAGCACGCGGTTTCTGCTTCAGAAATAGTCTTGGACGCTCAAGTAAGCATGTTTGAGGGTATTACGACGCGCGAGATTGACTCGGCGCTCATTTACTCTGCCCGAAGCAAGATTGAGAAGGAGCCGTTGTACTCCAAGGCGGCAGCCCGCCTGCTTTTGATGAACGTTTACAAGGAGGCTTTCGGAGTCAACCCTGGCGATGAGGCCGCAAGATTTTACCGCGAAAAGTTTGGCGATTACGTCCGCCACGCGGTGAGCATCGGCCGGCTTTCCGCCGAGCTTCTAAAGTTTGACCTTGAGGCGCTTGCCGCAGCGCTGTTTCCAGAGCGCGACTTGCTTTTCGATTATTTGGGCGTGCAGACTCTTTACGACCGGTATTTCCTGCACGACCATGAGCGCAGGATAGAGGCTCCACAATGGTTTTTCATGCGCGTTGCAATGGGTTTAGCGATGCGCGAAGCCGAGCCTGAAGCGCGCGCAATAGAGTTTTACGGCTTGCTTTCATCCTTCGACTTCATGAGTTCAACTCCAACATTGTTTAACAGCGGTACAAACCGTCCGCAGCTCAGCTCGTGCTTTCTTACAACTGTTGGCGACGACTTGGAGGCAATCTTCAAGGCGGTTAGTGACAACGCGAGGCTGTCCAAGTGGGCCGGAGGGCTTGGCAATGACTGGACGCCAGTTCGTGCAATGGGCTCGTGGATTAAGGGGACCAATGGCAAGAGCCAAGGCATAGTCCCTTTTTTGAAAGTTGCAAACGACGCGCTGGTTGCAGTAAACCAGGGCGGCAAGCGGCTGGGCGTTGGCTGTGCCTACCTTGAAACTTGGCACTTGGATATCGAGGACTTTCTTGTGCTCCGCAAGAACACTGGCGACGAGAGAAGGCGCACGCACGACATGAACACGTCAAACTGGATTCCAGACTTGTTCATCAAGCGCGTGCGGCAGGGAGCCAAGTGGACGCTGTTTTCGCCCAGCGAGACTCCAGACTTGCACGAGCTTTACGGCAAGGCTTTCGACAAGCGGTACGAGTATTACGAGGGGCTTGCTGCGCAAGGAAAGATTCGCAGCAAGACTGTTGATGCCGAAGGGCTTTGGCGCCAGATGCTGGGAATGCTTTTCGAAACCGGCCACCCGTGGATTACTTTTAAGGACCCGTGCAACATCCGCAGCCCCCAGCAGCACTGTGGCGTGGTGCACAGCTCGAACTTGTGCACAGAGATTACGCTTAACACTAATGCCGCGGAAACTGCGGTGTGCAACCTTGGAAGCGTCAACCTTTCCAATCACATTTCAGCTTTGGGCTCGCTTGACTTGGTAAAGCTGGAAAAGACGATTTCAACCGCAATGCGCATGCTCGACAACGTTATTGACCTGAATTACTATCCAATTGACGAGGCGCGCAACTCGAATTTGCGCCACCGGCCGGTTGGGCTGGGAATGATGGGTTTTCAGGACGCGCTTTACAAGCTCGGGATTCCTTACGCCTCCCAGCGTGCAGTTGAATTTGCCGACCAGAGCGCCGAGGCTGTAAGTTACTTTGCAATCCTAGCCTCCTCGCGGCTGGCGGCAGAGCGTGGGCCTTACCCGACTTACCGAGGCTCGTTGTGGGACCGTGGCGTGCTGCCAATCGACTCGATAAGCTTGCTTGAGCAAGAGCGGGGAGGCCTGGTTGAAATGGACCGGTCAAGCGCGCTTGACTGGACGCCCGTGCGCACTTCGGTTCGCGAGTACGGAATGCGCAACAGCAACTGTCTTGCAATTGCGCCAACTGCAACAATTGCCAATATTACCGGGGTTACGCAGAGCATCGAGCCAACGTACAAGAACTTGTTCGTCAAGTCCAACCTTTCCGGCGAGTTCACCATGATTAATCCGTACTTGGTTGCCGACCTCAAGGTGTTGGGCTTGTGGGCCAAGGAAACGCTCGACGATTTGAAGTACTTTGACGGTTCGCTCTCTGAAATTCCCTACGTTCCTGCAGAAATAAAGGAGAAATACAAGACTGCTTTCGAAATCGAGACTGAATGGTTCATAGCGTGTGGCTCGCGCCGTCAAAAGTGGGTTGACCAAAGCCAGTCGCTCAACATTTATGTGGCTTCCCCAAGCGGCATGGCACTGAGCAACACGTACATGCTGGCATGGCTAAAAGGACTGAAAACCACGTACTACCTGCGCTCGCTGGGCGCCACGCAAGTAGAAAAGAGCACTATTGATATTAACGCTCGAGGAATCCAGCCACGCTGGATGAAGAGTCGTTCTGCGTCTGCAAACATTCAGGTTTCGCGGCCTGAGCGGGTGTTTGCCGCTTCAGTTCCCCCGGTTGTAGCAACGCTAGTTCCAACTGCCGTTTTGCAGTCCACCGGGCTGCAGTCGGAGTCACTCGAGCTTTCGCCAAAAGCGCCCAAGACTTGCGCAATTGACGATCCGTCCTGCGAGGCGTGCCAGTGAGAAGCGAGTGAAAATAGTGCGTGAAAAGAAAGTTGCAAAATGTTGCGTTTTAGAGGTGTGGAAATGTATACGACTGCAAAACAAGATTCAAGGATTAAAGTAGAGGACAAGCGAATAATCAACTGCAGGATGGATGTCAACCAGCTTTCGCCCATACGCTACAACTGGGCTTGGGAACACTACATCAACGGGTGCGCCAACCACTGGATGCCAAACGAAGTGTCGATGCAGAAGGACGCTGAAATGTGGAGTTCTGACGTGCTTACGGCGGACGAAAAGCTGGTTATAATGCGCAACCTGGGTTTTTTCTCTACTGCCGAGAGCATTGTCTCGAACAATTTGGTGCTTGCAATCTACAAGTACATAACCAATCCGGAGTGCAGGCTTTATCTGCTGCGCCAGGCTTTTGAGGAAGCAATACACACTCATTGCTTCCACTACATAACCGAGTCCTTGTCTCTCGACCAGCACGAAGTGTTCAACATGTACAACGAAGTTGCCTCAATCAAGGGAAAGGACGAGTTTGTAACCAACTTGACGCACTCGCTTGAGACTTCTTCTTTTTCAACTGAAACTCCGCAAGGAGTGCGCGAGTTTTTGCGCAACCTGGTTGGCTTTTACGTAATCATGGAGGGCCTTTTCTTCTACTCTGGCTTTGCAATGATTCTTTCGTTGCACCGGCAAAACAAGATGGTCGGAATAGGCCAGCAATACCAGTACATTTTGCGCGACGAGACAATCCACCTTAATTTCGGGCTTGACGTGATAAACACTATAAAAGAAGAAAATCCTGAAGTCTGGACGCCCGACTTCCAAAAAGAGATTCTCGAAATGATAAAACAGGCAGTGTCCTACGAAATTGAGTACGCAAACAACTGCCTTCCCCGTGGCATTCTGGGCTTGAATTCAGCGCTTTTCCGCGATTACGTCCAGCACATTGCCGACCGAAGGCTCGAACGAATAGGACTGCCGATGCAGTACGGCTCGCCCAACCCGTTTCCCTGGATGAGCGAGACAATAGACCTGCCAAAAGAGAAGAACTTTTTCGAGACGCGCGTGACTGAATACCAGAAGGCTTCAACGCTGCAGTGGTGACCTTACCCTAGATATTAATATGGTTCGGGCTGCGTGATAGGAGGGGGCGCTTGCCAATCTCGGTCGGCTTGCGTTAGGTATATGCTAGAGGTGGTTTGAATGGGAATGATGGGAGAATTTAGTGACTTTCTGAAGAAGTACCAAGTCCTTGGCTTGGCAGTTGCTTTTGTAATCGGCGCTGCTGCAACCAAGCTCGTCACCGCAGTAGTCGGCGACGTGATAATGCCAATCGTTGCAGTGCTCATTCCGGGCGGTGACTGGAGGGCTTCCGTACTGCAAATCGGCCCGATAAAGTTTCTTATCGGCGACTTGGTTGGCGCAATCATCGACTTTCTGATAATTGCGCTGGTCGTGTTCCTCATAGTCAAGGTGATTATGAAGGAAGATGCAACTTCAAAGCGCTAAGTTGTTGCAGCGAAATCGCAATCTTGGTTTCAACCGGCGTTTCTTTTTTGCCGGC
>Ga0163199_1003112_pt1 | contig 10053 bp, 11 predicted proteins | sample PL_2010_150m_FD_113537 | JGI IMG/M metagenome (GOLD analysis project Ga0163199, IMG submission 113537) | Freshwater microbial communities from Powell Lake, British Columbia, Canada to study Microbial Dark Matter (Phase II) - PL_2010_150m | ecosystem: Environmental > Aquatic > Freshwater > Lake ...
ATTTTCTCCAGCACGTCGAGCGGCAGCGCCAAGCCGCGCATCTTGTGTTCGTCCTTGATGCCGCTCGGCAACTCCTTGTCCGTCTCCAGAAACTCGAAATACCGCTGATACTGCGGCGCTTTCTCGCGAATCTTCGGCAGCTTTTTATCAAGCTCCGGCACGAACCACTTGCTGGCCATGTCGGTCCCGAACAGGATTCGGTCCGCGTATTCGATCATGAATTCGCGCAGGTTGTCGCGGCCCACGGCATGCAGGAAGTTCGGCACGGTGGCGAGATCGAGGTTCAAGTTCGGATACGTCTTGAGCATATAGCGCAGGTAGTCCAACTGTTCGTCTGAGAGACACAGCCAGAGCATGTGGGCGTTGACTACCACCAGCCGCGGGTGCTTCTTCAGCACGTTCTCCCACGCGTGCTGCTGCCGCCAGAACTCCACCGGCTCGGCAAACCATTCCGTGCGCCGGCCGAAGGTCCCACAGGGGTTCGCCACGTGGGGCGAGGCCGCCACCATGCCGATCTGTTCCATCTTGTCGAAGGTCGGGTCGTTCGCCGGCAGGTCAATCTGAACGCCGCGCTCCCAGCCGGGATAGAACTTGAAACCCATCACGCCGCGTTTCTGCCACTCCACGAGTTCCTGCGGCGAGAAACGAAGCCCGTCCTTGATCGTGAAGTCGCTGATGCAGAACTGAATCCGGCCCTCGTAACGTTTGCGCATCTCGTCCATGTCGGGCGGCTCGGCCCGGCCCAGGCTGATAAACATCGCCATGTCCGCGTGGAGCTGCTCCTGGATCGCTTTGCGCAATTCCATCACCTCGTCCAAGGTTTTCCACTCGTTGCCGATGTGCGTATGCACGTCAATCCGCGGCATCGTCGCCAACGTGAACGGCCCTTCGGCTCGCGCCGCGCCGCTAAGCACCAGCCACGCGGCGATTCCCAACGCGCTCATCCAGTGTCGTGGCATGGTCGTCTCTCCTAAAATCAGCGGCTCTTCTGATGATCAGCTTTTCGCCAGTTCCTTGCGGTGCGCCCAGACTTTCTCGAAAGCCTTGATATACTGCTCATTGAGTTCGGGCATTTCCTTGGTGAAGAACGGCAGCGAAAGCCCGTGCTTGTCCACCGCTGCGGCTCCTGGGAACTGGTCCGCCACCACGGGCATGTGGTGCCACCATTCGCTCTCGTGGAAGATCGCATTCTTGCACAGGAACTGCGCGCCGGCGGCGCCTACGGAAACACCTTCCGCCCGCAGCGCCTTCACACAGGCTTCCCGTGACATGCCGGCTTCTTCCTCATTCAGGAGGAACCGGTTCGCGGCGTAATACACACGATCCACATCCTTGCGGTTCTGCTGCTCGTAGAGACCGGGCAGCTTGGTGATCCGGTCGTTGAGCCGGCGGACCTGGGCTTTCAACGCGGCGTTCCGTTCAGTGAGCTTCGCCAGTTGACACTTGGCCAGCGCGGCGGCCATCGGGTGCATGCGCAGTTTCATTCCAAGTCCGTAGCTGTATTTCTTGTGGCTCCCCTTTAACTTCGAAGCCCATTCATAGTGCCCGAGTATCGTGGCTCGCTCGAAGTCCTCCTGATTCTGATAGTTCCCCATGCCGCCTTCGATGGCAGGGAGCGGTTTGCTGGCTTGGAAACTGAAGCACGCCATCCGGCCCCACGCGCCCATGAACTTGCCGTGCATGGAAGCGCCGTGCGCGTGGCAGGCGTCTTCGAGAACGATGAGGCCCTTCTCCTTGCAGAAGTCGGAGATGTGGTCCATGTCCGCCGGCATGCCCAGGTAATGCACGGGGAACACGGCCTTCGTGTTCTTGGTCAGCTTCCGTTTCGCGTCCTCCACGTCGAAGTTCAGCGTGACGGGATTGATGTCCACCATGACCGGCACCAGACCGAAGAACCGCATCGGCGTGATCGTGGCCCAGAACGTGGAGCAAGGCACCATGATCTCGCTGCCGGGCGGAAGATTCAGCGCGAAATACATCGCCGTGATGGCGCTCGTGCCGTTGTAGTGCGCCTTGCAAAACGGCAGCTTGAAATGCTTCTTCCAATCCTCCTCCAGCGCATCAATCGGCGTGTAGTCGGGCTTCCTCAGCACGTCCAGCACGGCCTTCTCCTCCTCGGCTCCGTAGCGCGGCCAGGTCGTGCCATCGTCATGCGACGCCGTGACCGCCTTCGCGCCGCCCTTCAACGCCAGTGTCTCCGCATCCTTCCGCGGCGCGCCCGCCGTTGAGATCGTTGGCGGCAGCAAAAACCCCGCGCCTGCCAATCCCGTGGTCTTGATAAACGTCCTCCTCGTCGCGCCTGTTGCTGAATTCTGTGGGTTCTTTTTCATGGCTCTTTTCGGAAACAATGGTCTTCGACTGGGTCGTCGCTTCATTCGCAAACATCGCTCACCTGAAGCGCGAGGATACGCCGACGCCGCAGGCCGTCAACGGGGAATTCCTCGGTAAAGGCGATGGCCATAGTAGTCCTCACGCTCCGCGTGAGGATCATCAACGAAAACCATCACGCGGAGCGTGATGACTACTTTGGCCGCAGACGTTGGTTGATTGTATCGTCAGAGGATAAACTCAGCCGCACATGGCGCGTCGTCGTCGCTACGCGACGGAGGCTGCCTCTTGGCGGAGCGGAGCAGTTGTTCGCTGAAGCGGTGCATTTCCGTCAGCGTCATCGCGGGCGCCTCGCGGTCGCAGCCAGACCAGTCGGGCAGTTCCAAATCGGGCCGCTTCGGCTGGAAGCCCGCCGCTTCAGGCGCGGACGGCTTGGCAGATTTTGTCGTAGAGGTTGGCATCGCCATATTTCTCCGCCATTTCCCGGAACGCGGCGGAGCGCACGTCCACGCCGTTCTTCAGGATGAGATTGAGCAGGTCGTCCATGTCTTTCACAGCACGATGCGACTGCTTTTGTTTGAGTGCAAACAGTTTCAGCGCCAGCAGGTGGTTCAACGAAACCACGGGCACGGTCGCCGCGCCGAGCGGCGCGGAGATGGATTCGGCAAGCATCTTGCCGAAGGTCGCGGCGTTGACCAGCATGAGGTCCACAGGCCAGCCGTCGCTGGCGGACGGTCTGAACTGCAAAAACGTGCCGCCATCGTGATGCAGCACCCAGCCCGACGCCGCCATGATCTCCAACCACCGGTCGCGGTCGTCCTTGCAGACCAGAAGGTCCACGTCCTTCGTGGTGCGGCCGTAGCCATGCGCGGCAACCGCATGGCCGCCAATGAGGAGAAACTTCAACCCGCGAGAAGCTGTAGCAGAGACGATGTTCGCAATAGCATCCACGTCGCGCAGTGTGCCACCGCGTGCCGTCCGCGCGCCACAAGAAAAACTCTGCCCGCAAGGCATTCCCGACGAAGTCAGCGCCGCCGACCTCAGCTTCGCCTTCGGTGCGACAAGCGCGAACACCAACGGCGTGCAACTGCTCGGCCTCACCGTCAGCGACCCGCCGACGCAAAGCGAGTTGCAGGCGGTGGCGAACAAGATTGATGAGTTGATCAACGCTTCGCGGAGATAGCCGGACAGGAAAGTCCGTGACCGAGGCTGGCCAAACTGCGACAATACCGGTGACGGTCAAAACAGCCACCCCGATGAACAGGATGCCGAAAACAATGAAACCATTCCAACGCGACGAACGTGGATTTCCCCTCGGTGCGACCCCGCTGCCTTCGCCTCATCTCCGGCGGCTCAGGAACAACATGCCCATGTTTCACATATGTTTCTCGTTGATGCTGGCCGCCAGCGTTCTCCCGATTCAGTCCGCGCTCGCCGGTTCGGGCAGTTTGTTGAACAAGGATCAGATGCTGCTCGTCAACGGCCAGCCCCGTTTCATTCTCGGCCTTTATGAGAACCCGAAGGATGACGCCGTGCTCAAGGAAGCTATTGAAGCTGGGTTCAACTTGATCCAATGCGCTCCGGAAGCTGCCGCGCTGGATCGCGTCCAACGCCTCGGCGGCATGGCTTGGGTAAACGTCGGGGGCGCGCTGGATTTGAGCAGTAACACCGCCAAGCGACGGGAACAACTCATCGCGGTGGCTAAACGCCTGTCCGGGCATCCGGCACTTATGGTTTGGGAAGGTCCGGACGAAATCCTCTGGAACAACTATTGGCTGACCACGGAGCAACTCGGTCTGGAGCGTGAGGCGATGCGCTCCGCTGCGGCGGGGAAGCCGGAATTGGAAGCGCTCAACAGCCGCGCGCATGACTTTTACGTGCGCGGCCTTTACGCCGAGTTCGAGCAAGCACGCGCGGAGTTCTGGCGAAAGGTTGGTCAGCCGTCCCCAAACCCCGGCGCTCGTATTGATGACGCGCCGGCGCGCGTTCGCAAGACCGGCGACGGTGTCACCGCCGGCATCCGCGCGCTGCGCGAGGCGGACACGCGGCACGTCATTTGGTTGAACCACGCGCCGCGGAATTCGCTCGCCGACCTGCGCCTTTACAATCGCGAGGCGGACATGGCCGGCTGCGACATCTATCCCGTTCCGCCGAACCGTGCCGTCGGCCACAGCGACTTGCCCGACAAGGGCCTGACGTCGGCCGGTGCTTACACAGACCGGATGCGGCAAGCTGCGCCCGGCAAGGCTTGCGCGATGGTCTTGCAGGGCTTCGGCTGGCGTGACTTGCAGTCGAAGACCAATGAACACGAAACGGCGGTGGGCATTGGCCGGCGGCCAACCTGGACCGAATCGCGTTTCATGGCCTACGACGCGATCCTCCACGGCGCGAACGCAATTCTCTATTGGGGCACGGCCCACATGAAGCCCGTGGAAGACGACGGCTCACCGGCGAGTGGTCGTCCCCGCCTCTGGCGCGATTTGCTCCGGTTGGTGCGCGAACTGCGCGCCCTCGAACCGGCCCTCGTTGCGCCATCGCTTGAGCCGCCCGTTGCACGGCGCGCGGAAACTTACGGCTCGATTGACGGCAGCGGGGTTCTCTGCTCGGTGCGCCGTGTGGCGCATGATTTCGTGTTAATCGTGGTGAACGAGACGGACAATGGGCTGCGCTTCTCGCTCGAAAACCTGCCGGCTGAACTGAACGGACGGATCCTCTACCGCCTCTACTCGCCAGAGGAACACCCGATGGCCGGGCGGCGATTGACAGACGGAATCAAGCCGTTGGACGTCCACGTGTATGCGACCTCGCGGCGGTTTGAAGATCAGTTAGCCAGGGGCAAATAGGCTGACAACAAGACCGCCTGCAACAAGACCTACGCCGGTGAAACGCAAAGCTCCGCTGCTTCGTCCCTGGGCGTCGCTCACTTCTTGCCGCCACCGGCTCGCGGCTTGGGTTTGATGAAGATCACCTCGGCGTAATCAATCCATCCTTTCCGCAGGTCCATGCGGAACCAGCCTTCGCTGTTCTTCTCGTGGAAGCGGGTGGCCGAGCGGGGGCCGAACTCCTTGAGGTCGTATTGCGCCCACGTCTTGCCCATGTCGAGCGAGACGATGATGCCGGTCTTCATCGGCGACGCGGGCGCGCAGGGCCAGCCCGGCGAAGTCAGCAACCAACAACTCAGCGACGCGATCAACGGCACGGCGAGGAATCCCGCGAGCATCGGCCCGTTCACCGGCGACTTCAGCGACCCGCCGACGCAGAACGAGATGCGTGCGTTCCGGGATTGGGCCAACAGTTTTTTCGGGGCGACGGCGAGGCAATGAGGCGATGGACGAACTTGTCCCGAAAGCGCCCCCTCGCGATGACTATCCGAGTTCGGGGTCGAAATCCACGATGAGCGATTTGCCAATCGCGGCGTGGAGACTTTGCAATTGCGCACCGCCGGTGTTGCCCAAAATGCCGCTGAAATTCAAATTAAGACACTACCGAATTCACTCGATGCTTGCGTCAGTCAGGAAGAAACATAAGCTCAAGAGTATGCGAATACTATTGGCATTCTTAGTAACCGTCTCGGTGTGTTCCGCCGAGCCACTCAAACGCGGAATTGATTGGAACCTGCCACAGAGCGTGCTCGAGCGGTTCGAATCAGAGAAGTTCTTGAAGAGCTATGACCTATGCGGCGACCTCAACCCCTTTTACTTGCGCGGTGACTTTGATGGCGACGGCATCCCTGACTATGCAATTCTCGTGACCAACCGCTCTACGAAACAGGTCGGCATTGCCATTGTGAGGAGTGGCGCGAAGAAGATTGAACTGTTCGGTGCTGGAGGGATCAATTTGCAGAAGGGGTCGGTAAAGGATTACGTCACGATGGACGTGTGGGGTGTTGAGCGAAAGCACAAGCTTGAACCCAATCATTGGGACAAACCTATCGGCCGGATGATGGGAGAGGGCATTGAAGTTGCAAAAAGCGAATCCTGGGCCGCGCTAATTTATTGGGATGGCAAGCAATACCGCTGGTTCCAAATCAGCGACTAGAAGCTCCCGATTCGTGGAACCTTGCGGCCTTGCGGGCGTAGCCAGTCGTCGGGGGCTGGTTCCTGATTCTCGACGGATTCATTGCCGGCCATCGGCCTGTCACGAAGATGGAGAGGCGTGACTCGTGAAACGTAAAACGTAAAACGTGAGCGGTGTCAGTCTTCGATGTCCAAAGCCATGCGCAGAGCTTGGTCGAGCGATTGAAGTGTGTCTGTGGAAAGCGAACCGACGTAGTTGGTCAACTTGGACTTCGGGATGCTGATCAACTCGTCGCAATGGATGCTGCTGGCGTGTTTGAGACCCTCACCCTCGCCGACGGCGACTTGTGTGGAAAGCCCGTCGTGAACCGAATAGACCGGCGCGCAGATGACGGTGGAGAACTTCGACTGGATGAGCACTTGACGGCTCACGACCACAAAGACCCTGGAGCGGCGCGGGTCTTGGGCGGAGGGATGCGCGACGCGATAGAGGTCGCCACGGTTCACAGGGGGGCCTGATACTCCAAGACTTCGGAGGCCTCGCGGTTCAGCCGGGAAGCGCGCCGGTCAATGATCGCAAGGTCGCGGGCGTCCCGTTGCGGTTTCGTTGTTCCGGTCAACTGCTCAACAAAAACGGTCACCCGCGTGCGATCCACCCTCGGTAGAGCCTTGATTTTCTCGATCAGTTCGGTCGTGCTCATGGTGCAACTCTGTCATGGCCCGGCATCGAAGTCAACAGACGGAACCGGCGGATGATGAGGAACACTTGACGAATGACGGACCATCCCCAATCGCTGCTTCGCGTGGATTCGCTTGTGGCCGGTTGTGGCAAGAAGCAGGTGGACAACGGCGGCCAGCGGTCACGGAGATTTTGCAGCGCGATGCCGAGAAGGGCTGATTTTCCAACGGCGGAAAACATCTACCTTCCGCCACCGGCTCGCGGCTTCGGTTTGATAAAGATCACTTCGGCGTAATCAATCCATCCCTTCCGCAGGTCCATGCGGAACCAGCCTTCGCTGTTCTTCTGGTGGAAGCGGGTGGCCGAGCGGGGGCCGAACTCCTTGAGGTCGTATTGCGCCCACGTCTTGCCCATGTCGAGCGAGACGATGATGCCGGTCTTCATCGGCGACGCGGGCGCGCAATGCGACGCCAGGATCACGCCGTCCTGGATGATCATGTTGCCAGACTCGATCTGCGGGTTGAACAGCATCGTGTGCTTTTCCGGCTTGGTGATGTCGGCGGGGTCGCAACAGAAGATGCCGCGGTCATAGGCGCCTTCGTTATACGGCCTGCGAGCGTTCGCGTCGCTGATCCAGTAGCATTTCCCGTCCACGAAGTTGATGCCGCCGCATTTGTAACGCGAGTTCGAGTCCACCGAGATGAGGACCTTCCATTGCCACTTGTCCTTCTTCGCGTCGTAGGTGCCGCGCAGCCAGTGGCACTCCAGCCCGGCTCCCCGATCAATATCGCCCGTGCAGGCGTAGAACGCGTTTTCAGGCGGGTTATACGCCACGGTGTGAACGTGGCGGCAGATCACCGGATTGTCGGGGTTGCCCAGCAACGTGCCGGTCTTCGCGCCGCCAGACGAGCCGTTGTCGCGAAGACAAGGATTCTGCCCGAAGGCATACGCGATCTTCACGGTCCGGCCGCTGTCGGTCGAGTAGTAGATGTTCACAGGGACCGCGCCGCCGACCACGTTGCAGTAGTTGCCCCATACCATCATCTCCTTGCCGCCCACGTCCCACGAGATAACGCCCGCGAGCGTGTGGAAATACCAGCCGGGGTTGTCGGGATTCTTCGGCGTGTGCGGCAGGTAATCCGCGCCGTTGGCGTCCTTCACCGTGATTGGCTTGATCGTCTTCAGCTTGTCGGTGCTGAGGAAGAGCTTCTCGCGGGTGCTGAAGAGGATGTTTCCGTTCTTCAGGATGTGGCTGAACGTGATGTGTTTTTCTTCCGGAAACGCGATCTTGTGCGGCCACGTGCGGCCGTTGTCTTCGGAGAGAAGCACCTGCCCGTCGGCGTGGCCGAACGCCCTGTTGTCACGTTGCGAGTCAATGTAAGGCCCCGCCGGCTGCGGCCGATACCAGAAGTGGTCGTTGGACGGAAACTCGTCGGTGGCGGCGCTCATCTTGCGTGCGCCGAGTATGAACGCTCCGCCTGCTGTTGCCGCGGTGGCGCCCAGGAATTTACGACGGGTGATGCGTTGTTGTGGCTTCATGGTGTCCTTCCTCTTGTGATGCTTCGGTGCTTTTGTTCGCTTTTGCGAGCGCCTTGGTTTCTTCACGTCGCGAGGATACGCCGCCCCCGCAAGCCGTCAACGGGGAATTCCTCTGGTTCAGGAATTGCAGTTGAGATTCCAAGGCGCCAGACATAGTCTGTGTCCCACAGTTGGCGTTCAGGCACTTGCCGTGCCCGGACACCCGAGCTGTTCGGTGCTGCTCCAGGAGAAAGTCATGAGTGATATCAAGCCGCCACCCCGGTTGTTCCCAGGTTCCCTGGCAGCCCTGCTGTTCCTACTGTCCACCGCCGCGACGCATTTCGGCCAGGCGACCGCCGGCGAGGCGCCGAAGAATCTGGCGACCCAAGCCCGCGTCTTGGCCAGCAGCCAGTTCAGCGACGCCTATCGCCCGCAAATGGCGATCAGCGGCGTCCTGCCGTCGGACGTCCAGACTGACGGCAGCGATTGGGCGGTGCGCGCCACGCAGAGCGGTTGGTTCGAACTGCAATGGGACCAGCCGGTCGAGGCGGCCCAGATCATCTACTACGCCCGGACGAAAAGCCCCCTCGTGGAATGCTTCAAGGACTACGCGGTCTTCTTGAACGGCGAGAAGAAGCTGGCGGTGCAGGGGACGCTGGAGCATCGCCGCGGCCCACAGGCGATTGATTTTCCAAAACAGCGCGTGACGAGGATACGCATCGAATTTCTTTCGTCGCATCCCAATTCGCCGAATCCCGGCGCGGCGGAGATCGCCGTCTTTGCCTCGCCGATGAGCGCGGCGAAGTTGGCCGAGATGCTGGTTCCGCCGGAAGAGAAGACGCCCCAGGCGCTCGCGCTGCGAAAGGACCTGGTCGCCGGACGTTTCGGTTTCCGCGACATCCTGCTGGTGAAGCGCAAGCCGCTGGACATCTCGCACGTCTATGTCTATCACGTCGAAGGCTACCGGCCCGGCGGTGGGCTGTATGTCTTCCGGCCCGACGATAAGGAAGGCGAGTTGAAGTGCATCTTCGACGCCGGTGAAGGCATGATCACCACGGCCGACTTGTCCTACGACGGCCGGGAGATCGTTTTCGCCCTGCGCCGCGGCGGCCATGTCGCGTCGAGTCCCGTGTCGCACATCGAGGACATCTCGCGCTACCCCGACGAGGCGAGCAACTACCACCTCTTCCGCATGAACATTGACGGGACCGGGCTTGTGCAACTGACGCACGGCACGCACAACAACCTCGACCCGTGCTGGCTGCCCGACGGCGGCATCGGCTTCATCTCCGACCGTAAGCCGGCCTATGCCTATTGTTGGGTCACCACCTCACCGGTCCTCTACCGCATGGAGCGCGACGGCTCGAAACAAAAACGTCTCTCGGCGAACTACCTGATGGATTTCACGCCCTCGGTGCTCAACAACGGGCGGCTCATCTACACCCGATGGGAGTACGTGGACCGTGCAGCCTGCCCCATTCAAAGTCTCTGGACCATCAACCCGGACGGCAC
>Ga0163199_1003114_pt1 | contig 10048 bp, 7 predicted proteins | sample PL_2010_150m_FD_113537 | JGI IMG/M metagenome (GOLD analysis project Ga0163199, IMG submission 113537) | Freshwater microbial communities from Powell Lake, British Columbia, Canada to study Microbial Dark Matter (Phase II) - PL_2010_150m | ecosystem: Environmental > Aquatic > Freshwater > Lake ...
CGGTCATCTCTCGAAACAGGGCACCGGCCCGGGCCAGCAGGGGCCCTGGCTGCGTGCACGGAAGGTCTCGATCTGCTCGTGTAGAAACCGGGTGGCAAGACGCAGGCGCAGGTAACGTGCGGCATCCTGGCGGATCCGGGCGGCGATGGAACAGGCGTCTTCAGGTGGTCGGCGGCGGCGGTCCCGCCGGCCTCGATACGGGCCTTGGCGTCCTCGGCGCGTGCCGAGCGCTGGATCACCTGCTCACGCGCCTCTTCCTGCTCCCGAATCTGCATCTCCAGGGTGTCCTGCTCCACGGCGAGGTTCTCGCCATGCTCCGCACGCACCCGTTCGATGAAGCCTGGCAGCGCCTCGCCACGGGCGGGGAGGTGTAGAGCGGCCTGTAGGGTGTCGTGCTCGACTGCGATCTTTGGTGAGCTGGGCGGTCTGTTCGGCGAGGATCCATGCGACGGCGATGACGGCCTGTGGGTTATAGCCGCGCTGGCGCAGGGTCGCCACCGCCTGCGCCGTCAGGCCGAACAGGAAAAAATTATCCACGCCCACCGCCTCGCGGATCTCGATGTTGGCCCCGTCCAGGGTACCAATGGTCAGGGCGCCGTTCAGGGCGAGCTTCTATCCACCTGATAGGGCCTAAGGCAGAGCTTCCAGCTCCAGCGATTTCCCCGCTGCCCGACGAACAGAGTTCCATTCCTCTCTAGTTTGCACTGCCTGGTCGCCGGGGAGGCTGCTCAGGATCTCGAAATAATCTTGGTGGAGCTTGTCATTGAGCACTTGGCCTTTGGGTTTGCCCTTGACGGCATACACCGTCTGCACGGACTGGTGATCGAACGCACGCCACTGCTGCTTGTCCTTCAACAGCTCGTAGTCATGCCCTTCCAAGGCGCGGACGACCTGAGGACCCGCGAAGCTACCCGCCCGCTCAACCGCAGCCTTGTATTCATATAGGATGGTGTAGGCCGAGGCGGCGGAGGTGCTGGGGTAGGTGCCGTACTTGGCAACGAAGCGCTCGACGAACTCCTTGCCCCGCGCATAGTTGTATTGGTACGGAACCTCCCAGGTCCAGGGGCTAGCGCCGATGACTCCTTCCATGGCCTCGGGACCGGCGCCGTTCGCCATCCCCAAGGTGAGGCTGGGGACCACGATCTGGGCGGTGTCTTTCATCTTCAGGGTGGTCGCCAACTTGAGCGCCGTGACCATGTCGTTGCCGAATAATACCAGCACCAGCACATCGGGCTTGAATGCCCGCGCCGCCTGGAGGGCGTCCCAAAAGTCGTTGTAGCGGGCGGCAGGGAAGGGTGTCAGGACGCTTTTGTGGAGCGCCTTGTCCTGGGTTCTGGAGAAGTCGCGGATCGCGTCCTCGGTAGTGTGCCCCCAAACATAATCGGCGGTAATGTAAAAATAGCGATTTTTATTGCCTGGGAAATGGGTCGATAAATAGGACGCAAGGGCCTTGGCCCCCATCCATGCGTTGTAGCACTCCCGGAAGACGTAGCGATGGGCCTCGCTGCCGGTGGTCTCGTTGGCGTAGCTCAGGGTGGCGAAAAAGGGCACCCTCTTGCTCTGACAGACCTTGCCCGCCGCAATGGCCACGGCGCTGGAGGAGCCACCGAAGACCATCTCCACCCCGTCCCGATCGATCAGATCGGTGACGTTGCGGATCGTGATGTCCACCTTGGATTGAGAGTCGCGCTGGATTAGCTGCACCGGGCGTCCCAGGATACCCCCGGCGGCGTTGATCTCCTCAACGGCGAGCTTCGCCGCCCTTTTTTGCTGGATCCCCTGCACCCGGTATGGACCTGTAAGGGGATAATTGAGGCCAACCTTCACGTCCCCCACGGGTGCTTGGGCCAAGAGAGCGGGGGCCGCACCCATGCCGACCAGCAGCACCGCAAGGCCCCATTCCCGGAATCGACCCGTCACTAACTCTTTCATGTGCTTGCTCTCTATGCTGTCAATGACTACGCCGCAGTGGCGGGAAGTTTGAATACGTCCACCGACTCCCGCAGCATGTTGGAATAATCCACCAGCCTGACGGTGTGGGCGGACTGTTCCTTGAGTTCCTCACTGGTTTGCTCCGTGCTCTTCACGATGACCTGCGCACGCTCCACCAGCTCCATGGCACCGTGCGCTTGTTGCTCTGCATGCGTGGCCATCTGTTGCACCGCCGCCACCAACTCGGCGGTGGTGGTCTCGGTCTCCTGCATGCGTTGACCGGCATCCTGGGCCAGCCGGGTGCCTTCGGCCACCTGGGCAATCAGCCGGTTCATGGTGTCCAGCGTATCCGCAGTCTCCACCCGGATGGCGTTCACCATGGAGGCGATGTCGGAGGTCGCCTTCCGTGAACTCTCCGCAAGACGCTGCACCTCGTCCGCCACCACGGCAAACCCGCGTCCGGCCTCGCCCGCAGAAGCGGCATGCATACTGGCGTTCAGGGCCAGGATGTGGGTGCGCTCGGCGATGGTATTGATGAGGTTCACGGCGCCGGTAATCTCCTGGGAACGCTCACCCAGGCGCTTGGTGCGCTTTTCGGTCTCGCGGATGATGTCGCGGATCTGCTCAATGCCCCCGATAGTGGTGGACACCGCACTCAGGGCTTGCCGGGTATGGGTCATGGCCACGCCCGCGATATCGTTGGCGCCCTGGGCGCCTTGCGCCAGTTGGCTCATGGTCAGCCCCGCCTGCCTCAGCTCGTCGGCACTCTCCTGCACCAGGCGCCGCTCTTGGGTCGCTACCTCGCTCACCTTCTCGGCCTGGCTCCGCACCCTGCTCGCGGCCCGTTCCACGTCCTGCGCCACCTCACGGATGCGACTCAATACCTGGATAGTCTCGCTCACCATCAAGTTCACGGCATCGGACACCGCACCGGTGACATCCTCGGCCACCACGGCCTTGACGGTGAGATCCTTCTGACTCATCTGCGCCACGGCCCCCATGAGGGAGATGATGGAGTCATTCAGTGCCTCATTTTCCTGTTCCGCTTGGGAAAGGGTGGCTACCCGCTCGTTCAGCAGGTTGTCAAAGGCATTGCTTAATACGCCCAGCTCATCGCCCGTGGTCAGTTGGCTACGGGCACTGAGATCACCCGCCGCGACTCGCCGGACGGTGTCTTGCAACCGCCCCAGGGAGCGCCTCATTCTGAGGGCCAGAAACAGCAACACGGCCGCGACGATGCTGCCGATCGCGATGATAGACCCAATAAAGAAGGCAGTGATCTGGGCCCGCTCGGTCGCCACCTGCGCCAAATCCGTCTCGATCAGGGCGGTCCTTTGCTCCAGCAGGGAATCCAGCAGGGCCTGCACGACATACAGGGTAGTCTGCACATCGTCGGCTCGCGCTTCAAGCCGTTCCGTGGCCGTTGCCAAGGCCTCGAAGGCGCTGTCGTAGGTCGTCATCTCATCCGTGATGGAGTCCTTCACCTGGGCGGAAAAGGTGGCCTTGTCGATCAGGCCGGCAAAAATGGCCTGCTCTTCATGCATCTGCTGGATGTAGTTGGGAGCCTCCCGCAGGATGAAGTCTTTTTCATGACGGCGCTTTTGCAGCAGGGAGACCATGAGCGATGCTTGATCAAGCCCGCGCAAGGTCTCCTCGACTTCGTGCGCCGCCGCCCGCATCTCCCCTTGCAGGCCGCTCTTTTCATCCAGGCCCAGTAATACCCGCGTGTTCACCAGGGCGTCGAAGGCATCGTCATAGCCCACCAGCCCTTCCCGCAACTGGGCGATCAGCCCCAGCACCTTTTGCTCTGGAAGCACTCTTTCCAATGCGTCGATCTCCTGCTGGGCGCGGCCGATCAGGTCTTCAAACGTCTCCGCATGTTGCAGATCCCTGGTCAAAAGAAAGTTCTTTTCTTCCGCATCCATGGCCGACGCGCCGCCCGCTATGCGGCTGACGATCTCCCCAAACGTATTTGCCCGCTGGATACGTGATGTGTTTTCCTGTTCAACATCCAGCACTTGCTTGTAGGCCAGGCCAATGGCCACGAAACCCCCAACCAGGATCCCAAATAATATCAAAAACTGGTGGGTAATTTTCAGATTACGAAATGGGTTCATTTTTTTATCCCCTGGATCATTTCCTGTGCTTGCCCTTATTGGGACTGCCCTCGGAGGGACGCCAACCGAGCATTTCGCTCCATTCCTTGGCGCCGGTCTCACGGTATCCGGAATCCATAAGCCGGCTCACCAACACCAGATCCGAGCCCTGATGGCCGTTGCGGGTGAAATCGATATTCAGCCCCCCCAGGTCGAAACGCGCCTTTCTGGCCTGTTCGAGAAAGCCCTCACGGGTCAGGGGTGGCGGGGTGTCCCCAAGCAGCCTGAGGGTGATCTTCCCTACGATATAGCCTTCCAGGGAGACGAACCCAAAATCCGCGCCCAACACCCTGCGGGCCTCTTTCACGATGGGGAGGTCCGAATCCAGCAGAGGCACCACCTGCGACATGACGATGTTCCGAGTATCCCCCAGGCGCCGCAGCTCCCGGCTAAAGTTGTCGGCACCGGTAAAAGAGACGGCGGAGATGATCCAGCTCTCCCCCCGGCTACGGGCCTCATGCACGAAGCGGGCGATGTTGTCGTAGGCCCCCACCGTCACCACCAGGGCGCAGGGATAGCCGGTCTTTTTCTCCCAGTTCTTCAGGGACTCATAGCCTGGCAGCACCTCCCGGCTGTTGCGGATATACACGCCGACCGGACCGTTCTTATTCACCGGCGCCCCGGCCCCGGTCTGCAAGACGAGCTGTCCCGCAGTGCTGTTGGCGAGCAGGGTATCCAGGCCCTCCAATACGGTTTGGGGGGCACCGGCCTGCTTGAGGGCCGCTTGCACGCCGATCAATCCGGCCTTCCCATAGGCATCGTTCTGCACATACGCGCAGACCTGCTCCGCCTTGAGCCCCGCCTTGAGCGCTGCCTCGATCACCGCGGAGGTCTCTTGCACGTAGCTGGCTCGGTAGTTAAGCACTGGGCCGTCGCCGGTGCGCAGTAAGCCCGCCCCGGTGAAGAAGCCCAGCGCCGGGACGCCCGCCGCTTTCAGCATGGGCAGCGAGACCGCTGCCGTAGGCGTGCCGACGTTACCGATCATGGCGAAAATCCCCTTTCTGATCAGCTTCCGCACCTTGAGTGGGGTGAGCGAGGCCTCGTAGAGGTCGTCCATATAGAGGACGCGCACCCCCCGCTCGCCAACATGCTGGCCCGCCAGCGCCCCTTCGAGCCCTGCCCGCATACCCTGGCCGAGCCCTGCCGCACGCCCTTCGAGAGGCAAGATGGAGCCCAGCACGATCTCCTTGTCCGTTACCCCAGGCACGGATCCGGCGAGGGCAGGAAACGATGCCAGGGCGGTCAGCAGGACGATGAACAGATGGACGCGATTCTGCATACTTTTTCTCCGGTTTCTGATCGTGGTGCGGTCACGTTCGATGTGGGTTCCATGCTGGGTTTCGCTGCGCTCAACCCAGCCTACGCGTTCCTGTCTGCAGGAAGCAAAAACAGCCTTGCCAAGTCCAGCACAGGTACCGGACCCCGGCCGGCCTGCTCGAAACAGGCGATCGCCAACCGCCGCCAGACGGATGCGGGCTCCGGCAACGCGCAGGCCTGGGCGTCACCCACCCTTATCCGCACGGGGGGAGCATTCAGCAACAGGGCGCCGTGGCGCGATGCGGCCCCGGGCTGCTCCTGAAAGGCGATGATGGCGATCAGCCCTCGACCTTCTGTCCGTACCACCTCCCGCACCGGAATGCGCCGGGCAAGCTCCATCAACGGCAAAATCTCGCCCTCCCAGAGCAGCACCTTGCAGCAATAGGGGGGGCTCTGGGGGATCCTGTACAGGGTCGGGGGATCGGGTAACAGGTGGAGCATTTCCCGTTCGCCCACGGCGGCGTGCAGCCCACCCCCCAGGTCCAGCAGCCAGGCAGTGGCCTCGCTCATGGGACCGTCCTCGGCACCGCTTCCTCGGAATCCGGCCCGTCTGAAGACAGCCTCACGCTCGCGCAGGCCAGCAGATCCTCCACAGAGGTGACACACAGCACCTGTTCCTCCTGGAGCACCAGCCCCCGCAGCCGGGTGTGCAGCGTGCGCATACACTCCGGCAGCGGCAAGACATCAGACCCGCCCGCCCCATCGGCCAGGGACACCTGGTCGCACAGCACGCCGAACAGGCCGGCATTGACGTGCAACAGCACACAGACGTGACGGCTGGCAGGAATCTCGCGAACCGGCCTTAGCTCCTCGGACAGGCAGCACACCGGCCAGCCCATACCATCGACCTGAATCCTGCCCAGATCTTCCCCCGCCGGATACGCCACATCGAAGGCCGGTTCGAGGGCGTAGACCTGATGCTGGGGGAGCAGCAGATGCAGCTCCCCCAGGGTCAATATGAGGTAGCGGGGGGGCGGCGCGGACCCAAGAGGCGCCCCATCGGGGTGGCCCGGGATCATGTTCTCCCCCGCAGCGCGGTGACCTGCTCCAGCAGCTCGTCATCCAGGAACGGCTTGGTGAGATAGACGTTGACCCCTGCCGCTGCGGCCTGCTGGCGATGCTTGGCGGTGGAGCGTGAGCTGATCATGATCAGCGGCAGATCCGCCGTCTCCGGGCGTGCCCGCAGATGGGTCGTCAGCTCGATGCCGTTCATGCGCGGCATTTCCATGTCGGCCAGCACGATGTCGGGGCGCTTCTCCGTGATCCTCTCCACCGCCTCCAGGCCATCACGGGCCGCCCGTACCTCGTAGCCGGCGTCCTCCATGACCTGGACCAAGGCCCGGCGGGCGCTCAGGGAGTCGTCCACCACCAGCGCCAACGGTAGGTGCCGGGCTTCCCGTTTCGCCTCCGTTGCCACCCCTGCGGCAATCGCCTGCCCGACCGGTCGATGTGCGCTGTTCAACAGCTCCGGCAGATCCAGCACCGGCGTAACCGTGCCGTCGCCGAGGATGGTAGCGCCAATGATGCCCGGTAGCCGTGGCACATAGTGGCCAAGCTCTTTGACCACCAGATCGATACCGGCCACCACCTCCTGCACCGTAATCGCGGTGATGCCAGAGCGGTCCTTCACCAGCAGCACTGGCAGCGGCGCCCGCGGGCCCAGCCGTGGATCCGGCGGCAGTTGCAGGATCTCGTCTAGGTGCTTGAGCGGGTATAGGCGTTGACCCACCTGGAAGATGGGCTGATCCCCGAGTGAGCGTGCCTGACCGTCCTCGCCATGCAGGATCTGCTCGATGCCGCGATCGGCGATGGCCACGACCCGACCGCGCAGCCGCGCCAACACCGCATGGGTGGAGATCAGGCTGACCGGCAGTTGCAGCTCCGTGGTGCTGCCCTTACCGGCCTCGGACTTCAGGGTCAGGGAGCCACCGCGACTGAGCACGTGGGCGTACACCACGTCCAGGCCCATCCCCCGACCCGAGGTCTGGGTCACCTCGGAGCGGGTGGAGAAGCCCGGCAGCAGCAACAGGTTGGTGAGTTCCTCTTCCGTGGCGGCGCTGCCCGGCCGCAACAGACCCCGCTCTTCCGCCGCACGTCGGATCGCCGCGAGATCAAGTCCCACGCCATCGTCCCGACAGCGCACCAGGACGCGATTGCCCTCGCGCAGAAAATCCAGCCAGATCGTGCCCTGTTCGGGCTTGCCCACGGCGGAGCGCAGGGCATGGGCCTCGATGCCGTGGTCCACCGCGTTACGCAAGACATGCATCAAGGGTTCTATCAGCCCGTTCAGTACCTCGCTGTCCATCAGGGTGTCGGCGCCCCGGACGTGCAGCTCGACCTGTTTCCCGGTGAGACGGCAGGTCTGCCGCACGCCGCGTTGCAGACGGGACACCAGGGTCTTGATGGGCACCATGCGTGCGCTCAGCACCTTTTCCTGGGTCTCACGGTGGAGGCGTTCCTGGGTGAGTAGGGTCTGATCGAGCCGCTGCATCTGTGCAGTTACTATGCCGCCTATCTGATGGGCATCGGTGGCGGCCTCCACCAGCATCCGGCTGACCGAGTGCAGATCGTTGTACTGGTCCATTTCCAGGGCATCGAATTCGGCGTGGGCCTGGGGCCGATGCCGATCACTGTTCAGGTTCTGGATATCGATCAGACGCTCCAGATCGCCGCCCAATTGCTGCAGGCGCGTGAATTCCGCCTGCATGGCCCGCAACTGGGCCTCGATCCTCCGCACCTGTTCATGGACCTGGCCACTGAGGATGATGGTCTCCCCGCCCAACCGGAGCAGGTCGTCCACCAACCCCGTCGCCACCCGGCCCCTGGCCGGCTCTGGCGCGTCCAGCGTCGCCGGTCGCGGGTGGTCGCCGACACGCTCGACTGTGGTGGGTAGCACGACGGGCCCGGCCGCGGCAGCCGCCCCGTCGGCAGGCGCTATACCTGCCGGGTCCGCCGGCGGCAGGCCCTCCCGGTCGATCCGATTGGCCCAATCGAGGATCTCCTGCAGCACCGCCTGGGCGTGGTCGGGCGGCGCACCTATGCCACACAGGGCCTCGCTCATCGCCTCCAGACAGTCGCTGGCGCCCATCAGGGTGGCGGCCAGCGCTTGGGTCGGCAGGGCCTGATGCTTGGCAAGGGCGACCAGGATGTCCTCGATGTGGTGGGTCAGGTTGGCGAGACCGCGGATGCCGACCGTGTTGGCTGCCCCTTTCAGGGTATGGGCGGTCCGCTGGGCCGTGTTGACGTCCTCCAGCGACCCGCCAGCGATTAGATTCTGGATCGCTGCCGAAAAGGTCTGGGTCTGCCCCGGCATTTCCTGAAGCAAGGCGTCAAGCAACTCCGGATTGACGTCCTCCGGCAGATCCAGGCTGACCTGGTCAAGCGCGGCGATCTGCGGACGCACCTCAACAGCCTCATCCAGCTCGGTCTCGGCCACGCTGGGGGCCTGCAACAGGGGCAACAGCACCTGCGCCTGCTCGGCGCTCAGCGGCTGGGGCCAATCCGGCGCCTGCAACCAGGCAAGCAGCTCCTGGCAAGTAGAGGCTTGGTAGGGGGCATTGAGATAGGCGCCGGCGTAGCCGCTCCAGGCCGCCAGGAGATCCATCTCCGCGGCATTGAAGGCGTGCGATTGCAGCGCCAGCAGGCCCAAGTTCTCGCGCATGCGAGCGACCACTTGCCCCAGTCCCGCGAAACCGACGGACTCGGCCGCCGCTCCAAAACGCTCCAGGTAGTCGGCATAGATCTCACAGGCCTCTCCCCGGCCCTCCGGGGGGGCGCCCTCCGCAGCAACCTCGGCCTCCAGGAGCCCGGCGAGGGACTCTTCCATTAGAGGGATCTCCTCAAGCAGGACGGCGATCAGCTCGCGGATCTGGGGCGATAGGTCTTCCTCGGACGGCTCCGGAACGAGGGTGGAGCCTGCGGTATCCATCAGGCCCGGTGCAACGGCGGGCCCAGCGTCTGTGGGCGACTCGGCGCTCTCCGACCCCTGAGGGCCGTCGTCCATCGCTGCCCCAGGCTCGTCCCCCCTGTCCACCGCAGCCTGCTCACGGTCATCCCGCAGCACTGCTTGCAAGATATCCATCTCGTCGGGTGCCAACGGCTCCGCCCAGATCGGCAGTGCTAAATAGTCGACCAGGGCCTGGGTACCACCCGTTCCCGGTGGCTGTTGCAAATACCGTCGCATCAGCTCCGGCCAGGCCGCGAGGGCGCCCGGCAGGGAATCGTCCTGGCCAGCACCGGACGCACGCCGCGCCTGGATCTTCTCCTGAAACAGCAGGCAGGCCTCTTGCAGCCCAGGGTACCCCAGGTCGCCGGCCCGCTCACTGACCCACTCCAAGCGGCCCAGATACAGGTCCAGGTGAGCGACCTCGGAAAGCGCCCCCTCGCCTAGACTGGGACCGGCTGCGAGCGCGGCAAGCTCACCCACCGCCGCCAACAGGATGGCCGCATCGGTAACCGCCGTTTGGGTCTCGGTCGTTAGCTTTGCCATGACTGCTGGTGCTCCTTGGATCTGCATCCACTCTCCCGGGGAGGCCCCGCAGGGCAGGTATCGCCAATGTTCAAGCCGCGACCCGACCGCCTACAGCCCGGAAAAATCCATCGAAATCAAACTCCACCCAGATCTCCTGATCCTGCATATAGAC
>Ga0163199_1003116_pt1 | contig 10047 bp, 6 predicted proteins | sample PL_2010_150m_FD_113537 | JGI IMG/M metagenome (GOLD analysis project Ga0163199, IMG submission 113537) | Freshwater microbial communities from Powell Lake, British Columbia, Canada to study Microbial Dark Matter (Phase II) - PL_2010_150m | ecosystem: Environmental > Aquatic > Freshwater > Lake ...
AAGAAATTCACAGTAAAACGGGACGAGGGTCCGCGCGCCGATACAAGCCTGGAGGCGCTTGCCAAACTCAAGCCAGTCTTCAAAGAGGGCGGTACGGTGACGGCAGGCAACTCCTCGCAAATGACCGATGGCGCAGCGGGGGTGGTCATCATGTCCGGCGAAAAAGCCCAGGCGCTGGGACTCAAACCGTTGGTGCGCTTCGTGGACTTTGCCGTTGTCGGCGTCCCGCCGGAGGTCATGGGTATCGGACCGGTGGTTGCCATCCCGAAGGCACTCAAATTGGCCGGGCTGTCGCTGAACGACATTGACCTGATCGAACTGAACGAAGCCTTTGCTGCGCAGTCTGTGGCCGTGGCGCGCGAAGTAGGTCTGGATATGGAGAAGGTCAACATCAACGGCGGCGCGATCGCCCTTGGGCATCCGCTTGGCTGCACGGGAGCAAAACTGACCACCCAGTTGATCTACGAGATGGCGCGCCGCAAGTCGAAGTATGGAATGGTGTCCATGTGTATCGGTGGAGGTATGGGCGCGGCATCCATCTTTGAGAACTTGCAATAACCATTTGTCATTGCGAGGGCGTCTTTAGCCCCGAAGCAATCCCCTGGCAAGCGAGGAGATTGCTTCGCCAAAATGAGGCTCGCAATGACACCTAAATTAAAAGGAGAATATTATGGCTCTAACAGTTGCTGAACTCATGTCCAAAATGCCGAAGGCTTTCCTTCCGGAAAAAGCCCCCGGGCTGGATGCGGTGATCCAGTTCAAATTCAGCGGTGCGGAAGCGGGCGACTGGTTTGCGACGATAAAAAATGACATATGCACCCTCGAACAGGGTGCGCACCCCAGCCCTAAGATGACCCTGTCCGCCGATTCTGCTGACTACGTCAAAATCTTCACCGGTGAACTGGATGGCATGCAGGCCTTCATGGGTGGCAAACTCAAACTGGCTGGCGACCTGAATCTGGCCATGAAATTAATGACCATGTTCAAGATACGCTAATGAAGATCTCCCGCAGGATCGAAAGACCTGCGGGAGGTTGGTTTTTCCACGAAAAAACATTTCTTTGGAAATTTAGTCAGGTTCTTTGTTTTACTTGCCCTCCGCCTCATTATGCTGCCTTACCAACTCGCGGCGCAGGATCTTGCCGACGGTGGTCTTGGGCAGTTCGGTGCGAAACTCGACTTGCCTGGGGATTTTGTATTTCGCCAGGCTCTTGGCGCAAAACTCCTTGACCTCGTCCTCGGTCATGGTTTCGCCGGGCTTGAGCACCACCCAGGCTTTGACCGCCTCGCCTCGAAGCGGATCTGGAATGCCGGCCACGCCAACTTCCATGACTTTCGGATGGGCGGCGATGACTTCTTCCACTTCGCGCGGCCAGACTTGTTCGCCGCCGGGTTTGATCAGTTCCTTCTTGCGGTCCACGATGTAGAAGTAGCCTTCCTCATCCATGCGGGCGATATCACCGGTGAAGAGCCATACCTTGCCATCTTTCAATTTGCGCAGGGTGTTGGCTGTTTCGATGGGCATGTTGTGATAACCTTTCATCACCTGCGGGCCGTTGATGACCAGTTCGCCGATCTCGCCGATCTTCATCTCGGTCTCACCGTCATCCAAGCTGATGATTTTTGCATCCACGTCGGGGAAGGGTATGCCGATCGAGCCGGTTTTATTGATACCCATCAGCGGATTGCAGTGGGTGGCGGTGGGCGCTTCCGAAAGCCCGTAACCCTCGGAAACCTTGCCGCCGCTGAGCGCTTCGAACCGTTCCTTTGTTTCGCGCATCAAGGGCGCAGAGCCGGAGATGCAGGCCTTGATCGAGCCCAGGTCATATTTTCCGGCAATCACGTCTGGACGGTTGTTGATGGCGTTATACAGCATAGGGATGCCGGGGAAGACGGATGGGCGGAACTTCTTGATATTGCCCAGCAGATCCGGCATGTCGCGCGGGTTGGGTACCATCACCATGCCGGCGCCCGAGGAGATAGCAAAGAGCATGCCGGCCACCATACCGTAGACGTGGAAGAGCGGGATGGCCATCAACACGGTCTCCTTCCCGGTCTCCAGGTTGGCCATCCACGAGACAATCTGGAGGGCATTGGCAACCAGGTTTCTGTGCATGGCCACCGCGGCTTTGGAAACACCTGTGGTTCCGCCGCTGTACTGGAACAGGGCGGTGTCGTCCGGTCCGATATTCAGTTTGGGGCGGTCTTCGGGCTTGTTCCTGGCAAGCAGGTCCTGCAGCCAGATATCGCCAGGCGCCAGTTCCACGCGGAAGCCGCCTTTCTTCTCCTTGAGCAGCGTGAACAGGACTTTCATCGCTGGTGGCAGTGTCTCCTTGATGTTCGTCACGATCAGCGTCTTGATCTTGGTCTCGAGTTGGGCGGTCTTCATCGTTTTGTAGAAGTTGCTCATCACGAACATGATCTCGATACCAGCATTATTGGCCTGATGGACAATTTCAGGTGCTGTGTAGCGCGAGTCGATGGCAACAACCACCCCACCCGCCTTGAGGATACCAAAGTAGACCATGACGAACTGCGGTGTGTTGGGGATGAAAATCCCGACGCGATCGCCCTTCTTGACGCCCAGACCTGCCAAGGCTGCGGCCAATTTATCGGTGATGGTGTCCATTTCCCGGAAGGAAATCGCCTCGCCCTTGAAGATGGTACAGGGCTGATCGGGATATTTCCTAGCCGATTCTTCCAGGAAATGGAAAATGGGAACAGATGGATAATTGATTGTTTGCGGGACTCCTTTATCGTAGTGCGCTAACCAGGGATGTGCATCCATTTTTACTTCCTCCTCCTTGAGAATAAAAATGCGCGAAAATCTATAAACAGTATAGAGGCAATAATCTGAAAAGTCAATGATTATCCCTACTTTTATGATATTTAGACTCTTTAAGGACACCGTGGATGAACCTTAAAGAATTCTTGACTTCGAGTCTCCGCTGTGCTAGAATGTAGACGTTCCCAAACTTGCGTATAGAAGTATTCATGTGACTAACCTTCGTCGTCCTCTGCGGCTCAACGTCGGATTCCTGATCAAATCGCCGATCGGTACGCGCCGTGATTTTAAATTCGACTACGAAAAGATGCGCCTAGGGGAGGATCTGACGGTGGTTAATTTTGCCGGCACGGCGTGTTTTGACCGCACCCAGCAAGGACTGCTGCTCCAGGGCGAGTTCGGAGCAGCCGCGGACCTGGAATGCGTCCGCTGCCTGGAAACTTTTTCCCAACCCCTCAAGTGGTCGTTCTCCGACCTGTTTGCTTTCGATAAACGCAATATCACCGATTCCGGCCTGCTTGTGCCGGAAGACGCCCAGATTGACCTGGAGCCATTGGTGCGCGAATATGCTTTGCTTGAATTTCCCATCAGCCCGGTGTGTGAACCAGACTGCAAAGGTCTGTGCCCGGTCTGCGGTGAGAACCTGAACCAGACCGCTTGTGGACACCGGCCCGAACCCGATTCGCCGTTCGCGGCGTTGAAGGACCTGTTGAAGTAGGACGCGCCTGCTGAGGAGGGTAATAATTGGCGCTACTTGACCGAATACATCGCAACCGGGAAGTCTTGAGCCTGCTTCTGGAGAAAGCCTCCGTGCAGGGCTATTTGACTACCGACGACCTGCTGGAAGTTTCTCCCGAAGTGGGGGAGGATGCCGAGCGGCTGTCTGTTATCATGCTGGCCCTGCGTCACCGGGGTGTGGACGTGGTGGACCCCGAAGTATTGGACGCCGCTCCTGCTGACCTTTTGGTCGTACCGGGTCTGGAACCCTGGGCCGAACCGGAGCCTGTGGTATGCGATTATTCCAGCGACGATACAGTGGGCATGTATCTAAAAGAGATGTCGCGCGTCCCGCTGCTCAAAGCGGACGAGGAATTCGAGATTGCCGTCCGCATCGAGGATGGGCGCAAGGCCAAAGCCGATTTGCTGCGCACCCCCGGCCGCAAACGGACTCTGGAGCGGCAGCGGCTGGAAGCCCTCGTGCAAGACGGGATTATGGCCCGTGAGCACATTATTAAGGCCAACACCCGCCTGGTGGTCAGCATCGCCAAGCGTTACATGGGACGCGGTGTGCCTTTCCTGGATTTGATCCAGGAAGGCAACCTCGGCCTGATGAAAGCGGTTGAAAAATACGATGTCCATAAAGGCTTCCGATTCTCAACCTACGCTACCTGGTGGATCCGGCAGACTGTCTCGCGTGCCATCGCTGACCAGGCGCGCACCATCCGTGTCCCGGTCCACATGAGCGACCGCATCCGGAAGACCTACAAGGCTACCCATGACTTGGAACAACGCCTGGGACGCGTCCCCACGCTCGAAGAGTTAGCAGTGGAACTGGGTTTGGACCTGCAAAAGGTGCAGTGGATTCTCCAGGTTTCCTGGTTGCCGCTTTCGCTGGAGAGTCCTGTCGGGGATGACGAAGAGTCCGAACTGGGGATGTTCATCGAAGATGAACTGACCCCCACACCGATGCAGAGCGTCTATCAGTCTATGCTCAAGGAGAAGATTGACGAGGTGCTGGGCACTTTGACGCCCCGCGAGGCGCGCATCCTGCGCCTGCGCTTCGGGCTGGACACGGGCGTCCCGTACACGCTGGAGGAGGTGGGGGAGAAGTTTGGCCTGACGCGCGAACGCATCCGCCAGATTGAAGGGAAAGCATTGCGGCGGTTACGCCATCCAAGAAGGGCGAGACAGTTGAAGGAATATTTGTAAGAAGCAGGTAATAGGGTATCAGGGATAGGGAATGGGGTAAACTGTCAATGACAATTAGGGTAAAATAGGATTGTTGAGAAGGGTGATGGCTACGGCACTTCCAATATCGGTACCTGAAGAAGTTGATGACGAATTCTAACGCAGGCTGGAAAGTGCCCCACGTTTCCTGGTGCGTGTTGAGCATGCCCGCAAAGCCTTTCAGGAAGGGAAAGGTATCCGATTGAAAGAAATCAAATGGGATGATGATGAAAAGAAAGATTAATCCTCATTCTGAAAAATCAGCCTCCCCAAATCTGGGGAGGTTTCGCTTTAGTGTATCGCTCCCCTTCGGTGACGAGGCAGTCTCCTCGCTTAGCGGGGATTGCTCTACTTCACACCGTATACAACCTTTTATACAACCCGCCCAGCTTGAGCAACTCCTCGTGTGTCCCCATCTCGCGGATGGACTTGTCCTCCAGAACCACGATCTTGTCTGCGTTGCGGATGGTGGACAGGCGGTGGGCGATAATGATGGTGGTGCGTCCCTGCATCAGGCGTTCGAGCGCCTGCTGGATGAGCTGCTCGGTCTCGGTATCCACCGAGGAAGTCGCTTCATCTAGAATCAAAATCGGGGCGTCTTTCAGGATGGCACGCGCAATGGACAGGCGCTGTTTCTGCCCGCCGGAGAGCTTGACGCCGCGCTCTCCGATGAGCGTGTCGTAGCCCTCGGGCAGGTCGGCGATGAAGTCGTGAGCGTTGGCGGCTTTCGCAGCGGCGATCATCTCGGCCTCGTCCGCATTTGGGCGGCCAAAGAGCATGTTCTCTCGCACCGTCCCGTAGAACAGGAACACATCCTGCAGCACGATGCTGATCTGCTGGCGCAAACTGTCCAGCGTGTAGTCGCACAGGTCGCGCCCGTCCAGTGTGATCGAGCCGCTGGTCACGTCGTAGAAGCGCGGGATGAGACTGACCAGGGTGGTCTTGCCCACGCCCGTCGGCCCCACCAGCGCCACCACCGATTTGGCCGGTATCTCCAGCGAGACATCCTCCAGCACCGGGATGCCCTCGGTGTATTCAAAGCTGACGTTGTGAAAGACGAACTCGCCGCGCACCCGACCCGTCACCGGCGCCGCGCCACGGACGGTCTGCGGCTCGCGGGGCTCCGCCAGCAGACCGGCTACCCGGTCCGCGCCCGCCAGCGACGACTGGACCGCCTCCCAGGCGCCGCTCAGGTTGCGTACCGGGGAGTAGAAACTTTCTAGGTACAGGAAGAAGGCCACCAGGTCCGCGACCGGCAGCGTGCCCTGGAGCGCCAGCCGTCCGCCGAAGTAAATGACGATCAGGGTCCCGATCGAGGAGGTAAATTCCACGAACGGCTGGAAAGTCGCCATCAGTTTCAGGGCGTTGAGCAGGGACTTGCGGTAGTTGTCAATCCCGGCCTGGACACGCTTGGACTCCTCTTCTTCGCGCGTGAAAGCCTTGATCTCGCGGATGCCCGACAGGTTGTCGTTGAGCAGGGCGTTCAGGTTGCCGAGTTCCTTCTGGCGGTTGCGGAAGGCCGGGCGGACGCGTTTGGCGTATATTTGCAGGGACAGGATGACCAGCGGGATAGGGAGGGTGCTGAGCAGGGTCAGTTTCCAGTTCAGGCCGAGCAGGACGGCGGTCACGCCGAACAGGGTGACCACGTTGACGACCACGTCGGGGATGGCGTGGGAGATGAGTTGCTCGAACAGATCGGTATCATTGACCACGTTGGACATCAACTGCCCAACCTGTTTGTCTTCATAAAAACGCAGGGAGAGGCGCTGCATGTGATTGTAAATATACTTGCGCACATCGGCTACCACGCCCCAACCGGCCACGTGGGCCACGTACGAGCGGACGAACGTCAGGCCGGCGCGCCCGACGTAGGCGATGAGCACGATGATGGCCAGTTTGGTGACGTAGCCCATATTTTCCACGCTGGCTGTCGGTCCGGTTACGTTGGCGACCAGCAGTTTGACAATCCACGGGATGAGCAGTTGGATACCCACCAGAACCAACATGCTGACGGCGGTGACGACCAGCGAGAGGGTGTATTTGCGAGCATAGTTGAAAATGAGTTGGAATGGTTTCATCATTGACCTCGGGGGTGATTGTACAACCAGTTACTCAATCTGTGGTGACAATTCGATTTCAATCCAAAAAGGACAGCCCAGTTACACGGGCAGTCCTTTTGGATCAGACCTCTTGCAAAAGCCCACAAATTATTTTTATAAAGTGATCCCAGCCTCATTCAGGTATTTAACCAGGCGCTCTGCTTCGACCTCGAGACGGACGAGCAGTTCGGGCGCGGTGACGAGGTCATCCTGGCAGCCCAGGGCTTCGAGTTCAGCGGACAATCTAGTGACAGGATTGGCGCTGAAGTTGGCCGAGACACCCTTGAGATTGTGGGCAAGCCGGCTAAGGTCGTTGGCGTTGTGAGCCTCGAGGGCGGTTTTCATATCTTTGATGCGTTCAGGGAAACCAGCTACATAATCCCGGCTCATTTCGATAAGGAATGGCCGGTCGCCGCCGAAACGTTCGAGGGCGCGTTCGATATCCATCGGGAGTTCGTCCGCAGGCAGGGCAGGGGGTTCGGCGGGAGCCGTGACGAAAGGCGGTGTAGCGGGAACAGATTCCTCGGTCCGAACCGGTTGCGCTTCTTCCGGTTCCGAAAGTTGCAACCAGCGATCGAGCGCGCCTAACAGGATGCGTATTTCAAGCGGTTTGGAAACATAATCATCCATCCCCGCCTCGAGGCAGCGTTCCCGGTCGCCTTTCATGGCGTGGGCGGTCATGGCAATGATGGGAATGTGCTGGTGGCGGCCGGCCTCCCATTCACGGATACGGCGGGTGGCCTCGAAGCCGTCCATCTCCGGCATCTGCACATCCATCAGGATGGCATTGTATTTCCCTTCCTTCGCTTTTTCGATGACCTGCAGGCCGTTTTCGACCGCGTCCACGGAATAGCCGGCCTTGTTGAGCAGTATCACCGCCAGTTTCTGGTTGATGGAATTATCCTCTGCCAGCAGGATACGCTGAGTGGATTGCTTCTGTTCCGCGAGCAGGTGGTAAGTGATGATGGCCGGTTCCTTTTCTTCTTTGCGACCCAGGACGGCTACCAAGGCCTCGTAGAGCATATGCTGGCGGACAGGTTTGAGCAGGTAGCCCGAACACCCCAAGGCCTCCATGTGGTGGGCGTCGTCGCCACGCTGGCCGATAGATGTCAGGACAATGATGCGGACTTCTCTCAGAGCCGGGTCGCCCTTGATGGCCCGGGCGGTTTGTTCGCCATCCATACCGGGCATCTGCATATCGAGCAAGACCACCTGGTATGGATCGTCATCCCGCAAGGCGTTGCGTAATACCTCGATTGCTTTGGAACCACTGGCCACGGTATCCACCCGGCAGCCAAAACCTTCCACGGTCTTGGTTAGAATGGTGCGGTTGGTGGCATTGTCGTCCACACCCAGAATGCGCATCCCCGACAGGTTGACCGGTTTGATAATGAGCGGGGCAGTACCGCGCTTTTCGGCAGGCTGCTTTTCAAAAGTAATCTGAAACCAGAATGTACTTCCAACCCCCGTGCTGCTTTTCACACCTATCTCGCCTCCCATTGCCTCCACCAGTTGCTTGCAAATAGACAGGCCCAATCCACTGCCGCCATATTTGCGTGTGGTGGAACCATCGGCCTGGGAAAACCGTGCGAAAATGAATTTCTGCTGGTCAGGCGTAATGCCGATGCCGGTATCCTGTACGGAGAAATAAACCGTGGCGTGCGTATCGGTCTCGCCGAACGGTTCGGCGCGGATGACAACCTCACCCTGCTGGGTGAATTTGATGGCATTCCCAATCAGATTAATCATGATCTGGCGGAGACGCGCCGGGTCGCCCTTCAGTTCGGACAATAGGTCCGGGTGGATCAGGCAGGCGAGTTCCAGACCCTTATCCTGGGCGCGCTGGGCGAGAGAGGAAGCCGCATCCTCGACGATGTTCCGCAAGCTGAAGTTGATCTTTTCCAGATCCATTTTTTTGGCTTCAATTTTGGAGAAATCGAGGATGTTGTTGATAAGTGCCAGCAAGGCTTCGGCGCTCTGGAGGGAGATGTTCAGATATTCGCGCTGCTCATCGGTCAGACTCGTATCCAGTGCCAGTTCGAGCATACCAATCACGCCGTTCATCGGGGTGCGGATTTCGTGGCTCATATTGGCGAGGAATTCGCTCTTGGCGCGGTTGGCTTCCTCCGCCTCTTGCCGGGCGCGGACGAGTTCGGTGATATCGTGATAGATCGCCAGCGCCCCGATCGCTTGCTCACCGACGATGACTGGTACACCGTGAATTTCCACGTCTACTAAATTACCATCCTTACGCTGCCGTTTACCGATCCCCCGGATGGTGCTGCCGGCCAAGGTCTGCTGGGTAAATTGAGCGGCATCCTGGAGAGTCGCCTCGGTGGTGATCAAGTTATCCAGGTGGGCTCCGATAATCTCGGCTTGTGTATATCCGAAAAGATTTTCAAAGGCCGGGTTGCAGGAGGCAATCAATTCATTTTCATCCAGGACGATAATTGCTGCCGGGCTATTTACGAACAGGGATTCAAAGAATTTCTTCTCTCGGGCAATATCATTTTCGATTTTCTTCCGCTTTGATAAATCGTGCAGAACGTATATTGTAAGCGGCGGGCCTTCGAGGGCCATCTGTTCAATAAACACTTCAAAAAAGCCGCCCAGCCGGGGGATTTCCATTTCTCCGCCATGCAGTTCCGGGGGCGCCGATTGGTCATTGACGCGCAGCGCCTCCAGCAGCGGACTCCCAATTAATGTTTGGAAGGATGAATTGAGTATCTGAAAAGCTGCTTTGTTGCAGCGGGCAATATTTCCACCGGCATCAGTGATAAAGATCAGGTCCGCGACAGTATCAAAAGTGGTTTCCCATTCTTTCTTGCCGCGGCTGACTGCTGTTTCGACCTGGTGGAGCAGTTCCAATTCCTGATTAAGCTGTTTGTTGACCACCTGCAGTTCTGCGGTGCGCTCCTCGACCATATGTTCCAGTTCGTTTTTTAGTTTCGTCAGGCGATCCTGACGCAAGCCAATCAGGCCGAATGTCACCCCAAGGACCAGGGGGGCTAAATTAAATATCCATAACAAAGGATGCATTTGCTGTACCAGGAATATCGAAGACAGGTTGAGGGGATGCTCGATAAGGATGATTTCAAAGAATGTTCCAAGAACGGGGAAGAGGAAGCCAAAACCACCCCCCAAAAGAGTATAACGGACGATGATCGGGTGGAAAAAGCTTCGGTTCTACATCCTGTTGCCTCCAGATCCATATAC
>Ga0163199_1003117_pt1 | contig 10047 bp, 8 predicted proteins | sample PL_2010_150m_FD_113537 | JGI IMG/M metagenome (GOLD analysis project Ga0163199, IMG submission 113537) | Freshwater microbial communities from Powell Lake, British Columbia, Canada to study Microbial Dark Matter (Phase II) - PL_2010_150m | ecosystem: Environmental > Aquatic > Freshwater > Lake ...
CCGCAGACGGGACGCCGATGAGGACTGCCAGGCCGACGGAACCTAACACCAGGCCTAGATGCTGCAAGGTGAGGTGCCACAGATCCGGCCCGAACAGTTTGCTCCAGAATCCCGGCCGAGCCTGATCGCCGCCGCGTGCGCCGGCCAGATGTTCCCGGGCGATCGCTTCGAATCCCATGCCCCGCAGTTCCGCCTTGGCATTCATGGCAATCATGGCGGCCTCGTCGATGCTGCCGGCCAGGTGCTGCAAGGCTGCCCATGCCGCCGGGAAGCGCTGTGGCAAGTCCAGACGGTACAGCACCACGGCATCGTAGCGCGGGAAATACGCGCCATCGTCCGACAGTACCCGCAAACCGAGGTGGTTGATTTTCGCATCCGTAGTGTAGATATCGATCACGTCGACCTGCGCCGCCGCCACGGCGTCATAGGCGAGGCCGTGGTCCAGTCCGAGCGGCTTCTGCGTCAGGCCGTAGCGGCGGGCCAACCCGGCCCAGCCATCGGTACGCCCGATGAATTCGTTGCTAAGACCGAGACGCAGCCCGGGGTGTCGGGCAAGGTCCGAAAGCGTGTCGATACCCAGCCCACGGGCCGTGTCGGCGCGCATCGCCAGCGCGTAACCATCATTGAAACCGAACGGAATGGCCACGCCCAATCCCAGCGGCGCGAGCCGATCGCGCATTGCCTGGAGAGACACGACTTCACCGTCCCTCAGGATCTCCTGGGCAATGGTGCCCGCGTATTCGGGGTAAAGGTCGATGCTTCCGGCGCGCAGCGCGGCATAGACAATGGCCGTGTTGCCAAGCCCAGGCAGCACCTCAACGGCGGCATGCGGCGCTGCGGTCTGGGCCAGAACCTGCGCCAGAATGTAGGACTCCGTGAAGCGCTTGGAGCCGATGCGAAGGCTGTCCTGTCCGAACGCCAGCGCAGCCGCGAGCATGAGTCCGCACGCGACGATGGCGTGTCGCATCGGGCGGGACCGGTCGCATTGCGGATTCATGGTGTCGGCATTGCCACAAGGGAGATCGGGGAGCGGGGCGAGGATCAACAGAATACGGCACAATGCGCCTTTGGTTCAAACCGGACGTCGCACGATGCTCTTCCGCCAGATGCCCATGCCTTCGTTGTCAGGCTGCTGCAAGTGACCACGCGCTCATCGGCCAACCGCAGCAGGATGCGATGAAGGCCCCCCGCTTTCTCCAGCTTGACCACAGCGATCCGGCGGCCTTGCGCGCCGAGTTGATTCATGGACTCTGCACGGTGGCCTCAAGCATTGCGCCCAAATACTTCTATGATGCGCTCGGCGCACGGTTGTTCTCAGCGATTACGGAGCTGCCGGAATATTACCCGACGCGCACTGAGGCGGCGATATTCGCACGCCACGGCGAGGAGATGGCCACGGCGCTGCGCGCCATGGGAGGAGCGCCGGTCTGGGTCGATCTCGGCGCCGGCAATTGTGAAAAGGCCGCGCGGCTGTTTGACCGCTTCGAAGTGCAGCGCTATGTCGCCGTGGACATCGCCGTCGACTACCTCGCGCAAGCCCTGGAACACCTGCAACGCCGTTACCCGACAATGGACTTGCTGGGAATCGGCATGGATTTTTCTCGCCAGATTGCCCTGCCCGCCGAAATCGGCGACGGCCCGAGGCTGATTTTCTACCCCGGCTCGAGCATCGGCAACTTCGACCCGGTCGAATCGCTGCGGTTCCTGCGTCAGGCTCATCGTGCGGCAAAGGGCGGCGCCCTGCTGATCGGAGTCGATCTGGTCAAACCGACGGCGATCCTGGAGTCCGCCTACGACGATCCGCTCGGCGTGACCGCGGCGTTCAACCGCAACCTGCTGCTTCACGTCAACCGCTTGATCGGCAGCGACTTTCGACTCGCCGACTGGCGGCATGTCGCTTCCTACAACGCCCCCGCGTCGCGCATCGAGATGCATCTGGAGGCGACCCGGAATTGCACGGTGCGCTGGACGGACGGCGAACGCCACTACTTCGCGGGACAACGCATCCACACCGAGAACTCCTACAAGTGGCGAATCGAGGATTTCGCCGGATTGCTTGCGCAGGCGGGCTTTACCGGGGTGCGCCCGTGGGCCGACGAGCGGGGATGGTTCGCGGTGTTCCTGGCAAGTGCCGGTTGAGTACAGCCGGCTTCATACTGCGCAACTGCGAAAGCCGGCGTAAATGTCGTCGCGTTCCGGAGTGAAGAAGTTGCGATAGCACGGGTGCACCATCCGCGGTGAAGTCGCCGGCCCGGCACCGCGAAGCACGTGACGGTCGCCGAACCACGGCGCGGAATAGTCGACGTAAGGGTGCGGGCGAAATCCCGGATACGCCGTGAAGGGGCTCGACGTCCACTCCCAGACCGCGCCCCAGGAAAAGGACGAATCCGTCAGGGCGGCATGTTCCCATTCGGCTTCGCCCGGCAGGCGGCGCCCGGCCCAGCGGCACCACCCGTCGGCGTCGTGCCAACTCAAATGCACGGCAGGCGCATCGAGCGGGAGCGCCCGCCACCGGCCGAAGACGCGCTGCTGCCAGGCGTGGCCGGACCGACGCAGGTATCGTGGTGGCGGGCGGCCGCCGGCGTCGATGAATGGCAGATAGCGTTCCCAGGTCACGACGCCGGCATCGATTTCGAAGGCCGGCACGGCCACATCGTGGGCGCCCAGTTCGTTGTCAAACGCGAAGCCCGAACCCTGATAGCCGAGCGTCTGCCGGGCGGCAGGAAAGTGCAATGTGCCCGAGGGCTGCGACGTTCGCGCGGCCGGCGGATCCGGTAGCGGAATGTCCAGCGCTTGCGCCATGTAGGCGCCCGCTTCCGCATGCATGTCTTCATGGAACAGGGCGAGGCGGAAGAAATAAAGATTGTCCTGAGAGTCTTGTGGCGCGGGCAGTTGCGACAGCAGCGCGAGGGTCTCCGCCAGCCCCTCGGCGAGATAGGCCTTGGTCTGCGCAATGCCGGGCAAGGGCAGGTTCCAGCGCGATTGATGCGCGACCGTGCTGGAGTTGTAGAGCGCATCGGCGCCAAGCAGCCGGCCGGGAAGACGAGCGTGATCTGGATCGCAGGCGATGCCGCGCGCCCGCTGCCGATTGCGCGCGATCCAGAAGTCCTGAAACCAGCCCACATGCCCGACCTCCCAGAGTGGTGGATTGAGCTGCGGCGAGCTGGGTACGATCAGGTCCTCGCCAAGGGCAGTCGCGAACGCATCAAGCAGTTCCAGCGTCCGCGCACGACTGGAGATCAGTGCCGCGGCAAGCACTTCGCGAGTACCCGTGCGCACTCTTTCTGCCGGCGAAGATGCGATGTCTGGCATGCCATGAAAGCGAGTAGTGGCGGAAGCGAGCAGTATCTCCCAAAACGAGTCCGATGCACCGGCCGACGTACCGATGCCGGCATGTCGAATCGCCGGACGGCATCCACATTGTTGTCGCGCGTGGCTGCGTCCCCCGGCCGATGGGTTCGCAGGGCGGCCGCGCGCTTGGTGACAGATTGCCGCCCCTCGTGAGATCATTCGCCCGGATTCCTCATGGTCGTGCCCAAAATTCGTTATCCGCCGCTTACACCGTCATATTCAGGACGACGCTCCGTCAAACCGTTTGATTGTTCGTAAAGGGATGTGTAGATGAAATGCGCATTGGTAGGGTCCCGCTTCTTCGCCGCTTCCGTGTTCGAGGCGTTGCGCAAGGAAGAAGGGATCGAGTTCACGGGCGTCGTTGCTCCCGCCGCAGATGATCGGCTGGCGGTCGCCGCGCGAGCGGCAGGGGTCGCGGTGCATGTGCTCGAGAATCCCAAGGTGGTTCCGGGAAACGCAATCGCGGAGAACACCGATCTCATCATTGCGGCGCACACCCATGCGAGAGTGAGCAACGAGGCGCTTGCCCGGTCGCGCCTGGGAGGCATCGGCTATCACCCGTCGCTGTTGCCGCGCCATCGCGGGATTGCGGCGGTCGAATGGACCGTGCTCCTCGGCGATCCCATTGCCGGCGGCTCGGTATATCACCTGGCCGACGGTTGGGACGCCGGAGCGGTTGCTGCGCAGGATTGGTGTTTTGTGGCAAAAGGGGAAACGGCGCGGGAATTGTGGGAGCGCGCCCTGGCGCCGATGGGACTGGACCTCTTGAGCAAGGTGGTACGTGAGGCTCGATTGCAAGGACATGTCCCTGCGCACAAGCAGGATTCGCGTTTTGCGACCAAGGCGCCGATGATCAGCAGGTCCGTCGTGTTGACCGAGGCGGCATCGTCGACGAGCACATCCCTCGTGGTCTCGATCGTGGGCGCAGACCGCCCCGGCATCGTCAGCCTGCTGGCCGACCGGGCGCAACGCTTGGGTGCCAACTGGGCGGCGAGCCGCATGACGAGGCTTGCCGGTGAATTTGCCGGGATGGTTCAGCTCGAGGTCCCGCGCGAGAACGCCGACGCGCTAGCGACCGCGCTGCGCGGACTGGAGTCCAATGGCTTGCAGGTGGTGGTCGCCAGAAGCGACGGTGGCGATGCGCCAACGACGCTGCGCGGGGTCGAACTCGAGTTGGTCGGCGAGGATCGGGTCGGGATCGTCAGCAGTCTCACCAGGATCTTGGCCGAGCGCAACGTCAGCATCGAGAACATCCATACCGAAATCGTCCGTGCCGGCGGGACGGGCAAGCAGATCTTCCGGGTCGAAGCACACCTGCTGGTGCCTGCAGCCTTGTCCGTCGATGAATTGCGACGGGAACTGGGCTCGTTGGCGAGCGAGATGATGGTTGATATCTCGCTGGGAGAGCGGGAGACTTCCGCTTAGTCCCGTGTGTCGGGCGCGCATCCACGCGACCGACCAGCAGCGACGGTCAGGCCGCCTCGGCCTGTTTCGCGACCTTCTTGGGCTTGGGCTTCTTGGCGTCCGGGTCCTGGCCGGGGTGATGGATGATATCGGTCGGGCAGACCGTCACGCAGATCTCGTTGCAGCTCGGACCATAGGCCAGGCAGGCCGCATGGTCGATCTCCAGTGCGCCGTCGATCATCGAGATCGCCTTGGCAGGGCACTCCTTGATGCACGCCATGCACTGGACGCAGCCTACGGTGCAAGTATCCTTTACCGCCTTGCCCTTGCTCTTCGACTGGCAGGTGAGCGCGACGCGGAACTGGCGCGGATAGCTGATCAGGCAGTCTTTCGGGCAAACCTCCAGGCATAAGGCGCAGCCGGTGCATTTGTTGTAGTCGATCTCGACAATGCCGGTCGGGGCAATCTTCATCGCGTCGAAGGCGCACACGCGCACGCAGTCGCCCAAGCCGAGGCAGCCGTACTTGCAGGCCTTCGATCCGCCGAACGCCAGGTTGGCGCCGCTGCAGGTGTGTATGCCGTTGTAGACGGCTTGCTCTCGCGCCACTGAACTGGCGCCCGAGCAGCGCAGCATGGCAACCACCTCTTTCATTTCGCCCATCACCTTCCCGGTAATCCGGGAGATGTCTATGGCGATGACCTTGCCGCCGGGCGTGCAGAGGGTAGGTGAGACGTTTTCGTCCTCGACGACTTTTTCGGCGTAGGTCTGACAGCCTGCATAGCCGCAGGCGCCGCAATTGGCGGACGGAAGGTTTTCGCGGACTTCCTCGACCAGTGGGTTGACCGGGACATGGAACCTGCGCGCCGCGCCGGCAAGAGCGATTCCGAAGAACAGCCCGAGTACGGTGAAGACCAGAACGCCCCAAAGGACGACGTGAAATAATTCCATGAGCTTATGCCACTTTCAGGCCGGAGAAGCCGAGAAAGCTCAACGCGAACAGGCCGGCAATGATGAACGCGATGGGCAGCCCCCTGAAGATCACCGGTACCGGCGCCATATTCACTTTCTCGATGGCGCAACTCATCAGGAACAGGGCGATCGCGAAACCCGCGCCAGAACCGAAGGACAGGCCAAGCGCTTCAAGAAACGAGGCACCACTGGTTGCGTTGAGTAGCGGCACCGCCAGGATGATGCAGTTGGTGGTAATCAGCACCAGATAGATGCCGAATTTCTTGTGGAGCAGCGGATTGACCTTCTTCAACACCAGGTCGGTGGCCTGAACCAGGCAGGCGACAATGCCGATGAAGGCGATGATTTGCATGAACTCCAGCTTCAGCGGTACAAGCGCGTAGGTGTTCAAGGTCCAGGCAATCATCCCGCTCAACAGTCCCACGATGGTAAAGGTAATACCCATGCCGATTGCGGTGTCCTTGTTGCGACTGACGCCGAAAAACACGCATAGCCCGAGGTAACGGGTAAACACGAAGTTGTTGATCAAGGCCGAGCCGATGATCACCGAGAACAACAGCGCCAGGGGTGACGGGGAAATTTCCCAGTATTGGTTCGCCCCTCCGGCTGTCAGCATATAGTGGTCCTGTCTGCTGAGTGTTTCCGCGGTCGTCACCAGGAAACTGTTTGGCTGCTCGCCCTGCTTTACCGAGGTTACCGCCAGCGGGATGTCCGCATCTGCCGTTCGAACCAGACGTATCGCCCCAACATCATTGGGCAGTGCGCCACTGACCAGGATCTGGTTGGATGAGAATACCTTCGCGTCAGCCATGGCAGCCACTCGTCGTCGAGGGGAGCTTGTGTCCCCGTTTCAGGTCCACCCAGTTGAACATTGCCATGATCAATCCGATTGTAAAGAAGCCGCCGGCCGGCAGCACCACCAGCAGCAACGGTTTGAAAGGGACGACGGCAATCCCGAAGATGCTGCCGCTACCCAACAGCTCCCGGAACGAGCCGGCCAGTATCATGGCGGCGAGAAATCCCAGGCCCATGCCCAGCCCATCCCAGAAACTCGGCACGACGTTGTGTTTCATGGAGAAGAGTTCCATGCGCGAGATGATGATGGCAAATGCCACGATCAGCTTAACGTATAGCCCGACTTCCTGGTAGACCGTGGCGTAGTAGGCCGCCAGTATCATGTCCATCGCACTGACCCAGATGGCAATGATGATCGTGAATACCGGTATGCGAATCTTCGGATTGATGATGTGCTTTACCAGTGACCCCGACATACTGGAGAGCACTTGCACGATGAGCACGGCAACCCCCAACATCAGGCCGTTCTTCAGCGAGGTGGTCACCGCGACAGCCGGACAGAGGCTGAGGGCCAGGCGAAACACCGGATTCTCTTCGAACAGGCCACGCATCAGCATGGTCGAGATCGGTGGTGGGGGACGGTAGGTGCTCATAGATATTTCTCCACAAGATTCATCCGCTTGCGAAAGTTGGCGAGCGCGCGCTTGACGCCGTTGGTCACGGCTGCGCTGCTGATGGTGGAGCCGGTGATGGCGTGGATGTTGGGGTTTTTCGGCAACATCGCGCGATACTTCTCGAGCCACGGTTGAAACGGCATGTCGCCGAGCGTCTCCAGTGCCTTCAGCCAATCGTCCGGCAAGGGATCCTTGGTGACCGTGATCCGCTCAATGTCGGCAAGGCTTCTGCCGGCAAATTGATTCTTGAAGTAGCGCTGGGTGATTTCAGCGCCGAGGCCGGGATCTTCCTCGTGCTCGATAATTTCCACGCCCCTTATTCCGTACGCCGAATCGATGGCCATGAAAAAGCGGATCCAGTTCTTGTAGCCCGCCGTGATTCCCTCGACCACATATCCAGCGCGCCGCGTGCCTTCGACGCCTACGAAGAAGCGACCGGCATACTTGATCTGTCCCGCACTGGGCGCCTTGATCTGTTTGAATACCCAGTCATCCTTCATCTCGGAAGAATTGCTGGTGGCAATGTCGTCGGGCACCACATGTGTCGCCAGTTCATTGCCATTGAGGTCCATGGTGACCAGACTCTTGGTGGTCAGGTAGATGACCTGCAGGTCGCGGCCTTCGCTGCGAAGGTAGCGGCGTACCTCGAGGATTTTCGCCTGCGGGGTCAGGTCCAACAGGCCGCGGATCATGGACTGCTCGCGCAACTGCACATTGTGCTCTTTGGCGGGCTGGGTGATGAAATAGAGGCCGCCGAGGATCATGGCTGCCACCAGGCATACCACGGTGAGCCCGGCGGCGATGATCAACATCTCGCGCTGGTTTGGCGGCGCCTGCTCCAAGGTCTTGCTCATGATGGCGCTCCCCCGGCCGTCAGGCGCTTGGGCCTGAACCAGTCGTTCAGGGCCGGGGTCAGGATGTTCATCAAAAGGATGGCGTAGCAGATGCCTTCGGGGTAGCCGCCCCAGTTGCGGATGATGCCGGTGAGCAGTCCGATGCCCAGGCCGAAGACGATCTGTCCCCTGGGTGTGGTCGGGCTGGTCACGTAATCGGTGGCCATGAAAAATGCGCCGAGCCAGATCCCGCCGCCCACCATGTAGATCATTGGCGCCTCGGAGAACGGTGCCATCAGTGCCACGCCGGCGAAAATGCTGAGCGGGATGTACAGCTTGATGATGCCTTTCCATAGCAGGAACGCAGCACCCAGGATAATCATCAGTACCGACACCTCGCCGATCGAACCGGAGCGCATGCCGAGGAAGAAATCAAACCAGAGGCGCAAGGCGTCCTGTGTCGCCCCCAGCAGCCTCACCAATCCTTCGTGTCCGTCGAGCTTGAGCTGGGCCAGGGCGGTCGCACCGGAGATGGCATCCACCTTGCCCATGCCCAGTGTCGGCGTCAGCCAGCGCGTGGTCATTTCCACCGGAAAGGTTGCCATCATCATGGCGCGTCCCATCAGGGCGACGTTGAAGATGTTATATCCCAATCCGCCGAAGACGCCCTTGGTGAAGAACATCGCCAGCAGGCCGCCGACGAAGGGCATCCACAGCGATATGCCGGGCGGTAGCGTATAGGCCAGCAACAGCCCCGAGCACACCGCCGAACCATCAGGGAGGGTCGACGCCGAGTTGGTGATGCGACATGCGAGGTATTCGGCGACGACACAGCCGAGGATCGACGAGGCCGTGATGGCCAGCACCACCCAGCCGAAGACCAGCCAGGCCCACAGCAGGGCCGGCAGCAGGGACATATTGACCATCCACATGATCTTGGAGGTCGTGCGTCCGGAAAAAATGTGCGGGCCGCTGGAAAGGTGCAGATGCAGCGGGTTGACCGGGGTGTCGGCGGCCGTAGCCGCGGGTGCGGCCGCAGGAGTGCCAGAAGGAGTCGCGGCGGGGGTGGCAGCGGGGGTGGCTGATTCGTCGCTCACTTGGCTTTCCTCTCCTGACGGCGATAGGCCGCTTTTGCGACTTGCATGAATTGCACCAGGGGGCGGTGGGACGGGCAACTGAATGAGCAGCAGCCGCACTCGAAACATTCCTTGACGCCGAACTGCTCGGTTTCGAGCGGACGGTTGACCTCCATGTACTGGGAAACGCGATTCGGTTCCAGTCCCATTGGGCAGGCATCCAGGCATTCGCCGCAGGAGATGCACGGCTGGTAGCTGTTGAGATCGGTCTCCGCCTCTGTCAGGAACAGCAGGCCGCTGGTGCCCTTGGTCACCGAAACGTTCAGGTCGGCAATGGTGCGCCCCATCATCGGGCCGCCGAAAAGAATTTTCACCACGTCGCCGCTGTAGCCGCCGCAATGCAGGACGATGTCCTCGACCGAGGTGCCGATCGGCACGCGCAGGTTCTTCGGGTTCTTGATGCCAGCGCCCGACACGGTCAGCACCCGCTCGAGGACCGGCTTGCGGTTGCGCACCGCGTCGAGGCAGGCAACGGCGGTGGCAACGTTTTGCACCACTACGCCGACATGCAGCGGCAGGCCGCCCTTGGGCACCAGCCGGCCGGTCAGGGATTGCACCAGCTGCTTTTCAGAGCCCTGCGGATACTTGGTCTGCGTCACTGTCACTGCCATGGCTATCGCCGGATCCATCGCGCCCATGCCGAGCGCGGCGATGGTCTTGCGCATTTGTTCGGCCGCCGGCAGTTTGTTTGCCTCGACGCCGATGACGCAGTTCCGTACGCCAATGATCTTCGCAATCACCCAGGCGCCGAGCACCACGCGCTCGCTTTCCTCCAGCATCACGCGGTAGTCGCAGGTGAGGTAAGGTTCGCACTCCGAGCCGTTGATGACCAGCGTGTCGACTTTGGCATCCTTGGGCAGCATCAACTTGCGATAGGTGGGGAA
>Ga0163199_1003118_pt1 | contig 10047 bp, 13 predicted proteins | sample PL_2010_150m_FD_113537 | JGI IMG/M metagenome (GOLD analysis project Ga0163199, IMG submission 113537) | Freshwater microbial communities from Powell Lake, British Columbia, Canada to study Microbial Dark Matter (Phase II) - PL_2010_150m | ecosystem: Environmental > Aquatic > Freshwater > Lake ...
GGCCTTCATCATAGTTTTAGAGTTCTTGTATGCCTTCAAAAGATCTTTTACCTCGTGTTCTGGCCATCCAGCACCTCTTGCAATTCGTTTTATTCTTGATGCATTCAAAAGATCAGGGTCTTCTTTTTCAAGTTTCGTCATGGATTGGATTATGTATCTCCATTTTTCCATCTTCTCTTCTTGTGCGTCAAGCTGGTCTTCTTTTACCATTCCAGACATGCCAGGCATGTTATCCAATATACTGCGCAATCCCCCTGCTTTAGTTGCCTGCTCAATTTGAAAGTAAAAATCTTCCATGTTCATTTTTCCATGCGAAATACGCTTTACTCGTTCTTCATCACCTTCAGTCTCAAGTCTTTTTGCCATATCAAGCAAAGCTTGAATGTCTCCCATGCCAAGCAGCCTTCCAACAAATCTGGTAGGTGAGAATTTCTCTAAATCATCAATTCTCTCACCAGTTCCGATATACATTATCTGGGCACCAGTAGCTGATGCAGCAGCAAGAGCACCTCCTCCTTTTGCAGAACTGTCAAGCTTTGTTATTATTATACCACCAACAGGCGCTGTCTTGTGAAATGCTTCTGCCTGATTGTAACACTGTTGGCCTATTGTTCCATCTATGATTAGTAACGTAAGGTCCTGATTTGCCACTTTGCTTATTTGTTTCATTTCTTCAAGCAAGTCTTTTTCTTCCTTGTGTCGACCAGCAGTATCAATTAGAATAACATCAAAATTAGAATTTTCAAAATGTTTCAAACCATTTTTAACAATTTGCGGCGAGTCAGAGTTTCCCTCTTCTCCATAGACTTCGACATTTGCCTTTTCACACATTGTTTTAAGCTGTGTCAGCGCACCTGGTCGAAAAGTATCTGCGCCAATTACTGCCACGCGATATCCACTTTTTGTTAAAAATTTAGCAAGCTTTGCTGTTATGGTGGTTTTTCCACTCCCTTGAATTCCAAGCATGAGCACCTTGTTTAGCTTGCCAGGCTGGAACTCATACTGCTTTTCAGTGCCAAGAAGCTTTGCAAGTTCATCATATAGTATTTTTACAATGTGATCTTTTCTGGACAGACCTGGAGGCGGAGTTTCATTAAGCGATCGTTCTTCAAGATTTTTTGTTATCTCAAAAACCAGTTTGACATTAACATCAGACTGTAAGAGTGCTCTTTGAATGTCCTTTGCCAATTCCTTGATTAGTGCCTCGTCTATTCCTGAGGAATTTACTATTTTTTTCAGTGCGGCCCTAAGACCGTTTTTTAAATTGTCAAGCACGGTATTATTCCAAGATTGCCTCGGTTATTTCAAATCTTCCTCTGTACCCATCCCAAGTTTTGTTGGATTGAATGATTTTAAGCGGTGATGCAAATAGAGGACAGTTCAAAACCAAACTTTCTGCTTCGCCGCCCTCAAAGGATAAATTAAATCTGTATTTTGAAGAAAGTTTTTCAAGCGCATCAATATCATTTGTTGTAATTTCTCTGCCAAGCCATGAATCATCCAGTCCATCTGATGAAACACTTGTAATTATAAATTTAAAATCAGATTCAATTAATTTTTTCATGTATTGTTTTTGATCCATTCCCCACAGCGGTGAAATTATTTTCAAGTTTAATTTGTTGCATACACTTTCAAAATGATTTTTTTGAAACTCGGATAGTATCCCACCATGAATTATTCCTTCTATTCCAAAAACTTGCTTTGCCTGTCCCAAAAGAAATTCTAATTCGACTAGTTCTATTTTGGTGTCATCGGATATGGTATGGCTAGAAAGTTGTGGTAGTTTCATGGATTGTGCTTGGAGTCTGGTCATGGTAAGATTTGGGTAATGGAGAAATTGACTTTCATCAGACAGTGGAAAAATTGTTACAAGACATACCACATCATGTCCTTCCTGTTTTGCTTTGTATACAGCAAACGTGCTATCTTTGCCGCCAGAAAATAGTGCTGCTAGTTTCAAGTCTCAATGGTATAATGGAATATCAATTTAATTTTTTTCCAGCTGTTGTACTTGTTTAATGCATTTCTCACACAATGTAAGATGACCCTTTACTGTAATCTCCACATTTGATACCAGGCAAACGTGACAGAGACCTTTCACGGATGTAATATAGTTCCCGCATGGTATAATTCTATTCTAGGAATTTGTGCCTAGAAAAGCCTGGATGCTTCAATACTCATAATCTTCATCATTATTTCAGAAGGCTTTTCTCCTCATCATCAGCATCCAAAACTAGCTTTTGATTCGGACTATAATAGTTCTGTCCATTACCTTCCAGTATTCAACATCCAACCCTTGGACAACTCTATCCTTTATTTCATCTTCAATTTGGGACACATCAAAGACCTCAAATGATTCAGCATCCATCACTTGTGTTATAGAATCGGTCTTTGATATGATAGAGCCTAATCGCTTGTCAATTAGTGGAACTTGGACCTGTGCGCTAACTGGGGATACATGTGGATATTTTTTCTTGTCAAATATGCCAACTGCAACAATTCTTGCTTTTGCAGCTCCGTGTTTTCCAGGCTTGCTGGTATCATACTCTACAATTTTGCACGGTTCAGCACTAGGACTGTCAACAGGAAGTAAAATGTAAGAACCAATTTTTAGCGCACCAAGCTCAGATGGTTTACTCATCACCAAAACAGAATTTGGCAGAGTATATAACTTTTCTATTTTATTTTTTCAAGGACTGAAAGGGAAACAAGATTTGTTATTTTGATCCCTTTTCTTGCAACTTCACGTCTTGTTTTTTCACAATACTTGTTATCACTCTGATGTGAATCAGTACTAGAGATCTCTAGTACAACCAAGTTTTGTCCATATGGGAATGTAAACTTTTGATCTTTAGTGGATGAAAGATCTAAACGTCCCATCTCTGCGCTTCTTACTTTGTTGCGTTTCCCAATTATTCCTGCAATGTCAGTCATATCATCATGTAATTGTCCATGTTCCAAATAGTAAACAGAAATCAAATTCAGGTTACCGTTTGTTTCTCGGCGAAAAAATTCGCCGTCTTTTGTAAAAACAAAAGTTGTCTTGTCTTGCTTGTATTTTTCAACTTGCTGCATCATAGTTTTTTGGTTTTTAAATCTAGCAAGAAGATATGTGTGTGCATACGAGGGAAAATAGGCACGTCCGTCTTCAGAAAATGTGGCAGTAACAAAATACATGTCGTCAATGTATGCAGATTTTTGCAAAATTTCCTTTAATTGAAGCGAATTCTCATTATGCGAATAAGGGGCACAAATATAACCTTCATTTAAAACTGAACCCCCAGACACGAGATCGTGATTTTCTACATGGCATATATGTTGTTTGGTTAGTCAAAAAATTTTTTCGATCTACATTCAAAATTAAAAATTTTTTCACGTAATAAAACCTAAAAGATCAAATCATCGATAGTTATTTAATACGAAAATACGACGTGAAATCAATCCCACGCTAGCTCAGCCTGGTAGAGCTTCCGGCTGTAGTGGTTGGCTTTTGGCTAACTGATGTCAGCCTATCAGGCGTACAGAAACCGGGTTGTCGCAGGTTCAAGTCCTGCGCGTGGGACCATTAACATAAAACTCAAAAGCACACCATACTGTATGATATCATGTCAGACGAAGGCTGGTCAAATTTAGATGAAGTTGATCAAAAAATTATTGCAATCCTAAACAAAAATGCAAGAACACCATCAAAAGAAATTGCAATCGAACTAAAAAAATTTGGAGTGGATGTTTCGGATAGAACAATTCGAAAAAGAATTGAAAGATTGGAAAAAAATGGTATCATAAAAGGTTACACGGCAGTTTTAAGCGGAGTCTCAAGCTCAGACGAGTTTGAAGTACTTTTTCTTAAATTCAAAGTGACGAGATCTGTTGATAGCATTATAGAATCAGTCAAAGCTTTTGTCAAAACTTTTCCAAATTACCTTTTTGTTGCAACGATTGATGGAGAGTGGAACATGATCATAGTCATGAAGATAGAGGACATGCAAAAAAACCCCACATCTAAAATCATTGAAAAATTCTCCGAGCAAATTTTAGATTACAGGACCAGTGGAATTCAAATCAAAGACATTAATCTTCTTAACATGTCTCTTTTGTTGCTTACGTAATACTGCCAGATATAGTCACGTCAAGTGCATTTTTTAGTTCGTTTATGGTAAATGGTTTTTGAATAAATGCTGTAGAGCCCCATCCAATGGTCTTTCTGACTCTGGGGCTGGTTTTTTCATCAGCGGTAATCAATATGATAGAAAGGTTTGGTTTTAGTTTTAGTAGTGTTTTTGCAATCTCATCACCTGCTATGTCAGGAAGGTCCATGTCAAGAAGTATTATCGGGTTTTGCGAGGATTGAATTAGTTTTTTTATAGATTTTAGTGCAGATTTGCCATCTGCAAAAGTGTGAATATCTTTGTAGCCAAGTTTCTGTAAATAGTCATTGAGTTTTAGTGTTATGGCAGGACTGTCATCAACAACAACTATCGGTTTTTTCTCTTCTATAATATGATGAACATATTTTTTTGCTTTTTCAAAAGCATCCATTGCATCGTCATACTGCCCAATTCGCAGAAAACATTTTGCTGCACAAAGGTAGGCGTATTTGGCAGCAGCTGGTTTTTCTTTCTTTGCCACCTTTTCATAAAATTTTGCTGCCTGCAGTAATTCGCCATTTCTGTCTTTTCCTTGTAGGGTTTTGCATTCTGCTGCAAGCAACAAAAGTATGCCTGCTTTCAAGTCCTCCTTTTTCATTTCATTTTCTGCCAGAGTCATAAGCAGATTATAAGCTGAAATAGGCTGATTGTTTTTCATATAGGTACAAGCAAGATCTAGCTTTGCAGATTCTTTTGTCAACAAGAAAAATAAGCATAATCTACTTATATTATTTTAAATCAGGACAGTTTACAAACAAGCGTAAATAGTATCTGTTTTGTACAAATTAATTTTAAATCATTCATTGTTGACCACACCGGAGAAAAAAATAGATGGTTTAGATATTATAAACATAAAGTCATTTTTGTATAGTGAGTCAAGACATCCCTAGCGGTGGCATTTCACAGCCTCCAATCAACGTGCTTTTCAACCCAGTAGATATATCAAAAAAAGATGTCTGGACAATTGACATCATACAAATATTAGAAACTCTAGTCAAACTTCTAAATCAGACAGGCAAAAAAGACTATCGTGTTGCAGGAATTGCCGCTCTTTCATCAGCCATGATTCACAGAATGAAAGTGGAAAGCATATTTGCTCTGCAAAAGGCAGCCATGGAAAAAAGGCCGCTTAGCCAAAGAGAAGATATGGATATCGATTTGATAAACATGCCCTACAGACATGAATCAACTTATCCTGTTACACTTGACGAACTTCTTGGTGTGCTTGAAAATCTAATTGGCAGCATTGCAAATCCTCGCTCAAGCCGACGACAGATGCAGTTTGAGCCAGTTGAAGTACCTGACTTTAATGATTATTTCATCTCTCTTGAAAAAATAATTGGTCAGTATGAAGAACTTATTGTAAATAAAATTCGCCCTACTGGTTCAGGCTCATTTAGAACAATAGTTAGTGGATTAGAGTTAATAGATGTAGTACGGTGCTTTTTTGCCATTTTATTTTTGGCAAGAGATACAAAGGTAGACCTTGAACAGACTGAAAACGACATTATGGTATCTTTAGTAAAATAGAAATTTACAACATGATCAACAGCGCATAAAGCATTCTTTTAAGTACATTTTGGCTCAAACTTGGATAGATGGTAAAAATAGACAGTGATGACGAGGCCACCGCAAGGCTAGAGGCTGCACTATATTCAGCAGGAAGGCCGCTTACCATAGAGGAATTAATCAAGGCTTCTGGAACAGAATCAAGGACAAAGACGCTGGCAATAATGACAAATATTGTAAAAAAGACAAAGTCTGTGTTTAAGGCAATTGAGGTTGCAAGCCTTCCTGACGGGTCTTACGTATTTCAGCTAAAACCAGAATATAATGCGGTTATCAGAAAGTATGCATCTAAACCCATATTGCCAACGGCTACGCTGAAAACTCTTTCCTATATTGCATACATGCAACCCGTTTCTTCAAAGAGACTAGTCGAGGTACGTGGTTCTGGTGTATATCTTCATTTGAGATTTTTACAACAGCTAGATTACATAGAACACCAAAATGTTGGAAGAATGAAGATCTATGCAACAACTGACAAATTCCAAAAATACTTTGGAATTCAAGGAGACAAGGATTTACTCAAACAGAAGTTATTCTCCAAAGTTCGAAGCACACCCCAGCAAACAGTTCAAGAAAACCCCCAGCCCGCTGCAGTTCAACTATAACTGTACAGAATCTGCATTTTTAATTAATCAATTACAGAAACTGGATATATGGTATAAATTAGAGTTGTTTTATCGAAAAGATATGAAGAAGTCTGTCGAGAACCTTGCGACAAGTAAGATAACAGGTGGAAAAAGATATCCAAACTGTACAAGAAGAAAATTCCAACTTGATAGATATCCTGTTGAAACTTTGTCAGGAGAACAAGTAACTGTTACTCGCAAAGTCCGTGGTCATGGCAGAAAATTTGCGCTAAAGACTACAGATTTTGTTAATCTTGCAATACCTGGAGCCAAAGTAAAAAGGACAAAGATTTTGAAAGTTCTAAAAAATCAATCAAATAATGATTACGAAAGACGTGGAGTAATATCAAAAGGTGCCATACTAGAAACAGAAGCAGGTCAGTGCAGAGTAATATCAAGACCTGGTCAAGATGGCGCTGTTAATGCAATTTTGATAAAGTGATTACATGAAAGATTACGAACACATCGTAATCTGGCTTGATTATTTTAACAAGACGTTGCCAAAAAAAATGGGCAGAAAAGTTTCCCGTGAAAAAAGTGTTTTTGATCCTTCACTAAAAGAATTAATTGATGCAGCCAAGGCAGCTGGCCTGCAACCTAGCGAAACAAATGATCAGGTCAGATTTCCAAGAAGGCCTTTTGTCAGGTCAGGATATATCGTACTTCCAAAAGGACAGCCAAAATCTAAAATCATATCAATGATTTCTGAAAAACTTGTTTCAAAACGTGCAAAACAATCAAAATAAAGATCTCCCTAGCTTAGAGCTAAAGTAATGTTGACAGAACTCTATTGATAACAGTAATTGATTGTGAAATCAATTGCAGGAGGTAGGCGAAGTTTTGCATTTGGCCAATAGCGGTAGAGTCATAATTAGACTGTCTAAACCACTGCGCGACGGCCAATTGCTAGTAGACAATACTGGCACAAAAATTGCAAAAGTATCAGAAATGATAGGTCCTGTTGATGCACCATATGCATCTGCGACACCGCTGACTAACAACATCCAAAAACATATCGGAAAAAAAGTTTTCATGGGTGAAGAAACTCCTGCAATAAGACCAAAGCGATTTAGAGGAAGAAAAAGATGAACACCACAGAACTACAAACACATTGTCCAGAATGTCAGTCGGCATTAATCGATGACATTCATAATGGAGAAATAATTTGTTCTGGCTGCGGCTTGGTTGCAATGGAACAAATGTCAGATTATGGCCCGGAATCACGGGTAACAAACCTCGAAGATAAGATGAAGCTTGCAAGAGCAACGGGGCAAACAACTTATTCACAGCATGACTTGGGAATCCGAACAGAAATAGCATTAGGCACAAAGGACTTTAGCGGAAAGACAATCAATAGCGAAGTAGCAAATCAGATGTACAATCTGAGAAAATGGCAGACTAGGATACGAGTATCTTCTCCAAGGGAGAGGAGGCTTGCAAACATTTTATCAAAGATTGGCGAAACCTGTCAAGCACTATCGTTGTCAAGAAATGTCATAGAAAGTGCATCAATGATCTACAGAAATTTTGAAGGTCAGTTTGAAGCAAAGGGCAAATCAGTTTCATGCATGTCTGCAGCTACAATATACATGGCTTGCAAACAATGCGATGTAGTAAGATCCCTTGATGAAATATGCAAGGCAACTGGAAGCTCAAAAGAAGAAAAAATGAATGAAAAGCTGACTGCAAAATACTATAGAATGTTGGTGATGGAGCTTGGTTCCAATACTGCACCTGTTGTGACCCTAGACAAGTACATATCAAAAATAGCAAACCTAGCAAAGCTTGAGGTACGCGTTGAGAGATTAGCTGCTGAGATTGCCGAAAAAACACAAGACCACAATCTTGCAGACGGAAAGGCTCCAAACGGATTAGCTGCTGCGTATCTTTACATATCATCTACACTGCTTGGACAAAGCATTTTGCAGCGAGATGTCTCAAGTATTGCGGGGATAACCGAGGTAACCATACGAAATAGATGCAAAGAGATTCTGACTTTGTACAAGATGAAAATCACATTACGACCGTCGTTAGCCAAAAACTAACCCTTCTCTTTTTATTTTCTTTTAATTATCTTAAATCAATTCTTGTTTGACGCTCTAAGATATGCCTGCACATCTTACAACGCTTGTTCTTGAAAAGATCACTTTCATTTACAAACCGAATATTTGGTCTGTCTGGAATACTTATTGTATGACACCCACAGACAGTTTTCCAAGTTCCTGCTAAGAGATAGTGATTTTTGTGTATTCCAGATGCTCGTCCCCTTGCATAATAAAACCATCCAAAGGTAAGCACCGAATTTGACATTTCTAGTGTCATACTTGAACAAGTGTTAAACCCAGAATTGAAATACATTACGCATAATTTCTACTACAAAATCTATAGCTTGTTTTTCGTATCTTGTTTTTTCTTGACGTATGAATCAAGAAAGCCAGCTATCATAGCCATACCGATTATGATACATGATTCTATTATTCCTGTAATGTCTTTGCCCACTATTGATACAGTAATACCAATTACTCCTATTGCTGCAAGTGCATACTGAAGTAATTGTAATCGTTTAGTCAACGGTCTACAAAATCAGTCGCTCTTAAAAAATCAATTGACCAGTTCAAGAATCATACTAAAGATTCTAACATTTCAGAGCCTTTTGGTAACATGCAAAGGCCTCATCGTATTTTTTTAATTTTGAAAGAGCATGAGCCTTGTAGCCCCATGCAACCCTAGAATTTGGGTTCTTCTCAATAATTTTATCATAGCATTTTATGGCCTCATCAAACCTTTCTGAACAACACAGCTCATTTCCTTCGTAATACAGTGGATTGATTTGCTCAATTTGCATGTATTTGATAATTTTCGTGTATTGCGTTATAGAATGAAGTAATCAAATAAAGTTGCAATTTTTGTCATTAAATTTTTTAGATTTATTGGGCATTATTCTTATGGCATTCCACTTGGGCTGTGAAGCATGTCTTGTTTTAATCTAAGAGCCTTGTAAATAATAGGAGCATGATCAGCTTCAACATCAGTAGTAATGTAGAGAATGTGTTCAGAATCCAAAGGCATTGTAATTCGTTTTAACTTTTCATATTCTACTAGGGCATACTTTCCTTTTCCTATCTTGCTGGAAACCTCGTTTCTAGATTTCCATGCATTGATTGCAAGCTGCATTGACTTTTGACTCTCTTCAGGTGTAAGAAGATTTTCTACACCCTCACGGTGTCCACTATACATGACCTTTCCACCCATATCAAAAATTGTAGCAAAGCGAATCTTAGGATCAAGGCCCATAACCTTTTCGTATAATAATTTGTAATCCGTAGTAATTACACTCCTCTGTAAATGATAAAGCTTTCTAGGAAAAAGAGATTTGTTTTATGGAATCTCTTGTTTTACCAATCGCGCGTGTAGTCTCCAGACAGTATGTTCTGGATTCGTTCTACAATGTCCGCCTGACCGCCATCAATTCCCCATGTCACAAGAAGCATATGATCAGTTCCCAATGGCAATGTCAATCTCCTTAGATTTTCATAGACAGCCAAAACATATTTTCCCTTGCCAATTTTTGGTGCGAATTTGTTGCGAGATTTCCAAGCACTTGCTGCATAATGAAGTGTTTCTTTAGTTTCGTCTTCATTTAGGAGTGGTGTTATTCCATCTCTAATTCTGGTTTGCACTTCTTTTCCTTCCATGTTGCAGAC
>Ga0163199_1003119_pt1 | contig 10043 bp, 10 predicted proteins | sample PL_2010_150m_FD_113537 | JGI IMG/M metagenome (GOLD analysis project Ga0163199, IMG submission 113537) | Freshwater microbial communities from Powell Lake, British Columbia, Canada to study Microbial Dark Matter (Phase II) - PL_2010_150m | ecosystem: Environmental > Aquatic > Freshwater > Lake ...
ATTCTGCACAGAGGAAGTGGCTATGCGTAAAATAGCAATTTATGGCAAGGGTGGCATCGGCAAGTCCACCACCACTCAAAATACGGTGGCGGGGCTCGCCGAGATGGGTCGGAAGGTTATGGTGGTGGGTTGCGACCCCAAGGCGGATTCCACCCGCCTGCTGTTGGGCGGCCTGGCACAAAAGAGCGTTTTGGACACCCTCCGGGAAGAAGGCGAAGACGTAGACCTGGATGATCTCCGCCGTACCGGGTTCTCCGGGGTGGTGTGCGTGGAGTCCGGCGGCCCGGAACCGGGCGTCGGCTGCGCCGGCCGGGGCATCATCACTGCCATCAACATGCTGGAGCAGTTGGGGGCCTATGCCGATAGCGAAGCCCTGGATTATGCCTTCTATGACGTCCTGGGCGACGTGGTCTGCGGCGGTTTTGCCATGCCCATCCGGGAAGGCAAGGCCAAGGAGATCTACATCGTGGTCTCCGGCGAGATGATGGCCATGTATGCGGCCAACAATATCTGCAAGGGTATCGTCAAGTTCGCCGAGGCCGGGGGCGTGCGCCTGGGGGGCGTCATCTGCAACAGCCGCCAGGTGGATAACGAACGGGAGATGATCGAGGCCTTCGCCGTTAAGCTGGGGACCCAGATGATCCACTTCATCCCTCGGGAAAAAATGGTACAGCGGGCCGAGATCAACCGGAAGACCGTCATCGAATACGAGCCGACGCACCCCCAGGCCGATGAATACCGGACCCTGGCCCGGAAAATCGAAGCCAACGAAATGCACGTCATCCCCCAGCCCATGAGCGCCGACGAACTGGAAAAGCTGCTCATCGATTACGGCCTGGTGGGTTGAGCGGCAGGGGAGGAAACCATGAATCTTATCAGCGGCGTGCTGTTAACTCTCTGGGTGGCTGGTTGGGCTGTGGCCTCGCTGAGAGCAGTTCGAAAGGCCCGGGCCTCGGCAACTGACGGCCCGATTTCAAGCAATTAATCAGGGAAAACGTCACAGGAGGAAGAGTTATGATCATGGTCAGATCGGTGGTGCGGCCGGAAAAAGTGGACGCGGTCCTGGCCGCCTTAATGGAAGCGGGGTTCCCCGCGGTCACCAAAATGAGCGTGGTGGGCCGGGGCAAGCAGCGGGGCATCAAGATCGGAGAGATCACCTATGACGAAATCCCCAAGGAACTGCTGCTCACGGTGGTGAAGGATGCGGACAAGGATTTTGTCGTAAAGACTGTGCTCAAGGCGGCGCGCACCGGTGTCAAGGGCGCCTTCGGCGACGGCAAGATCTTTATTTCTCCGGTGGAGGAAGTCTATACCATCAGCTCCGGCATCAAGGAGAGCGGTTCCGGGGAACTGGAAGAGGTAGCGGTATGAAAGAGATTATGGCCATCGTGCGCATCAATATGATGAATAAGACCAAGAAGGCCCTGGCGGAGGCGGGCATCTCGTCGGTCACCGCCCGGGACGCCCTGGGGAGGGGCAAGGGCCTGGTGGACCTGAACTTGCTGGAAGGCGCCGAAAAAGGCTACGAGGAAGCCATCGCCCAGTTGGGCCAGAGCCAGCGCCTGATCCCCAAGCGCATCTTCTTTGTGGTGGTCCCGGATCGGTTGGTCAAAACAACCGTGCAGACCATCATTGCAGTGAACCGCACCGGCAAATCGGGCGACGGCAAGATCTTCGTCACGCCCGTGATGGACTCGGTTCGGGTGCGGACCGGCGAGTCCGGCGATCAGGTCTTGGACGAAGCCTGAACGAGACCTGCAGCAATCATACGGAGAAAGACCCATGCCTTTAATAGCAGACAAAGACTTGAGTTCGACAATCTTGGAGCTCGATGCGGCCGAGGTGAAGCGGGAGTTGATCAGCAAGTATCCCACCAAGGTTGCCAGGAAGCGCGCCAAGCAGATTGTCGTTAACGAAGTGGGGCCGGACAGTTGCGTGCCGGAGATTCAGTCCAACGTCCGGACCATCCCCGGCATCATCTCCCAGCGGGGCTGCACCTACGCCGGCTGCAAAGGGGTAGTGTTGGGCCCCACCCGGGATATCGTCAACATCACCCACGGCCCCATCGGCTGCGGCTTCTATTCCTGGCTGACCCGCCGGAATCAGACCCGGCCCACGGGCCCGGAAGACCATAATTTCATGACCTATTGCTTTTCCACGGACATGCAGGATGAGCAGATCATCTTCGGCGGCGAGAAGAAACTGCGGCAGGCGGTGCAAGAGGCCTATGACCTCTTCAAGCCCAAGGCCATCAGCATCTTCTCCACCTGCCCGGTGGGCCTCATCGGCGACGACGTCCACGCGGTGGCCCGGGAGATGAAGGAGAAGCTGGGCGTCAACGTCTTTGCCTTCAGTTGCGAGGGCTACAAAGGCGTGAGTCAGTCCGCCGGCCACCATATCGCCAACAACGGCATCTTCACCCACGTGGTGGGGCTTAACGACACCGTCAAGGAAGGCAAGTTCAAAATCAACTTGCTGGGGGAATATAACATCGGCGGCGACGCCTTTGAGATCGAGCGCCTCTTTGAGGACATCGGTGTCACCCTGGTGGCCAGCTTCAGCGGCAACTCGAGCTACGACTATTTTGCCAACTCGCATACCGCGGACCTCAACCTCATCATGTGCCACCGCTCTATCAACTACGTGGCCGAGATGATGGAGACGAAATTCGGCATCCCCTGGATTAAGGTCAACTTCATCGGGGCCGAGGCCACGGCCAAGTCCTTGAGGAAGATCGCCGATTATTTCGCCGACCCCGAATTGACCGAACGGGTGGAAGCGGTCATCAGTCGGGAAATGCCCGCGGTGGAGGCGGTGCGGGACGAAGTCAAGCCCCGGTGCGACGGCAAAACGGCCATGCTGTTTGTGGGCGGCTCCCGGGCGCACCATTATCAGGACATCTTCCAGGAGATCGGCATGGAGACCATCGCCGCGGGCTACGAGTTTGCCCACCGGGACGACTACGAAGGCCGGCGGGTCTTGCCGAATCTCAAAGTGGACGCGGATTCCCGCAACATTGAAGAGTTGCACATCGAACCGGACCCCAAGCGCTACCAGCCTCGGTTGAGCGAGACGGACCTGGCCCGGTTGGACCAGACCGGCATCAAGCTCAGCGAATACGAGGGCATGATGGCGGACATGGAGAACGGCGCCCTGGTCATCGACGATATCAGCCAGTTCGAAACCGAGCGGCTCATCGAAATCTACCGGCCCGACATCGTCTGCGCCGGCATCAAGGAAAAGTACGCCATTCAGAAGAGCGGCGTCCCTATGAAGCAGCTCCACAGTTATGACTCCGGCGGACCGTATGCCGGTTTTAGGGGCGCCGTCAACTTCTACCGGGAGATCGACCGGCTGGTCAACAGCAAGGTCTGGAAGTATCTGAAGGCGCCCTGGCAGAAGAATCCCGAACTGGCCGCCAAATATGCGTGGGAATAACCCGGGGAGAGCCCGCCGGTCTAAGAGCCGGCGGGCCACACCACCCCGGATGAGGAACCGAGGATAACGCCATGTTATTGAGACATACACCCAGTGAAATTATGGAACGGAAGGCCTTGAACATTAATCCGGCCAAGACCTGCCAGCCCATCGGGGCGATGTACGCCGCCCTGGGCATCCACAATTGCCTGCCCCACAGCCACGGCTCCCAGGGCTGCTACGCCTATCACCGCAGCGCCCTGACCCGGCACTTCAAAGAGCCGGTGATGGCGGGGACGAGTGCCTTTACCGAAGGCGCCTCCGTGTTCGGAGGGCAGGCCAACCTGCTCCAGGCCATCAACAACATTTTTACCATATATGAGCCCGAGGTCATTGCGGTTCATACCACCTGCCTGTCGGAGACCATCGGGGACGACATCCCCCAGATCATCGCCAAGGCCAGGGATGAAGGCAAGATTCCCCCGGGCAAATACGTCATCCATGCCAACACCCCCAGTTACGTGGGGTCGCATGTCACCGGCTTCTCCAACATGGTGAAGGGCATGGTGGATTATTTCGCCACGGCCAACGGCCACAAGGAGAACCGGATCAACCTGATTCCCGGCTACGTGGAACCCTCCGACATGGAGGAGATCAAGCGCATTGCCGGTGAACTGGGGGTGGCCACCATCATGTTCCCCGACACCTCCAATGTGCTGAACGGCCCCCAGACCGGCAAGTTTCATATGTATCCCACCGGGGGGGTCACGGTGGCCGATTTGATCCTGGCCGGCAGTAGCCAGGGCACAGTGGCCCTGGGGCCCCTGGCCTCCGGGCCGGCAGCCCGGGCTTTGGACACCAAGTGCAAGGTGCCCTGCGAAATCCTGAATCTGCCCATCGGCCTGATGGCCACGGACACCTTCATCGACACCTTGAGAATGATCGCCGGGGTGACCGTGCCCGACTCTCTCAATATCGAACGGGGCCGGCTCCTGGACGTCATCACCGACATGCACCAGTATTTCTTCGGCCGCAAGGTGGCCCTGGCGGGGGACCCGGATCAACTCATTTCCCTCACCGAGTTTTTGGTGTCCATCGACATGTGGCCCATTCATATCGTCACCGGCACCCCGGGCAAAAAGTTCGAAGCCCGGATCAAGGAGATCACCAAGGACGTGCCGCATCCAGTAAACGTCAAGGCCGCCGGGGACATGTTCCTGCTGCACCAGTGGATCAAAAACGACCCGGTGGATCTGCTCATGGGCAACACCTATATGAAGTACATCGCCCGGGATGAAGACATCCCCCTGGTGCGCTTCGGGTTCCCCATCCTGGACCGTGTAGGCCACAGCTACTTTCCCACCGTGGGCTACCGGGGCGGATTGCGCCTTTTGGAAAAGATTCTGGACGCCCTCCTGGACCGCCAGGACCGGGATGCCTTGGAAGAGAGTTTTGAGTTGGTGATGTAACGTAGGGGCGGACCCATGTGTCCGCCCCAGGGCCGACACACAGGTCGGCCCCTACGAACGGCGCAGGCTAAGGCCTGCGGCTATCCCAAGAAAGGAAGATTCTCATGGAAAAACCTGAACATCATATCTTCGTGTGTATGAGTTTCCGGGGCCTGGAGCCCAAGGGCAAGTGCATCAAGAAAAATGCCCCCGAGTTGCTGGGTTATCTGGAATCGGAACTGGCGGACCGCGGTCTCGACACCGTCATGGTGTCCAGCACCGGTTGCTTGAAACTCTGCGAGAAAGGCCCGGTGGTGTTGGTCTACCCCGAAGGCTACTGGTACCAGGGGGTGGAGGGCGAAGACGCCATTGACGCCATCCTGGACGGCCTGGAAAACGGCGGCCCGGCCAAGGAGTATTTGGTGGACTGAGAAGGTTGGGGGAGGGGGCAAAGGGCTTTTTCATAAGTGCCCTTTCCCCCTCCCCCAAACCCCCATACGCGTAGGGGCGACCCGGTGGGTCGCCCGAGGGTAGGCTCATGAATAACCCCATTTTCGAAGAACGCAAAGACCAGATCCACCGCAAGGGCGAGGCGCCCTTCCAGATGGATTGCAACCGGGAGTCCCTGGCCGGGGCGGTAAGTCAGCGGGCCTGCGTCTTCTGCGGCGCCCGGGTGGTGCTCTACCCCATCGCCGATGCCCTGCACCTGGTGCATGGCCCCATCGGCTGCGCCGCCTATACCTGGGACATCCGGGGCGCCCTGTCCTCGGGGCCGGAGCTCCACCGCCTGAGCTTTTCCACCGACCTCCAGGAAATGGACGTGATCTTCGGCGGCGAAACCAAGCTCTATCAGGCTTTGAACGAACTCATCGACCGGTATCACCCCAAGGCGGCCTTCGTCTACTCCACCTGCATCGTGGGGATTATCGGCGACGACCTGGAGGGTGTCTGCAAAAAGGTGAGCGAGGAGAAGGGTATCCCGGTCCTGCCGGTTCAGTCCGAAGGGTTTAAGGGCAACAAGCGGGCCGGTTACGACGCCGCCTGCCGGGCCATGTTCCGCCTGGTGGGCACCGGCGACACCACCGGCATCAGCGACAAGAGCCTCAACATCCTGGGAGACTTCAATCTGGCCGGGGAGATCTGGATCATCCGGGACTACTTCAAGCGCATGGGTATCGAAGTGGTGGCCAACATCACCGGCGACGGCCGGGTGGACGACATCTGCCGGGCCCACGGGGCCGCCCTGAACGTGGTCCAGTGCTCCGGGTCCACCATGGACCTGGCCAAAATGATGCAGGAAAAATACGGCACCCCGCACCTCAGGGTCTCCTATTTCGGGGTGGAGGACATGGCCGAGTCCCTCTACGACGTGGCCCGGTTCTTTAAGGACCCGGAGATGATGGCACGCACCAAGGAGCTGGTCCGGGAGGAATTGTCGGTCCTCTATCCCAGGCTCCGGGAATACCAGGAAGCCCTGGCGGGGAAAAAGGCCGCCATCTACGTGGGTGGGGCCTTCAAGGCATTTTCCCTGGTCAAGGCCTTCCGCCTTTTGGGTATGCAAGTGGTCCTGGTGGGCTCCCAGACCGGCACCCAGGAAGACTACCAGGAGTTATACGACATCACCGACGACGGCACCATCATCGTGGATGACTCTAACCCCCTGGAACTGTCCAGCTTTCTCAAGGAGCAGGACGTGGATATCTTCGTGGGCGGGGTCAAAGAGCGCCCCATCGCCTACAAATTGGGGGTGGGCTTCTGTGACCACAACCACGAACGCAAAGAAGCCCTGGAAGGCTTCGTGGGCATGCTCAATTTCGCCCGGGAAGTCTACAACACCGTCATGAGCCCGGTGTGGCGCTTTGTGCCCCGCAGAAGCGGGGCCGGGGGAAAAGGGTAAAAGGGAAAAAGGCGAAAAGGCACAGAACAACCATACCCTTTTCCCCTCTTCCCCTTTTCGCCTTTTACCCCAAACCTCTATTCATGAAATTATCGGCTGATGAGGGATAAAGAAATGAAGGCGCATGCTGCTCCATATACTTCCACCACCAACGCCTGCAAGCTCTGCAAGCCGCTGGGGGCCTGTCTGGCCTTCCGGGGGATTGAAGGGGCGGTGCCCTTTCTCCACGGCTCCCAGGGTTGTGCCACCTATATGCGGCGCTATGTCATCAGCCATTTCCGGGAGCCCATGGACATTGCGTCTTCGTCCTTGGGGGAGAAGCACGCCATCTACGGCGGCGGGCCTAACCTCAAACAGGGCCTCAAGAACGTCATGGACAAGTATGGCGCCCGGCTCATCGGGGTGGCTTCCACCTGTCTCACCGAGACCATCGGTGACGATATGCCTGGTTTGGTTCAGGAGTTTCGCCGGGAGCTGAATGAGGCTGAATCGCCGGAGATCGTCACGGTCTCCACCCCCAGCTACAGCGGCACCCACATGGAGGGCTTCCACTTGGCGGTCAAGGCGGTGGTGGACCAGTTGGCCCAGAACGGCGAGCCCACCGGCGCGGTTAATCTGCTGCCGGGCTTCGTTTCCCCGGCGGATATCAGATACTTGAAGGAGGTCCTGGAGGATTTCGGGGTCCCGGGGATCATCTTGCCAGATATTTCCGAGACCCTGGATGGCGCGGCCCAGCTGGATTATGACAAGATCCCCGCCGGTGGCACGCCCCTGGCGGCGATTAAGGCCATGGGCGCGTCCCGGGCCACCCTGGAGTTCGGTCGCACCCAGTTTTCCCAGGAGACCGCGGGGCGGCTCTTGGAGGAACGCTTCGGGGTGCCCTGGCGCCCCCTGGGGATGCCCATCGGGCTGCGGGAGACGGAGGAGTTCTTTAAGGGGCTGGAAGACCTGACCGGGCGTATTACCCCCGACAAACATGCCACGGAGCGTGGTCGCCTCATCGACGCATACGTGGACGGGCACAAGTACATCTTCAACAAGCGGGCGGTGGTGTTCGGCGAAGAGGACCTGGTGGTGGGCCTGGTGTCCTTCCTGACGGAGATCGGCGTTAAGCCGGCGCTGTGCGCCTCCGGAGGCAAGAGCGGCCGCCTGGCCGCGGCGGTGGCCGAAGTCACCGGGACCCTGCTGCCGGAGCCCCCGGTGGTCCGGGAAGGCATGGATTTTTTTGAGATCGCCGAGGAAGCGGCAAAGCTCGAGCCTGACCTACTCATCGGCCACAGCAAGGGCTACCATCTGGCCAAGCGCTGGCAGGTGCCCCTGGTGCGGGTCGGGTTCCCCATCCATGACCGTTTCGGCGGCCCCAGGATTCTGCACCTGGGATACCGGGGCGCGCAAAACCTTCTGGACCAAATCGTCAACGCCATGATTGAGCGGAAGCAAGAGACCAGCCCGGTAGGCTACGGCTACATGTGAGAGTGCGGACACTGTTTCGAGAGGACAAGGGGGGCATGGCATTACCCCAACGGAAAACTCGAAATTCCCCATACAGGAAATATGGTCATGCTAAATACTGATCGACATCCATGCTTCAATGTGGCAGTCAAGGGCGAATGCGGCCGGGTTCATCTGCCGGTGGCGCCTAAGTGCAACATCCTGTGCAATTATTGCAACCGGAAATACGATTGCGTCAATGAGAGCCGCCCTGGGGTTACCAGCGCGGTGCTCAAGCCCAAGCAGGCCATCGCTTACCTGGAAAAGGTTCTGGAGGCCGAGCCCCGCATCACCGTGGCGGGCATTGCCGGCCCGGGAGACCCATTCGCCAACCCCAAAGAGACCCTGGAAACCATTCGCCTGATTCGTCGGCGGTTTCCGGACCTGTTGCTTTGCCTGGCCACCAACGGCCTGGGGCTGCCGCCTCATCTGGACGAACTGGCGGAGCTCAACGTCTCCCACGTCACCCTGACGGTGAACGCTGTGGACCCGGAGATCGGGGCCAGGATCTATAGTTGGGTTCGGGACGGTAAAGTGATTTATCGGGGTCTCGCTGCCGCCGAAGTCTTGCTGGAGCGGCAGTTGGAGTCCATCCGCGGCCTCAAGGCCCGGGGGATTACGGTCAAGATCAACACCATCATCATTCCCGGGATCAACGACAACCACGTGCAGGAGGTGGCGGCCCGGATGGCGGACCTGGGCGTGGACATCCTCAATTGCATGCCCATGTATCCCAACGCCGATACTCCCTTCGGAGATGTGCCGGAACCGCTTCCGGAGCAGATGACTGGAATCCGCCGGGAGGCGGAGACGATAATCCCCCAGATGCACCATTGCACCCGGTGCCGGGCCGACGCCGTGGGGTTGCTTGACGCTGACCGCACCGACGAATTCCGGGGCTGCCTGTCGGCTTGCGCCAGCTCGGTTCCGGCGGCCGCGAACCGGCCCTATGTGGCGGTGGCCACCCAAGAGGGCGTGCTGGTAAATTTACATCTGGGCGAAGCCGCCTCTTTCCAGATCTGGAAACCTCAAGAGGGCGGTTTTCAGATGTTGGAGGAGCGCCCGGCCCCCCGGCCCGGCGGCGGGGCGGACCGGTGGTGGACCATGGCGGAGACCATGAAAGACTGCCGGGCGGTGCTGGTGAGCGGCATCGGCGATACCCCCCAGGCCGTGCTGAGCGAAGCCGGGGTGGAGCCGGTGGTGATGAACGGCTTTATCGACATGGCCCTAACCGCCATCTATGGGGGTGGCGATCTATCGGGGCTCAAAGGCCGGCGGCGCGGCGTGGCCGGAGGCTGCTCTCAGAAAAAGTCGGGGGAGGGCTGCATGTAAGGCATGGCCGGGCTCGGGCCGCACCGTGCCCTGTTAAACCAGCCGGGAAATTGGCGACCGACTGCAGCCGCAATGCCTTGCCAGGTCCCTGCCCAGCTGCAGTCGGGGCGGGGTTACCCTGCTTTAGCGAGGAGGAATATAGGAAGCAAATCCTGGAAGGAAAGATTGCTGCCCTGTATATCAGCACCTCAAATGAAAAAAATTGTAGTTGAGATATTTATCATATATGGCATTTATGTCCTCCCAGATTGTAAATTTTATCCCCCAATATCAAATTAACTCTGATCTCGATTTGATGGCTGTCACCTCAAATTGAGTCACCTCAAATCTTGGTCATCACAACTAATGCTTCTTCAGGTACTCATTCCCGTTGTCGATCACCACGTCGTCCTCCAGGCACTTCCCCTTGAGCTTATCAAGATAAATTTTCAAACCCCCGGCATCTGCCAGGGGAAACC
>Ga0163199_1003120_pt1 | contig 10040 bp, 7 predicted proteins | sample PL_2010_150m_FD_113537 | JGI IMG/M metagenome (GOLD analysis project Ga0163199, IMG submission 113537) | Freshwater microbial communities from Powell Lake, British Columbia, Canada to study Microbial Dark Matter (Phase II) - PL_2010_150m | ecosystem: Environmental > Aquatic > Freshwater > Lake ...
ACTGGATCAGCACCGTCATCACCTGGAGCAACTGGTCAAGACCCGCACACTGGAACTGGAGGAGGCCAAACTGGCGGCCGAGGTGGCGAACCAAGCCAAGAGTGCCTTCGTCGCCAACATGAGCCACGAGATCCGCACCCCGCTCAACGCCATCCTCGGCTTCACCTATCTATTACAGCGCGATACCGTCGAGCCTGCGCAGATTGAGAAGGCCGGCAAGATCAGGAACGCTTCGCAGCATCTGCTTTCGATCATCAACGATATCCTCGACTTTTCCAAGATCGAGGCCGGCAAGATGCTGTTGGCCAGCACCGACTTCGCGCTGGGCCGCATGCTCGATGACGTCGCCTCGATGATCGGTCCCAAGGTACGCGAGAAGCGCCTGGAACTGGTAGTGGATCGTGACGATCTGTCGCCGGTGCTAGTCGGTGACGCCACGCGACTGGCACAGGCGCTGCTCAACTACCTCTCCAACGCCGTCAAGTTCACCGAGCGCGGCGCCATCAGGGTACGCCTCTCCAAGCTGGAGGAAACCGCAACCGATCTCCTGGTGCGCTTTGAAGTCGAAGACACCGGTATCGGCATCTCCCGCAAGAATCAAGCGCACCTGTTCGAAGCCTTCGAGCAGATCGATGCCTCCACCACGCGCCAATATGGTGGTACCGGGCTGGGGCTGGCGATCACCCGGCGGCTGGCGCGACTGATGGGAGGCGAGGCGGGCGCGGAAAGCACGCCGGGAATAGGCAGCACCTTCTGGTTTACCGCCCGTCTGGGCAAGAGTCACTTCACCCTGGAAGAACTTGCCGAGGCGCCGACCGTGTTCGAGCACTCCGTCCGGACCCTGCAGTCCGGCCAACGCATCCTGCTGGCCGAGGACAACCTCATCAATCAGGAAGTCGCTGTGGAACTGCTGACGGCCGCAGGCCTGAATGTGGAGGTGGCCAAGGATGGCAGCGAGGCGGTGGAAAAGGCCAGGACCGGCGACTTCGATTTGATCCTGATGGACATCCAGATGCCGAAGATGGATGGACTGGAGGCGACGCGTGCCATCCGCAAGCTCCCCGGCCTTGAGACACTGCCGATTCTGGCGATGACCGCCAATGTTTTCGACGAGGACCGCGCGCGTTGCCTGGCCGCCGGCATGAACGATTTTGTGGCCAAGCCGGTCGATCCCCAGCAATTGTTCGGTACGCTGTTGCGCTGGCTGCCGGACCTGCCGCCGGAGCCGCGACCGGTTCCCGCGTATCAGATTGCGGCACCCGCCGAGTTCTTGGCCATCGCCGGACTGGATACTTCCCTGGGTCTCAGGACGCTCAACGGCAATCTGGCTGCCTACACGCGGCTGCTGCGCCGGTATGCCGCCGACCATGGCGACGACATGGATCGGCTGCGCAAACGAATGTCCGCGGGAGACCGCGACGAGGCAAGGCGTCTGGCCCATACCCTGAAGGGCAGTTCGGGCAACCTTGGCGCGACTGCGGTGCAGCGCCTTGCCGCCGAACTGGAGGTGGCGATCCGGGACAACCGCGACGCGGCAGCAATCGACCGGCTGGTCTGCACTGCCGAAGCCGAGCTGCAGCGCCTGACTGCGGCGCTGCGCGCGGCCTTGCCGGAAGTGTCGGCGACTCCCGCTGCAGGCGCAGTGGACTGGGCGGTGGTGCGGCAAGTGCTGGCCGAACTGGAACCCTTGTTGAGGGCCTCCAACCTGCAAGCCAACCAGCTCATCGAAACCCATGCCGCGCTGCTCAAAGCTGCGCTCGGGCCCTTGGGCGCTGAATTGGAACGGCAGATCGAGGATTTCCTCTACCCCGAGGCTCTGGAGACCCTCCGACAGGCACAGGAGGAACTACTGGCGCATCCTTAGAGCGCCCGAAAGACAGCCCATGATCAACAAGGACACGGTATTTCTTGTCGTCGAGGACTTTGAGCCCATGCGCAAGGTCACCTCGAACCAGCTGCGTTCGATGGGCGCCCACACCATCGTGACGGCCAAGAACGGCGCCGAGGCCCTGCGCATGTTACAAAAGCAGCCGGTGGACATCGTGCTTTCCGACTGGAACATGCCGGTCATGACGGGGCTCGAACTGCTCAAGGCAGTGCCACAGGTGCTGGGCGATGCCATGTTCTGCTATTCGCTGTTGCAGAACCTGATCAAGAACGCCTGCGAAGCGGCTCCCGAAAACAGCACGGTAGCGGTTACCCTGAACGATGAAACGCCAGTGCAGATCGTTATGCAGAACAAGGGGGCGGTCCCAGCCGAGATACGCGAACGCTTCTTCGACAAGTTCGTCACCCACGGCAAACCAGGCGGCACGGGACTGGGAACGTATTCGGCAAAACTGCTTGCCGAGGCGCAAGACGGCGCGATTGCTATGGAGACTTCCGACCAGGAAAACCAGACCGTGATCACCGTGACACTGCCCCGCTACGCCGGGGCGGCAGCCAGTCTGAACCAAGTCAATCCGGTGGTCATCCAAAACAAGAAGGTGCTCCCATCCCCCAGAGTAGAGATCAGCGTAGGTGGGGGCACAGACGGAACACACGGGACTGCCGGCACAATGAAGCGAGAGGCGGGAAGGATGAATCGAATGGACGCTGACAAACTGGTAGAAACGACCCGGGCAAGAATTCTGCTGGTGGATGACGACACCGCGAACCTGGGTATCCTCGGCGGCATGCTCCAACCGCAGTACGATGTATTGGCCGCGCCTTCCGGGGAGCGTGCGTTGCAGATCGCCACTGCCGTCCCACAGCCGGATCTGATCCTGCTTGACGTGCTGATGCCGGGCATGGACGGCTACGCCGTGCTCGCCCGCTTGCGCGACAACCCCGCCACTCGCGATATTCCGGTCATTTTCGTCACCGGCATGGATTCCATCGAAGACGAGGAGAAGGGCCTCGAACTCGGCGCGGTGGATTACATCACCAAGCCTTACCGCGCGCCCGTCGTGCTGGCACGGGTGCGCAACCACCTCGAACTGAAGCGCGCCCGTGACTGGCTCAAGGACCAGAATGCCTTCCTCGAAGCCGAGGTGGCGCGGCGCCAGAAGGAGAATGAGGGCATTCAGCGCCGTCTGTTGCAGTCGGACAAGCTGGCGGCCATCGGCCAGATCGCCGCAGGCGTGGCACACGAGATCAACAACCCGGTCGGTTTCGTCAGTTCCAACATGGGCTCGCTGGAGCGCTATGTGCGGGACCTGCTGGAAATCCTGGAGGCCTACGCAGCCCTGGAGGGGCTGGTCACTGCCGACAGCGCGGCGCTGGCGGCAGTGCGGGAACGCAAGGAACAGAAGAATCTCGATTTCCTGCGCGACGACATCATGCAGTTGATCGCCGAATCACGCGAGGGCTTGCAGCGGGTGGGCAAGATCGTGCAGGATCTGAAGAGTTTTGCACGGGTGGACGATAGCAACTGGCAGTGGGCCGACCTGCGCGGCGGCCTGGAGTCCACCCTCAACATGGTGTCGAACGAGCTCAAATACCACTGCACGGTGCACCAGGACTACGGTGACTTGCCCAAGGTCTGGTGCCTGTCCTCGCAGCTCAACCAGGTGTTCATGAACCTGCTGGTCAATGCTGGTCAGGCCATTGCCGGCAAGGGCGACATCAGCATTCGCACCGGGCAACGCGGTGAAGAGGTTTTCGTGGCCATTGCCGACAGCGGTGCCGGCATCTCCCCGGAGAACCAGCGCCGGCTGTTCGAGCCCTTCTTCACCACCAAGCCGGTCGGCAAGGGGACCGGGCTCGGCCTTTCGCTCGCCTTCAGCATCGTGCAGAGACACGGCGGGCGTATCGAGGTCGACAGCACGCCGGGCAAAGGTTCGAGCTTCACCGTCTGGCTGCCGGTCAAACCGGACCCTGCTCCAGCGGCGGCGAATGCCAGGACCTAAACGAAATATTCGAGTCAAGCACAGGAGACTAAGCCATGGATGCCAAACCGCTCTGCCGTGTCATGATCGTCGACGACGAGCCCGCCATCGTCAATGCCGTGAAACGCGAACTGTCCGCTCCACCGCAGGGCCGCTATCGCTTTGAGGTCGAGGGTTTTACCGAACCCCGTGCGGCGCTTGAGCGTGCTGGCAGCATGGCTTTCGACGCGGTGATTTCCGACTTTCGCATGCCCGACATGGATGGCCTGGAATTCCTCAAGGCGTTCGCCACCCTGCAGCCCGACAGCGCGCGGCTGGTGCTTTCCGGTCAGACCGACATGGACAGCCTGATCCGCATGGTCAATGAGACGCACATCTACCGGTTCATTCCCAAGCCGTGGCACGACTATTTTCTGAAGAGCTCACTGTTTCAGGCTCTGGCCTTCAGTCGGGCGCTGGCCGAAAACCGTCGCCTGGCAAACCTGGTGCGCGAGAAAGGCATCGCCGTGCCGCTGCTTGACAGCGACATCGATCAAATACTGATAGTCGACGACGACCCCGGCATGCTCGCCAGCCTCTCGCGGATTTTGACCAGTCACTCGCGCCTGGATGATCTTTTTGCCACCATCCGTTCGGAAGTCGCCCACCATACCGGCCCCGTGCTCGACGAGAAGCGTCTCAGCGTCCAGATCACGCCGTCACCGCTGCATGCCTTGAAGATGGCCAAGCTCGTGACTTTCTCATGCATCATCGCCGACTACCGGATGCCGGAAATGAACGGCGGCGACTTGTTGCAGAAGTTCGCCGATGAACAGCCGGATTGCACGCGGCTGCTGATCAGCGGCCAGATTACGCAGGTTGAGCTGATCGGCGCCTTGGACATGGCCAACATCTTTGGCTTTATCGACAAACCCTGGCAGGACTTCGACATCAAGGCCCATATTGCGCAGGCCTTGCTCTGGCGGCGGGCGAATATTGAAAACAGGATGCTGGCCGAGATGGTAAAGGCTACGCAGAAGGTTTAGCGGCGCCTTGGCGACAATCGGCGGGGAATTATCGAGTTAGTACCCTAGAACCAAGTACGGGCATCAATACCCCAGAAACAACTACGGGCACTAGTGGCTGGTTCCCGCCGAGCGGGTGATCTTGTTGTAGAGATTGTATTTACCGACCGGCTTGTCCATCGGGATGCGCTTCACTTCCTTGAAGGTCGCCGCGTCGAAGACCACGACGGCGCCGCCGTCGGCCTTGCGCTCCCACAGGCTGGCGAGCGCGTATTTGCCGTCGCGGGTGAATTCGATGTGCGCCAGTGTCTTGCCCGGCGCGATCTTGACTTCCGCCACTTTCTCCAGCGTTGTCTTGTCGATGACTTGCAGGGTATCCTTGTCCTTCGACATCATCGAGTCGACCCAGGCATAGCGCGTCGCTTCATGGCTGCGCATGAAGAAGCCGGGGCCGAGCGTAGGAATGGTCTTGAGGGTCTTCCAGCTCTTCATGTCGATGATGCTGACCACCCCGTCCTTGAGGTTGGGCGTTGCCATCACCGTGCGGCCTTGCCACTCCCAGGTGATGCCGGAGCCGAGGTGCGGCATTCCGGGCAGTTCCAGGTCGGCGATCTTGCGCCGTACGTCGAGATTCACCACCTGCCCCTTGGCTTCATTCGCCAGGCCCCGCGAGGCACCCATCACTTCGCTATAGTCCTGGGAGAAGAAGAAGTCGTCGAGCACCGAGGTTAGCTCGCTGCGGCGCGGATTCAGGTAGCCGGGAATGAAGGCGCCTTCCTTGTACTGGAAATCGTGCACCATGCCGACCGGAATGTCGTCGGCCTTGGGGTTGTAGCTGATTTCCCAGACCTCTGGAATGTCCTTGAGGGCCGCCACGAAACTGCGCCGCGGTGCGGCGTCGTAGATTGCGGAGACGCGCGAACTTTGTCGCCCCTTGGTCACGGCGAGCACCTTCAGCAGCTTGAGATCGGCATCCAGCAGCACGATGGTATGCGGCAGGTAGTTGGCCACCGCCACCACCTTGCCGTCGCCGGAAACCGCGACGTTGCGGGTATTGATGCCGGCGCGGACTTCGGCGACGACCTGGAGATTCCAGATGTCGAATTTGGAGATCCAGCCGTCGCGCGAGGCGAAGAACACGTAGCGGCCGTCGGGAGTGAATTTCGGGCCGCCATGCAGCGCGTAGCGGCTGGCAAAGCGGTGGATAGTCGCCAGCTTGTCGCCGTCCAGCACCGTCACGTGATGATCCCCGGTCTCGACGACGAGGAACAGATTCATCATGTCCACGCCGTCGAACCGCGCCAGCGGCCTGGCCGGCAGACTGCCGGGAGCGAAATGTTCCAGGCGCGAAGCGTTGATGTCGGCCTCGCGCCACACCGGCGCGGGGCTCACCGGCGTGTAGATCCAGCGCGACAGCGCCTCGCTCTCGGCCGGGCTGAGTCTGTCGGCAAAGGGCAGCATTTGCGTTGCCGCCCGTCCCTCACGGATGGTCTTGAGGGCCTCCGCCGGGCGCAAGCGCTCCAGGCTTTCCGGCAACAGGGCGGGGCCGCTCAGGCCGTAGCGGTCGACCCCGTGACAGGCGGCGCAGTGCTGCTGAAAGTTATCGGGAGCTTCGGCGGCTAGCGCGGCGCTCCCCCACAAGACCCCGCAGAGCAGGCCGAGCGCCTGCGAGATGCTCCGCATTGCGGACCTCATACCCCGATCTCCTCGTCAGTCAGATAACACCCCGGATCTTCCGCCCAGGGGTCGCCGGTGGTCTGCTGGGCGCGCACCCGCGTGTTGCCGCCGCAGATGTCGAACTGGCGGCAAGCACCGCAGCGCCCCTTGACGCGGCGCGGGCTGGCCTTGAGGCCGGCCATAATGGGATCGGACGTATCCTGCCAGATGGACGAAAACGGCCGCTGCCGCACGTTGCCGAGGCTGTAATGCCACCACATGGTGTCGGGATGGACATTGCCGAGGTTGTCGATGTTGGCGACATTCACGCCCGAGGAGTTGCCGCCCCACTGCGTCAGCTTGGCGCGGATATGTTGTTCGCGTTGCGGAAAATGCTTCTTCACCCAGTAGAGCAGATACACGCCGTCGGCATCGTTGTTGCCCGTGGTGAATTCCTTGTGCAGTCCGCGTTGCCGATATTCCCAGCAGGTGTCGAACAGCAGGTCCATCGCCTGGCGCGTCATCCGGTAGTGGGCATCGTCCTTGCGATTCTTGTTGCCGCGGCCGGCATAGTTGAGGTGCGAGAAATAGAAGCGGTCTATGCCCTCGTCCTCGACCAGCTTGAGCAGGGCCGGCAGGTCGTGGGCGTTGTCCTGGGTCATGGTGAAGCGCACGCCGATTTTCAGACTCAGGTCGCGGCACAGGCGGATGCCGGCCAGCGACCGGTCGAAGGCGCCCTGCAGACGGCGGAACTTGTCATGGGTCGCGGCGATGCCGTCCAGGCTGATGCCGACATAGTCGAAATCGGCGGCGGCGATCCGCTCGATGTTGCCCGCGTCGATCAAGGTGCCGTTGGTCGACAGACCGACGTAAAAACCCATCCCCTTGGCGCGCGCGGCGAGCTCGAAGATATCCGGACGCAGCAGCGGCTCACCCCCCGAAAGGATCAGCACCGGCACGCGGAAGGCGCGCAGATCCTCCATCACCGCATAGACCTCCGCCGTGCTCAACTCTCCGGGAAAATCCTTGTCGGCGGAAATCGAGTAGCAATGCTTGCAAGTGAGGTTGCAGCGACGGATCAGGTTCCAGATCACCACCGGTCCGGGCGGATGCACCTTGGGGCCCAGAGGTGTCGGTTGGGCGATTTCCTGCATGTATTGGGAGATGCGAAACACGGCAGGTTTCCTCGGTCGGTGGTCGATCCGGTTCAGGCCGCCAGGCGCAGGCCGGTCTTCTTCAGGATGCGGGTACTGTACAGCACGTCATGCGCCCGGCAATCGGTGCCGAGGATCAGCGCGATGCGCGCCAGCTTTTCCTCAACTTCGGCGCGGCTGCCGCCGTGCACCATGGCAAACAGGTTGTACGGCCACTCCGGCAGGCTGCGCGGGCGGCGGTAACAGTGGGTGACGAAGTCGAGCGCCCCGATAGTGGCGCCGAGAGCGTCGACATGCTCATCGGCGACATCCCACACCGACATGCCGTTGGCGGTATAGCCGATTGCGTAGTGATTGGGCACCGCGCCGATGCGGCGGATCTGGCCGCTATCCAGCATGCGTTGCAGCCGCGCCTGCACCTCCGTCGCCTCGATTCCCAGCGCGCTTGCCAACTGATGGTAGGGGCGCGACACCAGCGGCAGCCCGACCTGGGTTGCCAGCACCAGGCGTCGGTCGAGTTCGTCCAAGCCATCCTCGATCATGACGCTTCCAATTTCATTTCGACGAAGTATTCGCGCTCCTTGGGGAAGGCATGCACCGGATATCCGGTCAGACCTTCCAGTTCGGAGATGGCAGCGGCGATGCCGGCGCGGGTTTCGGTGGCGAGCACGAACCACATGTTGAAGGCATGTTCGCGGCGATAGTTGTGCGCCACCGCCGGCAGGCTGTTGACCAGCGCGGCGACGCGTTCGAAATCCGCTTCAGGAATCCGCATCGCCGCCAGGACAAAGGCGCCGCCCATGCGCTCGACCTGGAACATCGGGCCGAAGCGGGTCAGGACGCGGGCCTCGAGCAGGGAGCGGAGGCCCGACAGCAGTGCATCCTCGGTCATGCCGAGGCGTTCGGCCACCTCGCGATAGGGTTCGTCGCTGAGGGGAAAACCGTCCTGCAGGTTGTTGATGATGCGCTTGTCGGTCGCGTCAATTTGGCGGGTCTGTGCGCTCGGCTCAGGCATGGGCCGTACCGTGCACATAGCGCGCGCCGCGCTGCTTGAAGCGGCGCAGACTGAACAGCACCGCCTGCGGATAGGTGGAGAGGCCCAGACGCGCGCCCAGGGCGGCGATCTCGGACTCGACGGCGGCACGATTGCGGCCATGGATCATGCAGAACAGGTTGTACGGCCAGTCGGCCGCCACCCGCGCCCGCCGGTAGCAGAGCGTCACCGCCGGTTCCGCCGCCAGGCGTGCGCCGATCCCGGCCACCTGCGCGTCCGGCACGTCCCACACGCACATGGCATTGGCGGTAAACCCCAGTTCATGGTGCCGCACCACCACACCGAAGCGCTTGACAAGGCCACGCACTAGCCACTCCCGGATCAAGCCCAGCACCTGATCTTCGCTGAGACCGGCGCGCAGCGCCAGCCGGCCGTAAGGTTGCGGCACCAGTTCGAGGCCGTCCTGCAGCGCGCTCAGCAGGCGGCGTTCCGCCTTGTCCAAGACCGCGACTGTCGGGGCTTCGCCGGCAACCGGCGCAACCCCGTGGGATTTTCCGTTGCCGGCCAGGTCGAAGCCCAGATCGATATGGAAGCCTTCCTGCAAGGGCAGGCTGATGACGTCGCAGCCGGTCTCCGCCTCGATGCCGTGCAGCGCCGCGGCCAGCGCAGCCTCGTCCTCGGCGGTGGCGACAAACCACAGGTTGTAACGATGCTCGCGTTGATAGTTGTGATTCACCTCGGGATGCCGGCTGACCAGGTCGGCGATCCGCTCCAGGTGCTCCGGCGGGGCGGACAGCGCGGCCAGCGTGCTGGCGCCGACGCTGCGCGGCGTGATCACCGCACCGATGCGGCTCACCGTGCCCTGCTTGAGGAGCCGGCTGAGCGTGGCAATCACCTCGCCTTCGCTGCTGCCGACCTGTTCGGCGAGCGCTGCATAGGGGCGCGGCAGCAGCGGAAAGTCGCGCTGGAATTCGTTGAGCAGGCGGAAGTCGAGGGAGTCGATTGCGTTCATCAGAAACCAATTCGCGCCGCGCGCGAGGTGAAGAAGATGCCGGAGGGGCTCTCCGCGGAAATCTCGCCGACCGGCTTGCGCGTCTGGGTATCGTAGATCAGGACGCGGTTGTCATCGCGCGCGGAGATCCAGACCTGCTCGCCCTTGGGGGTGAATTCAAGATGCAGCACCGCCTTGCCCGGCGCCAGCGTGTCTATCAGGCGATTGTCCAGGGTATCGATCACCTGCACCCAGCCGTTGTCCGGGAAGGCGAAGTTCACCCACACCTGGCGCGCGTCGGGGCGCGCCATGACGAACACCGGCTGGCCCTTGACCGCAATCCGGCCGACTTCCTGCCAGGTCGTCGTATCC